>Ga0102962_1000025_pt1 | contig 96232 bp, 91 predicted proteins | sample SalPonF2_C_D2_MG_FD_84519 | JGI IMG/M metagenome (GOLD analysis project Ga0102962, IMG submission 84519) | Salt pond soil microbial communities from South San Francisco under conditions of wetland restoration - Salt Pond MetaG SF2_C_D2_MG ...
AATTCGTGCCATTTAAGTATTGTTTGGTATGAAATACATCTAACATTGCATAAATAAGTTTGCTAACGCTAGAAACCTAAACATTCCTCCTTCGAAGGAGGTACAGGAGGATGCTATTCTTACTTTTCCAATTTATGAATCGTTTCTTCAATTTTGCTCAATACTCCTTCGGTATGCTTCATCACATCATGATCATAAAAATGAATAACTGTACAACCAAATGACTCTAATTTATGCTGACGCTTTTTGTCATATTCCCGTTTTCCATCATGGCTGTCACCATCTATTTCGATGACAAGCTTTAGTTTTTTGTTATAAAAATCTACAATATAGTTGTCTAATGGCTTTTACCTGTTAAAGGTATAGCCGTACATCTGTCCCCCTCGTAGTCGTTTCCACAGAACGATCTCCGAAGGCGTAGTTTTTTTTCGTAACTCTCTGGCACGTTCTTTCAGTTTGGGATTATATTTAATAAAGCCCATAATTTAAATGCTGTAATTGTATTCCTCCTTTCGAAGGCGAAAAATGAATTCCGGTATCACCGATAGAAAACGTTGCCTGATTTTGTTGATGGAGCCGGCCATCTACTAGCTGCTCTAAATCCCCCTGGCCCCTTTTGAAAGGGGAAAATTCTATCCAGATGAGCTACACAAATATTTACAATGCCACCTCATCCCGAATCAATAATAAAATGGCACCGTGTGGACAAATCAAGTACTTTTCATTTTCAAACTCAATCTCGTGGGTCTGATCCTTAATAAAGATAGCCAAATCGCCTTCCTGAGCCTGCATACCAATATATTTGGTCTCGCTTGTATCTTTCCATTCTTCATCTATTTCATTTGAGGGGATAGGATATCCCGGTCCGGTTTTCACAACATATCCGCTGTGAATATCCTCTTTTTCTTTAACGGTGGCTGGCAAGACAAGTCCACTCTTGGTTCGTGTTTCCATATCCCGCGGTTTAATGAGTACGCGGTCGCCTACAACAATGAACTTATCAACAGAATTAAGATAATCTTGAATCATCAGTGAAATTGTTTCGTGAAACTAGTGAATAACGTTATAATTTAACTTCTTTATGTAACAATCTGAATCAAAGATTCTATCCCAAAAAACATTGTATTTATGGATTTAGCAAACAAATTGTGCATTGTAACCGGGGCGAATTCCGGCATCGGCAAAGAGACCGTTCGAGCTTTTGCCCGAGAAGGGGCCTTTATCGTTATGATCTGCCGTAATGAACAACGGGCCAAACAAGCTCAACAAGAGCTCATAAGTGACACCGGCCATGCTGGTATCGAAGTGATGATTGCTGATCTTGCCTTACAACATGATGTGCGGGCAGTAACGGAACAAATTGCCAATAAATTTGACAAAATAGATGTGCTCGTTAATAATGCCGGACTTATTGCCGGAAAACGCGAAGAGACAATAGATGGTATTGAAAAAACGATTGCTGTCAATCATCTTGCCCCTTTCTTGCTAACCAACCTACTTTCAAATCAGCTGCAGAAAGCATCAGAAGCCCGTGTTATTAATGTTTCATCCGAGGCCCACCGATTGGGAGCCGAAGTATTTGATTTGGAGAATCTCCAGCTCAAAACGGGTTACACCCCTATGAAGGCGTATGGCATATCAAAGCTATGTAACATTATGTTCACCCATGAACTCGCCAAACGCTGCGCAGGCACTTCTGTCACAACAAACTGCCTGCATCCGGGAGTGGTTGGAACCCAACTGGCGGAAGAAGCCAGCTGGATTATGAACATTATTTATACTATTGGCAGACCTTTCATGAGATCTCCCCGGAAAGGAGCAGAGACGACCATTTATCTCGCGACTTCTGATGAGGTCAAATCTATAAGCGGCAAATATTTCAAAAACAAGAAAGAAGCTTCCCCTGTTTCCATAGCCTATGATGACAAACTCACTGAAGAACTTTGGAAGATAAGTAAAGAGCTGACCGACCTATCCTAATACAAAAAAACGCTTCAGCCGAATTTTCTTTGAACGCCAAATCAGGTTATCTACTTTTTTGTCAGCAACTTCCTTTTGCGGTTGTTCATCCGTAGTCTCTTCGATGGTAAACCCTTTAGAATCTTCAAGGTCCAGGTGATCTAAAAAAAGTTTAAGTTGCGAACGGTTGTAGTGAGAATACTCCTTTTCGAGCGCCTGAATAATCTTAGGCCATAACCGGGGCTTTGCGGACCATTCAATACCCAGTCCGATAGCATTTTCGGGAGCTCGTTCGCTGAGACAAATATCTAAACATTCGTTAATATCCGACGGAATCGGTTCATGTCTCAACAGTTTAGGTCCCAGTTGTTCGCCATCTGCCAGAGGGAAAAAGCTTTTCCACATCTGGTTGGTGTAAGGATGATGATAATAGACCTCGTATTTTTGGGTATTTTTACGAAGTTGCCTCATTTCATTGATGAGTGCTATTTGCTTTTTGTGGTCGATGATATACATAACAAAGTGGATAAAATTTACGACTTCGGTTTTATCCCCAAACCAACTAACATGACAACTCCGGAAATGATTACCGGTGTCATATTGCCTTTACTGACCAATATATCTCTCCCCAGAAAAGCAAAGCTTTCGGTATCGTTTATATAGTTGATCCCCGTGTAGATAAGGCCCCCTAATCCTGCAAAAAACAAAAGATACCCGATAAATTTTCTCATTTTGCCAGCTTAAATTGTCAATTCGTAGTTATTTACCGTGAGTTTTTTAAATTGTTCCGCTGCAAAAAGTATTCAGAATGACATTCGTAAAGAGAGACTTCAAATTCTCGATCGTTTGCCAAATATTAATGAAAGCACAAATAAAACCAGAAAGATATAGAACAGCATCTCTGCAATTCCGGTAGCCGCTCCAGCAATACCTCCGAATCCTAATACAGCGGCAATGATAGCAACAATCAAAAATGTGATGCTCCAACGCAACATGGTGTCCTCCTGATAATTTAATATTCACTTTTAAAACTCACTCTTGCTAAAATTTTTTAGTATGGATGAGCTATTTTTGTTCCGAAAATGTATTTAAGAGTGGCTTGATGAATACCTTTAAAGAGATTTAAAAATCGGGGACTCTGTGAATCAAAAAAAGAAGCTTTTGACTATTGGAATCGCTTTAATACAAATCCAACCAGCTCATTATTGATCTCATCTTCATGCAGCCTACCGTTGATTTCAAGCTGTTCATCATTTATTGCCAACTCACAAGTACAGCTAAACCTGATTTTGTTATCTTTTTTAGCGGGATCAGTCAGTGACAAATCAATATTATGCTTTTTTCCGGTGCTCGGATGTCCCAAGTCTACATTCTGTAACAGAATAGAAAAATCCAGGATAGGATCGCGGAACGCACCTCCGGTATCAATAGCCGAAAACTCCAACTGTATATAGTGCTCTTGCTCTCTCTGTAAATCCTGGGGAATGTCATCTAGGATTAAGCTTTCGATAAGCGCTGGAGTTTGAATCTTCATAGCAAATATTAGTAACAGATAATTGAAAAAAACTTTGGATTATTACGAACAATATAAAACAACTCAGGCATTATACCGATATTCAGTTATACGCCAATCGTTTGTAAGTTATGGTAGTCGAGATAAGGAAAGAGGGGAATTTTCAGTGCTCAATTCAGGCTAATAACTGTGTTCGCTTAATAATATGCTGGGACTTAGTAAAATGGCAACACTTTATGCCCTCTACTCCTATATATTTAGCCGGAATTGCAAGAATTCTTTCCAGGTAATTTTGCCCTGCTGTTTATTTTGAAACAAGTTAATTCCCGTCCGAAACACGTCATGCAGTTTATCTTCAGTAGTCTTCGAAATTATTTTAACATTATCTTCACTGTTAGTCTTCAAATAAATGCCCGTCATTTTTTCTATGCTCAAAATCTGTGGCCCTCCCATATCCGGTAATCTTCCTTTCGGCTTTTCTTCGCTTAATGTTACCAGCCGATTGGCTACTTCCCTAATATCTACGGATTGAAATTGCATCCCTTCGGGAACAATGATCGACGCATGGTTTATTTCGAAAGATTTTATAATAGATAAAATAAAATCATGAAATTGCGTCGTTCTCAGAATAGACCACGGGATACCAGATTTTCGAATGATTCTTTCCGCCTTCGCTTTCGACCGATAATAAGGATAATCACTTTTTTCAATACCGACGATTGAAATATATATGAAATGGCGTACCTCATTATGTTTCGCAGCGTTAATTAAATGTCTGGTACCATTTATATCTACGCCTTGGGGTTCCCGTGGATTGCTGGCACAATGAATAATTATTTCAGCACCATCCACAGCTTTCTGTAATCCGACTCCTGTTGCCAGGTTGCCTGAAAACAACGTGACTTCTTCAGGCAAATCGGGATTCTGCTGTGAGCTTAAAACCCTTACGTCATTGTCATTGTCAACCAGTTGCCTAACGACCTCTTTTCCAAGTGTGCCTGTTCCTCCCGTTACTAATATGGTATGCATAATGTCTCTATAGTTCTGTTACTTGGGATCATATATGATATATATTGCGGACGTACATTCATCAAAGTCACGTATTCACGACTAACGAATATACGAGTAGAATCGCTGCCTGATTCGTCGTGAATACTAATATATTTAACCAAGATATAAAACTAAAAAAGTCGGGATGCGCTACTGATGATCTTCCTGACGCCCGATCCAAGCTCGTATTCGGTCGGGATTCTTCCATGACTTTAGCTTGCCTTCCAGCTGCACCGCCTCCGATCGGCTCGAAAAAGACATGTAAAATAGCAGTTTCCAAGGTCGGCCGCTTTGCGTAGAAGGTGTTCCTCCTCGATTGTGTCTGGCTAATCGTTTTTCAATATCCTTGGTTTGTCCAATATACAGTTTGCCTGTCTTCTGGGATTCCAAAATGTAGGTATAATACATAGCATCTTTTTCTTTTGAAAACTAAAAAAGCCCTCTAACAGCTCATAAAAGCTATCAGAAGGCTTTCTAAAGTCGGGACGACAGGATTTGAACCTGCGACCCCACGACCCCCAGTCGTGTGATCTGCCAGATCACCATCGTCCCTCACATGCTTCAAAGCCTTCTTTTTACCTACATGCTGTGAGTTGTATAGCAATAGTATAACAAAAAGTGCGATACGACCTTCTACAAATGCTCCTCTATTGGGATTTTAATTTACATTTATATCACAAGAATTATCTTTCAGTTCACGTAACAAAAGAGTAGAAATAATTCAGTCAGAATCATATAGATTACGAATCAGTTTTGGGAAATTTATTCGATCTTTCCATTCGTGCGAAATAATCGTTTGGTACGCTTTATTATAAACCTCCAAAGCCCCTTGTCCCGGGGTTTCATAACAACCATTACCCGTATCATAACATTTCCAATACCGGACTGCCCTAATATTTGTTCTTTTTAACCTCTCAATTTCTGACTTTGTTAAATAATACTGTCCATAAAGATCATCATTTACTTTCCATCGTAAATGCCTATCTATCAGTTTAATCCTAGAACCATCGTCTAGGAAAAGATAAATATTTTTATGAAATCCTGTACCGAAAACATCCTCATTTTTTATAATGAAATAACCCGAATCTCTAACTCTGGCAATAGCAATATAGATACCGCTACTAGTATAATGAGGTTTGATCAATTCTTTCATACACGTGGCTTCATATGAACCTTTTTCAGTAGATAGCCGACATTGAGCAAATAAAGTTGAATGAATCGTAAATAGAAAAACACTTAATATTATTTTTTTCATTGGACTTAAAATGTATATGTTTTTTTACAAGCACTTTAATTGTTTAACCAAAATATCTTTGTTCTTTTTTGCCTGATATGTCCTGATCATATTATCATGCATCTTAAAGGACATTGTTTTGATATTTGATGAGCCGAGACTTGCTAGGTCAGATTTGTCTGTTTGATAAATAGCTTGAGCTACTTCGCTATTTCCTATATACGCTAATTGTGAATTGATGAGTGGCAATTTAATCATGGATTGATTGTCCATATATAAGGTAAGGTCACTGGTTATTTTTTTAGCTGAATTCTTAAAGCGAACTGTTATAGCAATAAAATCACTGCGACCATTGGAGACTATGGAAACACCTATCTGGGAAGTATTATCATAAGCGACCGGCAACGGCTGGCATTGTGTTATTTGCGTACCATTCCTATTTATTTTTTGGCATCTACATTGGGCTTGTGATGAAATAGAGTAAAAGAGTAAAGCAAGTGTTACCAAAGCACTCCTTGAGTTTATTACACAACGAATATTTGACATCTGCATGATATATGATTTATTGATGTTTAGTTTTTGTTCATATCCCTAATAACCAAGTACACTATAACTCCCACAACAACTGCAAATAGGTTAAAGGCAACGATATTTTTTGCTCCATCCATAAAGGAACCGCCATTAGTTACGCTATCGAACCCTCCCGGGATAACCCAGAAAATAGTTATAAATATCAGAGCTAAAATTACTATACATCCGATATTGCTGGACTTCTCCTGATCTTTAGCCATAGCTCAACGTATTGGTTTATTTGAAAACTGTAGAAATGTAATGAGGAGTATACTCCGTAGAGTAAATACGGACTTTCCTCTTTCTTATGCAAATGATGTCAGAGGAAGAGAATATACGTATAGCTTTTGGTAAGGCGGTTAAGTCACTTCGCCAAGAGAAAAATATATCACAAGAAAAACTTGCTGAATATGCCAACCTTGATCGTTCATATATTTCGCTGATTGAAAGAGGAATTAATTCCGCATCAGTCATTACCCTGTTTAAAATCGGTTCCGCTCTTGATATTGACCCTACAGACCTGATTGCAGCTACAAAAGCACATCTCAAAGAGGAATAACCCAAGATAAATTTAGCCTACTAGGAGAGGTGCAGCCTGATTATATCAGCAGTCCGGCAAGTCATCCAGATTATTCCTTCTGGTTTTGTCCGGATCAGTCCGTAAGTATTTTCCGTGTTTGGGATGAGGTACAACATGAATATCCACTTCTCCAGTACCTGGAACATGTACATAATATGAGTGCGTCCCATTCTCAATATCTCTTATCGCATCGTTCTTTAAACGGGGCGTCCAATACTGACCATGGTTACACAGGGCTGTAATATCTCCATCTTTATCCTTTCTTGATTGCCTTACTCTTCGTCTCATAAATATAATTTATTTACTTGGTCATTAAGTAAGACCCTTTTCAAACCAAATCCTTACAAACTAATTCTATCCGGCACCAAAATCCCTGTTTAATACGTATAGTTACTAACAAAGAAAAAACCATTACATATTGCACACCAATACCTTACTTGACGTTTAGAAATTAATTCTGCAAACTAAAACGCTAATAATAAGCCTGTACATTATCGGGAGGATAATCATATTTATGATATGTTGGCTGTTAAACTAAATCGGGGTAATTATTGTGCCACAGATTAAAATTCAAGAGCTTGAAGAATCATTTGTAATCTATTTGGGCGGTGAGTCAGGTACTATAAATGCCTATACACTAGCTTCAACACTTATCTCTTTCGCAGATGCCGCTAGAGCTGCTAATGACTTTATAAATCCCGGTTATAATATTGAGGTACAAGTCGTAGCTCTTGGCGATGGGAGTTTCAAAACCAAGGTTAAGGCAGTATATGAACAATCTAAGAACCTATTCTCAAAAGAGAATCTAAAAATTATCGTCTTAGGTGTAATTGCAACTTTCATATATGAACATACCTTAGCTCCTGATATGGCAGTTAATGTCATTATGAATGATGGATCTGTAATAATTAAACAAGATAATAAAGAAATTATAGTGCCGAGGGAGGTTCATAATTACTTACAGGAGGTAAAGAAATCAGAAAAATTCAAAAAAGAGATCGGGAATACTTTCTCCACTATTGAGAAGGATAGCTCTGTTACTTCATTTGGAATACAAAAGGATATGGACACCCCCAAACCACCTCTTGAAATACCAAGGGAGAAATTTACACAACTATCTGCACTAGTAGATGAGGCGCCAGAATCAAAAGAAAGAAGCGTGGTACAAATTGAAAACCTTCGAATATTACGAGCTATTTTAGAAAAGGGAACTCGAATGTGGCAGTTTACCTGGAAAGGCATTCGGATTTCAGCACCAGTAATAGATGATAATTTTTACGAACAATTTTATAATCATCAAGTGAAAATTGCCCCTGGAGATGCTTTAAAAGTAAAATTAAAGATTTATCAAAAAAGAAATGAGGTTGCAGGTATATACGTAAACAAAAAGTACGAAGTTATCGAAGTGCTCGGCTATACCTCAAGAAGCGAACAAATCAATTTAGATAACAACAATAAAACCGATACTGAATAAATTAACTCAACTCCGCTTATGAGAGAACTTGGCAAAAAAGAATTGACAGATTGCTTAAGAAATCATCGTAGTAAAGGATTTCACGTAGATAAACGATTAATGCGAGAAGTTATAAGTGGAGGTAAGTATTACTTAATTGAATTAAAGGACAAGGAATCATTTCTATCTCTGATTTGGCAAGAAATTGATGCATCTCGTTTGTTGACCCCCAAAAATGAATCAAGATGTTTAAAAGATGTGGCTAATAGATTTATAAAAAAAAATTACTCATTCACAAAACTGTCAAATAGTATGGGATTGCCCCCATCAAAACATAACCCAAAATGGTTTCAGAAATGTAACCAAATGTATCAATCATTTGATTATGAAAAATTTGGCGTAATAACGGTAGTTCCAGCAAATGATATCGAAAGAGCACAAAGCCCTGAAGGCACTTTTTATGTATATGATGGAATACATAAAAGCCTCGTTTTGGCTGTTAAGCTTTTAGAGGGATATAACTTCAATAAAGTCAAAGCGGTACTTTTAATTCCAAGACGAGATTGATTTACAATTAAACCAATTTTGCATTTTATATGTCGAAAAGTCCATTCAAAGACCTAACAGCTTATTTTGGCTCTACTGCTTCAACATTACAAGCTCAAGGGCAAAGAGTCCGTAACCTGATTGGTAATCATCATTGGCAATCTGATGGTACATATAAGGAACGTCTCATTAAAAATGCAATTCGAGAGATAGTGCCATCCAGTCTGAAAGTAGGCGATGGATTCTTGGTATATAAAAAAGGTCGGAATGAGGATGGTTTTGAGGCATCTCGCCAAATGGATGTCATCGTATATGACGACCGATATGTCGCTCCACTCTTTCGAGATGGAGAGTTTGTAGTAATTTTAGCTGAAACAGCTATCTCAACTATTGAAGTCAAATCCAATTGGGGTAATAATTATTGTCAGGTTGGAGATGGAGTTCAAAAAATCCAGTCTGCCCATCAGTTGTACAGAAAAGCGAAGAATAAAGCTCACACAAGGAGGGCTCCCGATCTATTCACCGCTTGTATTGCATTTGGAAGTGAACCTAATTCAACCGATAAAATGCAGGATGTAGGTCTTACGTTTCAGAAAATGGCTAAAACAATTAGGCAAAATTTTCTACATGCACTGTTCCAACAAGATGATATTGAACCAGAGCTGCAACTGAGGGACCTTGACATTATTAAACATCGCTATTTAGTTAACAGCCTTTGCCCTCACATGATATTATCCCTAGAAGAGGATTGGATTATTACTCCGGGAGAAATTGGATCAGCAGATCTAAATGAATGGGATCATAAGTGTCCGGTAATAAATCAAAAATCAGCTGCTGCTGAAGATAGAAATGGTGAAAAAATAAATCTGAGTCTTCATTTATTCTTAGCAACCTTACGGAGCCGGTGTATTGAATGGCTCAACCAGTATAAACAGAGCCCAGACAAATCCACCCACAGACATCTTTTATCTTTCCTTCATGAAGAAAGTTATCAAAATCTAAATGATCCTATAGCATTGATACCGTATATCAACGGGGCTGAGGATATATTTCCAGAAGCTAAGTTTATAAATAACTAACTTAACCCTGGATATTAATTATCTTTTCAAACTCATTCTCAAACTCACGGCGGCGTTTATTCTCATTGTAAAACGGTAAGCCCCAAAGAATATATTCTTTCCCTTTAAAAACGGGCGTAAGATCATAATTAGATTTTAGTTCCTGTAAGAACTCCTCTTTCCACTCATCATGCTCAAGTAAGTGGTCGCCCTTTGGTTCAATAAAAATCTGATAGTGTAAACTTTTCTCCGGCTGTTCTTTTATTAGAAATAGTACAAAATCCGGCTCAAACCCCCTGCCGTCCTCAAAATTATGAATTGTAAAATGTCGTTCATTTCGAACTAAATATATTTCATCATAGGTGGATTTTAACTCATTATATACTTTGTCGATATATTTAACGAATTTCTTTTCTTCTGACGTCCCAAAATTATCATTGAAGGCATACCACTCCTTTTCATCGATTGGCATTCGTAAACCGTCAGTGGGTGATTCTGATTGACGGATACCATATTCCCTATCTCCGCCATCATCTCTCGCAATATTTACCTCTTTATCAGAAATTACATCTTTAAGAAGCTGCCCCTGAAACTCTTTCGTCCCCTTATATTCAACTGTTCCAGACATGATTTTAGATGCTAAATCATCAAGTACCTGTACAGTAATATCTAATTTATCGGTTGGTGACAGATTTTTTAACCGTTCTTGAGCTCCTGTTACCTCTACTTCTATTCGAGCCAAATAATCTTCAGACTCAATAAATTCAGTATGTGATTTTAGATACGGGAAATATTTCTTGAGCGTACTGAAATGATAAAACTGAAGGCGATTTAGGGCTTTTTTTACAATGTGTTTCCCAAATGAAGCAATTTTGTAATTCTTGCGTGCAGTTTTTAATGGTGTGCCCGTTGAATCCTCATAAATTGTAGTGGTAACCATATATCCTGTTCGCAGCTTTACCTTATAAAGATGGTCACGAGCGTGTTCATCCAGACTTTTGACGTCCTCTCTGCGATATTTTTTCTTTTTGTTGGTATAAATTATTCCCTTTTGATACGTCGTCGTCTCCTTGAATGAGGGCTTTAAATTTAAACTAATCTGATAATTTCGTTTGGCTTTAATACCAACTTCTTCCAGTGCCGTATTCAATTCATCTATATAACGTGGATTATGAGCACTATGATAGTACAGCTCTTCACATATTTTCAGTTCATGCTCCTCCTCGTCACCAACCACATCATATTTACGCTGATACAATGGTTGATCTTCATCAATTTTAAACGGGCAATAACGAGCACCCCGACCGATAAGCTGTGCTTCAGACATCGTGGTTTTTCCAGGCTTTCCACTTTTAGCATCACGGGTATTATATAATCGTACGATGTCAAATAAATTCAGTACATCCCACCCCTCATTGAGCTTGTCAACCGCAAATATGCCTCTATATTCATTGTCCGGATCTTCCAGCGTATTTACAGCTATTTGTTTTTCTTCACTCTCACTTTTGCTATTGATAGTGAGACATTTTTCTTCTGAGAATTCTTCACGTATCTCCTGCGCCAAATTTTCAAGAGATATATTTTCTGCCTCAAAGAAATTGAACGCCTCTTTTAATATCGGTTCGAGCGAAGGATTATCTTTTACATTCTTTATATCTGAGCCAGTTAACTTTTTTATTTTTCGATTAAACAGCTCATAAAACTCTTCGCTATCTTTAATTATACGTGATTTAAATAGAATTACCGGCTTAATTAACACCCCATGCTTAGCAAAAACCTTCCGGCGATATTGGCTAAGTAAAATAGCCTGCAAAGCACGATCAAACTTTTTTAAATCAGCCTGTAGTACTTTTACTTCCTTAGAATACCCGTCTTTCCGGAATTCCTTAAGCGGATAATCCATAATAATCTTATCCCGGTATTTATCTTTAATATCGGGATTCCCTAAATCTATCGTTGCCGTAAATTCTAATAGGACATTCTCATCATTGGCGTTAAATATGCGAAAAACGGTCTGCTCCCAACTGGTAATATTTTCTTCTTCCGACTTTAGCAGCTTATATCCTTTCTTTGTCTCAGCATTTATATGGTGCGCTTCGTCGGAAAGCATCACAACCCTTTGATCTTCAAAGTCTTCGTAAGTAACCGAATTTTCCCTGGGAGTATTTAACCGTGAATGTAGCCCTTGAATGGTCGTAAATATAATATTTATATCATCGGGATGAGACGACGAGAAATTATCGACTTCACGAACGCGAATTTGCCGTTCTCCTATCTGAATATCTTCGACGAACAGAAACTTAGATGAAGCTGAATTTAAAAAATTCTCCCTCGTTTTATTGATAATGTTCGAGCTATCTACGAAAAACAGGAAATTTCGATAACCCTGCTCATATAGATACAATATTAGCCCTGCCATTATAAGCGTTTTCCCACTGCCCGTAGCCATATGAAATAAGTTCTGCGTAGGCTGATCTTGTGGGCGATCATCATACTCATTAAAATAGTACACAAACCTACCCATTGCTTCCTTTTGATACGGGCGTAAATCGAACATTGATGCTAGATTATCAGCGACATAAGCAGGCACACGTTCCTTGTAAGCATTCTCTTTGCCAGGTAGTACCTTTTTAAACGTTTCTAAGTCTTTATACAACAACTGATTGTCCATTATCTGTACTACTTGAGGTTATAAAACTTATGATTCAGTTGTTTTTCTGTTTCACTAACGTCAAAATCACCGTTATCCATTTCGGAATAGTTCACATAGAGCTGATTCTTATCCAACAATTCAAAGAGCATTTTCTTCTGATCCACTAATGATAAATCTTCAAATTCATCAGCGTTTTCATCAATCGATTCAGGGCTAACTTTATAACTTAAAAAACCCTCTTCTTTTAGCAACTCCCATAATCTTCTTAATGCCTTTTGACTATCAACACTGTTGATTTCACCTATTAACTTTTCATTTAACTGCATTAATTCAGTATATATAAAATCTTGTTTCTCTGTCCATTCTTTATCATTCGAAATTCCTGCTTCCCCACCATTTATGACATATTTTATTCTCTCATAGGGATAATCTATGTCGTATTCCATTTGTTCAATGGATATGAATCGTCTTTTCAATTTCAAAGCAACTGCTGAAGTAGTACCACTACCTGCAAAAAAGTCAAGGACTAAATCTCCCTTATCACTAGCAATTTTTATTATCCTCTCAAGAAGCCTTTCAGGTTTTGGAGTACTAAAAGGTTGTTTTGAACCAAATATTTCTTTCGATTCGTGTTTGGCTTCTTGGTTGTGACCAACTTCGGAATTGTCCCACCACGTCCATGGCGTAATTCCTTCTGATTCACTCAAATAGGTCTTTTTCCTTGGCATTGCATCCCCATTTACTCCATACCACATTCTTCCTTCTTTATCCATCTTCTCATATTCATTCTTCACCTTACTCCAACATGTACCTTCAGGAGGATAATACTCTTCGCCAGCAGGGTTTGTAATAGCATACATTTGATTCGGTCTGTATCCCTGTGCTGTAAAATCTGTTGAAACCCATGGACCTCTTGGATCATCATCTGGATTGCTGAACCTTGCTTTCTGTTCTTCAGTCAAAGGTATTTTATTAAAAGTTTTTTTAAACTTATCAGGATCAGTTGCATAAACTAATATATGGTCATGTGCATCCCCTAAAACTAATCTTGAATCGGGAGAAGTTCTTTTTTGCCATAATACATTTGCCATGAACTTACCTGGCAATAGCTGGTCTAATAAAACTTTAAGATAATGAGCTTCTTCATCTCCAATATTAATCCATATGGTACTATTTCTTGATAATAATGGTAAACATGCTTCCAACCTATTCTTCATAAATGTAAGCCAAGTAGAATGATTAAATGTATCATTATACCCAAACTCATCGTTGCCAGTATTATAGGGAGGATCTATATATACTAACTTAACTTTACCCTGATAATTTTTTTGAAGTGAATGTAATGCTAATAAATTATTCCCGCGTATCAAGACATTATCATCATTTGAAAATGAATCAACATCATTCGCCCCATCTTTATTTACCCTTTGAAATTTTGTAAATAATTTTGGACTAAGTAATCGATCTATTTCATCTGGTGCTAACGTTTCATTCCAAAAAATTTCCTTACGCTTTACATCTTCTTCTGTCTGCCCTCCTTCTAGAATACAATCTTTATATGCCCAACTTAAAACGACTTCTTTTGAATCAGCTATATATTCATCATCTACAGTCAGCCCTATCTTATTTTTAAAAGCGGTGTAACTATCCGGCAAGAATTGTTTATTGCTTATAAAGCGTTGAAACTTATGCTTATCAAATACATAGGTATCCCCTACTTGCTGAAAAAATTGCTCTTTCAACCGGTCATTTCCCAATAGCATTTGAAGCAAATCAGCATCTAACTTAAGCGCCAATTCTACTATTTTATTTTTCGATAGCTGACCATCTATAACTAAACGGTCATCTTTAGATAAGACTGTTTTCAATTCATTCAATAAATTCTGCATAAACCCTTTTCTAAAACTCTGATCCACATTTATTAGAAATAAGTAGGAAGGCTTTTTCCTCCCTACCAAGTAATTTTATTAGCGTTAAACGATAAGAAATTTTCAGCAGTAAGGATAATATGATCTTCCACAATAATCCCAAGAATCTTGCCCGACTCTTTTATTCGTTGCGTCAAATTCTTGTCGGCTTTCGATGCATCTATATTACCGCTGGGATGATTATGAGCTAATATAATGGATGTAGCGTTAGCTGTCAGTGCAATCTGAAATATCGCAGCCGGATCAACGATAGTAGCCGTTGCTCCACCAGAGCTGATTTTACTCCATCCCAGCAGTCGCTTGGAATTATTGAGTAGTAGTACGACAAATTCCTCCCTTAGCTGGATAACGTCCTCATCCCAAATGGATCTGAGTACCTCTACAGCCTCTTGGGGTGATGTTATCTGTGGCATCTCATCCTGAGGGACTAATGACTTATACTTCAGGGAGATCTCCGCTAAGGATGGAGATTTCAGGACGTTTTTTGTCGATCGGTCAAATTGTTGGCTATTTGTTGGTTCTTCCATTATCAGTTAAAGTTAAAAGGGAGCCCGAAGGCTCCCGTTGTTAAAATTTGTTGTGTTCAATGTGATTTTTCGGACACTCATCAGCGTATTCGTCCAGATCAAACTCGGCTTTCCGGATGTCAATCCAGTAGGTCTGGTCTCCGGCTTTGAACCAGATGAACCCCACCTTGGAATCTATCCGGCTTATCGAGTCTGGAGGAATCTCTCTGAAGGAGAGCGCATGATGCAGTGCCTCGACGAGCTGTCGAAACATGGCATGTAATTTTGAGTTGCTATTTTCAACTCACACCTGAATGGAAAAGTAGTAATGGTAATATCCCTTGTTATTATCCAGGATATAGACGAGCCTTAAGTCCGGGGATACTTTTACTTTGATTACTTCCACGGTGTCGCCCACCATAAAGCTATCCACCGATTGGATAACTTTAGCGTAAAAGGGACAATACAATCGAATGAGTCCTTTACTCTTGGTGTGGACGAGCAGGCTATCTGAGCTAGTGTATTTGTTTATATCATCTAACAGCTTACCTCTCATAATGACAGCTAATTTAGAAACCAGAATTCCGTCTGATCCTCCAGCGCATTGGCAATCTGTGAAGTAAACTGATAGGCATTCACTCCCCTATCCAGGAAAGTGTCGATATAACTTGATTTGTTGGCTTCCGTAAACAAATTATACAGATCCCACAGGTTGATATTCCCACCCGAAGAGCATCCAAAGTCCTCGCTTTTGTAGAACTCCTTGGCGACTGTGGATATTTGCGTATCATTCAGCAGAAGCTCCGGTATCTCTTCCTTCTGTTTTGACGACAAATATTGATAGAGTCTTGACCTTCCTACAAGCTGGGCGAACTGCTGCTCGGTAAGCTCATAGTTTTGATATTTACTCAGCATGTTGGATTGACTGGAATAGCTGAATCCATTAACCAGATCGTAGATCTTTCCTTCCAGATCCCTCGGATTATCAACTTCGATGGTATCCGAAAACCCGTCCGTCCAGATGCACAAATTGGTACATACTGTATTGGCAAAACCGATAAAGACCTTGAAGTGCTCCGGGGTTCCCTTTCGACGATTAAGATTGTCCAAATTAAACGCCTTTACGCCACCCACTGTAAGTGTTAGTGCGTCTCCCTTTATTTCTTGAGTAATGGAAGGAATATCAATGACAAATGCCATTCGTTCGTAATAAAGCGTCTTTTCGTGCTCTTCAAGCTGATTAGCGGGTTTACCTTTAGCTTCCGGTATCCGCCCCTTCCTAGGGTGACTTACGCGAATATCCGGTTCTTTAACGGTCTCTCTGGGAAAGGTGTGGTGGACAATCCCAACGGTTCGATCAATAAATTCCCAATGAGAAATTGCCGGCTCGTTGTCCTGGGAAAACACGGGTATGATGTGGTTCTCCTCGATCTCCCGAAGCTCCATCGGTTCCGTATTCGCTTCTATAAAGGGCGACCTATTATTTCTATCTTGTTCCTTTATAGCACTTTTGTCTGAATGTAGGTTCTGTAGTTTATTCATAGGATTTAATATTTGATTTAAAAATAAAAAAGGCAGCCCTGTAAAGACTGCCTGAAATCAATTCGAGTTGTTCGTTTTACTAGATCAGCTGGGTTACATAGTCGGGCTCCAGCCCGAAGTATTCCTCACAGATATTGTAGGCGGACTGTAAATCCCCTTGCTGCAGATACCTGTGAAACTGTTCGGTAGCCTCCGCAATGAGAGCTTCGGCTTCCTGCTCGCTCATATCGTCACGACCTGTCAAAACTTCCTTTATGGTTTTCATAGCATGTAGGTTGGTTAAAAAAGCAAAGGCAGGACTCTCATCCCGCCTCTACTTTGTTTCTGCTATATATGCCGGAAGGTTAAACTGGAACTCCGTTTTCCCGTTCTCCCAATACCTCTTCCTGCATTGATACGGGTGAGGGATTGTACTCCCAAGTGAAATCAAGAATGATCTTCTCCCCGGTTTCAGGGATTTCGTACTCATACTTTTCACATGGTACACGATCAATGCTTCCCGGAAGTTTCTTCCCAATCAATCCCTCGCAGGTTTGAGCGTCAAAAGTAGATGGAATTGACGTTTCACGAGCAGTAGCATAGTACTTGCCCGTTTCGGTGGATTTAACCATTTCAACATCACCCTGAATTCGAAGTGCGTTGAACGGTTCCCCTTCTTCGTTTAAAACCTCTTTATATGATATGATTTTAACCATCGTCTTAATCTTTGTTTTTATTTTTTGTTAAGGATCGGGCTTGCTTAAAAGCCCGGGACGTAAGGGGGGTGGCTTATAAAGGTAGGCTGTACGCTCTCATAAAGAGATCGCTGATAAAATTATATATAATTTTTTTATAGGATTATCAGCTTATTTACACTAGTATTATAATCCATCTTATACTTCCATTGGACTCTCACTGTAATCGTAAGTTTTTTTAGGCAGCGAAAAAACTTTTCCCATCCTTCCGTATCTTTTATCTCCTACAGTCCAATGATACAGATTTAAATATCGGTAAGTAGGATGAAGCTTCAAACCATATCCTCCAATTCTACTATTTGATTGATTACAATGAAGCATAGGTTTAATTTCTTCAAAAATCCTTGGTGAATAGTTGTCCTCTCCTGAGATATATGACATTGAAGCCCCAATAACTAAATCTGCTGATTGAATTAATCTAGATAACTTTGAGGGCGTTGATACAACATTGTGAATTATATTATTCATATCCACATAATCAGTTCCATCCTGAATGGTTTCAAGACATGTTCGTAGAAATTTTTCTTCATCCTTTCGATTTCCTGGAGGTCTATCAACAACTACCATTCCTTTTGTATGATGATACGTACATTGCTGATCTGCCCTTTCTAAGAATAGTTTTGTGACATCAAGCTCAGGTGTCTCAACACCTGTAGCAGTTTTATATTCGGTATCACTAATCACTACCAAAACTAAAGTTTCAAACTCCTTAAGTTGACAAAACTTTTAAAAAGAAATCCTCTCTTTCCCCCTCAATTAAATTGTCATGCATCCATAGTTCTCTGCCCGGGGACCATTTAAATTCCTCACCATCAGGGAATCCTGCATCGTTGCATATCTTCTCTATTTCGCTATTGAGGGCTCCTATTGCAGTTGCATTAACATTTATTCCACCTATTCCCACCAATTGATTCATTCCAGGTCGACTAGGTGCATTTTGTGTAGAGTCATCCGCAAAGAATAGATCAAACTCTTTGGTATTGCCTAATACAGAAACTTCTTCGGAGGACAGTTTTCCAGAAAGCCGTGCCTTGATTCGGATCGATCTTCTTTTCATTCTACCATATATACTCATACCACTATATTCCCGATTTTTATAAGTTCATTACTACACAATTCTATTAATTATGTATCTAAAGTAGTGTTATATAATTAAGATATTTGAGATGGATAGAGTGCCTATACCCGCTCGTGAAAGCGGGTATAAAGACACACTGGCATTCACGAATACATACATTAAATAACTTTTGAAACAAAGTTACACAAACTACATCGACTCATTCGTCGATATTTTGTATGAAATAGTACATACCTTCTGCCCCCCTTCTATTTTGGACTCCCCGACTTTTCAGTTCCTGTGAAAACTGTTTCGGTCCCAAAGCATTTAGCCCATAATTATCACAGTAATCTTTGTAATCAGTATAGAGCTGAGAAGCTAACTCGGCATCTGTGTAGCTGTCGGCTTTTGCTTCGAGAAATTCGCCAACTGTATCTGCTACTCTGATGTATTCATTTATCATCCTGTTTGCGCTTTCACATGGAGTAAAATCCTCATTCTCCTGTAGCCTTACTAAACCTTGCAACACCCAGTTCATTACACCGGATAACTCCTCCGATATAATTTTTTCAGCAAGTCTCGGATCCCTTTCCCCCTTTGTTATATAAACATCAAAAGGAACTATCAGGAACCGACGGAAAAAACCTTCCGTGGTTTCCTGTGCCTCTGGAAGCTTATTACAGTTAAAAGCAAGTCGAGCATAGTTTTCTATCTCGAAGGGTTTGTAATAAGGGAATCTGGCTGTTACTGGTTCAAGAGATGCTAGTTTTTTGAACATATCAGGGTTAACTTTTGTAGATATTTCCCCAGCATAATTAAGTAAATTTTCCTCAAGATCACCTACAAAATACAGTTTACTATCGGTGAGTTGTTCTAAACTATGACTGCAAACGTTCTCCTTCCCAAGTACAGCTGTTGACACATTCATGAACACACTTTTGCCGTTGTTACCTCCCCCATATAGTATAAGCACTTTTTCATGCTTAAGATCGGAAAACACTGATCCAATAAATTCCGCCAACACCAACTGCTTGTCCTCTTCGGGTACTACCTTATCAAGATAACGCTGGAATCTTTGGCAAGTAGCTTCGGGATCATAACTATACGGAAGGACATATGTAAGAAAATCATCTTCTCGGTGTTCCCTGAAATGAAATTCATTGTCATAATTGAATTCCAATGTCCCATTCTGAAAGTTTAATAGGATATTTTCGGTTTCACTTCGTGATTGGTGAGCTGATTCCTGAAATTGGTTCAGTCCTCTTCTCAGGAAGTCGCTATCTTTGGACATAACTTTAGGTACTCCAACAGTTAAATAGCACTTTTCAAGAAACCGTTTAAAATCGTCCTCATCATACTTATCCCAATAGACTCCATTATAAATACGAATAGTTCCATGATATGCAGATAGTGGATATCCCAGTTGTTTTGCTTTTTCAATAATGCCCAGTGTAGCAATCACTTTATAATCCCTTGAAGAAAGATCGACTTCATTCAGCATCTGCCGAATTTGTTGTAGGGAGTTTATTTGTTGGGTCCCTTCACCATTTTGCTCCTGACTATCTGAATAACATTGGGAATCCTCGAAGGATATATCATTTTCCTTCAGCCAATGAATTATCTCATCTTTCCTTTCATTCTTCTGCAAAGCAAAATTAATCTCACTAAGCTCCTCAACTATATATGATAAAATTTCATCAGTATTTCCTAGTGTAGTTTCTGCATTTTGGTTTTCCATTTTTTTTAACCTTTATTTTTAGAGTTTTCAATTTCAAATTTGAATTCCCTAACAGAATAAAGGCAAGGGCAAAAATCCTCTATTGAAAGTTTATTGAAAGTTTATTGAAAGCAATTGAACATATCTTGAATTCATTGAAAATCCCTAATCCGATGTGCGAGAATTCAGAAACTCGCGCCAACTCTCTTCCATCTTTGTTAAAGCAAAATTAGTTGTGTAGTTAAAACCCCGCTTATCCATGTTTCTCTTTGTAATCGCTCTGAAATCGGGCTGATTCTTGTATCTCTCGTATAATTTCAAATAAGTATCAATAGCCTCAAAAGACATTTTACTTTTGGGCTTAGCAGCGAAATTTTCAGCAAATTCCTTAGTTAATAAATCCATCTCATTTGATGAGAAGCCCGGTGTTTGATCTGTATTAAGAAGTGCATATCGTGAATCGACAAAATCTTTAAGATCAGAAACAACATCTGTAATATCTGGAACTGTTTTAATGACCTTAGAAGCAGGCAACTCTTCTTCTATTTTATCTAACTTATCACGTTGTATATTTAAAAACTTGATGCATTCATTTATTGATAATTTTTCCACCTTTTCATCAATTTTTTCAATTACAACTTCATAAGAACCTTTTATCCGCTTTTTGATATAGTTTTCAAGTTTCAAAACTGTTACTTCTTCATGTACCTCCCTTCCCCCAGTTTCAGGTTCCACAGAATTATACCTGATTTCATTATTTTTTCTATCACGAATAATATTCCTGTTGTAAAATGGGTCAGAAGGTACCTTTGACCAAAAACGTGTAACCAACTGTTGATACTTTTTATTATCCACAATAGCCTCAAAAAAACCGAGAACAGTGTTGTTACCAATCATGTGATATCACATTTTAAAATTGATTATTGCTTAATTAACCATACTTATCATAAGCACTTAAGGTATACTGATAGTCAAATTTAACCCAATCAAAGTGATTTCCGTCCTACTTCTTACACCTTCAGCAAAAGTTTCTAAACGTCCTTGCAATCTACGTTCGGCTTCCTCTTTCGAATCATAAGTTTCAGAATGGAAATAACTGATTGAATTCTCTCCCAAAGACGGAGAAAGGAAGGCTGATCCTTGAGAAAGTACCCTTTTAAATTCCTCCACTTCATCATCAGTTAATGGAACTTCACAAGAGAAATTAATTGTACCGTTAGGCTCAATCGTATAATCGACAGTTGCTTTTTCGTCTCTCATAATTTTCCCAGATTGAAATATAAGTTCAGATATTGAATTCTAACTTTACAGAAAACATAAGATTAATCTAAAATTTCCTTCCTTTCAAATGATTGACTAGGTATAATTACTTTCTACATAAGCAAAACAATAATTATTTATCCAAATGCTTTACCCACGGCTTCCGAAATATCGGTTGCTAATAAGTCGGCATAACGCTGGGTAGTCTTAATACTACTATGTCTCATCCATCGCTGCACGGTATATATAGGAACCCCTTTACGCAACAATTCTATACAACAGGTATGCCGTAACGTGTGAACAGTCACATCTTCCCTTTCCGGAAGAATGAGCCGCAGGTATTTCTTGAACGTTCGGCTAGTCCTACACCTATCCTTATGCTGAAATAGCCTACTATCTCTACTCGGTGCCTTGTAGATCAGCTTCTCGGCTATCTCTTTCAATTTATCAACATTACCAATCGGCAACACCTGTTTGCTTTTAACCTTGGTGCTGAAGGATGAAGAACCTATATGGACTTCCCAAGTGTCGGTATTAATATCGGTGGGTCTTAGATTAAGCGTCTCTGAAATCCGCATCCCGCTTAGCCGTTGCCAGTCGATAAAGTCGATTAGCCACAAGGCGTTTCTGCCTTCGTGCTGATAGCCCTGCTCCATATCGCTTTCTACTTTTTTACGGATACCCTCTTGTAGAGCTTGGATCTCACGTTCCGACAAATAGCTGATGTTTTCGTCCTGCTCGTGGTCGTTGTTGTAAATCTTCACCTTGGAAAAGTCGTACTTCAGTATCTTTTCCCGGGTGAGCCAGTTCGCAAATCCAAACAGTTTAGCCTTGTGAGACTTCTTGGTTTCATAAGCGTATTTATCCCGGTTTAAAAAGGCGTTTATCTTGTCGGGGGTTACCGACCTAATGGATTGGTCCTTGCCAACGAACCGGGCAAATGCCTTCAGTACATATGTAGTATTTACAATGGTATTCTCTCTCCAGTCCTCCCGTGATTTCATTTCTATGAAATAGTCAAGAGCCTCGATCACCGTGGAATTGTCGTCCACCGGTATTGTAGAGCTATTGGCTCTGTATCCCGTCCATGGATCGTAGTCACCAGCGGCATATTCATTCTCAAGTTGTCTTATTAGCTTGTCAGCTGTTTTTTTAGTCCTTGTACCCAACGCTACCCGCTTTCTCTTGGGTGAACGGTCTCTGTTATAGAACTGGGCATAGTACCATTTTTTCTGCCTTACAAGTGTAGCCATAGTGTTGTCCTCCATGCAGTTACAGAGGAACAATCTGTATAACAATGGTATAACAAATTTTGCCAGAGTTGCTATTTCAAGGGCAAATCAAGAAAGGCTCAAAACTAAAAAAGCCCTCTGACAACCTGCAAAGGCTATCAGAAGGCTCTTGTAAGTCGGGACGACAGGATTTGAACCTGCGACCCCACGACCCCCAGTCGTGTGCGCTACCGGACTGCGCCACGTCCCGATTAAAACTGTAAGTTAGTAAATAAAAAAAGAACAACATCTTGCCGGGACCATCCTATTTAAAATCTGCGACCCTCCCGACAACCTTGTCGGGATGCGCTACCGGACTGCGCCACGTCCCGAATTAAGAACCACAAAGATAGGGCTGTCTGCTGCAAAACTCAACCTTTCAAATAATTGATTGAAATAATTTCCAAAAAGCCACAAGCATTATAGAACCATTGTTTGCAGCTTTTTTGGGATATTAAATGGTGATTTGCGTGCCAATCTCAAATACCCTGTTGCGTGGCACATTAAAATAAGCCGTAGCACGCTGCGAGTTGCGCGACATAAAGCTAAATAATGCATCCTGCCATATATTCATCCCGAATTTGCTGCTTGAAACAAGTGTCTCTCTGCTTAAGACATAGGTTGCTTCTTCCAAATTGATGGGGAACCCTTTCTTCTTGAGCAATTTCATTACACGGCTGATATCAACCTGCTCCATAAAACCATATTTGGCAATCACGCGATAAAAATTATCGCCCAGTTTCTCAATTTTAAAGCGATTCGCTGCATTTACCCGAGGACTTTGTACGAATTCAGCAGAAAAAATAAGATTCTGCTCATGCATCACTTTGTTATGCTTCAAATTTTGTGTCAAAGCTGATGGTGTTTTATAGGGATCCTTGGCAAGGTATATAGCCGTGCCGGCTACGTATTTGTATTTCTTATTCTCAAAGTCTGCAACCACCTCTTCTAAAGAAGTGGCCCTCCGGGAAATCTGCAACGCAAGAAACTGCCTTCCTTTTCTCCACGTCCTCATCATTACCACTCCCGCTATTCCAACAAGAAGTGGCAACCAGCCACCATCGGCAATCTTCGTTAGGTTGGATCCTAAAAATGACAAGTCAACCGTTAAAAACAATGTGGTAATCAATACCGACACAGCCAGCCCCCATTTCCATATTCGATTCATGGCAATAAAAGCGAGAATGCTGGTAATGGCCATCGTCATGGTTACTGCCAATCCGTATGCAGAGGCTAAGTTACTCGAGGTTTCAAATCCCAACACCACTAAAATGGTCGATACCATCAGGAAATTGTTAACCTGCGGAAGAAAAATCTGTCCCCGGCTACTTACCGAAGTATGTTTGACTATGAATCGAGGTAAATATCCTAAATTTATAGCCTGAAAAGTCAGTGAAAAAGCTCCGGATATGACAGCTTGCGAAGCAATAATGGTAGCCAAAGTAGCCAAGCCTACCAACGGATACAGCACCCACGAAGGAGCCATTAGATAAAAAGGGTTGGAGGCCAAAGCCGGATTCTTAAGCAATAATGCCCCTTGTCCGAAATAGTTCATTACCAGGCACGGAAGCACGATCGTAAACCATGCCAGCCGGATCGGGGCCTTGCCAAAGTGACCAATATCTGCATAAAGGGCTTCTCCTCCGGTTACAACCAAGAATACGACCCCCAAAACGATCAGCCCATGCACGCCATGAACGGCAAAGAAATTGAAGGCATAATAGGGATTTAAAGCCTCAAGAATCTCCGGCTTTGTTACGATTTGAGAGAGACCCAGCGAGGCAATCGTTACGAACCAAATTATCATAATAGGACCAAAGATGGATCCCACCTGGGAAGTCCCTTTTTTCTGAAACAGAAACAAACCGATCAAAATGACGATCGTGAGCGGGATTATAAATGGTTTAAAAAAGGGAGTCGCCACTTCCAAACCCTCGACGGCACTTAATACCGAGATTGCGGGGGTAATCATCCCATCCCCATAAAGCAGTGCCGCACCGAATATGCCCAAAGTGGATATGATGATAAATTTCATTCCCTTTTGACCGGGTCTCACCAATTCCATCAATGCCAAAATACCGCCTTCTCCGTCATGATCAGCTCTTAAAATGATGAGCAGGTATTTAATCGTAATCACCAGTATCAGTGACCAAAATACCAGGGAGAGAATACCGAAGATATTTTCCGGCGTTGTACTAATTCGATGCGGCCCATAAAAACATTCCCGAATAGCATACAGCGGACTGGTTCCAATATCCCCATATACAACCCCAATGGCTAACAAAGAGAGATACCACAGGTTATTTTTCTTTTTTTGCGCTTCATCCCCGGCTTGGGCAACAGTCTTTGTTTCGTCCATGGTTTATATTCTATATAAAAATGTGAATAGCACTAAGCGCTCTAAGGTAGGAAATTTATGATTTTGTTTTGGGATAAATCCGCTACTCCAAAAGTTCAAAAAATCTTTGCAAATTTCCTCACTAAAAACAGTGATAGGGTTATCTACTGCGAAACTCAACCTATTTCACTGCTTTCTTAATAGGAAACACACCCACAAACCGAGATTACTTTTCCTCTGAATACTCTGATCAAATAAGAAAGAGTTTTTTAAGAAGGTATTAAAGAACTTAAACTCTTTTTTATGCGAAAATTGATGCTGGTGGGATTTATAGGAATTATTCTAAGTAGTTGGGGATGTTCATCAAATTCAAAAAAAGCCCCAAGCGAAGGACAAACAGAATCAAAGAGCAAAAATGATTTAACGCAGTTCCAACTTAAAAATGGAATAGGTCCTATCACAGAAGCTATCGAGGTTGGACCAATCGATACCCAAATGGCAGCAAAGGGAGAAGAAATTTTTATAAATAACTGCAGTAGCTGCCATAAAATCGGTGAACGATATGTCGGACCCGATCTTCAGGAAGTAACAAGCAGACGAACGCCCGCCTACATTATGAATATGATCCTTAATCCTACCGGTATGACTCAGAAGCATCCCGCCGCACACAAACTATTGGAAAATTTCGCAACTCAAATGGCAGATCTAAGTCTCCAAAAAGATCAAGCCAGGGCCATTGTAGAATATTTACGTTCCGTAAATCCGAAATTGAAAGATAATAATACACCAAAAAATCACTGAACACTAAACTAAAGGAGAGTTATTTATGTCACCTTTGAATTATCTAAAAAACTCCGGTGTGAGTATAATCATTCTTGCAATTACATTGATAATGAGTGGTTGTTCGTCACCCAAGAGTGAGATAGGAAATGAAGATGCTGCGAGTGAGATCTACGTGCCACCGGGCAAACACGATGAATTTTACAGTTTTATGTCAGGTGGGTGGACTGGTAATATTTCGGTATATGGGATACCCTCCGGTCGCCATCTTTATACAATCCCGGTCTTCTCCCAAACGCCCACTAATGGTTACGGTTATACAGAGGAGACCAAAGCATTACTGAATACCTCATTTGGCTTCGTCCCTTGGGGAGATACACATCATATTCAGCCTTCAAAGACAAATGGCGATTATGATGGGCGATGGATATTTATCAATGACAGGAATACCCCCCGAATCGCCCGAATTGATTTAAAAACTTTCCGTACCGACGAAATTATTGAGATTCCAAATACGGCCGGACAACACTCCTCAGCATTTGTTTCTTCGAACACAGAATATGTATCTGCTAATACCGAATATAGTATTCCCCTGCCCAAGCCTCTGGGAAGTGGAGTCGATGTTCCCATAGCTTCATACAAAAAGAATTTTCACGGGACGATTTCTTTGATAAAAGTGGATCAAAAGACGGGGCAAATGGACATCGGTTTCCAAATCCAGGTTCCACCTTTTGATTATGACCTGGGACGGTTTGGATTGGGCGTATCCAAAGACTGGGTATTCTACACTATGTATAATACAGAACAAGCTCATACCCTGCTCGAAGTTAATGCCTCCCAGAATGATAAGGACTTTGTACTGGCTGTTAACTGGAAAAAAGCCGAACAGGCTGCTGCCGACGGCAAGGGTCAGCTTATATCTTCGCCATATATCCATAATTTACGTAATCCTGAAACCGGGATAGCTGAAACTGAGACTAAAGAACAGGTTCGGGTCCTTAAACCGTCTGACTTGCAGGGAGCAATCTATTATATGCCTGCACCCAAATCGCCCCATGGAATCAATGTTTCTCCCGACGGCGAATATATCTCCGAAGGAGGTAAACTCTCTACGGTTGTACCGGTCCAGTCATTTACCAAAATGACGAATGCCATCCAGAACAATGATACAACGGGCTCTATTCAAGGTATTCCAATCTTGAAATATGAGTCGGTTTTGGCTTATGAGGTTAAAGACGCCGGTTTAGGACCGTTACATGTGGAGTATGATGGAGAGGGACACGGATATAACTCGGATTTCATTTCATCAGAAATAGTAAAATGGGATTTAAAAACAGGTAAGGTTCTCGACCGCCATCCCGCTTATTATTCAACAGGTCACCTTACGGTTGCCGGCGGAGACACACGTAATCCATATGGTAAATACTTGATAGCTCTGAATAAAATTACCAAGGATCGTTACCTGCCTACAGGTCCCGAGATGTTTGCCGGTGAACAATTATTCGATATTAGTGGGGATAAGATGAAGTTGATCCTTGATTTCCCTGTTGAAGGAGAACCTCACAATGCTGCAGAAATACCAGCAAGTCTGATCGATTCTGGTCAAGTTCAATATTTTAAACTAAGTGAAAATAGAAACCCTTATGTCACTCGCACTGAGCATGATACCAAGGTGGTCAGAGACGGAAAAAGGGTGGATGTTTATATGACCGCTATTCGCAGTCATTTTACACCGGATAATATTGAGGGAATCAAGGTGGGCGATACGGTTTACCTGCATGTTACCAATATCGAGCAAGAATGGGATATTCCTCACGGCTTTGCCCTAAAGGGAATGCTTAATTCCGGAATGCTTATTATGCCCGGAGAAACAAGAACAAACGTGTGGAAACCTCAAAGTCCGGGGATCTACCCGTTTTACTGTACCGACTTCTGTTCAGCACTCCATCAGGAGATGCAGGGGTATATTCGCGTTTCACCTGCGGATTCCGATGTTAAACTTACCTACGGAACAAACAAAGATTTATAAATTGAGTGGGAGGGACTTTGGTCCCTTCCATCTTTTTATTTTGCGAGAATAACTGTTAGAAAGAGAGGGAAAATGAAAATTCGAAATAAAATATTACTGGGTGTAGCTGCTATAATCCTGTTGGGAGTTTTCCTGTTTCCACTTTGGCAAATTCGTATGCAAGCTCCACAGTACCCGGAAGGATTGGGGGTAAACATTTGGATTCATAACATCACAAGTGTTCATCCTCATAATATTGATACTATTAATGATCTGAATCATTATATAGGCATGAAACCAATTGAGCCCGATGCAGTTCCGGAGCTAAAGATCATGCCGTATATCGTTGTTTTCATTTCTGTTGTAGCCCTAATCGTACTTTGGCTGAGCAACCGAACCCTGTTTATAGGGTGGCTGATTATGTTCGCAGCGTTGGCCTCCGCTGCCATGATTGATTTTTACCTGTGGTTATATGATTTTGGGCACAACCTGGATCCCGATGCGGCCATTAAAGTTCCAGGTATGAGTTATCAGCCCCCGATTCTGGGATCGAGACAGTTATTAAATATCCATGTTAATTCCATGCCTGGGCTTGGTGGCTACCTCATTATCCTCTCTCTTCTTATTGGTGTTTATATCTTAATAGACGAGCTTAGGACAAAAAAAACGACGACAAAAAAAGCGACATTACACCGGGAGAGATCATGACCAAGAGAAGGCAAATCCTAATTTTTATTATTGGCGCAGTTATCGCTTCTGGTTGTACTAATCAGCAACCGAGGCCCATCAATACAAGTCAGGATATTTGTGCTTACTGTAAAATGGGCATTTCCGACCTGCGTTTTGCCGGCGAGTTGATTACCGGCAAAGGCAAGGTATATAAATTTGATGCCATCGAATGCCTGGCCGCTTATTACCAGGAATTGAAGTCCTCGGAACAGAATAATGTTAAACTCTGGGTACACGATTTCCTTAAGCCTCAAAAATGGTTGTCGGCAAAATCAGCAATATTTATGAGATCCGACCAAATCCATAGTCCCATGAGTCTGAATTTACTGGCTGTGGCAAGCGATTCTGAGATGACACAAGTGCAACAACAATTTGGGGCAAAAAGGATAAGCTGGAAGGATCTTATGGATTACGTCGACAAAAACATGCAATAATATGACCCGCTTCTCGAGTAAGACCTTACTGTTAGTTGCTGTTTTTTGGGGAATGGGCTACGTAGTCGACTCAATGGCCACAACAGCTAAGGAGATTATCGTTCGTAAAAATAGCGATGTGCCAACCATAGCTCATGCGATCAAATTGGCCCAGAAGGGCGATCATATCATTGTTACAGCAGGGGTATATGAAGGGAACAAGATAACTATTAATAAACCTGTTACTATTACAGGCAGGAAAGGAGCTATTCTGGATGGGATGGGCAAATATGAAATTATGGTGGTAACTGCCGACAGTGTAACGATTGAGTATCTAACCTTTCGTAATGCGGGTGTTAGCTATATCGAGGATAATGCAGCCATTAGACTTAATGAAGTTAAATATTGTACGATTGCTCATAATACCCTGGAGAACAATTTTTTTGGGATTTACCTGGCTAAATCAAGTTACTGTACCGTATCTGACAATAAGGTGACCGGCAATGGCCGAAAAGAGACAGCCTCCGGTGGAGGCATTCATCTTTGGAATTGCAACAACATTGTGATCGACGGGAATTATATCCGCAATAGCCGGGATGGCATCTACTTTGAGTTTGTAGATCATACCACCATCACCCATAATGTAAGCGAGTATAATATCCGGTACGGACTACACCTGATGTATTCCAAACACGACACTTATACTCACAATACGTTTAGACACAACCGGGCCGGCGGCGTGATCATGTATTCGAATTTTGTAACTATGAAATACAATGATTACCAGTACAACTGGGGTCCCAGCAATGATGGACTGTTACTCAAAGAGCTTAACGACGGGGTCGTAGAACATAACCGCTTCTTTAAAAATAGTTCAGCTATCTATTCAGAGGGATCAAATCGTATAAAGATCGACCATAACCAGTTTGAGCAAAATGGCTGGGCGGTAAAAATAATGGCCAATTCCACCAGTAATATCTTTAATAACAATAATTTCCTGGATAACGCTTTTGATGTGATCACAAGCGGAGAAGTGAATAGAAATAATTTTGATCATAACTACTGGTCTGACTACCAAGGCTATGATTTGGATCATAATGGCATCGGGGACGTCCCGTACCGTCCGGTTAGTCTATTTTCCTTTGTTGTCAATGAGCAGCCCACTTCTATCATGCTAATGCGAAGTATGTTTATACAGATACTGAGTATTGCTGAAAGGGCTTTCCCCATGCTTACTCCGATTACGCTAGTAGATAATCAACCGCTAATGCAGAGAGTTCATGATACAACTCAGTGATTTATCCAAAAGGTACGGTAAACTACAAGTACTCAATTCAATAAATCTCTCCATAGATTCCGGAAAGATAACGGCTATCGTGGGACCCAATGGAGCAGGAAAAACCACCATTCTCAAATTGATTTTGGACCTGATCAAAGCCAATAATGGAAATATCCGTATTGATGAAAAGAGCATAGGGAATGATTTTAAATATCGCCAAAATATCGGTTATATGGCTCAGATCGCTCGGTTTCCGGAAAATCTAACTGTGAAGAAGATTTTAACCATGATTAAGGATTTACGAGAGGGTCGCTATGAGACGCTGGATGAAGAACTAATTCATAAATTTGACCTAAAAAGTGAGTTCGACAAACAGGTCAAGAATTTATCAGGCGGGAATACTCAAAAAGTAAATGCGAGTATCGCATTTCTTTTTTCTCCGGAATATCTTATTCTCGACGAACCTACCGCAAGTTTGGATCCTATTGCCAGCAGCATCTTAAAGGATAAAATCAAGAAAGAGAAGGAAGCCGGAAAAACGATTATCCTTTCCTCGCATATTATGGCCGAAGTTGAAGAATTAGCAGATGAAGTCATCTTTCTCCTGGAAGGAAATATCTATTATCAGGGCAGTACAAAGGGACTCATAGAGGTGACGGGAGAAGAAAACCTGGAACGATCTATTGCACGGATGATGAGAGGAGTTGAACAATGAAACGAGACATCATCAAAATTTTTAAATATGAAGTCCTGAACATTCTTCACAGCAAATGGCTCATCCTATATGCCCTGTTTTTCCTACTGTTGACTGAAGGATTATTTCGCTTGGGAGGTGGGGTCACTAAAACATCCATGAGCATGATGAATGTTGTTATCATCGTTGTACCATTATTTTGCATTATACTGGGGGCAATGTATCTATATAACTCCAAGGAATTTATACAATTACTTTTAACACAACCGATACAGCGTAGTAGCCTCTTCTGGGGTATCTATTTTGGACTCAGCATTCCTCTGGTTATCTCTTTTAGCGTAGGTATGGGCATCCCATACTTGCTACACGCCTTTAGAAGCGGGCAAAGCATAAGCTCATTTTGGCCACTTTTGGGAAACGGTATACTGCTTACATTTATTTTTGTTGGCATTTCCTATTTGATTGCAATCCTGTTTGATGACAGGATTCGAGGACTGGCTATGGTAATTGGTCTATGGTTATTCTTCGCGGTAATTTATGACGGATTAGTTTTATTTCTGATTTACACATTCAGCGACTATCCCCTGGAAAAACCAATCATAGGTTTTACAATCTTTAATCCAATCGACCTGGCACGGATTTTACTATTACTCAAATTCGATATATCAGCTCTTATGAGTTATACAGGAGCTGTTTTTGAGCAATTTTTTGGTAGCAGCCTGGGGATAGTCTTAAGCTTCTCTGCCCTGGGGCTCTGGGTTCTTATTCCATTGGTATTAGCACTTCACAAGTTTAAGTACAAGGATTTTTAAAAAAACGAAGGATCATATCACATATAACAGACCTTTCATTTCATGCCGATCTCAAGATAAACTTGACTTATATGATGAATAAAAATCAGATCAAATGGTCAGCTTTCATTAACTGGCTTTGGTTGTCATCGTGGAGCGCAAATTCAAAGCCATCTCGCAGGCCGAAGCCCCCGAATTCCCCGTCCTTATTAATGGCTATAAATCCCTCCTGTATATTCTTGAATGATCGCTTATTGTAATCCAGATTAGCAATCCGTTCAACTACTTTTTTACAGGCTACGTGCGGCGGATCTCCGTGGCGCATATTTTCTACAACGGCATGACTGCCCGCAGTGCGTATCACTTCTTCGCCAACACCGGTTGCAGCTGCACCGCCAACCTCGCCATCCACAAACATGCCGGCCCCGATAATAGCAGAATCAGCCACACGGCCATGCAACTTATACTTTAAACCACTGGTCGTACAGGCACCGGCCAAATTCCCATGGGTATCAATAGCAATCATACCAATGGTGTCATGATTATTATTGCCGGTGGGAGGCTCTTTGGGATGGTAATGATTCTCTTGTTTCCACTCCTCCCATTCCTTTCGGGCTTTGGGCGTCAACAGATCTTCCTTTTTAAAACCCTGATCCAGTGCAAATTCCAGGGCCCCATCCCCTACCAGCATAATATACTTGGTTTCTTCTTTCACTTTCCGGGCCACTGAAATAGGATGTTTTATATGCTGCAGAAAAGCCACCGAACCTGCATGATTTTTATGATCCATAATGCAGGCATCCAGTGTCACGAACCCATCGCGATCGGGCCGTCCGCCATATCCAACAGTTTCAACGTTGGGATCGGCCTCGATTTGTCGTACGCCGGCTTCGACAGCATCCAGGGCATGTCCACCTTGCGAGAGGATTTCCCAAGCTGCTTTGTTCGCCGGCACACCCCACTTCCACGTAGAAATGACACGCGGTTTTGCGGGCTCTGTGCGAGATGTCTTAAATCCAAATTTTTGGAGTGGTAAATAACTTCCTCCAATAGCCACCATTTTAAGAAACGACTTTCGACTGAGCATAAATAATATGATTTGATTTATAATCTCTTGTTTTCAGGATCCTCCTTTTTCAACAAAGCCCCCCCTCCTTTTGCAGGCTCCATTCGATAATACAGAAGTTTAGATCAGATCTTCTATTATTACTCATAACTTATGTTAATATATAAAAATGAATGCAAACCGCTAGGAATCTGCCAGAGTATAAAGAGCTGCTGCAAGAATCCAAATGGTTTACATTTTGTTAAGTAACATGTGTTCGAGATAAGCATTTTATCTGGATGGGAACAACTTGCTTTTGGGGATGTACTACGGGTCATACCCTGGCCCCACTACCCCACGCTTAAAGCTTTGTATGTAAACCTCCATAAAGCTTGTTCTCAAAATCACCTACCGTTAGGTTGAACTCATGTTAAATAGATTCGCTATTCCCTTATACCCCTTATCCGAGGTACTTCAGCAGGTGCAAGTTTGCAACTTACTTGTGCATGAAATGGTCCAAGTTGCAAACTTAAACCAGAGTAGAGAGCTCTTATCTTATTGCAAAACTATTTTACATACCGGTATTGTGGTGAAACAGCCAACCGACAAATTCATAATCAAAATGGGAAATGGTCAATGTCCCGATTACCCTGCCACCACCCCAATTTTCATCCTCGGGTGGAGATTCACGCGGTGCTTCGACCGAAGCTGTCTCCAGGGTCACATCAGCCGTCAATTTATTACCTGTAAGCGTACCTTCGTAAGTACCTGATACATGGCCGCCGGAACGCCCTTCATAGGTAAAAGAACCTGTCACATTGCCATTTTGATCGATGCAGGCCGTCTGCTCAACCATAGTTTTGCCAAGATGCGTAACATGTCCTGCGCCGCTACCGCTTAAAAAAATACTCGGAGAAGTACATCCCTGACTCTCGGTTGTCTCTAATGCCCCGGATACTTTTGCGATCATAGCGACTCCACCACCTCTTGCTATAAGAGAATCACGTCCGGTAAATCGAAGTGATTGAGCGGAATTGAGAGAAGCTTCCGTATTTGTAATCGTTGAACTTTGACATCCTACTAGGATACTAACAATAAAAATCATGCAACCAGAAAAGAATAGATTTTGTCTCATACCCCTCCTTAATTAAATTTTATTTCCCATAAATATATAATAATACTAATCTTATGGTTATAAAAAATCAAATATCGATACAAATAACACTGCCGGTATCTACAACTTTTTCATTCAAAGCTCTTGGAAAATTTTTTGGGCTGTGAATGAGGATGCTACCTGATATTGAATCAAGTTCAACGTGGCAGCAGACATTTTGCGACGATTGAGAATAATTTATGATAGGTTAGGTTCCCCTTCATCCAAGTATTTAGAAACCTCTACGTGCAACGCCCGCGTTGACATGCTGAGATCATACAGGAAAAGCAATACTGCGACGATCATCAATGCAATGGATAAATAAAAGAGTAAAACGGCGATAAATTCAATATTCAAACCCTCAAAACTCATCATTGAAATCCCTATAATCAGCAAGCCGGTACTAAAGATGCTACAGGCTATGAGCGTAATTGCTATTTTTAAAATATTGGATCGTTTGTACAAAATTCTAATCTGCTCTACCGTACTGTCCCTTTCTTCTCCCTCTTGGCCTTCCACACTTTGTATAAGCTGTCTGGTGCGAGTCATCGCTTGCATAAATCGATTCACCATCGAAAGCAGTAATAAACCTACGCCCGAAATAAGCACGATTGGTGATATAGAAAGATCAAGCAGGTGAGCGAAATTCTCAATATTGGATAAATTCATAGTCTCTTAATGAAAAGATAAAAATGGGCTCCCTATTTTTCTTTTATAGTCTGACACAATTCTACCAACACTCCACAATTATCTTTGGGATGTACAAAGGCCACGAGCTTATTATCCGCGCCGCGACTAGGCTCGTCACTGAGAATCCTAAAACCTTCATCACGTAAACGCTCTAGCTCGGTATAAATGTCCGCCACTTCAAAAGCAACATGATGTAATCCCTCTCCTTGTTTCTCTATGTATTTAGCAATCACCGAATCCGGTGTAGTGGCGCCAAGCAATTCTACTTTTGACTGTCCCGTTTCAAAGAAAGCGGTTTCAACCTTTTGGTCCTCGACCGTCTCCCGTTTATAACATTTACGATCAAGTAACTTTTCATAGGTTTCAATTCCACTCTCTAAGTCCCCAATAGCTATTCCTATGTGGTCGATATGCATATCAAATACAATTTGTCTGTTAATGATGAGTAATTTTATTTAAAATAAACTTTGCAATTTTAAAAACTCTCCCCAATTTCACTCTCTCAAAATTTAAAATCACAGCATATTTGGGATATAAAAATCTGCCTGACGACTGTTTGGCCGCCAGACAGAAATAAACTGAACCGGATAAATAAGTAACTTATATACTTACATATTGCAGGGCTTCGACACCATCCAGTTCTATAATGGGTTTAAGCTCATCTTCTGTCAGCTTCTTGTCGACCGCTACAGCAGTAATCGCATTCACGCCCTTTTGATTACGGCCAAGACTCAACGAAGCAATGTTAATATCCTGCTTCGCCAGAGCACCACTGACGGCAGCAAGCATTCCCGGCTTGTCTACGTTCTTGTACATGATGATATCACCTTCGAGCCGCAATTCAATGCCGAACCCGTCAATTTCCACAATACGATAATCACCATCGCCGAACACACTTGCTGATAGTTTTTGATACTCGCCTCCTTTACCAATATTCACCGTAATCAGATCTTGGTACGTCTTCGTCTCACTAACGGTTGTCTCCTTAATTTTGAGTCCGCGTTCATCAGCATGGTGACGGGCATTAATGAGATTCACAGCCTCACTCATTTGATGGGTCAAAATTCCTTTTAGGATAGAATCGGTCAGCACATCCGCAAATTTTACACACGCGCCGCTATACTCAAATGAAAAATCATTAGCATTTTTGGGTGCAAGCTGGATGACGGCACTACCCAGTTTTTCTGCCAGTTGCAAATAGGGTTGCACTTCTTTATTAGTGGTAAGGGCAATCGATTTGCCGTTAAGGCTACCTTTAAAGCTTTTCTTTTCCAGTGCATCAGCCATTTGATGAGCAACCTGTTCGGCCACCTTCTCCTGAGCTTCCTCAGTCGATGCTCCCAAGTGTGGCGAACAAATGATATTCGGATGCTGAAGTATTTCATATAATTCGTCAGTGGGTGGCTCACTAGTATAACTATCGAGAGCAACCCCAGAGACATATCCTTCGTCAATTAACGTGGGTAAATCTTCTTCTTTATAGATACCTCCCCGGGCACAATTGATCATAAACATGCCCTTCTTCAGCTTATCGGCATTTTCCATAGAGACAATACCCTTGGTTTTTTCCGTAAGCGGAGTATGGACCGTCAGAAAGTCAGCAACTCCCAGCAGATCGTCAAGCTCCATGAGCTCAACATCCAGACTTTCGGCTTTTTCTACAGAGGCAAATGGATCATAAGCTTTTACCGTCATACCAAAGTTCTGCATTCGCTTGGATACTTCGGATCCGATTTTACCCAGACCGATAACACCCAGTGTCTTATGATGAACCTCAGTACCCATATATTTTTTACGATCCCATCCACCGCCTTTAACTTTTGCAACGGCTTGAGGAATATTACGTGCAAGGGCCAGAATCATCCCACAAGTGTGCTCAGCAGTAGAAATGGTATTACCGTCGGGCGTATTCATGACCAGGACACCACGAGCTGTAGCTTCCGGAATATCGATATTGTCAACACCAACACCGGCACGACCAACTACTTTTAAGTTCTCCGCCGCTTCGAGCACATCAGGCGTTACTTTCGTAGCACTCCGTACAACAATACCGTCATACTTCTTAATTTCTTTGTAGAGTTCTTCTCCACTTAAATTATGGTTGCGCACGACATCAATGCCGCGTTCCTCAAATACTTTTTCGCAAATCTCATCAACGTTATCGAGTAATAGGACTTTAAAAGACATAAGGTTATGTTTAGTTATGAAGTTTGAAATTCTGAAATAAATTCTTTTACGTCATCAATGCCCATATTATCTTTAGCTGAACAAATGACAATGGGCACTTCAATATTCATTTCATCTAAAATTCGCTTTAGGCGTGCTTTAGATTGCTGACGTTTGTTATGGGATATTTTATCACCTTTTGTTAGAACGACTATAAAAGGTAACCGATTGGAGCCCAGCCAGTAGAAGAACTCCTCATCTAATTTAGAGGGCTCATGACGAATATCCACCAAGTGCAATACCAGTTGCAGAGTCGATCGTTGCAACAGGTAATCACGAATATCACGCCCCCATCGTTCCCGCTCTTTTTTAGAAACCTGGGCATATCCAAAACCCGGTAAATCCACCAGATAGATTTTATCATCCACGAGGTAATAATTTATTACCTGTGTTTTACCCGGCACATTACTGGTTCGGGCTAACCCCTTGTGATCGACCAACGCATTAATAAGGGTTGACTTGCCGACATTGGATCGACCGGCAAAACAAATTTCGGGAAAGTGAGGTTCTGGACAAACATCCAAAGCCGGAGCACTTGTGACGAAATTCGCCTTTTTAAATTTCATTATATGATCTCGTTTTCTTCTTTCTTGATACCAAAGTTAACAGGCACGGGATATTTCTCTGTAAAACAAGCCGTACAGTAACCTTTGGAAGAAATGTTGGCTTCTTTTACTGCATTCACCAGCCCATCAGGCGATAAATACCGTAAACTATCAACACCAATTTCTTCTGCCATTTTATTGATATCACGATCAAAACGATTTGCCATCAATTCTTTTGGCGTGGGAAAATCCATCCCGTAATAACAAGGGCTAATAATCGGGGGTGAACTTACAAGAAAGTGAATCTCCGCAGGTTTTGCCCGCCGGATCATATCCACCAGGTAACGAGAAGTTGTACCCCGTACAATAGAATCATCCACAATAATTACCGAGCGACCTTCGATCACACCTTTAACCGTATTAAACTTTGTTCGAACCTTTTGATCACGGGATTTTTGTCCCGGAGATATAAACGTTCGACCTACATAATGATTGCGGATCAATCCTATTTCATATTTACATTCATAGCCAAGCTTTTGATTTTCATGAACATATCCCAGGGCTGCGGTATTACTGGAATCCGGTACCGAAATAACAATAGGCTTGGTATCGGTATTTTCATACATCAACATTTCATTGATGGGATGTTCTTTCGCCAAATATTTTCCCAGGTTTCGGCGAACTTTATCTACATTTTCTCCAAAAATCTTACTGTCGGGGCGCGAAAAATATACATATTCAAAGATACACTGGCTGGTCCCGGTTCCATATCCCGGCTCAAGATGATAAGAGGTCGGCTTGGTATCCGATCCGCCATCCTGATCGATCACCAGCACCTCACCAGGTTCTACGTCACGAATATACTCCGCATCAATAATGTCAAAGGCACAGGTTTCACTTGCCACACAGTATGAACCGTTAACCTTGCCCAGAGCCAGCGGTCGGAAACCGTTGGGATCACGAACTGCAATCAATTTATCGTCTGTAAGCATCACCAAGCTGTAAGCTCCTTCGATTTGTTTCAATGCTTCCAGCACTTGCTCAATCTGTGTCTCTTTCTGGCTGTGCGAAATCAAATGAAGAATGAGTTCGGTATCCGAGGTACTCTGGAAAAGTACTCCCTGATCCCGAAAGCGTTTGCGAAGCTGCTGAGCATTGGCCAAATTCCCATTATGAGCAATCGCGATATTCCCTTTTCGGTAATGAACGCGAAATGGCTGAATGTTCGCAGGATTTTTAGAAGCTCCAGTCGTTGAATACCGGTTGTGACCTATAGACGCATTTCCTTTAAGCTCTTCGCTGAATATCTTTTGATCATCGAATACATTCAGCACGAGCCCAAAATCTCGATGGGCCGGCATGACCCAGCGTTCTTTTTCTTCGTCATAATGAGAAGTTACAATGCCTGCTGATTCCTGGCCACGGTGTTGAAGTGCGTGTAATCCATAATAGGTAAGAAGACCAGCATCTGGGTGGTTTTGAATTCCAAAGATGCCACAATGATCTCTAGGCTTGTCAATCATGAATCAATTCGGTAATAGGATTTATAGTAAGCACAAAGTTAAGAAAATAGAAAAGTAATTGACAGATTAATTAGCAACTATTATCTAGTAACCTTAATAATATACATTAAAACTATTTCACAATCTTACACATAATGAATGGCCATTTTCAGGCCTTTGGAATCGACAGGTGGATCCTCTGGTAATGTCTTCAAATCTCCATCCACCGATCTTTGGGCAAAAAGAGCCAGTGACATTGCATCAACAATATCATCCTCATCAACCTGATTGCGCCGGTACTCTTCCTTGATATCCCTGAAAAAGTCATCGGCAAATTCACTATGCTTTTTTAGCAGACCAAGCCGATGCCGGAGCCCTTTTTTGGTAGCTTTTTTTTGGAGGATGGAATTACCCCCATTCAATCTTTGAAACAACAATTCGGGGTGACTCTCAAACACTTTATCCCGGAGATCCTCGTTCTGCTGCAAAAACTGATCAACTACTTTAATATTCGGAGTAATATTCCAGGCTTGTGTAGATATTTTCTTGCCGGTGATCTCAAAACTGGTCATAGAGGCCTCAGCATAAGTTGGAGCATATAGCGCCGGACGAATGGGTGGGTTAAAGACCGAAGCCCGGTAATCAGGACCAAGCACATCACGTAATTTTTCATCACATTTCCTGACGTATTCTTCATCTGTCAAGCCAATAGGTACATCAATGAATATTCGGTCAAATTTTTCAAAATATTTACCTAACTCTTCGCTTGATTCCAGCAGCCAGTAGCCGGCATTATCTTGATCCAGACTGATAGCAATCCAACCCGCACGGCAACCGTCAATTCCTAATGTTTTCAATAGTAACCTCTTGTGGATCTAGCTATTTAGATTTTCATTCATCAACTTTTGAGCGCTCTTTTGAAGCTTTATATGAAGTTCATCCAGCTGCTCCTGATCCACATAATCGGGACTATTGTCCATCAGACTTTGAGCCCTCTGATTTTTGGGGAAAGCAATAACATCCCGCAAACTCGTACCCCCGGCTAGAATCATGATGATACGATCAACACCGAGTGCAATTCCACCGTGTGGGGGAGCACCATATTTAAATGCCTCAAGTAAAAAGCCAAATCGTTCTTGTGCTTCTTCTTCCTCAATACCCAATAACTCAAACATCCGGGTTTGAAGTTTCCGTTTGTGGATACGAATCGATCCGCCGCCAATCTCGTAGCCATTAAGAACTAAGTCATAAGCTCTGGAGCGAACTTTGGCGGGATCATCATCCAGCTTTTCAACATCCTCGGGCTTGGGAGAGGTAAACGGATGATGAAGCGCATGGTAGCGATGATCTTCTTTGCTCCATTCCACCAGCGGAAAATCTGTGACCCATAAAAATTCGAATGTATCCTCATCGATAAGATTGTGCTCTTTGCCCATCATCAGGCGCAACTGTCCCAACTGCTGATGTACATTCGGAGTCGGGCCAGCCAAAATCAGCACTAAGTCTCCCATCTCGGCACCGGCCGTTTCTACCATTGCCTCAACGGTTTCTTCTTTTAAAAACTTCTCCACGCTGCATTTTACACCATCGTCTTCATTCAGCTTGATATAAATCAGCCCGCCCGCACCGGTTTCTTTCTGCACACGTTCAGTCAGTCGATCAATAGCACCTCGTCCAATCTCTCCCTGGCCGGGAACGGTAATACCAAGAACGGCTCCGCCCTTCTTGACGGTGTTGGAAAATATTTTAAACTCCGATTCTCTAACGAGCTCAGAAAAATCCGAAAATTCCAGCCCAAACCGTGTATCAGGCTTGTCGGTGCCGTAAGTTTTCATGGCTTCTTCGTACGTCATTCGGTTAAAAGGAGCTTCAATTTGCTCATCGGCAATATCGTCCATCAGCTTTTTCATGAGCCCCTCCGTCATTTCAATAATGTCATCCTCATCTACAAACGACATCTCCACATCGATTTGGGTGAACTCCGGCTGGCGATCGGCTCGCAAATCTTCATCACGAAAACACTTTACGATTTGGAAATAACGATCGAATCCCGAGACCATGAGCAGCTGTTTGTATGTTTGCGGACTTTGCGGCAGCGCAAAAAACTTGCCCGGATTTACACGACTGGGCACCAAATAGTCCCGCGCTCCTTCCGGCGTGCTCTTCATCAGCACTGGGGTTTCCACTTCTACAAAATCATTGCCATGATAATAGGAACGAACCGACTGGTAAAAATCCGAGCGCATGAGCATGTTCCGCTGGATATCGGGACGACGCAGATCCAGGTAACGGTATTTGAGACGTAATTCTTCACCGGTTGGGATACCTTCTTTAATTTCAAAAGGAGGAGTCTCTGCCTCGGAATATATTTCCAGCTCCTCTACTACAATTTCGATTTTGCCCGTTTTTATTTCCGGGTTTACATTTTCTTTGCTACGCTTGTCTACAACACCTTTAACCCCGATGACATATTCAGAGCGTAGTTGTTCAGCTTTCTCGTGGAGTTTTTTATCAGTTTCATAAAATACAATCTGGGTAATTCCATATCGGTCGCGAAGGTCAATAAAGATTACACCTCCTAAATCCCGGCGGGTTGAAACCCATCCATTAAGTACGACTTTTTCACCTGTATTATCGGTTGTCAATTCTCCACAGTTGTGGGTTCTTTTCCACATCATAAATTGTTGCTTAATCCTTAAAAATAAATTTCGATCTGTTTTTGAAGCCTTGAAAATAAGTATTATGGAAACCAATCGCTCACCAAATTCGAATTCTTAAAATGATCTCCGAAAATCGGATTTAGTACTCCTTCCAGACAGCTCCCGAAGTCTCCAAAAATAGCAGCCTTACTGCTAAATAAAGAAATGAGTTACCAAATATTAAACGGATTTTCATTCGATAGAAGGCTCCTTGAATATGTAGGACATTCCCCTCTTCCCTATTTGAATTTCATTCTGTACTTTAAAAAAGTATAAATAATAACAGGTGTGCCGATTGTATTATTGATGTCTATAAAAAGACATTCTAATAATAATTTCTTTTGTTGGCGTTTTTCGAGGGTTGCATTTTAAGCTATTAAAGATCGGTTGCCATGTAATAACTACATTCGGAATGGTATAATCGGGATGGCAAAGTGAAGGTAAATTATGGAATCTATATCCGTTCTTATCGCTGACGATCATGAGATTGTTCGATATGGAATAAGTACTTACCTGTCTTCAACAAAAGACATAGAAGTTGTAGGAGAAGCATCTACCGGAGAAGAGTGTATCCAGATTTTTAAAAAAAAGCATCCGGATATTTGCCTGCTGGACATCGGTATGCCTGATAAAAATGGCATCGAAACGGCGAAAACCATACGAGAACTCAATCCTGATACGAAGATTCTAATTCTGTCGATGCACACTGATAAAAAAATCCTTAGCGAAGTACTGGAAGCAGGTATAAACGGGTATTTACTAAAGAATACTGATAAAGTCGATTTACTCAATGGAATCCGGGCCATTATGAACGGACAAAAAGTGTTCAGCAGCCCAATTTCAGATTTGATGACGCAATCTTTTCTAAACCAATCGAACAGCAAAAAACCAAAGGTTCATAAAGAAATCACGGACCGGGAACAGGAAATCCTGCAACTTATTGTAGAGGGACTAACCAGTAAAGAGATTGCCCAAAAGTTATTTATCAGTCCCCGCACAGTAGATACCCACAGGGCCAACCTGATGCAGAAGCTGGAACTCAATAATATTGCTGAACTTGTACGCTACGCTTTAGAACATAATCTGGTTTCAAATGGTTAACATACAATTACGTAATTTTACGGATGCAAAATACCGATTAATAGCTATTGATGCTGATGCCACCGTACATTAAGTTAATAATTGCAAATGGGGTAATAGCCGTCTGTAGATGATATTTAGCAGCTATCTGTGACAGGATAGCTGCTAATTTTTTGTCTGGTTGTCAAACAATTCGAGTGGCTTGTCGCGGAATTGCAGTTCATACAAATGTTTGTACAATCCCTCTTTTCCAATCAATTGTTCGTGTGTACCATCCTGCACAATCCTTCCATCATTTAATACTATAATGCGATCTGCATTTTGAACGGTTGATAATCGGTGTGCAATAATAAACGTAGTTCTATTTTTCATCAGCCGCTCAAGTGCTCCCTGAACCTGTGCTTCAGATTCGGAATCCAACGAAGATGTTGCCTCATCCAGCAAGAGGATTCGCGGGTTTTTCAACAGGCCTCGGGCAATAGCCAACCGCTGACGTTGCCCGCCGCTGAGTTTTACGCCCTTCTCCCCGATGGTGGCATCCAGTCCTTTCGGCAGATCTTCAATAAATTCCCAAGCGTTGGCATCTCGGGCTGCAGCTTCAATTTCCTGTTCAGTAGCATCCAGTTTTCCATACCGGATATTCTCTTTGATGGAAGTTCCGAATAAATGGACATCCTGCGGAACGATCGCAATCTGCTCACGCAAACTTTTTATCTGCACACTTTTGATGTCAATATCATCAATTCGGATTTGACCCGACTGCGGATCAAAAAACCGAGGAATCAAATTAACGAGCGTTGTCTTTCCTGCTCCGCTCGGCCCCACAATAGCAATCGACTGCCCGGCCTGAACATAAAATGAAATGTTGTACAGTACATTCCGATCCTCTTCATACGCAAATGTGACATTGTCAAACCAAACGTCTCCATTCACCGGTGGCAGCGGCTGAGCTCCGGGTTGATCTTCGATTTCGGGCACTTCCTCAAGAAGTTCGAAGATACGATCAGAAGCGCCGACTGCCGTATTAATGGTAGTATACAAACGCGACATTTGACTGATGGATCGAGCGATTGTCAATGCATAAAAAATAAAGGCGACCAGATCACCGGGGGTCAATCGACCGGCCAACACCTCACGTCCTCCATACCAAAAAATGATTACCAGTGTAGCCATAAACATCGACCCTATGCCAGACCAGAACAGACTGGAAAGCAAGATTTTTCTACGAGATGTAGAAAAAAGTCGCTCTACGGCTTCAGAGTAGCGCCCCACTTCGTAAACCTCTCGTGCAAATGCCTTAACGATACGTATGGCTCCCAGCGCATCCTCAGCAATAGCTGTAGAATTGGCCAGCTCATCTTGAATGCCCCTTGCCAGTTTCCTAATTTTGTTTCCAAAGTAGCGAGTAAGCAATGTCACCACGGGCACGGTAAGAAAAACGATCAGGCTCAAGCGCCAATTCAAGATGATCATCAAGACAACCGCGCCAAATAGTGAAAATGTCACTGTAACAGTATCTGGCAACGCATCAGTCAGGGCGGTACGGACGGAGGCCACATCGTTGGTCAATCGCGAAGTAATCTCTCCCAGGCGTTTGTTGGCAAAGAAACGAAACTCCAGCCGGTGTAAGTGCTCATATAAATTTTTTCTTAAATCCGTTACCACTCGTTCGCCCACCCATTCCAGCCAATACGTGCCGCCGAATGACAAAAAGGCTTGTAGGATGAACAGTCCCATCAACACTATGGCTATAATATTGAGTAAATGCTCATTACTGGATTGAAATACGGCATCGAGCAAAGCTTTCAAACCGAGTGGTACCGATAACCCCACCCCTGAAGCAATAAGCGACAGAAGGGTGGCCATGTAGAACTTAGTATGGTAGGGTCTGCTGAGACGAAAAATCCTCTTTAACGAGGTCCACAACGTGTCCTTTGATGACAATCCGGATGATTTGGATGCTTCTTTTTTCATTCTTTATAGATTAACGACCTAAGGTATAGGAAGCTAATCATTTTTGGGGATAAATAGTTTCGGTCCGAGTCAATTTAAGATTAGTCTGAAAACGGTGCCAAAATAAAAAAGCCCGAAAATGTGCTGAACACTTTCAGGCTTTCTTTTCTGTAGCGTGGGACGGAATCGAACCGTCGACCTCCGGGTTATGAATCCGACGCTCTCACCAACTGAGCTACCACGCCATTTAGTCAATAAAATAATCTTTGGGTTCGATTTACCGAATCGAACCGTCGTCCCGACAGCCTCCGGGTTATGAATCCGACGCTCTCACCAACTGAGCTACCCATTTAATCAAAAAATGATTTATCGACAAAACGCTCTTATTTTTTCAAAGAGTTGCCAAATATAACGCAATTCTAATTAAATATTAAGCCTCTCTGCTGATTTTTTCATAAACAGCAGGAAAAAATAGCCATCTTTTTTTGTGGCTCTTCGAAATCACCTTATTTTCCAGCTTATCAATTTTTAAACCTTATACGAACTGAATTTTTATTTCTCATGGCAAAGAAAATCACGACCAAAGACGAAGATTTCTCCCAGTGGTATCAAGATGTAATACGTGAAGGCAAGCTGGCCGAACATTCTCCTGTGCGTGGATGTATGGTCATTCGCCCCAACGGCTATGCACTCTGGGAAAACATGCAGGATGCGCTTGATCAGATGTTTAAAGATACGGGTCATGAGAATGCCTATTTCCCACTTTTTATCCCAAAATCGTTTCTCTCCAAAGAAGCCCAGCATGTTGAGGGTTTTGCCAAGGAATGTGCAGTCGTTACGCACAGCCGTCTCAAGAGCTCCAATGATGGTGTAACCGTTGATCCCGAATCCCGTCTGGAAGAAGAACTCATTGTGCGTCCCACTTCTGAAACTATCATCTGGGACTCATACCGAAATTGGATTCAATCATACCGCGATTTACCTATCCTGATTAACCAATGGGCCAATGTCGTTCGCTGGGAGATGCGTACACGCCTGTTTCTTCGTACCATGGAATTCTTGTGGCAGGAAGGACATACAGCCCATGCAACTAAAGAAGAAGCGGTTCAGGAGACCAGACAGATGCTGGAGGTCTATCGAACATTTGCCGAAGATTATATGGCGATGCCCGTAATTACTGGCGTCAAAACGGAATCCGAACGCTTCGCGGGAGCAGTTGACACCTATTGTATTGAAACCCTGTTACAGGACAACAAGGCACTGCAGGCCGGCACCTCTCATTTTTTGGGACAAAATTTTGCCAAAGCTTTTGACGTGCAATTCCAGAGCTCAGAGGGGCAACACGAGTATGTCTGGGCGACTAGCTGGGGCGTATCAACCCGACTCATTGGCGGTTTGATTATGACCCATTCCGATGACCAGGGATTAGTACTGCCTCCAAAATTGGCGCCTAATCAAGTGGTCATTGTGCCTATCTGGAAAGGCGAGGAAGAAAAGGAAAAAGTACTTAACTATTGCGACGAAGTTATCGACGAACTCAAAGGGTTTGATATCCGCGTAAAAGTGGACAATCGTGAAAATATGAGCCCGGGGTGGAAATTCAATGAACATGAAGCTGCGGGCATACCACTGCGGCTGACTATTGGCCCACGTGATCTCAAAAACAATAATGTAGAACTTGCGCGCCGCGATACGCTTGACAAAAATATCGTCAGTCGGGAAGGAATTGGACAAAAAGCCGCTAATTTGCTCGAAACGATACAAGATGAGCTATATGAAACAGCTCGTGAACGAATTGAGACCAATACTCATTCGGTAGATTCATATGAGGAATTCAAAGACGTCCTGGACAACGAAGGTGGTTTTATCTATGCCCACTGGGATGGGACGGCTGAAACCGAAGAAAAAATAAAAGACGAAACAAAGGCTACCATTCGTTGTATCCCTTTGAAAGAAGGTGAAGAAGGTACATGTATGGTCACGGGCAAGCCTTCGAAACAAAAAGTGTTATTTGCTCGTGCATATTAATTAACAGTAGGCGATTATTTTTTGACTGTTCAAAATATATAGGTAGATAACATTAATATTTTTATCACGTTATCATTAACTAAATTATTGACCTGTTTTTGTTATTCCCTGTGCTGACGTGATGGTAACATAATGGGATAATCATTGTTAATGGCCCGCTGGCAACACAATCAGTACTAATTTTGGATCGGATATCGACACATAATAGTTTTAGTCTCATTAAAAGACTGCAGCAAGACGGGCCGGCCCGATTAGTATCCGATCTAATTAATCCACTGATATTGCCCCCAACCGTTATCGGACTCACCTGCTGGCTTATGGGATTAATGGCTGGAACTTTCAGTTGGATTATGGGCATATCGATTTTCTTTTACACCCTTGCCCCCTTTGCAGCTACTTTTTATCTGCTCAGCAATAATTATATAAGCTCTCTTGATCTTCCCGAACGTACCTCTCGTAACAGACTTTTTGTAATCTCCATTGGATGTGCTGCCATCGTTTTCCTTTGTTTTAGCCTCTTGAATGGGAATGCTCCGTGGATTATCGCAGCCATTTCTTTTGTTTTCCTGATCAACCCCCTTGTGGGTTTTTTGGTTAACTTCATCTGGAAGATGAGCATTCATACAGCAGCGTTATCGTCAGCGGGTGCCATATTTCTATTTTTGGCCAAATTCAATATCCTCCCGGCCCTATCCGACGCTTATATTTTATCATTAACCATCCTTTTACTACTTTTACCATTAATGATATGGGCACGTTATCGCCTGAGTATTCATACAATGGCGGAATTATTCGGTGGTGCACTAGCTGGATTTATACTCACAATGCTTGAGTTAAGTTTGATGACAAATATATGGTAAAAGAGACACTTGAAGCTCCCTACTCACATTACTTGCTGGAAGCAACGTTAAGCCAGAATATCGACAGCAAAACCATCAACGAAATGGGTATAGATGGTTTTACCCTGATGGAAGTTGCAGGCTCTTCGGCTGCCAAGCTGTTATTGCAGGATCACCCTGATCTTGCTCATGGTATCTTTCTCTGTGGTAAGGGTAATAATGGAGGCGATGCGCTGGTCGTTGCCCGCTACATGGTTCAACATGACGTAAAAATCACGCTTGTCTTTCTTAGTGGTACGGAAAATCTTTCGCAGGATAGTCAGAAAAATTTAACACTGCTCCAAAAATTTAGTCCCGATAATAAACTGACTATTTTTGAGCACTGGAATGATTTCCAGGAAGGCTCGGATTTTGATTTCATTATTGATGGCATGCTCGGTACTGGCTTGGATAGTGATGTCAGAGGAGATTATCAAAATGCCGTTGCTTGGGCAAATGAACAGAAACAGTCTGTCTTGGCTATGGATATACCTACCGGCTTGCACCCCGATTCGGGCCAAATTTTAGGTTGTGCCATCGAAGCAGACCGTACGTTTGCATTTGGTGGTTTGAAACAAGGATTTTATCTTGCCGAAGGTCCCCATTTGACAGGCCGAATTGATTATTGTGAGCTTCCTTTCCCCAATGAATATAAAAAGGAATGCACGACTTATTTATTGGATGAGAGCTGGGTCTCCATCGAATCTCCAAGCCCCGGGAAACACAAATACGATTCTGGCGTACTTTATATTGTAGCTGGTTCTGAGGGCCTGACCGGGGCAGCAATCATGGCTGCTCAAAGTGCCTGGGCTGAAGGATTGGGGGCTGTTATATTGGTGTGTCCCAGGGGAGTACTTTCAATCTATGAAGAGAAGCTGCCTTCAATTATCAAAAAGCCGGTGGGAAATCGCGACGATTATTGTTTTAAGGACCGACACGTTGAAAAGGTGATCGAGATCATCAGGGAAAAAGAAGGAAAAGTACTTTTAGGTCCGGGACTTGGGCGAGATACGTCGACCGTTGACTTTGTGGAGGGGTTTTTATCCCAAAACACCGCAGATACAGTAATTGATGCCGATGGTCTCTGGTGCCTGGCGCAACTTGACGAATGGAATAGAGCAGAGGGTTCGGAATGGATCATCACTCCTCATCCAGGCGAATTGTATAGGTTAGTAAACAAAGAAATTCGAGGTGATCAAAAAAGGCTGGAAGTTGTACGTGCATTTAGCAAAAAATATAAGATCACCGTACTTTCTAAAGGGATGCCCGGAATAATAGGAACACCATCGGGCAAGTGCTATTTAACCAACTACAATACCCGCTACTTTGCTCGTGCAGGAAGTGGCGACGTACTAGCCGGCAAAATTAGTGCTTACTCCGCCCTGGATCATGCCGCTGATCAAAGTTGTGCTATGGGGCTATTGTGCGGTAAGCAAAAACTTAATGATTATCTAAAACACCACGACGAAATTCCCGAACCGAGAGATTTTATATGAAATTGACATCGCTTTACTCATTTCTTTCTGATAACAGCTACTTGGTGCCAATTGGAATAGCTTGTATCACAATTGCCCTGTTATTCCTAACACTTGTTCCCTCAAATATGCTGGGACACCACAAAATATGGAGTTATGACAAACTCGGTCACTTGCTGATGTTTGGTAGCTGGACATTCTTTATTGGCCTCTATAACTATATCAACACAAAATCCACAACTAATCTATGGATAATTTTTGTGGCCGGGGTACTGTTTGGAGCTCTTGTTGAATTTCTGCAGTATGTTATGCCCTTCCACCGCGATCCGGATCTCTATGATCTTCTCTTTGATACAATTGGTTGTTTCCTAGCTGTTTTATTGCTGAAAATAACCACACCCAAACCTTCGGCAGCAGTACAAAATAGCCAATAACTGCAAATAAGGCGTACTTACAACGAGTACATCGAAAAGTTTTATCATAAAATATGAATTGAGAGAATAATACTCATCGTGGAATCCCTCTAATCTACTTATAAGCGTTTGCAATCATAATAAGAATCAAATTAGCCCCTCGTCTACTCCGTTCGTTTTTTATTTATAAGATGATACTACGATGCCCGGCCAAGGCGTTAGTAAAAAATAAATTTGTTTATAAATAGGAAAAATATAAATTGAAAAAATAAACCATTTGGAGATGACATCAATTCGAAAACCGTAGTATCTTATGAAGAACGAAAGAAAACACAAAAAGGCAGATCTGCGTAAATATTATACACTCTTCCTGGAAATAGGGCTTATTGCTGTTTTATTGATTTTTATCGTAGCAATGAAGATGGATTTCCGGTCTAAGAAAGAAAAAGTAGATCTAACGCAGCAACAAGAAGTTGTTAAAATGGAAGATGTAATCCAGACCAAACAAGTGGAGAAGCCCCCACCCCCACCTCGTCCTCCGGTTCCGGTTGCCGTACCAAACGACGAAATTATTAAGGATGAGATCCTGAATATCAATGCAGAAATTGATCTTGATGAAAAGATGGAACTTCCGCCTCCTCCACAACAACAGAAAAAAGAAGATGAAGAAGATTTCTTTGTTGCAGTGGAGCAAATGCCTGAACTTATTGGCGGCCTTGCTAAACTTCAAAGTCAAATCCGATATCCCGAAATGGCCCGGAAAGCAGGCATTGAGGGTCGTGTTATCGTACAATTTATTGTAACCGAAGAAGGAACAGTCGACAGTCCCAAAGTAATTCGCGGAATCGGGGGCGGCTGTGACGAAGAAGCGCTTAAAGCAGTAAGTCAGGCAAAATTCAAGCCGGGACGACAACGCGGAAAGGCTGTTCGGGTTCAATATAGTTTACCAGTGGTATTTAGACTTCAAAATTAATATAGTTTTATTTTAAACCTTACAAGTTAAGAGACATGTGTCATTGGATGCATGTCTTTTTCTATTTATAACCCATTAGAAATTAATTTGAAACATTTTTCTACTTCATAGTGTTATAACAAATCATGAAGCTTGGTGAGCATACTGACAAATTCCGGACTGAACTATTTTGAAGTTCAATTAAACTAGCATAAATTTTTCAGGAGGTTATTGTTATGCGATCCGACAGGAAAAAGGATGAATCCAATCTGCGAAATTACTACCAGATTTTTTGGGAAATTGGCATGATTGCTACCCTTGTGGTCTTCCTTGTAGCTATGAATGTCAACCTTTCTACTAAATCCCAAAAAGTAAATCTGACAGATAAGCAGGATGTCGTTAAAATGAAGGACGTCATCCAGACCAAACAGAAAAAAAAGCCACCACCCCCTCCACGCCCTCAGGCTCCCGTTGCAGTACCGAATGACGAAATTATCAAGGATCAAAATATTAATCTCAATGCGGATATAAATATGGATAAGCCTCTTGATATGCCTCCGCCCCCCAAAAAGAAAAAAGAGGACAAGGGTGAAAATTTCTTTGTTGCAGTTGAACAGATGCCGAAACTCAAAGGTGGACTTGCTGCGCTACAAAAGAAAATTAATTATCCCGAAATGGCCCGAAAAGCAGGTATTGAAGGTCGGGTTATCGTGCAATTTATTGTAAATGAAAACGGAAATGTTGAGAATCCCAAAGTAATTCGTGGTATTGGCGGGGGGTGCGATAAAGAGGCTTTAAGAGTCGTTAAACAGGCCAAATTCAAACCCGGACGCCAACGCGGTAAAGCCGTGAGAGTACAATATAGTTTACCTATTGTCTTCAAACTTCAGAACTAACTATACAAGTGGTAACTACATGGAGAATGGCGTCATTCAATTTGTGCTGACTAATTCATCATGAATAACATATTATAACTTTATACAATGGAGTAGCTTACCGTAATTAAAAAAGGCATGTTCTAGCAACATGCCTTTTTTATTGTATATAAATTAAATCTTGAGAAAATTTATTATACTTCGTACTCTTATATAAGCGCATGAATTGATTTGTGCTGGGCTAAATAAAGATTCAAAGGCTCATAACAAAAACAAGCACTAAATTCGGGGAGGGTATTATGCGTTCTGACCGAAAACATCCGAAATCCGACCTCCGACAATATTATAATGTATTTTTGGAGTTAGGATTAGTTGCCGTACTCCTCATCTTTATTGTTGCAATGAAGATGAATTTCACTTCGAACCAAAAAAAAGTTGACCTGACGGAAAAGCAGGAAGTTGTCAAAATGGAGGATGTAATTCAGACGAAACAAAAAGAAGAACCACCTCCACCACCACGTCCACAAGTTCCGGTAGAAGTCCCAAATGATGAAATCATCCAGGACCAGAATATCAATATTAATGCGGATATAAATCTGGATGAACCCCTGGACATGCCACCTCCACCCAAACAGAAAAAAGAAGATAAAGGAGAAGATTTCTTTGTTGCGGTTGAACAAATGCCACAGCTCAAAGGGGGGCTTGCTGCGCTACAAAAGCAGATTAATTACCCGGAAATGGCCCGAAAAGCGGGTATTGAGGGACGAGTCATCATACAGTTTATTGTCTCTGAAAATGGTACTGTTGAAGATCCCAAAGTGATTCGCGGAATCGGCGGTGGCTGTGATAAAGAAGCCTTAAGAGTAGTTAAAAAGGCAAAATTTACTCCGGGTCGCCAACGCGGTAAGGCCGTAAGAGTACAATATAGTTTGCCTATTGTATTTCGACTCCAAAATTAGGTTGGCGAGCCATTTGATACAATAAGATTAAATAAGCCATACTCTATAGGTTGGCATTGCATTTATTGGCGTTTATAATTAAGCCTGTAGAGATTGGACTGTGTTTTTCCCTGTCCAGGGGCATTCGGGATAAAATGATTTGTAAAGATCAATAGACTAAATAGAATGAATAATCTACGGTAATTGGACAAGGAGAACATCAGATGTCAGTCCTATTTGTATATCTCATCCAGCATAGAGATAAGTAATACTCTCTTTATTTATGAAATTAGTTCCTCCAATCCCTTACAAACGATATTATTGCTATCCTAAAACTCATGTTCTATTCCATCCTTTCTTCAGTTATCAATCCAATTATAATATTTTTTCTCTTTTCTTGTTATAAATTGGCGATTGGTTAAAATAATTCGTTTTATAAGTAGCCTCAATTGAAAACTATGTTACAAATACACGTGGAGGAAATTCATTATGCGTTCAGACAGGAAAAAGCCTAAGTCTGATCTTAGAAGATATTACAATGTTTTTCTGGAGATGGGACTAGTAGCGGTTCTCCTGATTTTCATTGTTGCAATGAAAATGCAGTTCGTCTCTAAACAACAAAAAGTTGACTTAACGCAAGAACAAGAAGTCACTAAAATGGAAGATGTGATCCAAACAAAACAGGAGAAAAAACCACCACCCCCTCCCCGACCACAGGCACCGGTAGAGGTCCCCAATGATGAGATTATCAAAGATCAAAACATCAATATCAATGCGGATCTGAATATGGATAAACCGCTGGATATGCCGCCTCCGCCTAAACAGAAAAAAGAAGATAACAGTGAAGACTTCTTTGTAGCGGTTCAACAGATGCCGCAGCTTAAAGGTGGACTTGCTGCACTACAGCGTAAAATCAACTATCCGGAAATGGCTCGCAAGGCTGGCATTGAAGGTCGTGTCATTATACAATTTATCGTAAGTGAAAATGGCACTGTCCAAAACCCACGGGTGATTCGTGGTATTGGCGGTGGCTGCGATAAAGAAGCCTTAAGAGTAGTTAAAAAGGCAAAGTTTAAACCTGGCCGACAACGAGGCAAGGCGGTGCGTGTTCAGTATAGCTTGCCTATTGTATTTAAATTGCAGAATTAATTTTTCTACGAAACATAAATTGCGAGGGACACGTTTAATTACGTGTCCCTTTTTTTATTTCTGGGATTTCTAAAATTCATTTCAACTTTTGTCTATATAGTTATCCAGAAGCCTGCAAGCTTATTGGAAATTATAGAGAAGAGATCCGTTTGGAGAACTATAGCGCTAAAGAGCCACCGTATAAATAGAACTTTAAACAAATTAAAGTTCATGCCTTTTTAAACCTAATGAGTCTTATCTTTTCAGTTAATTATTCTGAAAAAAGATGATATAGACTCAAAATATTGTGAGAGAGTTTATGACCTGAGATCATACAATCATGGTTATAAGATAATAAATAAGGAGAGAGGCCATGAAATATTCAAAAGAACGTCCGCTTACCAATTTAAAAAGAAACTATATCCTACACTTCGAAACAGGTCTTATATTAGCTCTGCTAACGGTCTTGGTCCTTTTCAAATTGAACTTGCAAAAACAACGTATTCAGTCTTTTTGGACCATTCCCGAACATGAAATTCTAACATTGGAAAGCATCCCACAAACGAACCATAAAAAAATAAAGCCGAAATTACCACCAAATATATTTGTTCCTCCCAAAATACCTGATCATGCATTATTTAAAGATGAGATAAAAGATCTTGCCATGGAATTAACAATCCCTGATCCCTTGCCCCTACCCAAGAGAACCTCTGTTAATGCTCACTACCCAACGTCCCCCCATTCTTACAAAGGTCCGAGTTCAACTCCCGGTACAACTACTTATGTTGATAAAACCCCGCGGTTAATTGGAGGAAGGGAAGGACTACGTAAAAGAATTAAATATCCTCGCAAAGCGATAAGAGATCATATTCAAGGACGTGTTATCATACAATTTATCATCGATGAAAAAGGAACCGTGCGCAATCCTAGAATTTTAAAAGGAATAAGAACTGATGTTGACAAAGAAGCGGTAAAAGCTATTTCAAAAGCCCACTTTATCCCAGCACGCAAAAAGGGCAAAGCAGTGCCGGTGGAGTATATAATATTCATTTATTTTTTAATAGAAAACGACTCCTAATTATATACCTTAAACCAATTTTCAAACGACTTCAGAATTTCGAGCAAATTTTCGTAGCCTACATTTTTTTTAGCTTCTTCCAGTGTTTGCCACTGCACTTCTTCAATGCCTTCTACCTCTTGAGGATGAAATACGGCCTCTTTGGGAGAAGATAATGTCATTGCAAACCAATAAGTTGTTTTTCCAAAGAGAGTATCTTGCTCTTCATACTCGTGATAGGTATCACCAAGCTTGGCAAGCACCTGTGGTTCCTCTGAAATTCCGATTTCTTCTGTTACTTCGCGAACCGCACATTTTTGAATACTTTCCCCCTCTTCTAATTTCCCTTTAGGGAGATCCCAGACGCCTCTGCGAAAAATAAGTAAAACTTCGGGCTGAGCATCTCTGGACTTTTTTCTAAAAATTACTCCTCCTGCCGCCGTAACCGCTTTTAAAGTAGACATCTTAATCTATTCTTGTTCTTGGGATTTTGAATCGTCTCCTTTTTCTTTTTCATCTGCATAATTCATCCGCAGCTTATTCAACGTCTCAGTCAAATAATTGTTCAACTTTTGGGGCAAATTGCCCTCGGTATACTTTTGAAGCATTAAGAGTGTGTCAATGGCAAATTTAGCCGATTTCAATTCCCGCTCAATTTCGCCAGTCTTTGGATTTTCTATCTTGCCCATCCCCATCATAGCAATTTGCTGATGCTGTTGTACCAGCATCATAAAGAGCAACTGATTTTGCTGGTCTTCTGATAGGTTTTCTCCATTAAAATTCATTTCGTCCATAAGTCAGTATTTGATTTTAAAATTTGTTCAAAGATAACAGCTTTCTGATAAAGAATTAATTCTCTTATACTCAAAAAATTTCAAAAAACTCTTTAAAAAATGAAAACATCCAAGTACTTTTGAAGGCCTATATTTAATAGTTAAAATATGACATAATACAAATTACAAATGGCGATTTTACACCCCTTTAAAGCATGGCACCCTGATCCTGACAACGTTGAAGAGATTGCTTGTGTTCCTTATGACGTAATCAATGTAGCTGAAGCTCGAACATTAGCCGAAGGCAAACCTAATAGTTTTCTTCATGTAATCAGACCTGAGATTGATTTACCTGAAGGAACTGATCCTCATGATGATGAAGTTTATGAGAAAGGGGCTGAAAATCTAAAGAGTTTTCTTTCCGACGGCACGCTTAATCAGGATGAAGAAGCATATGTCTATATTTATCGCCTTATCAGAAACGAACAACCACAGACGGGTATTTTTGCCTGCGTCTCGGTAGACGATTATGATGAGGAAGTTATTCTAAAGCATGAACTCACACGGCCAGATAAAGAAGATGACAGAACTCGTCATATTCTCACGCAAGAGGCACATGCCGAGCCCGTAATGATTACATATAAGGATGACGAAACGACCCAAAAACTTATTAATGATACCGTAGAGCAGGAACCTCTTTTTGATTTTAAGGCTCCGGACGGTGTTATACATAAGGTATGGAGAGCTGAAATTACCGAAGAATTTGTAGATACTTTTAAAACTATCCCAAAATTATACATAGCTGATGGTCATCATCGTTGCAAAAGCGCCTCTCGCGCAGCGGCCGAGAAAAAGAAAAATAATTCGAATTATACAGGTAATGAAGAATATAATTTCTTCCCGGCAGTTGTATTCCCTATGTCAGATATGAATATCCTGGCATATAACCGGGTGGTGCATAGAATCCCGAAAGATTTTTTAAATACATTAAAAGATAAATTTGAACTATCCCAGGATGCAAATCCATCTCCATCCCAAAAAGGTGATATCAGTATCTATATTGAAGGACAATGGTATAGTATGAGCTTACCCTTGGATCCTGATCCGAATAGTGTGGAGCAACTTGATGTCTACCGGCTGCAAGAATATCTCCTGGGACCTCTTTTGGATATCCGCGATCCTCGTACCAATGAAAATGTCTCTTTCGTAGGAGGTATTCGTGGAACTGAAGAACTGGAAAAACTCGTTGATGACAATAAAGCGGAAATGGCCGTCAGTATGTATCCCACGAGTATAGAAGAGCTGGTAAAAGTTTCTGATGAAGGCTTGTTGATGCCTCCAAAATCAACGTGGTTCGAACCGAAATTACGATCCGGACTACTGGTACACACTTTCTAACTCACAAAACCTATAAATTCAATTAATTAATTATGAATCGTGCTCACAATTTTAGTGCAGGCCCGGCAGTATTGCCGCTTGAAGTATTAGAGAGAGCCCAAGAAGAATTAACAGATTACCAAGACCTGGGAAGCTCGGTGATGGAAATTAGTCACCGAAGTGCTGCTTATGAAGAAATTGACCGACAGGCAAAAACCCGGCTTAAAGATCTCCTGGGATTAGGAAATGACTTTGAGATTATGTTCCTACAAGGCGGCGCAAGCTCTCAATTTATGATGGTTCCGTTTAACTTTCTGAGTAAAGACCAAACGGCCGATTATATTGACACCGGACGTTGGTCGAATAAAGCGATCAAAGAAGCCAAGATTTTTGGAAATGTTCATCGCCCCTTTAGCAGTAGCGATTCCGGTTATGATCGGGTACCAAAAAATTCGGAGCTTGAATTCAGCGATGATCCCGAATATGTTCACATTACCTCTAATAATACAGTAGCCGGCACACAATTTCCTTCTGAGCCGGAAACCAATGGGGTGCCTATCGTCTGCGATGCTTCTTCGGATTTCCTGTCTCGTCCTATCGACGTTTCCAGGTATGGAATTATTTATGCAGGAGCTCAAAAGAATGTAGGCCCAGCCGGTGTAACAATAGTTATTGTCCGCAAGGATTTTCTGGAAAAGGCTAATACAGAAAACGTGCCTACTATCCTGCAATATCATACTCATGCCGAAAAGATTTTTAATACCCCGCCGGCGTTCAATGTGTATATGGTCAATCTTGTACTGGAATGGATTGAAGATAAAGGCGGACTGTCTTACTTCGAAAAGTACAACAAAGAGAAAGCAGAACTGGTCTATAATGAAATTGATAAAGATGACTTTTATCGTGGAGCAGTTGAAAAGGATTCACGCTCTTTGATGAATATTACCTATCGGCTTCCATCTGAAGAACTCGAGGCAAAATTCCTGTCTGAAGCAAAAGATCACAACTTGGTTGCCCTAAAAGGACATCGCAGTGTTGGTGGAATTAGAGCAAGTATTTATAATGCTTGTCCTCGCGAGAGTGTAGAAACGCTGGTCAATTTCATGAAAGACTTCCGCGAAAAGAATGGTTAATTCATTTCAAATCAAGTAAGTCCCAAAACAGTTAGCATATGACTAGTTGCGTTGGGAACAAAAACCAGTAAGTAAACGATTCCCCAAATGGCCCCGGCGACATGAGCCTCATGGTTGATGTTACCGCGGGCCTGTTTACTTTGATACATGCTGTACAACAAATATATAAATCCAAAGACAAAAGCCGGGAGGGGAATAGGGATTAAAAATATAGCCAATCGCTCCATTGGGAAAAGAAAAATAAAAGCAAATAAAACCGCTCCAACGGCGCCGGAAGCCCCCAGCGTGGCATAGTTGGGATTATTCCGAAACTTTATGACTGAAGGAATACCCGCTACGATAAGACCGGTAATATACAGCCCCAAAAAATACCCGCCTCCCAGAACATGCTCCATAATCGGACCAAAAAAGTAAAGCGTAAACATATTTACAAGCAGATGTACAATATTAGCATGCAAAAAACCGGATGTGATCAATTCATACCACGTATTTTGGCGAACCGTTCGGTAAGGTCTTAAATATCCTATCTCCATCAATGGTGCATATACGAACAAAGCCGTCAATGAAATAAGGGTATTAGCAGCTATTAAATAAAATGTAACTGGGTAGTTGAATAAATAATCTTGCATAAAAATCTATTTTGAAACGTGAAAATAGACAAGCTAAATCGCTATCGCCAATTTTTCTTAAAATAACGTATTTAATTTTCAAACAATTGTTTGCTAACAAAGAGTGATAGTCGTTATATTTGAGCTCTTTTTGAATCGGGATAGAGTCCTCACAAGCCGGTTGGCTCAGAGTAGAATCTCTATTTCCGGTGTATTAATTATCTAAGCCGAAGTAGCTCAGTTGGTAGAGCGACGCTCTCGTAAAGCGTAGGTCGTCGGTTCGAGTCCGATCTTCGGCTCTTTTTCGAGGATAAACTTTTCAATTCTCAGAATCTTTCATCCTGTCTCCTTCATGTTCTGTTATTTTCAGAAACTACAAGTTACAAAACTCGAACCATAACGGGGCTAAATATTTTTATATATTATCTGAAACTCAGTTTACAATAACGGTCTTTAACTGAGTACGAAATAAAAAACTGTTTATAGTCTATACGATTCTTATCCCTGATTCATATTATATTAAGTTATGACTGAATCTGGATATACCGATTTCCTATTCGTATATGGCACGCTGTTGCGCGATGCCAACCATCCCAAATCACCCATTTTGGAGGGGTTTGGCACCTATCTGAATCGAGCAACCTTCTGGGGTAAGCTGTACGATGTAGGTACCTATCCAGCCGTCATAGCTTCAGCACAAAAACGCAACAAGATATTTGGAGAGCTCTATAAATTAAATGATCCTGAACGCGCATTTAATGCATTAGATACTTATGAAGGATATTTTCCAACAAATAACGAAGAAAGTGATTACACCAGAAAGGAAGTAACTGTCTATACTCTCAAAGAAAAAAAGGCTTTAAAAGCGTGGATCTATCTCTATAATAAATCTATAAATGGATTCTCTCCTATTCCCAGTGGGGATTACATTGAATATCTGCGATCACGATCATCTGAATGACCGTATTCTACTATTCATTTTTTTATAGCTTGCAGCGCCTCAAGAAGAACCTCATACTCTTCCCTGCAATCTTTACAACGCTGTAGGTGATCTTCCACTAGCGGCATAGCCTCTTCTGCAGATTTACCACTCAGCTTGATCTCAGCGAAAGATTCGATACGCTGATAGCACTCATCGCAATTAATCTCATCATCCCGGGTTGCCAGAACAACCCGTAGCATCTTTTTGATGATATCTATGGTAAGTTTCATTGATCTGTTTAATATAAAAGTCTGCCTGTTAGATGTACTGACTTCAATTAATCTTACTATTCTGATAACTCATCAAGCAATTTTTCAGGATCTATACCCTGTACCTCTAATTCATTTTTCAGTTTTTTACGGGCATCATACAATAATTTATACATATTATTCCGGTTGGTATCCATCTGCTTTGCTACGATGGAAATAGGCATATTATGAATCAATATTGCTTTCATAGCTTCTCGTTGTCGGTTGGTCAATATTTCATCAATCATATCTTCGATCTTCTCCACAGCCATTTTCTGGGCTGTTGCCTGTTCAGGAGAAATATCTGCAGACGCAAATGTCTCTGAAAAAATTTCTTTGCTCTCATCACCTTCCGGACCTCCTTTCAGATCCTCAATGGATATATTCTGCCATCTCTTACGACGCAACTCTGTGAGCCCTTCTCGAACAGCTATTTTCATTGCCCACGTCATAAATTTGCTTTCTCCACGAAAGGTATCGAGGTTATCCAGTATCTTGATAAGCCCATCCTGGGCAACATCTTCGACAAATTGATCCAATTCCCTGTCTACATATTTGTGGAGGGCAGGTTTCAGTCCCCTTATTAATAACCGCCGTAACTCACCCACAGCCCGCTCATTTGCAGGCTTAGAGAGCAGTTCAAGCCACTGCTCATTCGTATATGGAGGTTCAGGCCCTTTTCCCTTCTTATTTTTAAACCACTCTAGCATTAATGCTAATTATTATTAATAAGGTGAAACAAAATAATTAAACCAAAGTTTGATACAAATCAATAATTAATTTTCAAACTTCTCCTATTTATAGGAATAATAAAACAAAATTCATCTTATTATGGATTTTTTAGGGCTACAAAAATATATTACAAAAAAATTATAGTCTATTGACAGTATTTTGCGTTACTTCTGCTTACTCATTGTTGCTCTAAGTCTATTTATCACCTCTTGCGGTACAACTTCCCGCATTAGCAAAAATTCTAAATCGAAGATAAAATCAACACATACAGGTGAAAAAATTGAAGAAGGCATCGCCAGTTGGTATGGGCCAAATTTTCATGGAAAATTGACGGCTGACGGCGAAAAATATAATATGAACAGGCTCACTGCCGCTCACCGAACGCTGCCCTTTAACACAATTGTGAAAGTTAAGAATTTGGATAATGGGAAATCTGTAAATGTACGCATCAACGACCGGGGGCCTTATGCCAAAAACCGTATTATTGATCTCTCTAAAGAAGCTGCTAAAAAGATCGGCATGTTAGGCCCTGGAACAGCTCATGTGGCACTTATCCTGATGGACGGGTACCTTAAAAATTCTAACACTACGGATTTGAAAGTTCCTTCCTACACCATACAGCTCGCATCCTTCCAACATAAGGCTAAGGCTCTTGAGCTTTCGCGGAAAATCCGTGGTACTCGTGTGGAACCTGCACGCTTAAATAACTTCACTGTATACCGGGTATATTTTGGATATTTTGTGAAGAAGGATGAAGCCATTAAAAAGCAGCATAATTTAAAAAAACAGGGTTATAATGGGTATGTAAAGCAAATCCAAAATTAAAGGGTATATACTTTCAGTATGTATTAACCTTGGGATATGAGGAGTTAAATTCCCGAACTATTCCTTCGTATTTTTTACTGATCCAAGTATCCACACTTAAAAGAGCACATTTTGCGGACGTCCACCTGCCCGCCAAATTTGCAGTTTGGTGAATCGGCTTGCTTCCCCAAACTTTACACTCTTTATTCTACGTCTATGATTCTGCTCTTTTTCCTCTAGCAGATGGCAAACCCAGGTCACATTGAAAAAATCCAAGAGAGGCATCTCAAGCATCTTTCATTTTGTAAGGAATGCATCCTGTTCTTTTTTTGGTTTACTAATCTGTTTGATAAAACTTGTATAATAGTTAGAATGAACTAATTCCACTTAAGCTTTTGAGAGGCCACGTATTCATATGTATAATACTCCCAAGACCTTTATGAACTCTCTAAAATATTAGATTTAATACTTAATGAAGAAAAAGATAATCATTATTGGCAGCGGTTTTGGTGGGCTCGCTACGGCTTCAAGATTGCTTTCATGCGGACACGAGGTTGAAATATTTGAAAAACGTAACAAGCCGGGGGGACGAGCCTATGTTTATGAGATGGATGGTTTCAAATTTGATGGTGGTCCTACTGTTATTACTGCTCCTTTTCTATTTGATGAGATTTTCGAAGCTGCGGGTAAAAAACGTGAGGACTACGTTGAGCTGATTCCATGCAATCCCTACTATCGAATTTTCAATTCAGAAGGAAAGAAATTCGATTACAATGGGAATCATGATTTTGTTCTGAATGAAATTGAAAAATGGAATCCGAAAGATAAAAGAGGTTATACTCAATTTCTGAAAACGACCAAGGCTATATTTCAAAAGGGATTCGTGGAACTTGCTGATCAACCTTTCCTGAGTCTTTGGGATATGATCAAGGTGATCCCGGATCTGATTAAGTTACAATCTCATAAAACCGTTTATCAATATATTTCTCAATTTATCGACGATGATTTTTTACGACGAGTATTTTCCTTTCACCCTCTGCTAGTCGGCGGCAACCCCTTTGATACTACTTCTATTTATGCAATGATTCATTACCTGGAACGCGAGTGGGGCGTGCATTATGCAATGGGTGGTACTGGCACTATTGTAGATGCATTGGCAAAACTCATCCGTGAACAGGGCGGTAATATCCATTTAAATACTGAAGTCAATGAAATCTTGATCGAGAATGGTAAAGCAACCGGAGTTCGCCTTAATGATGGAACCGAACATCATGCCGATCAAATTGTCTCCAATGCTGATGTTGCTTTTACCTATCGAAATTTAATCCCGGAAAAGGAGCGCAGTACTTACACAAATCGCAAAATCGATCGCTTTGAATATAGTATGTCGCTGTTTGTAATTTATTTCGGTACTAAAAAACGATATTTAGACTCCATGCTGGAGCACCATAATATTATCCTGGGAGATCGATACGAAGGGCTTCTATCCGACATCTTTCACAAAAAAGAATTGCCTGATGACTTTTCTTTGTATCTTCATATGCCTACCAAGACCGATCCTACTCTTGCACCGGATGGATGTGAAGCATTTTACGTACTTTCCCCCGTTCCCCATCTCGATAGTGGTACGGATTGGACGACTCAAGCCAAACCTTATCGTGATGCAATCATGAATTTTCTCGAAAAAAATTATCTGCCTGATTTACAAGAAAATATTGTTACGGAACATCATATTGACCCACTTCATTTTCAACAGACCCTGAATAGCTATAAAGGATCCGCCTTTTCGATAGAGCCCACGTTGACACAATCTGCATGGTTTCGTCCTCATAACAAATCTGAAGACATCGAGAACCTATTTTTTGTGGGAGCTGGAACCCATCCCGGAGCAGGATTACCGGGTGTTCTTTCATCAGCTAAAATAGCCGAGGATTTAATTTGTGGATAAAAAATCCCCGGCATCAGTATACCGGGGAATCTTAAAAAAATGGCTGGTAGAATTTTAAATGGTCATATCATTACGATAAGCAAATGGGCAATTCCAGATTATAGAGTATCACCCCTCTTCCCACAATCACCAAGCTCACGAATGATAGTTCGAGATGCCAAAAAATCTCAAACATATATTTATTAACCGTGTTCTGCTATTTATTTTCGAGTTCTTCCTGCAAATCATTCCAGTCAGCGAGGAATCTCTCAAGACCGCGATCAGTCAGCGGATGATGCAATAGCTGATCAATGACTTTCAGCGGCATAGTAGCCACATCCGCACCCAGTCGGGCTGATTCAAGTACATGCATTGGGTGACGAATGCTGGCCGCCAACACTTCAGTATCATAACCGTAATTGTCATAAACGGTAACGATATCTGCAATAAGCTGCATTCCATCATCCGAGATATCATCCAGACGACCAATGAAAGGCGAAATATACGTAGCGCCGGCTTTCGCAGCTAACAGAGCCTGAGTTGCCGAGAAACATAGCGTACAATTTGTTCGAATCCCTTCGTTTGAAAGCGTTTTAATTGCTTTAATGCCGTCTTTGATCAGTGGAACTTTAACGACCACATTATCAGCAATTTTTGCTAAATGTCGGGCTTCTGCTACAATATCTTCATACTCAGTAGAAACTACTTCTGCAGAAACATCACCATCAACAATATTACAAATTTTAGCGATGTGACCTTCAAAATCGGCCACACCGATCTTGGCACATAGGCTTGGATTGGTTGTTACACCGTCAAGAACGCCTAACGCATTTGCTTCCTGGATCTCATCAAGATCCGCCGTGTCAATAAAAAATTTCATATTTAGGTATTGGCTTAAGTTGCGTATTAAGTTTGTACCAAAGATAATAAATTTTGATACCCATTGTTAATAACAAGTCTTTGTAATATGCCAAATGTAAAATTTGTGGCGTATTTTACGGTGAACTTGTTAAAAGTTTTAAAAGAAGCACTATCAAAAGATTTTTTATCGTTTTCGACGAATCTTTTTTTATTCATAACCGTAATGGGTCTGTTGCTTAATTCAATCCCCTAAAATTCAATCAAATTTTGAGATACTGTAAATTTTATTCTGTTCTGATAATAATCATTTTCATTCAGGCATGTGGTAGCAACTCTAATGACCCCAGCCGTAGGGGGCAATTTGCTGGCAAGCAAGATGATGCTACAAGTGTGGAGACTATTACTGCTTCTACTAAAGACATCTCTAAACAAATTAAATCGTTTGGTAATATCCGAGCTCAAGAAATTGTGAATATTACTCCACAGGTTTCAAATCGGATTACCGAAATAAAAGCCCAATTGGGAGATACCGTAAAACAAGGTCAGGTTCTTGCTAAAATTTACGATGCTACCTATAGAGATCAGTATGAACAGGCTAAATCCCAACTATCACAAAGCAAAAACTCTTACGTGCGAGATAGCCTACAATTTGAACGCCAGAAAAAACTATTCAAAAAGGGATTGGTCAGCTCTACTGACTATGAAAGTGCAAAAGCTACCTTTCAAAATAGTAAGTCACAACTTCAGTCCTCAAAAGCGAGTCTTACATCAAGCCTTGAAGATCTAAAAAATACTAAGATCACCTCTCCGGTTTACGGTGTTGTGCTAAGCCGTAACATCTCGGCTGGTGATCTCGCATCAACGGGACAAGTGGCCTACCAAATTGCGAATCTTACAGGCTATCAGTGCCGAGTATATTTGCCGCTGCAAGAATGGAAGGACGTAAAGATTGGGCAACCCGTAAATTTCAAGGTCTCTAATCAGCCCGGCATCCGTGGTAAAGGTCGGGTTACACATATCAGTCCCCGGCTGGATCCTTCAACCGGGCTCGGTGAAGTGATTATCAGCTTGACGGATCGCGGCCAATCTATCTATCAAGGCGTTCTTGTACAAGCCACAATTAAGGTAGAAACACATAAAAAGGCGGTTGTTGTCCCGCGTTCTGCTCTTGTGGAAAATGTTCAAACACTTATTGAACCCGAATCAAACTCTATCCAATTGCAAAGAAATTATTCTGCCTTTAAGGTACAGGGTGATTCTCTAGCCCTTAAGAGTGACTTGGAGCTAGGCATTGAACAGGGGGACCAGGTTGAAGTCACAAAAGGTATTAACCCCGGAGATCAAATTGTAATTACCGGTCAAAACAGCCTGGAAGACAGTTCTAAAGTGCATGTTGCTCAACAAAATGATTTTCAGCAGAAACAAATCCCTATAAACAATATGTCCCAGAACAATTCTCAAAATACGAAGAAAGGGACTCGAAAAGACACTAGCTCAACCTCATAAAAAAGATACGGATTACTTATGAAAGCTCTTGCAAAAAAAGCGGTTGAGCGACCGGTCACTTTTTTTATGATCAGCCTCATTGTGATTGGCTTTGGCCTTTTCGGCCTTTCCAATCTGAGGCTCAACCTATACCCCGATGTGTCGTTTCCAACTATTACCATTTATACGACTTATAAAGGAGTTGCCCCCCAAGATATAGAAACCCTAATTACACGACCTATTGAGGAGCAAGTCAGTAGTATAAGTGGCGTTCGACGGGTTCGTTCGGTATCGAACCAAGGCGCTTCGGTCGTAAAATTAAAATTCAACTGGGGAACAAATCTTTATGTAGCGGAATCAGATGTAAGAAAACAACTCGACTTTGTACGCAGGCAAATCCCGGACGATGCGGATCAGCCTATTGTCTTTTCGTATGATCCCAACCAGGAGCCGATCATGGTTCTTACCCTCACATCCAAAATCAGAAGCCCCCGGGAACTCAGAACCTTCTCTAAAGAGCAGCTTGAACAGCGTTTGGAACGTGTTCAAGGTGTAGCCTCTACCGAGACAGCTGGTGGATATAAACGGCAGATTAATATCAAGGTCAGTAACCAGCAGATGCGGTCATATGATCTTAGCATCTCTACCATATCCAACAAATTGCAGCAGGAAAATATACAAGTCCCTGCCGGGCAGCTTATTGAAGGCCGTACTGTTTATTCCCTCCGTACCATTGGCGAATTTAAAAATGTCGATCAGATCCGAAACACCATCATTGCAGTTCGTAATGGTAAACCGCTCAAATTAAAGGATGTAGCCACAGTAGAAGATGGAGTGGCCCAGCCTATAGGCAATGTCCACGTTGATGGAAAGGACGGCGTAATCATCAATGTCTACCGCCAAAGTGATGCCAATGTTGTTACTACCGCGACTGCAGTAACTAATGATTTAGGAAATCTGCGGAAGGTCCTTCCCAAGGATGTCAAAATAAATGTATTAACCAACAAGGCAGATTTTATCAAGGAATCCATTGATAATTTGCTCTGGACAGGCCTGCAAGCTGTTATATTAGTTGTACTCATCCTGTTAGCTTTTCTGCGAAGCTGGAGATCAGCACTGATTATAGCCATCTCCATCCCCGTATCTATTATTTCGACCTTCAGCATTATGGATTGGTCGAATCTGAGCTTAAATATCATCTCACTTTCTGGGCTAACGCTTGCGGTGGGCATGGTAGTTGATGATGCCGTGGTGGTATTGGAGAATATTTTTAGGTTTAAAGAGGAAGGCTATGAACGTAAAGAAGCATCAATTTTCGGTGCTCAGGAGGTAGCCGTGCCGGTCGTGGTCTCCACGCTCACGACGCTGGTCGTTTTCATTCCGATTTTATTTGTACCGGGTATTGCAGGATTTCTTTTCCGCGACCTTGCTCTCACCATTACCTTTTCTCTGGCCGTATCCTCTATCGTTGCCTTGTCGCTCATCCCTATGATGAGTTCCAACTTACTGAACACCAATGAAACACCGGATGAAGGGGGCGATTCTTATCTTAAGCAACTACTCGACTGGAGCCGCGGCAATATCTGGAAGCGTCTTGTCGCTTCTCCCCTGCTGCTGGTTGGCGCTATCTTGTATCCTATTTATTGGGGATTGCGTTATATCTGGCAAAAAATCGGATTCTTTTTTAGTGATATCATTGCGCCCAAACTGACTGGCTTTTTAAACTGGCTGGAAGAATCCTACCGGAGCAGTCTGGATAAACTTCTCAACAAAAGCGGGCTGGTTATTGGCTCGGCTGTTGTGCTTTTCTTGGTCACATTACCGATTTACAACTTCCTCGGTGGCGAATTCTTCCCAAAAGTTGACGATAATTCTTTCATCTTATCCGTAGAACGCAAGCCGGGTGTCAGCTTGTTTGAACTCGGTCGGAGTATCTCTCAAGTTGAATCAATTATTAAAAAGGATGTCCCGGAAGCACGTTTGGTCGTCTCTGATTATGGCGATAAAGAAGGAGTTCAGGGAGCAGATGATCCCGGCGGATACCAGGGAACCGTACGGGTAGAGCTGGTACCACAGAATCAACGAAAACGATCCGAATCTCAAATCACCTCTACGCTGCTGGATAAATTGAAAGGGGTACCTGGCACAGAGATCCAAGAGGTTAAAAAGGACCCGTTACGGCCCGAGGGAGAAAATGGACTTATTGTCCAAATATATGGCTACAGTCCCCAACAAAAAGAAAAATTGGCTAACGGTGTTAAAAAACGACTGCGTAACATTGATGGAATTGTTAATGTATTTAGCAGTTCGGATCAGGGGCGTCCGGAATTGCAGGTAAAAATGGATCGGGAACGTATCTCTCGATTGGGCATGTCAACCTCGCAAGTGGCTACTGCATTGGGCAATGCGGTAAAAGGTGACTTGGCGACAACCTATATCGATAAAGGCATCGAATTTGATGTACGAGTACAGCTCAAAGAAAATGAAAAAAAGGCTGCTAATGATTTACGTGACTTACAAGTGCAGGCGCCGGATGGCAGCTGGGTTCCACTTGCTAATCTTGCCCGGATTGTACGGTATAGCGGACCAACAAATATTTTAAGAATCAACCAAGAACGTGTTACCGAAGTTACGGCTGATCTATCAAACATAGATTTAAAAACCGCTACTAAAAAAACTCGGCAAGCACTTAATAACATTAATTGGCCGAGTGGCTACCGATTTCAAATTGCCGGTACGGCACAAGATCAACAGGCTTCGTTTAATTACCTGATGATTGCGTTTATTATTGCCGGAATTCTCACGTATATGGTTATGGCCTCGCAATTTGAGAGTCTCGTTGAACCATTTATCATCATCCTTACCATCCCACTGGCATTGACCGGAGTGCTGCTTATACTTTGGCTAACAGGCACATCTATTAGCGTCACCTCGATGGTAGGATTAATTCTTTTATCAGGTATCGTAGTGAATAACGGAATTGTGATGATTGATTATATTAAGATCCTCCAAGCACGGGATATGTCACGTCATAAAGCTATTGTTGAGGGGGCCACACGTAGGTTACGTCCTATACTGATGACTGCCCTTACTACCGTTTTATCAATGGTCCCGCTGGCACTTGAACTGGGCTCCGGATCAGAAACATGGAGCCCAATGGCACGAACAGTCATCGGGGGCCTGACAATGTCGACCTTTTTAATGCTGTATGTTGTACCTTGCTTATACAAGGTTGTTAATAGAGTTATCGAGGATTTGGGATTTGACTCTATACACAAAGAAGATCCGCTGCAAGAATCCGAAGCGCTAACTGATTAACTATGAAGAAGTTTACAGTAGCAGGAAAAGTTTTAAAGCGGCCAATCACCGTAATTATGATCACACTCGTGATCATTGGTTTTGGTGTATTCTCATTGACGAATCTGAAGGTCACGATGTATCCCTCCTTCAATATTCCGATCCTGGCTGTTCAAACCAACTACAGTAATGTAGCTCCCGAGGATATGCAACATCTTGTTGTCGAACCTCTGGAGGGGGCAGTATCATCCATCGAGGGGATAAAAACTCTGGAAGCTAATATTAGCAAGGGTAGCGCTTTTATTATTCTGCACCTTCAGAATGGCGCAAATATTCGAAACACAGAGCAAAAAGTTAGGGAATCGATCTCCAGGATACGCAATGAATTACCTGAGGAAGCTACCGATCCGGTTATCTTTCAGTTCGATCCCAATAATTTTCCCATCATGCGACTTAGTCTGGAGACCCGCAATAAAGGCCTTGATGAACTACGCCGACTTGGGACGGATTTCATCGAACCTCGTTTGGAACGACTACCGGGTGTAGCTTCTGCGGATACACGTGGTGGCCTTCAGCGTAAGATCTTCGTAAATGTTGACCCGATGTCGCTGGCTCAATACAAGCTGGTTCCTTCTGATATTGAATCGGCTCTTCGTTCAAATAATGTACAAGTACCGGTTGGCAATATTATTGCCGGCACAAATAGTTTCAGTGTGCAGGCCCGATCAATGTATCAGAATGTGGATCAAATCCGGCAAACGATCATCAAGGTCACAGACAACAACGTGCCAATACGTGTCAAGGACGTAGCAAATGTCGTTGATGGCTACAAGCAAATTAATACATTGGTTGAGATCAATGGAAAGAATAGCGTCACAGTCCAAGTTCAAAAGAAATCGGATGCCAATACACTGGATGTTGCTAATGCCGTCAAAGCCGAACTTCCGACGATAAACGATCACCTCCCTCCTGGAGTCAGCCTCAAAGTGTTGACAAACGATGGTGAAAATATTCAAAACTCAATATCCAATCTTACACAATCCGCCCTTGCGGCACTGGTCGTAGTCATTGTTATTCTGCTCATCTTCATGGGGGGATGGCGAATTGCCCTAGTTGTTGCGGCAACGATTCCCGTATCGGTAACCGCCAGTTTTGCCGCAATGTATGCTGCAGGATTGACGCTTAATATCCTTACCATAACTGCTCTGGCTCTTGCAATAGGCCTGTTGGTTGATAATGCCATTGTCGTATCAGAGAGTGTTGCTCGTAAACTCGAGGAAGGGCTCCCTAAAAGGCAGGCCACACTAGAGGGAACAAATGAAGTCATTGGCGCACTGATTGGCGCTACACTCACCACGCTGGGCGTTTTTGTGCCTATCATTGGTGTATCGGGTGTGGCAGGGCAGTTTTTTGCGCAGTTTGCTATTACCATAAGCATTGCGATTGCCATATCGTTTGTTGCCTCAATTATACTGGTTCCGGTGCTGGCTTTGCTCTTTCTCAAAAGCGATAATTTTGACGACGACCGTTCCTCTTTCAATGCTCTTCGCAAATTGGAAGACTGGTATGTACAGTCTCTTGAATGGGTCATGTTTCATAAATGGACGGTGATTGTTTTTGTAGGTATTTTACTTGGATCCTCTTACTTGCTTTACAAAAATCTTCCATCTCAATTTTTCCCCGAGACAGATTCCGGTCAAGTAACAATGGATATCGATTTGCCACAAGGGACAAAGCTTGTCAGAACAGCCCGGGTAATAAGGAATTTCAGCAAAGAGCTGAAAGATTATGACGCGGTAAAAACGGTTATCACAAACATTGGCCGTAGTGGATTCCGAACACGCACAAATACTGGAAGAATCACAGTCAAATTAGTCGATAAAGATAAGCGGGATATCAGTACGAAAAGATTCTCTGCCAATCTACGGAAAAACCTTCATGCTCCCGGTGTTGATGTTAATATTCGCGGCTCTGGCGGTCGCTTTGGAGGCTTTGGGGGAGGAATACGTCTTACGCTGGTTGGCCCCGATATTGATGTACTTCAGGGGCTTTCTGATAAAATAAAAAATGTAATGCTGGCTGACTCTAATGTTATTTCTGTGGATAATGGTCGAACCGATCCCACCCCGGAATTACATTATTATGTTAACAGGCAACGTATCAGCCGGTTGGGAACTTCTCTGCAGCAAGTTGCCCAATCTTTAAAAACCCAGGTTCAGGGAACGCGGGTCGGGTATTTTAGACAAGAAGGGCAACGTATCCCTATAGAAGTGCGGGCTACCAAAAATGCTCTTACCGATCGAAATCAATTAATGGACCTGCAATTGGTTCAGGTGGATAGTCAACGCGTTCCAGTATCGGCAATCGGAACCTTCAAAAGTGCAAAAGGCGTTGATGAAATTTCACGAAGAAACCGCGAAACAGTTTTGGATGTGAATATTCAAATCAATGGTAATGCCAACAAATATCGCCAAAAAATAATTAGTACGATCAAGAAAGAGGTAGTTTTACCAGAAGGATATCGTTACGAATTTACCGGGAATACCAGAGATTCAAGACAAGGTTCCCAGGACATCATGTGGGCATTCTTATTTGCCATCGCTCTTACTTATATGATCATGGCTTCCCTTTTTGAGAACTTCAGAGACCCCTTTATCATTTGGTTCTCTATCCCACTGGCCTTCTTTGGCGCACTTGTCGGACTTTGGATAACCGGCACGGCATTAAGTGCCATCGCTTACATTGGTATGTTCATGCTTGTAGGAATTATTGTAAACAACGGCATTGTACTTGTCGATTACATGCATTTATATACCAAATATAACCAGGAATCCGATTCTACTTTCAATAATGTGATCGAAGCCTGCAAACGAAGACTTCGCCCAATTCTACTAACGGCTATGACAACAATCTGTTCCATGATACCTCTTTCTTTGGGAATCGGAACTGGTGCTCAAATTTGGGCTCCACTAGCAAGAGCCGTTATGGGAGGTTTATTCTTCGGCTCAATACTTACCTTATATGTAGTTCCCGTATTTGTGATGGGTATTAGCAAAAATCGTCGTCAAGCGATCAAAGATCATTTAAAAAGTAAAGAATAATCCTCTTTACCGTTTTTAAAAGAGCGAAGTAAATTGCATATTAAAGTAACATCAAGAACGTTGTAATTGACAGGCAACTGCAACTAACGCATTCACATTTGAAATATAAGTTACGATAGTAATAGGAGAATATATTATGAGCAAATCCAAAGATTTTACTCTCGGCCTCATTTCCGGAGCACTTGTTGGCTCTGCTATTGCCCTGCTTTACGCCCCTGACAAAGGCAGTAATACCCGCGATATACTTTCTTACCGACTGAGCTCTTACCTGGATGATTTAACCCATCTCATAGACCAGCTCTCTGAGGAAAAAGCATCAATTTCGGAAGCCAAACGAAAAGGCGACCTAGTCGTTAAAGATGCTCGAAACAGAGCTGAAAATTTGATTCGGGAAGCTGAAGATTTGTTGGATTCTATTGAAAAAACGAAAGAACAAAAAAGCACTGAAAACGGTACGAAAGCCGAATCCTAAATCCTGAGTTTCCAATATTCAAAAATAGTCGCCTTTCTTGCGCCTTAACTTACGAGGGACATTCTTCAAGTTGTCCTTCTTCTGCAGCTCTATTTTTGTCTTCATTCAGTTTAAAAATTCGTTCCATAAGCTGCCATTTGTCATCAGCTTTAGATTGCGGCGTAGTTTGCTGAAATTTTGATACATAGGCTTCCCATTCGGCTTGGCGAGGCTTCTGAGCCAATTCTTTCATCGCTTGTTCGTGGTCAAAGTCTGCAAGTGTATCCATAATCATAAAAAGATGATTATCATGGATATAGATTTCCATGTCTAATATCCCTACCTCTCTCATCCCCTTTGATATCTCCGGCCAAACTTGTTGATGCACCTCTTTATATTCTGCAATCAGTTCGGGATTCTCTTCAAGTGTTAATGTTTTGCAATATCGTTTAAAGGATTTGGATGGATCTTTCTTCCTCATTATTCAACTTCTTAAGAATGATAGTTCACAGCTCTAAAATTATTGACTGTTTCGAATATCCTTGTTCTTCCAGGCATAAATAATACCAACAATCAAAAGGATTGTGCCCCACCATAAGTTGGGATGAAGACCTTCCATAACCGAGGTGTTAGGTAGTTCAAAAAAAAGATTATAGATGCCGGATAATATGACTATTCCACCTATTGATATTAAAATCCATCCTACAAAATACCAAATCGGACGCATTTGATTTTGTTCAGTGCTCATTTTGACAGTCTCCTTTTAATTACCAGAAATAAAGATTTATTATAATACAAATACCCAATGTAATCGAGGCCCAGAATACTGTTCGTTGATACCAGGGAAGATGCTGCTCATAGGAATCGTGTTGGGTGATCGTCCCTTTTACATATCCTTTTAGCTCCTCTTCGGATTTTGCCTCTGTCACAAAACTTACCCCAACAGCCACGCCGGCAGATACCAGCCAGGCCCACCAAGCCCTCCAAAAATTAGCAGCCATAAACGAAGCTCCGTTACCAGTTTGTCCGGGGACCAGAAGTGAAGTTGAGATGGTTCCGGCATCCTGAAGCACAAAAAATAGTACCGAGAAGACGACTCCTGTTAGTAATCCCCAAAAACCACCTTTGGGCGTTATCTTTTTTGTAAACATACCTAGCATAATAACGGCAACGGATGGAGCAAGAAACATTGATGCAATAGCCTGCAGATAATCAATAACAGTCGGCATACTTTTGGCAATATAGGCCCCCATAATAGCCAGCAAAATACCCACTATAGTAGAAATTCGTCCCACACGAAGAAGCCGAGACTGTGAAGCATCTTTGTTGATGACAGACTGATAAATATCGTAGGTCCAAACCGTATTGAAAGCACTCATATTGCCAGCTGTACCAGCCATAAACATAGCTACCAGGGCCGTAACTCCAATGCCAATGATACCGGAAGGAAAATAACGCTTCATTAGTAACGGCATCACCGAATCGTAGTTTGTCTTCCCTCCTTCTACCAACAGGTGAAATCCACTAGCAGGTTCATTGATAAGCACGATGGCAATCATCCCTGAACTTACGATTACCGCACCCAGCAACAGCTTGAAATACGAACCAATGATAGGGGTCATTCGCGCCGACCGCAGGTCTTTAGCTGAAAAAGCACGCTGGATGATAAGAAAATCTGTTGTCCAGTAGCCAAATCCGATAGCAAATCCCAACCCCAACAACAATCCACCCCAGGTAACAGCCATTGAGTTTGCACCCGGGTCGGCAGAGGTAGACCAGAGTGTAGTCATAGCCTTCGACAAGTGAGCTCCTATCTGTGCCGGTCCGCCGATATCTATAAATCCAAGCAGTGGTAGTAGCAGGATACTAGCCCAAATCAGAAAGAATTGTATAATCTCGGTAAACATCGCCGACAGTAATCCACTCATTGTGATATACAGTCCTACCAGAAGGGCGGCTAACCAAATACTCAAGTCCCAATTCCAACCTAGAAAAGTATGTAAAACCAGGGCTAGTAAATACAAAGCGATGCCGGATACCAGCACCATATTTACCACAAACATAATGGCATTTAACAAGCGGGTTTCCTGATTAAATCGGGCATTAAGATATCCTGGTATAGACTTAATACGGCTGTGATAGTAAAAGGGCATCATAAAAACGCCCAGAAATAACATGGCGGGGATGGCCCCAATCAAATAGAAATGTGCGGCATATAAACCGTATTTAACGCTCTGTCCAGTGTAGCCGATGACTTCCATGGCCCCCATATTGGCTGACATAAACGCAATACCACACACCCACATAGAATTACGACGTCCGGCAAGAAAATAATCCTCATCTGTGTGCGTAAATCGTTTTAGGTAATAACCGATCCAGACAATGAATCCCAGATAAATTAGTAAAATAGCCCAGTCAAAGGCCGACATTGTGATAGTAGTATCCAAAAGTTTACCCCTGCTTTTTATGTGTTTGAATTATTACCAATAAGCATACCTAATGTAATTCGTATTACATTTGTACAGGCATGCTTCTTTTTAAATCATTTAACAGAAAAACCCTTGCATCCGCGATTAACCGCTATTGTAAGCATTTGGGATCGTAAAAATCATACACTTCAAAAACCCTTATTAAATTTTGGACTCAAATTCGGCCATTGCTTTAATGACCAATTCATCAGCATTCAACCATTGTTCAAACGTATCTGCCAAACTGCCAAAATTGGTTCGGTGCGTTATCCATGAGGAAGTATCAATTTCATTTTCTTCAATAGCATGTATGATCTGATCAAATTCGGCACTCAGCGCATTTCTGCTGGCCATAAGTGTTAGTTCCTTTTTGTGAAAATCGGGATCACTAAACGTTACATCACCCTGAAAGAGACCTACAAATACAAGACGTCCACCATGAGCCACATAATCGAATGCTTTTTCCATTGAAGCGTGACTTCCCGTAGCATCTAGTACTACCGAAGGCAATTTACCACCAAATACGCTTCGGATCTGTTCCTCCGTACTACCATCCCCGGGTTTAATATAACCACTTATATCTACCATATTCCGACAGAACTCCAGCCGTCGTTTATCAATTTCCATAACTGCAACTTGTGCCCCCGCTGCCTTGGCAAATTGTATTGTGCCCAGCCCAATGGGGCCTGCCCCAATTACCATGACTTCGTCTTCGCCAGTGATGGATGCCCGGTTTACCGCATGACATCCGATTGAAAGGGGTTCAATCAGTGCTAATTGTTCATAAGATAATTTCGAAGAAGTGTGCAAGAATTTAGCGGGAAATGTAAAATACTCTCTCATGCCACCGTCTTCGTGTACTCCCAATACGGAAAGATGCTCTGCACAATTGGGCTTGCCTTTTTGAACCGCCGGATCCTCTGAATTGGTAAAACGATATGGCTCGATTGAACATTTGTCACCAATATTTACTGATTCTACTTCATCACCGATATCAACCACTTCGACCCCCAGCTCATGTCCTAAAATACGAGGATAGCTAAAATACGGCTGTACACCTGCGTAAGCGTGTAAATCGGTTCCGCAAATACCAATTCGATGGACCTTGAGTAACGCTTCATCAGGTCCTATTGCATTTGGAGATTCTGTCTGTTTGTAGTGAAATTTTCCAGGTTCTTGTAATATCAACGAGTTCATCAGGCTATCGTTTCGATTATGGATTCGGTGATTTCTTCAAAAATATGTTCAGGTAGTCTTCCCATTTTCCAGGCACTCAAAGACTCTTTCAACTCATCTAGATTAGAGGGCCCCAAAACAACACGGTCGGCTTCTTCAATTGATAACAGATATCGAAGTGCGATCTCCGGCAGAGACACATTATATTTTTGAGCTATTTGTTCTACTTTTATGGCATTTTCGATATGATATTGTTGGATCCAATCACTTTCGGGAGGGTTTTCGACATATTCTTCAAATTGGTTGCCAAGTAACCCCATATGGAGAGAGGATGCGGCATAAACAGCCAAGCCTTCCTCTTGATATTTGGGGATGTCCTTTTCCAAACCTTCTAAAGTACAAGCATCCAGCTTTAGAAATGTGGAAACCACATCAAAATTTTCTTTTTTGACATATGGCCAAAAGGAGTCAGTGGGATTACCTCCGATTCCCAGCTTTCCAACGAGTCTTTCCTGCTGAAATGAATGCAACAAATCTAAAATTTCGTCGATACGATCCACCGGGACTAACTGAGGCTCATGTAAAAATAACAAGTCGATATAATCAACTCCCAAGAGCTCCAAACTATTTTCAACGCTTCTACGTATCCCCTCAAGAGTATAATCAACATACACCTCGTCAGGTTTTTCTGCTTTCAGGCGCCCCACCTTTGTACTGATGAAGGGCTTCTGTCCATCCCATTCTTGTAATGCCTTCCCAATGTATTCCTGGGCATTATAATAAGAAGGAGAAGTATCAAACACCCTCACTCCATTTCGAAGGGCATACAGTAAAGTATTTACCGATTCGGTTTCATCCACTGTGCCCCACAGCCCTCCGATGCCCGCTGTACCAAGCACCAATCGGCTTCCACCATTAAATTTGTCGTTATTTGTGTACTCATTTGTTATATATGTCGGTTGCTCCATTCAAAAAATCAATAATGAATTTTAAAAATTGCTGCTACTACAAATCATAAAATCTCTTTGCGTTTCCCTCCATAATTTTTTCCTGTTCGGTAATACTGAGGGATTCAATAAAATTTTTTACTATTTCTATAACTTGGCTGTAATCCCCGGCAAGGGTACACACTGGCCAGTCCGATCCAAACATCAAGCGATCGGGGCCAAAGGCATCTAATATCACATCCAGATACGGTCGAAAATCCTCCGGCTCCCAGTTCTCCCAATCTGCTTCCGTGATCATTCCGGACAGCTTACAATAGAGCTTGGGATGCTGTGAAAGCGGCCGAATGCCCTGTTCCCAATCCTTAATTTCTCTTTTTCCGATCTTGGGCTTGGCTATATGATCAAGGACAAACCGCTGATTTGGAAACTTCGATACAAATTTGTCAACCGTAGATAAATGTCGCGGATAGATTAGAATATCATAGCTCAAACCATACTTGCTAAGCTTTTCTATTCCCTTTAAAAAATCGTCTCTTAATAAAAAATGATCATCAGGTTCATCCTGTACCAAGTGACGTACCCCCTTGAAAGCATTAATTTGAGAATAATGCCGGAGTCTCTTTTCCACCTCAGAAGCTCGTAAATCCACCCATCCCACAACACCTTTGATAAAATCATGTTCCTCAGCCAACGCTAAAAGAAATTCAGTTTCATTTTCAGACTGATCAGCCTGTATTGCCACACATCCATCGATCTCTGCTTTCTTCATCTCTTTTTTTAGATCTGGTGGCATAAAGTCACATTTCAATACCTGCATGTCTTCTCCGATCCAACTATGCTTTAACGGGTCATATTGCCAGAAATGCTGATGTGCGTCTATTGCCATAATCTCTTCAGAAGATTCAAATTTGATAAAAAAGTGATTGTCGGGATTTTCAAAAATTATTTTTTAGAAGTATAAATTTTAAATACAATAGCTTTCTTATCGGGCGCAATGGAAGGCGTTGTAACGTGGAGACCTTTTGAATTCCAATCCCATTGAATCGATCCTTTGCTGCCAAGTACCGATACCCCTTTAATTTTTTTTCCCGGCTCAAGCTGCCCTTTTGCCAAAGAATGAAGCGTAATTACCTTGTGCGCTCCCGGCCATCCCATTTCTATAGCATAAATAATGGGACCTTTTTGTGTATATCGTATATCCTTTGGCGTATAATTTATTTTCTTTATGAACGCGCCTCCTTTTTTTAGACGTGTCGGCCCCTCCCCAAACACTTTCCAGGGGCGGGTTCCATAAATTGCTTCTCCATTTTGCTCCAGCCAATTGCCCATCCTTCGTAGTATTCTCTGTTGATCCTGAGGGATGATCCCGCTTGCCTTCGGCGATATGTTTAATAGCAAAACGCCATTTTTACTTACAATATCGATTAGCTCATGGAGTATTTCAACCGTGCTCTTCAATTTCAAATTTTTCACATAAGACCAACTGTTATCACCTATAGCATCATCGGTCAGCCAAACATTTTTTTTAAGCTCACTGGCGCGACCACGCTCAAAATTCTGCACCCCAACATCATCGGGTAGCTGGTGATTTTTTGAAGTAACCATCACTTGTTTTCCCCACTTATCGGCTTTATTAAAATAATAAGCCAGGTATTTTGTTTTTACACTATCCGGTATCTCCTTTAGCTCAAAATCAAACCACATCATGTCGGGATGATAGTTTTTGATCACTTCTTCTAATTTACCTCGCCACATTTCCAAAAACGTTTGCCGTGGTATATATCCATACATGATAGCACGTTTGGGGTCTTCTAACAGAGAAGGAAAATATTGTTTTACATAGGAATAATGTCCTTCCCATTTTCCGTCATTTTCCCATAAATTATTTCGGGCATGATGAAAACTGGTCATGAATTTTAATCCCTGATTGTGTATAGCCTTTTCAAGTTCCCCAACGATATCTTTATGAGGCCCTTTGTCATAGGCATTCCATGGAGTCCAACTGCTATTCCACATCGAAAATCCATCATGATGTTCCGCAACCGGACCAGCAAATTTAGCACCGGCCTCTTTAAACAGTTTTGCCCATTGATCAGCATCAAATTGCTCCGCGGCAAACATGGACACAAAATCCGGATAGCCAAATTTAAGCGGAGAACCATACGTTTCTACATGATGTTTGTAGACCTTACCTGTTTTGTTATACATATTGCGCGGGTACCATTCATTATCATAGGCCGGTACCGAATAAACGCCCCAATGTGCATAAATACCAAATTTTGCATTCTTGAACCATTTTGGGATGGCCACATGCTTATCAAGAGACTGGTAGGCAGCATCATAAGGACCAGGCGGAATGGCATAGGCCGGCGTTTCCAATTTCTCTGCAAAGTTATGCCCGAAATCTCTGTACTGCTCCGCATTCTGGGCATGCACATGAGTCAGAATCAAAAATAAAAATATTATTGTCAGACCAGCCTCAAGGATAAATTTTGTTCTATTTTTCGGGTTATTCATCTCGTTACTTCGTTTAAGTCTGGTTTTATCAGTTTACAATTTATTCTCTCTTTGAACCTCTATGACTCTACACAAAAGAATACATAATAAACTTTATTTTACTCTAAAATATTTCACTATTACACGCTAATTCAAACGTTTGAATTAATTCTTTAGATACGACAAGCTGAACTTTATTGCAAGTATCTTTTATCGTATTCCGGAATTCCCTTTTCTGAATATAATATCCCCCCCCTACTACATTTACATAGATCGCACATTCATTTTAAAGGAATACAAATTTAATTCAAATCTTTGTTGAAGTTCTGCCAGCCAGGCAAATTACCGCCGAAATCAAAATAATGACAAACAAGGAATAGCAAATTTCAAATTGAGATGTCAAAACCCATTATTTTCAGAACGTTTCATAAAAAAAATATTATAAAGCCTTTCGTCCTGATTTCGCCATCTATTCATAAGCTAATTATCCAGGTGGTACATATAAAAATATGCGCCCCCAACTTTTACCTGAATAACAGAGGAGCCAGATGAAAAAGATCATCTCTCCATACTGGCCATGTATGCCCTCCCGGATACTCATAATAGGTATACTTGATGTTCATCTCATTAAATCTTGAAAGCATTGCCTGGCAATTATTATATGCAATATCCTCTTTCTCGCCCGTGGAAATCCAAAAAAGATTTAAATTACTGTTAATTTTATCGACATTTTTTTGCATATAGTCATACTGCTTGGCCGCCAGCTTTTTCTGCATGGGCAATATCCAGCCGGAACTGAATACCCCGAGATAGGAAAACAGCTGGGTGTTGTTTATCCCCGCATAAAGAGTCTGAAGCCCTCCCATTGACAAACCGGCCAGGGCCCGATCTTTTGAATCTGTCTTTGCACGATAGTTCTTTTCAACAAACGGAATGACGGACTTTTTCAACTCGGCTTCAAACGCCTTCAACGTGTTCTCTCCAAAACCCAGTCTCCCTACATTCCCATCCATCATGACGATCAGCATGGGCTTGGCTTTCTTTTCAGCTATGAGGTTATCCATGATCAAATCGGCTTTCCCCTGTTGGGCCCAGGCTCTTTCGTCTTCCCCACCGCCATGCAACAAGTACAATACCGGGTATTTTTCATCCGTGTTGACATCATAACCAGGTGGGGTATAGAGATAAAAACGCCGCCAGCTATTGGTAATTTTTGAGAAGTATCGCTTTATCCTTATTTCTCCATGAGGGACATCTTTCAATGCGTAATAGTCCCTTCCCTTAATGGGTATTTCAATACCGCTTGCCATTCTTCCCATGCCGTAGAACGTTTCACTAGCCGGATCAGCGACGGCAACATCATCAATCAGCACACTATAATAATGAAAGCCTTCTCCCAGTGAATCGGTCGTTACTTCCCAGACACCGGCCGTATCTTTTTTCATATCATATTTTTTACCCAAATCAATTTGAACGTTTTGAGCATGAGGCGCCTTTACATGAAAAATGGCCCGTCCATCTGGCAAAACACGGGGATATTTTGCCCCCCTTACATTGGTAGAAGCAGGAACCCCCACTACACTATATTTTGAATAATTGGATTTGTCGACCGGTTTAAACAGAAATTGAGAGAACAAATACAGATCATTTTTCCAGACTTTAAATTCGTGCTTGCCCGGCTCTATATAAAATATATGCGGAACATCATGAGCAAATAAATAATCATGAACGCGCTTACCAAATGGAATCAGGTCATCGCTGGCGCCATATGAAATCCATAGCAAATTTAGTTTTTCCTTCACTTTTCCCGGATCAGAAATCAGATCTTCCGGCTTCTTGGTATTTGGGGCCGCTGAGAAAGCTCCAACCCAAGCAAATTCATCGAGGTTGGTTAATCCGAAGTTTAATGATTGCCCCCCGCCCATGGATAACCCAGCCAATGCCCGGTGTTCCCGATCGGTATAAACCGGATAGGTATGCTGGACGAACGGGATAAGATCATTGAATAAATCCTGTTCAAAAGTGGCAAAAGCCTTTATTTTGTCCTGAGCAAATATATTACCTACCGGACGATCATCTTTCATAGCCCTGCCATTGGGCATCACTACGATCATAGGCTTAATCTTGCCTTCGGCATATAGGTTATCTAGGATGATTTGGGCGTTCCCGTTTTTCATCCAGGCATATTCGTCCCCGCCAATACCATGCAAGAGATACAATACCGGATACTTCTTTTTCTTCGAATAACCCGGAGGGGTATATATCAGTGCGTTTCGATCGACACCAACAGTTTTGGAATGGTACCGAACGGTATCAACCCGCCCATGTGGGATATCTTTGTGCGGATTATCAAAGCCCGGAGGAGCATGTTTGACGATATTTTGAGCAGTTGCAGGTAAGCTTGCAAACAACAAAATAAAAATTGGAAAAATTATTCTTTTCATAACGTTATACTCTATAATTAATTTAGCGTCACCAACATCATATATTTTAACAAAAATTTATTGGGTAAAATCAGTAAACTTCCAGTAATCAAAATTGAAAAGGTTTTTCCCAGTAGTTCCTTTGAAGACCAGAAACAAATCATGAACTCCACGGGCTCTTTGAACGGATGCTTTTCTTACTCGCCATTCATTCCATCCCCCGGTATTTAAGACACGAAGCGATCCAATTTCAGTACCCTGCAGACTATCAAGATGCATTTCTATTTCTCCACCCTTGTTAGCACTGGCCACACGGGCATAAAAAATTCCGGCTCCATTAGATCCAAAATTTACCCCTCTGATTTTTATGTAGTCTCCATTATCTATATCAGTTACGTAAATCCCGGCGCTACTTTTCTTTTCGGTTTCAACGCCCGATTCCCAGGCTATAGTTTCCGCTTCAGTACGATTAAAAGGATTTAGCGTGCCAATTTGTGCAACTCCTTTATCCGACCACCATGGCTGTTTCCGGATGGTTCCGTTGGCGTTGTACGTTATTTTAGTCACGCATACCGAACGCCTTTCGCGGTGGGTATCCGTTAACGAATAATTGATGGCATAATTAAAACCAAACACGTACGAATTTCCCTTGTAATCAATGATCCCGGGATGATTCCCGGATGATTTCGGACTTGGATCCATGATCATTCCTTTATATTTCCACGGTCCCGTCGGGCTTTCGCTCATTGCATAGCCGATACCTTCGGGACAGCACGTCGATGCATAGGCCAGATAGTAATGCCCCTTTCGCTTATAAAACCATGGACCTTCCTGGTAGTTCTGAGGTTTGGAACTAATTTTATGAATTTCTCCCGAATATGAAATCATATCCTTGTTTAACTTCACATAATAAATATCGGGATTCCCCCAATAGAGATAAGCCTGACCATCATCATCGATATAAACGGTTGGATCGATATCATTCCAAATATGGTCGGAATCTATCAACCTTTTCCCCAACGGATCTTTAAAGGGACCGTAAGGGCTATCGGCGACCAGTACGCCAATTCCATTGCCATGTATCGGGCAATAGAGGTAGAATTTGCCGTTGCGCTCAATAGCCTGAGGAGCCCATGCACCATTATCTTGCCTGGCCCAACCAAAGTCTTTCAGTGATGCCACGACTCCGTGATCCGTCCAGTTAGCCATATCGGTAAAGGTGTAAAGCAACCAATTTTGCATTTTAAAACCCTTCGCATCATCCTCATCATGGCTGGTATAAAGGTAGACGGTGTCTTGATAAACCACTGGTGCCGGATCTGCAGTAAATTTTGTTTGTATGATCGGGTTTTGTGCATTGCCTTTAAAAGGCAACAGAATCATCATAAAAAATATAAATGAAGGAAGAAAAAATTTATTCATAGTCAATATTCGATTGAATGCTATTTCTTTTAATAATTGCAAAATCTTTAAACCCAAGATATTTTTTATTAGTAAGTTATTACGTATTCCATTTTTGTGTTATCAATATCTACCTCTTGTTTCCTGCCATCAAACCACGTTATCCTGATTTTCTTTGGATGAGTGTCAGTTCCCAGCACCTGCACGCTACTATTTTGAGACCAATATCCAGAACCGGCCTGGATCTCCCTTACAGGTCCCTTATGTCCATCTGCGTAGATCAGACGCATATTTGATCCGACAGCATTCTTATTTGCTCGGGGACCAACAAGCTTTACCCGAATGCCCTGCTTTATCGTTCGGTTAAGATAAAGCTTGGTTTCACTTCCATTTTGAGAGACGACAAGGTCTACCCTGCCATCTTTATTAAAATCACTAAGCGCCGCCCCACGTTGTTCTCCGTAAATCCTGATTCCTGTCTGATTACCGGATTCTGGGCTCATGTTGCCTTTTCCATCCCCTTTCAGCCACAGACCGCGACCGGCATCCAGGCGAGGTGTATTTTTAGCAAAATCAAAGAAATTCTGACTCAAAAATATATCCTCGTTACCGTCATTATTGAAATCACCAACTTCGGCACTAAAAGCAGCAGAAAATTGAGCTTCCGGGGGAAGTGGCTTGGCTACAAAACCGCTTTTACTATTCAATAAGATCATGCTTTGAACCGTGTTAATTTCTCTAAATGGAATGGTTTTAAAATCACGATCAAAAATTTGACTGACTGAAGAATGAGCAAATTCTTTGTTGTCTTTTATATGCGTAAGGATGTTGGAAACAGATCCGAACTCGTACAAGTGACGCCTGGGTACATAGGCGTTCATTGCCTGATCAAACGAAGCCTCAACAATGTCCATACGATTGTCCATATTGAAATCTTCATAATACATTTTCTGAGGTTTGCCTGAATCCAACTGATAGGAACTGTTTTGACCGATGTTGGTGGCAACAATATCCGGTCGGCCGTCATTATTGAAATCTCCAGTTACAATTCCGTTCCACCACCCCTTATACCGGTCGAGTCCAACCTGCGAACTAATATCGTGAAAAATACCATCTTCGTTTTCAAACAAAATAACCGACCCCCATTCTCTGCTGATGAACAAATCCTGGTCGCCGTCACCGTCGTAATCCGAGAAGACAGCGCCAGTCACCAGGCCGATGTGTCGCAGTTTAAGAGAATTAACCTTATCAAGATAAAATTGACCATTCTCATTTTTAAACAGCCGGGAATCAGCACTCTCAGGATATTTTCCGGGATTAAAACGTCCTCCGACGAAAAGATCAATGTCTCCATCGGAGTCATAATCGGCAGCGGCCAGGGGACCCGTCGTAGAAAGAATGCCGGGGATCTTTTTTTGGGTAATCTCGCCAGACGGCTGAAGCACATATTGAAAAGCTGACGGCACACGGGCCGTTCCCTGTTCATAATTGGCACTGCCTACAATAATATTTGTCTTATCTCCTTCGGCCCAGCCGATAATCGCTGTTTGATCGCCGGGTGCTTTTGCATTTATTTCGCTAAGCGCTTTGGGCTTAAACTGACCGTCACCGACATTTTCAAAGATAGAAAGTCGTCCTCCTTTCCCGGATCCGATAAAAAGATCATCATCACCGTCCTGATCGTAGTCAATCCAAGACACGCCAGGCCCCAATTGACTAAGCTTGTAGGGAAGCAGCGGCTGTAGCTTGAAATCGTTGAATGTGCTCTCAAAATGACGGTGGTTTAGCCTACCTGAAGCATCTTCAAAAACCGTTTTTCCTTCCCTATCATCCGCAGTCGAATCCGTTTTAACACTATTATCCAATTTGCGAATTTCATACATTCGATTGGCTTTTACGCTGTCGATTTCTGTGTGACTTCCATCAGGCCATCTGATAGTAATTATATGGTCAGGATTCTCTGGATTTGCTGCAAATACCGCTAACGGATCCGATCCTGAAAGGTAGTTCCCACCGGCAATGATTTCTTTACGCTGTTCAACGGGACCTCCTTTCAAGGTGATTGTTGCCCCAATCGCCTGAGTGTTCGGGCTATCTTCCTTCAGGCGAACTGCAATACGTGAATTTGTGCCGGTGTTTTCATAGATCAGTGCTGCTTCATTCATCCGGGACACTACCAGATCCAGATCTCCATCATTATCCAAATCCGCAAAAGCCATTCCCTGGGAAACATCCTTCTTATCAAAACCCCAGGAAGTGCTCTTATTCGAAAATGTCAAATCGTGATTGTTGCGATATACTTTATTAGACAATTTGAGCAAAGGATATCTCTGTATTTCGGAACCTGTATGCATTCGGCCATTAGGCATATCCGTCTGGTCTAATCCCAACTGTGTATCCAGATCCTGGTAGTCGTATTCATCCCCCGTGGTCATTATCATATCTTCAAAACCATCCAAATCAACATCCATAAAATCTGTCGCCCACGACCACCCTGTTGCGGCCACACCACTGTAATAAGCAATTTCATCAAAGGTACCGTCACCCCGGTTCAAATATAGCGAGTTACGATTATACTGCGGTCTTCCGTCAATAGCTCCCAGATTAACGGAATACTGCTGCATATGAACCTGATGAGCATTACTCAACATCTCGGTCACAAAAGCATCGATCGCCCCATCCCGGTTGATATCTGAAAAGCTTACTCCCATCGATGAGAAGCTTTGATTACGTATTGCCTCTTTAGGCAATGCTTTAAACGTACCATCTCCACGGTTTATCCATAACCGATCAGGGTCAGAAAAATCGTTGCAAACATAAAGATCCGGATAACCATCTCCGTTTATATCCTGGAAACGGGCGGTTAATCCCCATTCACGTTTTAATCCCTCAGCAGAACCATCCGCATTCAAGAACCTATTTTTCAAATTATGGACTTTTCTGAATGTTCCATTCCCATCGTTAATATAAAGTTCATCTCTGGCTCCGTATTCGTAACGAAACTGTTGCCCGTCGTCGGTTCGTCCAATACCGTAATACTTATCAAAAGGCTTGACAACACGGAGCTTGCCATCCCGTCCTTTCTTAAGTGTCTTGGCTTGGGTAAGTCTGCTTTCGCTATAAATATCCCTCACGGATTTCAAACGATAGTTGGCAATATAGAGATCCAGGTCCCCATCCCCGTCAATATCAGCTAAAGCCATCGTAGTACTTCCATTGCTCTGACCCAGACCACTATCGGTTTTCTTTTCAAAATGTCCCTTCCCATCGTTTAAAAACAAAACATTATGTTGCCTCATTGATGTAGTGAGCAGGTCCAAGTCACCATCACCATCCACGTCGACAAATACGGCTCCTGTAGAGTTATAATTCCCCAGTGCAACCCCAGCAGATTTCGTGATATCTTCAAACTTGAGATTCCCCAAATTCTTGTAAAGTTTATTTGGGCCATCCAACTGACAAAAATAAATGTCAATGAAACCATCGCCGTCTACGTCACCGGTTGCCACACCTGCGCCATTTAGAAAATTCCTGTTTGCTGATATATCCCCTTCACTCACATAATTTTTAAATGTAATCCTATCCTCAGATGGGGCCAACCGATTGAACCCGGTACTACCAAAATAGCCCGGCGATAATTCGGCCCAGCGATACCCTTCTTTTTCATGCCATTCAAGCTTTTTGTGAGATGAACAACCACTACAGAAGCCTACTATCAAGACCAATGTTGTAACCTTGACACCATCCCACAATAATTTATTTGTGTAAAAAGCAGACAAATACACGTACCCACCTGCCAATAATTTAGCAGGGTATAAAGAAAACCCTATGCCTTTGTGATGTAATGCCATCCCACTGGTTGTGTCATATTAAATACTTGATACTCGTCAATGCATAATTCTGATTTCGCCGGGTATCTGTCGGATTTAGAAAATTAAAATTTCCGCATTCTCAATTTCCCGATAAGTCAACTACTGCCTTCTGTCCATCATAAGTAACCACCTTATCATATTTTTCAACAGCTTCCATTCCGCCTGCTTTGTTTTTGGATACCTTTACAATACGGAATTGTCGTTTGTTGAGCATCCCTGGGAATGAACCGATGCGATTCCCAATGGTTAACTCTTTCTTCGAATCATTCCATGTGAATGTAATGGTAGAATATTTCCCTTTCTCATAATCATAATTGTCGTTTTCATCTTCGTATAGTACAAACTTGCCGTCTGCGCCCGGATAGACTCTTATTTCAAGATCATCCCAGTTCTTTTCAGTAGCATATTGCACTTTGGGACCTATGGGAAGTATAGAACCGGCTCTTACATATAATGGAATAATATCAATCGGCGTATTTTTATTTACCGTTTGTCCACCGTCATATTTTTCGCCTGTCCAGAAATCAACCCAATCGGATCCTTTGGGCAGATAAACCTCTTCATCTTTTGTCTTGCTGAAATCCGCAACATAGGTCGTATCTTTTCCATTAACGACCTTTTTGGAGTACATAGATTCAGTTACCGGGCTAACCAAAAATGACTTTCCAAACATATACTGATCGTTAATATCCAGCACCTTTCTATCGTTGGCAAAATCCATCGCCAAAGCACGCATCATCGTTGACTGGTTCGCTGTTACTTGCCACGAAGTCGAATAGATATAAGGCAGTAACAGGTAACGCAGATTGATCGACTTGTCAATGGCGTCATAAATACGATCCCCTTTCTTACCAAACTGGTAGATCTCCCGCGGTGCGTCGGTCCCATGCGAACGCATCATCGGACAAAAAGCTCCAAATTGAATCCAACGCGTATAAAGCTCGCGATAGGCAGCATTTTTGAGCGGATGATCATAATTCCAAAGGAAAAAACCGCCGATATCACTGTTCCAGTAGGGAATACCGGTAAGCGACAGGTTTAATCCCGCTGAAATCTGATTTCTGAGCGCCTTCCAGGATGCCACGACATCGCCCGACCAGATAACGTCGCCATAACGCTGTTGTCCGGCAAATGCCGAGCGGGTGAGAATGAATACTCGCTTATCGGAAGTAACCGAACGTTGGTGTTTAGAAACGCCGCCCACGGTCATTAAAGGATAAGCGTTACGCACTTTTCTAAAGGTTCCCATATACGTTTTGTTGTCAAGATCCGAAGGTTTAGGATCCAGATGATCAGGCTCTGTTGAATCCATCCACCATCCATCGATACCCAGTGAGAAAAGCCCGTTATTCAAATACTTCCAGTAAATATCCCGGGCTTTAGGGTTATACGCATCATATACCCGTACGCCTGAAGGGTAATCCATATTCGGCGGCCATTTTTGAGAGCCGGATTCCGGCCAAGTTGTAAAATCCATTAGCGCGTCAATTTTATTTAGCGCTTTATATTGCTTTGTCATAGGTCCAAACGATGACCAAATGGAAATAATCATATGCGCATTCATCTTATGTACGTCATTAACCATTTTTTGGGGATTGTAAAATTGCGGATTAAGAAAGTCCATGGCATTCCACAAGTAGTTGTTTCCCCAATACTGCCAGTCCTGAATGATGCCATCTAATGGAACCCCTAATTCACGATATTTTCTAACGACGCCAACCAGTTCATCCTGACCTTTATATCGTTCTCTGCTCTGCCAGTAGCCGTAAGTCCATAATGGAAACATCGGAACCTGGCCGGTCAGATTACGCATTTGAGCAATTACACCATCGGCATTACCTCCGTACATAAAGTAATAGTCTATGCCATCCCCCACATCTGATTTGAACGAGGTACTATTTGGTCTATCTCTAAAAGTTGTAGGAGAATAATTGTCCCAAAACAATCCATAACCCTTTGTCGACAAGAAAAATGGAACATAGTCATCGGTGTTACCCTGCACCATATGCAGTTTCAGGTTACGCTGTATCATTCGACCCTGCTGCTGTTGTCCCAATCCATAGATGGCTTCATCTTTATCTAACTTGAAAGCCTGTTTCACGCTATACGTCTTATTTCCTGCATCATTGAACGGGGTAAAGGCAACCTCTCCTTCTTTCTCACTCAACAAGGTTTTACCCGATAGAGTCGAAAAGGAAATTTTACCATTATTCAGATTCAGATTTGCCTGGAGGCGTTTACTACGCACAAAAAGTTCACCCTCTTTTTTGGTTACGGTAAACTTCGTCTTCTTTGGAGATTCAGTAACAGAAAGGCTTTTTTTATTAAAATAATCATCTTCGGGATGTTTTATTACTCTCACTGTGGATGGATCGTAGAACTGAATTTCCACGTCAACAGAATCGATTATAGATTTTACTCCCAAATCAGTCCTCAAATAAGATTGGGCTCGTACACCAATTGTGATACCCATTAAAAATAATATTGTGGATAGAAGTCGTTTAAGCATTTCTAACTATTTTTAAATATTAAGCGTTATCCCAATTAACCGGTCAATTTACAAGTAGTTATTACCCTGCCAGCAAGCGTGGGATACTAAACCTTTCCACACGAAAAACAGGAATAAATGTCATACCTGGTTGCACAGTTTCTTTCTATCAAATCGTATATTCTATTTAAATAATCTCGGAGCAAAATTATAAAGACTCCTACGCCAGGTAAGCCATTCATGCGCAGTACCTTGGGATTCGAAAAAGACTGTATTGTTGATCCCATGTTTAACCATTGCATCATATACCTCTTTTGCGCCAAATTTTTCCTCGCTGCCGGTACTAATAAACAATAATTTCATATCTTTTTTGTTGAATGCATCGGCATCCTTAAAAGCGCCATTATAAATTGTTTCAATCGTATTATTGTCACGGAATCCAAAGGTACCGCTGAAGGCACCCAGCCATGCGAACTTATCCATATTATTTAATACGGTATGCCATGTCTGAAAACCGCCCCGCGATAATCCGGCCATAGCCCTGTGATATCTGTCGGTATACGTACGGAAGGTTTTATCAACAAAAGGAATCAGGTTCTTCATGTAGATATCAGTGATATCTCCGGAAGCTTTACGAACATCCGGGTTGGTTTGAATATCACCATCAGGCATGACAATGATCATGGGAACGGCTTTTCCGGCTGCAATCAAACCATCCATAATATTTGCCAGATGACCCTGGATTGACCATCCGTTCTCGTTTTCCCCCCAGCCGTGAATAAGATAGAGTACCGGGTACTTTTTGTTTGGATGCTCTTCGTATTCGGCAGGAACATAAACATTGATATGGCGTTCCAACCCGTTAATATCAGACCAATATTGGATGGAACGAATCTGTCCATGCGGTATATCTTTGTTGAACCTGTAATAATCTCCTTCCGGCCCTTCCGGTATTTCAATTCCAGAAGATTCCCAGTTACTACCGAAATAAGCTTTACTCCCACGGTCCATAACCGGAACACTGTCAACCAGTACGGCATAATAATGAAAGCCGACTACCAGGGGGTCTGTGGTAATCCACCAGACGCCTTTTTCGTCTTTTTTCATATCATGAACCCCATTTAATTGCAGTTGAACTGACTTTGCGTCTGGCGCCACAACTCTGAATATGGCCTGATGAGTTTGGGCATTGACCGCAGGGTATTGGGATATAAAAGTATTGGTTGATGTGGGTTTAAAACCCTTGGGAAGCGGTTTAACCTTCTGCCCGCGCATAACGCCCGCAAACTGAGCGACCGCAACGTTACAAATAAAAAATACAGCAATAGTAAAAAAACTGGCCTTTTTCATTAGTTTGACTCCTGTTTAGTTTATAGAAAATATGTTCCATGCTTTGGCTCGACAGCGCTACGATTTATCACTTCGCCCATGCTTCTCCATCCGGTGTACGCCGCCATTTGAAATATGCATCCAGGGCTTTTAGTCCTTCAATGCTTGGTACCGGTCCGGTGTGCGGCGTCTGCTGGAAATACATCACGTCGGGATGATTCTCGCTGAATGCCGGCCACTTGGGCACTCCATTTCCGTTGGGATCACCGTATTTTGCGAAATTCGTCCAATACGTAGCCATAGCTTCAGAAATCTTCTGATCCGATTTTGTAATATGAGGATCTGATGTATTCAGATGTTTGAAAACGTAGGCTACTTCCTGACCATGCGGTGAGCCATATCCATGTCGGGGAGAGTCCTTTGGGTATTTCGGGTGCTGATCGAAGTAGTAAAGGTAGGCCTTGTGTTCTCCCTTCTTTGCTTCGAGCCGTGCCCAGGTCCAGGTGTGCCATCCGAATGCTGCATCGCGGGTAAGATCTCGCGCGCTCTTCGGAACCGCTTTCCCAGTGCCCGGAGGGTAGGCCTTAAGAAGACGTTTTGCAAAAGGGCCATAGCGTTTTTGAGTATTGTCAATATACTGTTCATTTGTCTTGGGTGGATTGAAGCTGGCACCTTCGTCCGAGTTATATCCGACCAGAATGGGTGTATCATTAAATTTTCCTTCCTGGTATAGTTTATATTGATCGCCGGGTATTACCCATCCATCCACAATAGGCCATGCCATTCCAGGGCCAAAGCCGGTTTCCGGAAGCTTGTCAGCGGGAATTTTTCGTAGATCAGAAAGCGATGATGCCCCCGCTTTTTTCATGTAATCTTTCCCCGCCTTTTCAGCATCACCAAGAGGTTTCATATTTTCTCCCGGATAGGTAGTCTCTCGTGTAGGGCCAAAATTACCTCCACTCTCTGAAATAACTCCTTCAAATAACCCTTTGGCCAAAGGAGAAGCAGACAACATACTGACCGCAATTCCCCCTGCTGATTCACCGAAAATAGTCACCTTATTGGGATTGCCACCGAATACAGTGATATTTTTCTTCACCCATTTCAGACCGGCAATCATATCCAGAAGGCCGTAATTTCCCGAAACATGATGGGGGCTTTCCGCACTCAATTCCGGGAGTGCCAGAAAACCAAGTTGCCCGACACGATATGCGATGCTGACCAACACTACACCCTTTTTAGCCAGATTCACCCCATTATAATTTGGGATGGAAGTGGCACCCGCATTAAATCCTCCACCATAAATCCAGACGAGCACAGGAAGGTTGTCATCCGCTGATTTTGCCGGAGTCCAAACATTTAAATACAGGCAATCCTCGCTCTTTCCCGAGGGTACCTTCCCACCTTGCATGCAGCCGGGAGCAAACTTGGTAGCTTGCCGCACACCTTCCCAATTCGTTGCAGGCTGAGGCGGTCGCCAGCGGAGGTCTCCTACCGGAGGAGCGGCGAATGGAACGCCCTTGTAAACGGTCAATCCATCTTCGTATGTACCCTGTACCAGTCCGTTCTCAACTTTAACAGGCGCGGGTTGTTGGGCGAGGGAAGATCCGGCCGCAAAGAACACTAAAATTGCAGCTAAAAAGGTTATTTTTCTCATAAGAATGATCTCCTTTAATTTGTATTAATCTGATTTGCCGGTGTTTGCACCAATTTGATATCAGACGACTTATGGCCCATAATAGAAAGCATTTTCTCGGCATACCGAGCTCCAAGTTTTCTGTATCCCGCAGGTGTAAAGTGCAGATGATTGGGCGATCTGGCCGGACAGCCGGATGAAGAAATAACGTATGCAGTCGGAATAGCTTCGGGCAAGGTGTCGATAATATTATTCATTCCGGCACAAGCGCCATCTTCATCGGCGTTCACCACTTCGCCTGCCAGCAGAGGAACTTTTCTTGCATCAAGGTTCAAGTCTTTGATTAAATCATCGTAAATACCTTTAACTTTTCCAGGCCAATCTTTATCACCGTTGTTTGACTCGCCCTGGTGAAGCAAAATTCCTTTGATAACGCCATCTTTTTGTGCCTGTTTTGCCATATCTACAAGATACTGGTACGGATTTCCATCATATGTCTTAATAATCTTTTTCATCCACGAGGGAGCTGTTGAAGCATACTCCTGGTAATGGTCCTTCTCAAACAGCTCAATTTTGCTCCCGGCCACTGCCACATTTATGACCCCCACTCTTACATTTTTTGGCAAGTTGGCAACCATAGTCCTACCAAAATAGTCTGCAGGACAAAGACCACTGGACGGACGACATAATGGAGGTACAGCGGTATACCAATGCCCTTTTTTCCGACCCATTTTTGGAAAATCAACTGCAGCTAAGACCTGGAATCGATTACTCACATTCACTGTGTCGACCGATTCTATGCCTGGGAAACCCTCCATATTCGACTGCCCGAAGCAAATAAAAATGTAAAAATTCGGGTCCGGACCTTGTGAAGAGTTTTTTGTACTTTTTTTGCATGCTATTATAAATACTCCCACCAATAAAGATATTATAAAAACTCTATATTCTATTTTCATTCTACTACAATTTTATTTAAAGAGCTTAGCAAAACTACAATATTAAACGGTCATCGTATCCGTCAACTGGTGGACTCCAGAACGTAATGATGCTTCAGAGCCTCCCCTGTCATCGTGAAGGGGTGGATTTAGGACCGCGACGATTCCAAAAATGTGATGAAGGGCTTTACAAAGTTCTCTTAAAATCATTTTGCGCAACTTTTAATTATTTATTTTTTCTAAAACACCAACAAAGCCGCCTCTCGGAAGACAATGAACTTTTATCGTATCCCCTTCCTTGACTTTCAACGATTTATATGAAAAAGATTCGGAATCTTTTCCATCCTCAATAATATTCAGACTATAAACCCCATTATCCAGAAAATCGAAATTTATTTTTAGCATCTGCGATTCGTCTTTTCCATTCAAACCACCGATATACCATTGTTTTCCTTTTCTCCGGGCTATAACAATCTTTTTGCCGGGATAGCCGTCAATCAGCTTGGTATCGTCCCAGCTAACAGGAACCTGTTTCAAAAAATCTTTGGGTTTGTCCGGTAAAGATTCATAAGAAGAAGGCCTATCTGCGAAATGTTGCAGTCCCGATTCAAAAACAACTGACAAAGCCAATTCATGACCATAGGATGTAATATGCGGATGCTGTGAGTTTGAAAAAGTAACCGGAGTATAATCCATCGGGCCTATTACATTGCGTGTGAAAGGTAGAGTTGTATTGTGAGTTGCAGCTTTATGTGTTAGAATGGGGGCATTATTATACCATTCGGCCCCGTATACCGCTTCCATCGTCATTAAGTTCGGATAGGTTCGAGACCATCCGGTTGGAACAGTTGCACCATGAAAATTCACCATTAAATGATATTTTGCAGCATCTTTGAGTATATCAATATAATATTTCATCATATCCTGCTGGTCTCCCGCAAAGAAATCAACCTTAATTCCATACACCCCAATTTTATTGAGCCATTTAAATTCCTTTACACGCTTCTTGCGGGTAGTTAACCGGGTTGCCGGTTTTGCCCCAAGCCAGGAGGTGCCAGAGTTATACCAAAGAAGTGGCTTTACACCCTTACTCTTAGCGTAATTAACGGCATCAATAATATTTCCTCCATTGCTCATTTCATTCCATTCCCAATCAATTAGTACGTAAGGCCAATTCATTTCAGCAGCTAAATCTACATATTGAACAACCTTTTGATAATCTTTCGAGCCATGGTTATTAGCCCAGTATATCCATGCGGCAGGCCCGGGGTTAATCCATTTTGTGTCTTTTAATTTGTTCGGCTCACTAACATCGGTAATCAGCGTCGACTCGACGACGTCCGATAACTTTCCAATGATAAGAGTATGCCACTGAGATTTCCACGGCAATGAAGAAACAACCCCTGCTTGCTGAAAATCCTTTCTCGGCGGAGGATACATTACATCATATTTGTTATGATGTCCCAGATTGGACAACCTTACTGCACAATTACTTCCTTTAATATTCGCTTCGGCAATCAATGCCCAAATCGCTTCATTATTAATTTTAAATAATGCCGGTAGTCCCCACTGCTGTTTCTTTTTCTCACTTTTTCCCGTTCTGCTATATAAGTAAAAATCTTCGTAAGAAATGTTGTAGGGCTGCATCCAACGACGGGAACTATCCGGTAAAACATAGGTTGTCGCCTCGTTAGTAATGTTACCTAATGAATCAGTATGATTGGGAAATACATAACGGAAAACAACCCCGTCATTATAAGCCCTAAAAATAATATTTAAAGACTGGTTGTTTGAATTTTTGAAGCTGAAAATTTTCTCGTTACCAAAATTTTCACGTTCCTTTCGCTTGCCGGTAATCATCCGGTATTTATTATGTATTTCTTTTGTTTTAGACTCCCTGACAAGACGAAGGTTATTGACAAATTGCTGGTCCTTACGAGATATCCCCAGTTGCGAATTGGGCAACACCTCCACATACTCCGGACCTTTCTTATAAAAAACACTGAAAAATATCTGCCCGGATTCATTTTCACTTGCTGTTTTTTGAGAAGAAAGAATTACTTTAATCTTTCTATTGGGAGAGACAATCTCTTGAGCATGAATCGGAGAAGAATTCAAAGTTAATAGTAAAATTAAACTGTATATATGTTTCATCTTTTGAAAATGTTAAAATCCATATGATTTACTATTCCACTATTGGCAATAATTTATTGGTTTTATATAGCATATCCAGATTTTAGGAACATTTGCTTATAGCCATCACAGCCAACGGTGATTTTAAAAATTAACTAACTATCAATTTTGCGTTTCCATCTCCTGGACAATGAGATAACTACTCAGTCCACCTCCTTTAATAGAAGAATGGTCTTAAAAAAATATCTGAATAAAGCCCGGATCATCCTTCCGAAATTTGGACGGATGATCCGGGTAATAGTTATTCCATTTTAACACGGATGTTTAATTTAATATCCGTTCAAAATCTATTTAACAACGATCACAGTTGATCCTGATACGCCATCAACAGTCGCACTAATAGTTGCTACCCCCAATCCAGTAGCTTTAACCATTCCATTCTCATTGACAGTGGCAACTGAATTATCGCTGCTGCCATACTGGACGTTCTTCTTGCTCAAATCCACAAATGAACCGTTGTTGAAAACCGCTTCAACAATATTATCGGCCGTGGCATGAGGTTGTTCCCGGTCCGGATTGATATCGCTTTTTATCCATTTATTCTTTCCATTCAGATCAATGGTATCTCCAACGTGATAAACCACTTGTTCCGGTTGAACAGTAACATGAGCCACTTTTGGGGTAAGCTCTCCCTTAACCTGCACATTTGCCGAATCTGCAATATCACTGGAGTTGTATCCCACCTGGAATTGGTAAGTGCCATTGTAAACGACATCCTTCATTTTTTGTTCGTCCCAAAACGACAGATCTTCCGCTTTGACTGACAGCAAGACGTGTTGCGTCTCGCCC
>Ga0102962_1000026_pt1 | contig 89635 bp, 75 predicted proteins | sample SalPonF2_C_D2_MG_FD_84519 | JGI IMG/M metagenome (GOLD analysis project Ga0102962, IMG submission 84519) | Salt pond soil microbial communities from South San Francisco under conditions of wetland restoration - Salt Pond MetaG SF2_C_D2_MG ...
AGTTGACGCACTGATCGGACGGGTCCTCGCCGGGCTGCGCGACGATCTCAACGCAAAAATAAGAGAGTAGGTTATGGCGTTAACCAAAGCGGAGATGGCGGAGAGCCTGTTCTCCGAACTGGGGTTGAACAAGAGAGAGGCCAAGGAGCTGGTCGACCTGTTCTTCGAGCATATCCGCGCGTCTCTTGAGGCCGGCGACGAGGTGAAGCTCTCGGGCTTCGGCAACTTCGGCCTGCGCGACAAGAACGAGCGGCCGGGACGCAACCCGAAGACGGGGGAAGAGATCCCGATCAGCGCGCGCCGCGTGGTGACCTTCCGGCCCGGACAGAAGCTGAAGACGCGGGTGGAAGCATATGCTGGAACCGGGAAATAACGACGAACTGCCGCCGATTCCCAGCAAGCGCTACTTCACCATCGGCGAGGTAAGCGAGCTCTGCGGCGTGAAGCCGCACGTGTTGCGTTACTGGGAACAGGAGTTCCCGCACCTGCGGCCCGTCAAGCGGCGCGGCAACCGGCGCTACTACCAGCATAACGACGTGCTGCTGATCCGCCAGATCCGGAGCCTGCTGTACGAGGAAGGCTTCACCATCGGCGGGGCGCGGCAGCGCCTGGCGAGCGACGACGCCCGGGAAGACGTGCACCACGCCCAGCAGGTCGCGCGACAGATCCGGTCCGAGCTGGAGGACCTGCTGCATATCCTGAAGCGATAGCGGGCAGGCGGCGGAGCGTTGCGGCGGCTCCGCGGCCGGAGGCCGCACGCCCCGGAATGGCGGGGTTGTTTCCCCGGATTGCTTTATTGCCGGCGCGCAGTCCGGTATCATGGATCTCGGTTTCGTACCTTCCGTCGGGGCGTAGCGCAGCTTGGTAGCGCACCAGCATGGGGTGCTGGGGGTCGCAGGTTCGAATCCTGCCGCCCCGACCACAATCAATGGCTTGTGCGGCCTTCTTCAAGGCCGCCCTTGATTCCGCGCCGGCAAACGGCCCTCCCTTGTCGAAGCACCTACGGTCCGCTTTCCGATGTTCCGGACAGGGCCTCGATTTCGCGCTGCACCTGCTGCTTGTGCGCGCGGGCGTCCTCGCGCGCCCTGCGCGGGCTCCAGCGACCCGCCATGACGAAGATGAGCGGGATGAAGACCGCCTCGCCGCCGATGCAGATCCACCACCAGTCCTGCCACTGGGTCGCTTCCGCCTGTTCCGCATGCTTGACGGCGGGGCCGTAGCGACGCAGGACGTTGAGGTCGTCGCGCACCTTCTCGACCGAGGCCAGGGCCGAGGCGCCGATGGCGGCGCGGGCGTTCTGCTCGAGCGCATGGGGGACGGCGTCGGGCGGGTAGCGCAGTACCCGATGCAGCAGCTTCGGGTGGGCCCGGACAAGCTTGTCCTGGGCACCCGCGGCCTTGGCGGCGCGGGCTACCTGGGTGCCGTGATTGACCAGTGGCGTCACCGAGTGCACCGCGAACGGAAGGGCGAAGAAGGCGCTCGCGATCACCGCGCGGATGATCCAGCCCCACACGGCGAGGCCGGTCGCCGTGAGCGCGGGATTGCGGCGCTCCACGGTCTCCGTGAAGCTGGCCATCCACGGCGCGTAGACAATCGCCAGGCACATGGCGAGCAGGCTGAAGATCCCTGCCAGGGAGAAGAACGTGGTGGAGGGGTGCTGGGTGGTGCGCAGGAACAGGATGGTCATCACGATGGCGCCGACCGCTCCGGCGAGCATGAAGGGTTTGCGCACGCCGATCCAGTCCGACACCGCGCCGGTGACGATCAGGGCCCCGGCGTCGAAGGCCCAGAACCAGTTGCCCAGCGCGTTGGCCTGGGACTCGCTGAAGCCGTAGATGGTGGTCAGATAGATGACCAGGAATCCCACCGCCGTGTAGTAGATCAGCAGGAACACGCTGATCGCGAAGGCCGATCCGATGATGTCGAAGTGCAGCATCTGGCGCCAGGGATGGCGCAGGCTCTCGTCGATGTCGACGCCCTGGGCCCGCGCCTCGATTAGCGCGCGATCCTGGACGCTCACCATCAGCTGATCGCGCAGTCCGGGCGCCAGCTCCCGCAGACCGACCAGGGCGATGAGGAACACCACCGCGCTGGCGATGCCGCAGATGACGAACTGGTCCTGCCAGGCGTGCAACACCGGGAGCGTGTGGCTCGATACCTCTGCCACGACCAGGCTGCCCGCCACCGGTCCCAGGGTCCAGAAGCCCATGGCGGAAGCGCGTCCCAGCTGCGGCGAGAAATCGCGCACCAGCGCCGGTGTCGCGACCAGGATGATCCCCTCCACGAAGCCGACCACGGAAACCACGGCGGCGAAGGACCACTTGTCCGGCATGTTGGGCACGGCGAACAGGGTCAGGACGGTGGTCAGGGCGAGCCCCCAGGTAACCATGTTGGCACGACCCCAGCGGTCGGCCAGGCCGGCCAGCAGCGACGCGAACGCGCCCAGCACGTTGGTCACCACCAGCAGGTTGACGAAGAACAGGAACGACATCCCGTAGTCGCGCAGGATCGAGGGCGCCACGGCGCCGGCGACGTAGAGCTGGTAATAGAGTGTGATGGTCACCACCACCACGATCGCGAGGTTGGTGTAGCGCCGCGCGTCGCCCGGGTAGCCGTCGAGCTGGCGGTGCCAGAGCAGTCTCAGGACCGGGTTGCGGAGGCCGGCCGAGGCTGCGTTTTCGGTGCCCATGTTTGTCTCCTCCTTCCGTCAGCAGGGACGTGTCCGGGCCCCCGGGCAAGATGAAGGGGGCCGCCGTGGGCGGGGTAGGGAAGCCCGGCGCAATCGGTTCTTTGGGTTGTTTGACCGCGCGGACGCCGGTGCGTGCCCTGATTCGGGCAGCCGGGACGCGGGTGCGGCGGGGAGCGGGGCGGGAACTGCGGGTCGCGGGGAGAAAGAAGGCGGCCGGCCGGAGCCGGCCACCTCCACAAGGGCCGTTACGTGCTCAGAACGAGTAGGAAACGCTCGCCGAGACGTAGTTGCGGTCGCGGTAGGCGTTGTTGGAGCCCCAGAACGCGTTGTAGCCGACGGACAGGTCCCACTGGCTGTGGTAGCTGAAGTCCGCCGAGATGCTGGCGCTCTTGTTGCCCTCGACGAAGTTCGACATCGGGCCGGGGGTCGTGCCGCGCACGTCCTGGCTCCAGAACAGCGTCGGCTTGAATGCCCAGGACGACCCGAGGAAGGCCTCGTAGTCGGGCTGGATCAGCAGGCGGTAGCCGTAGGCGAAGCTGTTGGCGAAGTCGCTGTTCGGTACCGTCGTGGGGTTGGCGACGACATCGCCGCTGGCCTGGCTTGTGGTGCCGCCCTTGACGTAGATCCCGGACGTGGCGAAGCGCACCTTGCTCTGGGCGGGCAGGTTGGGAACGTAGTCCGCGCCGACCTCGCCCAGCACGACGACCGAATTGGCGTTGAACCAGTTGCCGGTCCCGAACAGGTAGGTGCCGGTAAGGTCCAGCTGCCAGAAGTGCTCGCGCCGGTAGCCCTTGACGTAGCTCCCCGGGGCCGCCGTGCTCTTCCCGGAGATGAAGTTGTTGAAGAAGCCGTACGGATACCCGCCGACCGCGGGGCTCGTGTAGAGCGGGTTCAGCGACGGGTCCGGCGCGGCCAGCGGCGACAGCGCGGCGTAGATCTCCCCGGTGCCGTCGATCTGCATCGGCTGATCGGGGGTGTATGACAGCTCGCCGGCCAGCGACATGTTGCCCACCAGCGTGTTGAAGCTGGCGCCCAGCGTGTCGATGCCCTTGGGATAGCTGAAGTAGTACATGGCCGTGGGGTACGCGCCCGCCGGGTTCGCAGCGGTCAGGTCCAGCGTCGAAGCCCGGTAGTTCAGGATCGGCACGTTCATGTCGTTGCGCTCGGCGTAGAACGCGACCTCGGTCATGTTCGGGAACACGTAGTCGAGCTTCAGCCCGTACATGTTGTGGTTGTTGTTGGTGTCGTTCGGCCCGCGCGGGGTGATGGCACCGTTGGCAACGGCGATCGGGCTGGTGTACTGCGCCGTGCCGAGGGTGATGTAGTTGCCGCCCACGCCGGCGGGATCCCCGCTCGAGAAGTAGCTGCCGGACGGGTCCAGGTAGCTCTTTCTCCAGGCCCACTGCCAGTAGCCGGCCACGGAGAACGAGTTGGTCACCTGCAGGCTGGCGAACACCTGCGGCACCGGCAGCAGGATGTCCTTGACCTTCGTGCCCGGCTGGTGAATCGCCGAGACGTCGACGGGGTTGTTGCGGTTCAGGCCGAAGGCGAGGAAGGTGCTCTCGCCCCAGTTGACCACCTGGTTGCCGACGCGCACGTTCAGGTAGTGCCCGCCCGGCTGCCAGGTGCCGTACAGGTAGGCGTCCAGCAGCTGGCCGCGATGCCCGATGCGCTTCTCGGCGGACGCGGGCCGGTAGGTATCTCCTTCCGCCGCTTGTGCTGTCAGGGGGTTGTTCTTGAAGTTGGTGTTGACGAAGTCGTAGAAGTAGTAGCCCCGCACGAACATGCCGTAGTTCTTGTAGCTCATCTGCAGGGACTGGCTGACCTTCAGGATCTGCGAGATCCAGTGGTGGTTCGGGTAGTTGAGGTCGCCGTCATCGGAGTTCAGCCCGAAGCTGCCGGGGCCGTAGGCCCACTGCCGCCAGAGGGCCGACCCGTTCGGCGGCATGTTTGCGGGATACTGGCTCACGTCGACCAGGGCCAGGGCCGGGTTCAGGTTCGCCTTGCCGATCATGCTGTCGGCGCGGGGCTCCGTGCGATACGACAGGCCCAGCGAGATGGTGGTGTCCACGCTGCCGGAAACCGGTCCGACGTCGAACTGGGCGGCATGGGCCGGGAGCGTGGCCAGGAGCAGGCCGGAGCTTGCGCCGGCCGCGAGCAACGCGGAACGAATGCTGATGCCCTTGCGGGACCAACGGGTCATACCCATACGTCTCCCCCTCTCGGGTGTTGAACCATCCGTGTCGTGCTGTTGAATAGCGCCGGGACAGAACATCCTGTTGGCGCCCCCTTCTTATCGCCGGCGCCGGGGCAGGCCGCGGGCGGCATGGCCCCGGAACCGGAGTCCGTGGCGAACGATCTTCCGGATCGCCCGACTGTCGTCCCGGCCGCGACGGGTCGCGGCCGGATGCTTGCTCAGGTGGCATCCACGCGCGTTCGGCGCCGGCCCTTCGAGTGCCATGCGGCCGGACCGGCCGCGGGATGCGCTTGTATCACTGCACTGCGCGATCGGCGGGCGGAGTGCGCCCGGTGCGCTGACACGCGAGCGGCGCGCGGGAAATGCGGGACCAAGGCGGCAGGCGGCCGCGCCCCGGAAGGCGTGGCGTTCGAACGCAGGGGCACCGTGCGGCGCTCCTGTTGTGACCTCCCGTTGTGCCGGCTGGCGATGCGCGACCACGTGCGAACCGGCACGGAGACGGCACCCGCTTTTTCCGTGTTCTTTCCAAGCACGACGCGTGTTCTTCTTCAGTGTCGACGCCTCTCGTATCATGGTAGCCGCTCCCGGGGCAATCCGTCACGCTTTTCCTGCCTCCAAAAGTAGCCGTCAGGGCGTGGTTCATCCAGCCAGAACCGCGCGCAGGCCGTCGATCACGAACTGCATCGCCAGCGCGGCCAGGATCACGCCCAACAGCCGGTCGACGACGTTGGTCCCGGTTTCGCCGAGAAGGCGCATCAGCCGCGGCGCTCCCAGCAGCGCGGCCAGGGTCAGTGCCAGCACCAGCAGGAGCAGCGCGAGGATCTGCGCCAGCCTTGCCACCGGCGGGCCGCCTCCCATCAGCATCAGGACGATGGTCAGCGCGCCGGGGCCGGCGAGCAGCGGGAAGGCGAGCGGGAAGACCGAGATGTCGTCCCGGCGGACGGCCTCGCTGCGCTCTTCGGCCGTGGCGCCGCGCAAGCCGGACTGACGCGCGAAGACCATGTCGATGGCCAGCAGGAACAGCAGGATGCCGCCCGCCAGTCGAAAGGCCGGGATGCCGATCCCCAGCGCCTGCAGCAGGGCGCGCCCGGCGAGGCCGAAGACCACCAGGATGAGCGCAGCGACCAGCACACCGCGCAGCGCCACCCTCCGCCGCTGGCCGGCCGCCATGCCGCGCGTGAGCACGGCGAACACGGACGCGGTGCCGAGCGGGTCGATCACGACGAACAGCACGACGAAGGCATTGAAGAGGTCTCCCGGGTTCACGGGACGAGCGCCGGGCGAAGTCGTATCATGAGAAACATCCGGAAATCCCTGGGCGCAGGAGCAGGCGAGACATGAGCATTCTGGACCAGTTGGCCGAAACGCGCATCCGGGAGGCGGCCGAGCAGGGGGCACTGGATGACCTGGCGGGCGCCGGCCGGCCGCTCGAGCTGGAAGACCTGTCGCTGGTCCCCGAATCCCTCAGGGCGGGCTATCTGCTGCTGAAGAACGCGGGTTGCCTGCCGCCGGAGATCGAGGCGTCGCGGCGGGCGGGAGGAGTCAACGACCTGCTGCAGGGCGTCGAGCGGGAAGGCGAAGGCGGTGCGGCCTCGCGTGGCCGGCGGCGTCTCCGGTTGCTGCTCTCGCGGCTGAAGAGCAGCGACCGCGCGTGCCCGCTGTGGGCCCGGGAGGCGTACGGCGACCGGCTCGAGAGCCGTCTCGGCGCGGGCCGCCATGAGCCGGGACGCAGCGGGCCGGCGAAGGCAGCGCGCGTCCGGGGCCCGGCAAGGACCTGACAGGTGTTGGATTGCGTCGCCGTGCACGCGGGCATAGGATTTGCCCAATCGAACGCCTGACCGGCAACAATCCCCAGACCATGGAGAGGAGACCATGCCCGAATTCCGCGAGATCACGTCCGGACTGAAATTCCCCGAGGGCCCCATCGCCATGCCGGACGGCAGCGTGATCCTGGTGGAGATCGCACGCGGCACGCTGACTCGTGTCCAACCCGACGGCGCCACCGAGGTGATCGCGGAGCCCGGCGGCGGCCCGAACGGCGCGGCCGTGGGCCCGGACGGCAAGATCTACGTGTGCAACAACGGCGGCTTCGAGTGGCACGACGTGGACGGACTGCTGTTCCCGGGCGAGCAGCCGGAGGACTACTCGGGCGGCCGCATCGAGCGCATCGACCCGGACACGGGCAAGGTGGAGGTGCTGTACCGCGAGGTGGACGGCCACGGCTTGCGGGGCCCCAACGACATCGTGTTCGATCGGGAGGGCGGCTTCTGGTTCACGGATCACGGCAAGATCCGTGCCCGCGAGCGCGACCGCGGCGGCATCTACTATGCGAAGACCGACGGCTCGATGATCAAGGAGGTCGTCTACGGGGTGGACGCGCCCAACGGCATCGGCCTGTCTCCGGACGAGAAGCAGCTGTTCGTCGCCGAGACCATGACCGGGCGCGTGTGGAAGTACGATATCGTGGGCGAAGGCGAGGTGAAGAAGGGCGACGGCGTGCTGCCGCCCGGCGACCTCGTGGCGGGCCTGCCCGGCATGCAGCTGTTCGACTCCCTCGCCATCGACTCGCGCGGCCACGTGTGTGTGGCCACGCTGCTCACCGGCGGGATCAGCTCGATCTCGCCGGATGGCTCCCAGATCGAGTTCACCGAGTTCGGCGACCCGCTGACCACCAATATCTGCTTCGGTGGCCAGGACCTCAAGACGGCGTTCGTGACGCTGTCGGCCACGGGCCGGCTGGTCAGCTGCGACTGGCCGGTCGCGGGTTTGCCGCTAAACTTCCTGAACAAGTAATCCAGACACGGGATCAGGGCGCCGGCCGTCGTGAGACGGCCGGCGCCTCCCATTCCACGACCGGAGGTAACCGTGACCATGCAACAGGCTGCCAACCAGGCCGCGGGCGTTCCCGAGCCGGCCATCTCGATCGAGGACGCCGTGCGACGCCTGACCGGGCCGGGTGCCCCCCTGGCGATGGACGAAGTGGAGATCCGGGGCAACCGGACACGCGTGTGGAAGATCGCTCCGCCCTCGCTGCGAACGGTGCTGGAGTTGAGCCGGGAGCATGGCGATCTGCCGTTCATCGTCTACGAGGACGAGCGCATGACCTATGCGGAGCACTTCCGCAAGGTGGCGCGCCTGGCGCACGTGCTGCGCGACGAGTACGGCGTCCGGAAGGGCGATCGGGTGGCTCTGGCCATGCGCAACTACCCGGAGTGGCCGGTGATCTTCTGGGCCGCCACCGCGGTCGGCGCGGTCATCGTGCCACTCAACGCCTGGTGGACCGGCTCGGAGCTCGAATACGGCATCACCGATTCCGGGTCCTCGGTGCTGTTCGTGGACGGCGAACGGGCCGAGCGCCTGGCCCCGTTCCTGGGCGGGCTGGACCTGAAAGCGACCGTGGTGGCCCGGCCCGAGGGTGAGCTGCCCGGCGGCGCGGCGCGGTTCGACGAGCTGCTCAACGGCGCCGCGGACAAGCCGGATTCGCTGCCGGAGGTCGAGATCGGGCCGGAGGACTACGCCACGATCTTCTACACCTCGGGCACCACGGGCAAGCCCAAGGGCGCGCTCGGCACCCACCGGAACATCTGCACCAACCTGGTCAGCTCGGTGTATGCGCGCTGCTTCGCGATGCTGCGCCAGGGCGAGGAGCCGCCGGTGCTGTCCGGCGAGATGCCCGAGAAGACCGGGGCGCTTCTGTCGGTGCCGTTCTTCCACGCCACCGGCTGTCATTCGGTGCTGGTCGCCAGCACCTTCGCCGGCAACAAGCTGGTGCTGATGTACAAGTGGGACCCGGAGCGCGCGATGCAGCTCATCGAGCGCGAGAAGCTCAACATGTTCGGCGGCGTACCGGCGATGGTCTGGCAGGTGCTGGAGCACCCCGACTTCCACAAGTACGACCTCTCGACCATCGAATCGATCGGCTATGGCGGCGCACCCGCGGCCCCGGAGCTGGTGGCGCGGATCCACGAGGAATTCCCGGAAGTCAGCCCGAGCAACGGCTACGGCCTGACCGAAACCTCGTCGATCACCACCATGAACCCCGGGATCGATTACCTGCGCAAGCCGGACAGCGTGGGGCTGCCGGTGCCCGTGTGCGACGTGAAAGTCTGTGACCCGGAAGGCAGCGCGGTTCCGGCCGGGGAGGTCGGCGAGCTGTGGATCTTCGGGCCCAACGTCGTGGTGGGCTACTGGAACAAGCCGGAGGCCACCGAAAAGAGCTTCGTGGACGGATGGCACCGTTCCGGCGACCTGGCGCGACTGGACGAGGAAGGCTTCGTCTACATCGTGGACCGGGTCAAGGACATGGTCATCCGGGGCGGCGAGAACGTCTACTGCGTCGAGGTCGAGGACGCGCTGTACGATCACCCCGCGGTGATGGACGCCGCCGTGTTCGGCATCCCGGACCGGGTCCTGGGCGAGCAGGTCGCCGCCGTGGTCCAGGTCACGCCGGGCTCGGACGTGACCGTCGACGCGCTGCAGAAGCACGTCGCCGGGAAGCTGGCGGGCTTCAAGGTGCCGGCAAAGATCGAGATCCGCCACGAGCCGCTGCCGCGCAACGCCAACGGCAAGATCCTCAAGCGGGACCTCAAGAGCGGCTTCGGGTCCTAGGCGGTCGGGGGCGGGGCAATCGCCGGCCGCCCCGCCCCCGGTGCGCGCGTCGCGGCCGGACGGTTGACCCGTGTCAGTCGTCCGCCCGAGAGGCGATGCGCCGGATAATCAATGCATGTAGGATGCATGTTTGATGGCGGCAAGGACGGGCCGGCGGATTACCGTCGAGGAGTCGGCATGCATCTGACACGCTATTCGGATTATTCCTTCCGGGTCCTGATCTACCTGGGCCTGGCACAGGGACAGCGCTGCACGATCAAGGAGATCTCCGAGCACTACCGGATCTCGCGCAACCATCTGGTCAAGGTGGTGCACCGCCTCGGGACCCTGGGGTACATCCGCACCATCCGCGGAAAGAAGGGCGGCATCATGCTGGCCCGGGCGCCGGACGAGCTGAACCTGGGCGAAGTCGCCCGGCGCACCGAGGACAACCTGGCGCTGGTCGAATGCTTCAACCCCGCCACCAACGCCTGCTGCATTACCCCCGCATGCCGTCTCAGGGACGTCCTGTCCGAGGCGCTGCAGGCCTTCCTCGCCGTGCTGGATCGGTACACCCTGGCTGACCTGCTGCAGCGTCCGGACGAGTTGCGGGAACTGCTGCGCATGAGCGCCGCGCAGGAGACGCCGCCCGCTTGATCCGGGTCATTGCCCCTCCACCGGCATATAAGATACAAATACGATACATCTTCATTTGTCGCAGGGGAGATTCTCATGGCAGTCCGACAGGGGAACACGGCCGCGCCCGGCGTTGCCGCCGGCGGCAAGGCGCGACCCGCCGTCCTGGGACTCGGGTTCCGGCCCTTCTACCTGCTCGCGGCGCTGTACGCGGCGCTGATCGTTCCGTTCTTCCTCGGGTGGTACGCGGGTGCCTGGCCCGGGAACACCCGCCTGGACGTGGTCGCATTTCACGCGCACGAGATGCTGTTCGGCTACGTGGCCGCGGTCGCGAGCGGCTTCCTGCTGACGGCGGTGCGCAACTGGACCGGGCGTGCGACCCCCACCGGCTGGCTGCTGGCCGCACTGGCCCTGCTCTGGGCGGCGGGGCGGGTGGCCACCTGCATCGGAGCGATGCTGCCCGCCTGGCTGGCCGTGGGCCTGGATGTCGCCTTCCTGCCGGCCGTGGCGGCGAGCCTGTGGGTGCCGCTGGCGCGGAGCCGGAACCGGCGCAACATGGCGCTGCCGCTGATCCTGGTCGGCCTGGCAGGGGCGGATCTCGCGATCCAGCTCAACGCCCTCGGGGTCACCGGGCTGGGGCGTTCGCGCGGGATCCTCGGGTCGCTGGACCTGCTGCTGGTGCTGATGGTGATCATCGGAGGGCGGGTGATCCCCATGTTCACCCGCGACGCGCTGCGCCGTCCCGGGGTGCGCCGGGTCGGCTGGACGGAGCGCCTGGCGCTGCCCTCCGTACTCCTGCTGCTGGCGCTGGACGTCGTGGGGGCGCCGCCGGCGGCGGTGGCCGGGGTCGCGCTGGCGGCGGCGCTGGTGCACGGCGTGCGCATGTCGCGCTGGGGCGGCTGGGCTGCGCGGGGCGTGCCGCTGCTGTGGATCCTGCACGCGGGCTACGCCTGGATCGTGGTCAGCCTGCTGCTGCGGGCGCTGAGCGTGTGGTGGCCCGGCGTGGTGATGCCGGTGCTGGCGATCCATGCGCTGACCGTCGGCGCGATCGGCAGCCTGACCATGGCGATGATGTCCCGTTCCGCCCTCGGGCACACGGGACGCCGCCTGGAGGCCGGGACGGGGCTTACCGCCGCGTTCGTGCTGGTCAACGTGGCCGCCGTGGTCCGCGTGTTCGCGCCGATGATCTGGCCCGGGGCCTACCTCGACGTGCTGCTGCTCTCGGCGGGCTTCTGGAGCGCCGCGTTCCTGCTCTTCCTGGGAGGATTCTGGCCGGTCCTGACCCGGCCCCGGATCGACGGGCTGCCCGGCTGAGGCGCGGGACGGGCCGCCCGTGATCCGTCGGGGAGCGCCCGTGGCGGCGGTATTCGTCTACGGCACGCTGCGCCGCGGCGGCCGGAATCACCGTCTCCTGGCCGGCAGCCGCCGGCTGGGAAGCTGCCGCCTCGGTCCCGGCTTCACCATGCTGGACCTGGGCGCGTGTCCCGGTGTGATCGAGGCCGGCCGGGGCAGCGTCACGGGAGAGGTCTACCGGGTGGCTGCACGGCTCTGGCCCCGCCTGGACGCACTGGAGGACTACCCGGAAGTGTACACGCGGCGGGTCGTCCGCACCCCGCTCGGCCCCGCGTGGGTCTATCTCTTCCGGGGGGAGCGCAGTCGCGGCCGCCGGGTGGTCCCCGGCGGCGACTGGTTCCGGTGCTGACGATCGCCGGCAGCGTCGCTCAGGCGCCCAGCTCCAGCAACAGCCGGTTCAGGCGGCGCACGTAGTCCGGCGGATCGGAGAGCTGGCGCCCCTCGGCCAGGCCGGCCTGCTCGAAGAGGATGCTGGCCAGGTCCTCGAAGCGGGACTCGTCGGCGGTATCGCCGAGCCGTCGCACCAGCGGATGCTCGGGGTTGAGCTCCAGCACCGGCCTGCCTTCCGGGACCTTCTGCCCGGCGGCCTCCAGCAGTCGGCGCATCTGCCGGCCCACGTCCGCTTCCCCCAGCGCCAGGCAGGCGGGGGAATCGGTCAGCCGGTGCGTGGTGCGCACGTCCTCGACCCGCTCGCCGAGGGCCTTCTTCACGCGCTCGATCACCTCCGAGAGCTCCTTCGCGGCCTCGTCGCGGCGCTCGCGGTCGCTCTCCCGCTCCAGCTCGCCCAGCTCGATGCCGGCGCGGCTGACATCCTCGAAGGGTTTTTCCTGATACTGGCCCAGGCTGGTAACCAGCCACTCGTCGATGCGGTCCGAGAGCAGCAGCACCTCCACGCCCTGCTTGCGGAACATCTCCAGGTGCGGCGAGTTGCGCGCCGCCTGGAAGCTGTCGGCGGCGATGTAGTAGATGCTCTTCTGTTCCGGCTTCATGCGGGAAACGTAGTCGTCCAGCGACTGCGTCTCCCCCGCGTCCTCGTCGTGCGTGGTGGCGAAGCGCAGCAGCGGAGCGATCTTGTCCCGGTTGGACGGGTCCTCGGCGGGCCCCTCCTTGAGCACGGCACCGAACTCGCGCCAGAAGGTCGCGTACTTTTCCGGCTGCTTGCGCGCCAGCCGTCCCAGCATGTCCAGCACCCGCCTGGTCAGCTGCTTGCGCATCGATTCGATCTTCGGATCCTGCTGAAGCAGCTCCCGCGAGACGTTCAGTGACAGGTCGCCGGAGTCGACCACCCCCTTGACGAAGCGCAGGTACAGGGGCAGGAACTGCTCGGCCCGGTCCATGATGAATACGCGCTGGACGTAGAGCTTGACGCCGCGGGCACCCTCCCGGTGCCACAGGTCGAACGGCGCATGCGCCGGGACGTAGAGCAGGTTGGTGTAGCTGAGCCGGCCCTCGACCTTGTTGTGGGTCCAGGTCAGGGGCGCCTCGTAGTCGTGCGCCACATGCTTGTAGAACTCGGCGTATTCCTCGTCGCTGATCTCCGTGCGGGGGCGGGTCCACAGCGCCGTGGCGACGTTGACCTTCTCCCATTGGCGGTCCTCGCCGGACGGCAGCAGCACGGGTACCGAGATGTGGTCGGAGTAGCGCGTGACCAGCTCGCGCAGCCGGCTCGCATCGGCGAACTCCTTCTCCCCCTTGCGCAGGTGCAGGATCACCTCGGTGCCGCGCTCCGGCCGCTCGCGGGGCTCGACCGTGAATTCACCCTCACCGGCGGACTCCCAGCGGACCCCGGCCTCGGGCGGATCGCCGGCGCGCCGGGTCAGGACCTCGACCCGCTCGGCCACGATGAAGGACGAATAGAAGCCCACCCCGAACTGGCCGATCAGCTGGGCGTCCTTCTGGCGGTCGCCCGTGAGGCGGCTCAGGAAGTCCGCGGTGCCGGAGCGCGCGATGGTGCCGAGCTGGTCCACCACCTCCTCGCGCGACATGCCGATGCCGTTGTCCCGGACGCTCACCGTGCGCGCCTTCGGGTCGAAGTCGACGCGGATCTCGAGGCCGGGGTCGTCGCCGTACAGGGACGGATCCTCCAGCGCCTCGAAGCGCAGCTTGTCGGTCGCGTCCGCCGCATTGGAGATCAGCTCGCGCAGGAAGATCTCCTTGTTGCTGTACAGGGCATTGACCATCAGGTGCAGCAGCTGCTTCACCTCGGCCTGGAAGCCCAGCGTCTGCTTCACGGAGGTCTGCTCGGTGGTACCCTTTGCGTCTGCCATTGTCGTGCGTCTCGCTCCTGTCGTGGCGGGCGGGTCCGCGTGCCGCGGAATCTCCCCGTCTAGGTAGGGGCGGAGCGCCGGATTTCAAGGCGGGCAATGCGGCGCGGGCGCGGGTCGGACGGAAACGGACAGGCATGCCGGACAGAGAAGCGAGAAGCGGCGACGACGTGGTGATCGGTCTCGACGCGGTGATCGTCGCGGTGACCGACGAGGTGCCGCGCGTCCTGACCGTGACCGGCACCCGTCACGCGCTGGCCACCAGCGCCGGGCGCGGCCCGCTGGACGCGCTGCCGTTCGGCCCCCTGGATCCATGCCGCGACGTCACGCTGGAGCGCGCCCTGCGGGGCTGGGTGGCCGAGCAGACGGGCCTGGAGCTGGGCTACGTGGAGCAGCTCTATACCTTCGGCGACCGCTACCGCGATCCGGCCGAGCGCGCCGGCGGGCCACGGGTCATATCGGTGGCGTATCTCGCGCTGGTCGCCGAGCGGTCCCCGGCCGGGCCGGGCGAACCCGGCTGGCGCAGCATCTACGATTATCTGCCGTGGGAGGACTGGCGCGAGGGGCGTCCCGCGCTGATCGACGAGGCCATTGCGCCGGCGCTGGCGGGCTGGTCGAAGGCCGCGCCGCCCCGGCCGGGCTTCCCGGACCCCCGCCAGCGCGCGGACATCGCGTTCGGGCTCGAGGGGGCGCCATGGAATCCGGAAAGGGTCCTGGAGCGCTACGAGCTGCTGTTCGAGGCCGGGCTGGTGGAGGAGGCCGGGCGCCACGCCCGCGACCCGAGAGCCCGTCCCGTGCCGCACACCGGGCGGCCCATGGCCCAGGATCACCGTCGCATCCTGGCCACTGCGCTGGGACGCCTGCGCGGCAAGATCCGCTACCGGCCGGTGGTGTTCGAGATGCTGCCGCCGACCTTCACCCTGCTGCAGTTGCAGCGCCTGGTGGAGGCGCTGTCCGGGGTGCGCCTGCACAAGCAGAATTTCCGGCGACTGGTGGAGCAGGCCGGACTGGTGGAGGGTACGGGACGGTACGAGCCGGCCACCGGGGGACGCCCGGCGGAGCTGTTCCGCTTCCGGCGCGAGGTGCTGCGGGAGCGTCCGGCGCCGGGCGTCGGCCTGCCCGGGGTATTGAGGTGAGCGGCCGGCGTCCTTATACTCAGATTCAGCATAACTGGTCGAGACCCGGCGGGAGCCTGCCGCCGGCTCGTGGAGGCAATCGATGAATACCGATCCGACTCTGGTAAAGGAGCCTGTTCTGCCGAAGCTTACGCCGGAGATCGCGAAATCCCTCGAACCCGTGTACGAGCGTGTGCGCGACGTGATCCCCGAGGTCGAGTGGGCCGTGCACGCCCCGTACATCGCTGCCATCCGGGACTGGAAGCAACGCCGCAACGCGGTGATCCTGGCCCACAACTACCAGACCGCGGAGATCTTTCACGGGGTGGCGGACTTCCAGGGGGATTCCCTGGGCCTCGCCCGCCAGGCGGCCCGGGTGGACGCGGACGTGATCGTGCAATGCGGCGTGCACTTCATGGCCGAGACCTCCAAGATTCTCAGCCCGGCCAAGACGGTGCTGATCCCGGACATGGAGGCGGGCTGCTCGCTGGCATCCTCGATCACCGCCGCCGACGTGCGGCTGCTGCGCGAGCGCTACCCGGGCGTCCCGGTGGTGACCTACGTCAACACCAGCGCCGAGGTGAAGGCGGAGTCCGATATCTGCTGCACCTCCTCCAACGCGGTCGAGGTGGTCGAGTCGCTGGGCGCCGACCGCGTGATCTTCGCGCCGGATCAGTACCTTGGGCGCTGGGTCGCGAGCCAGACCGAGGTCGAGGTGATTCTCTGGGAGGGCAGCTGCGAGGTGCACGAACGCTTCACCGGGGAAGAGCTCCGCGGCTACCGCGAGCAGCATCCCGGCATCCATGTGCTGGCACACCCCGAGTGCCCGCCGGAGGTCCTTGCGGAGGCCGATTACGTCGGCTCGACCTCGGGCATGATCCGGCATCTGGACGATGCCGGTGCGAGCCAGGTCGTGATGATCACGGAGTGCTCGATGAGCGACAACGTTGCGGTGGAGCACCCGGACATCGATTTCATCCGGCCGTGCAACCTCTGCCCGCACATGCAGCGGATCACGCTGCCGAAGATCCTCTCGGCGCTGCAGCATCTGGCGCCGCAGGTCGAGGTCGATCCGGACACTGCGGGCCGGGCGCGCCGGGCGGTGGAACGCATGCTCGAGGTGGGCAGCTCTCCGGTGCGGCGGGCGTCCTGAGCCGGACCGGAGCGCCGGTCAGTCGCCGAGGCGTTCGAGCATCGCCAGGATCTCGCGCTCGGTCTCGGCGGACAGCCGGCCCAGCACGGCCAGCTCGACGCTGGGCTCGCGGCCGCTCAGGTGCCGCTCCCGCTGGATCAGCTGGATCACCGCCCAGTTGACGTTGCCCAGCAGCTCCCAGTAGTCCAGTTCGGCGGGGTCGACGGCGCGGCCGGTCAGCTCGTTGTAGCGGTCCAGGAACGGCTCGACGGGGCCGACGCCGCCGAGGCGCAGGTCGTCGCGGCCGAAGCGCCAGGCCCGGATCAGCGGCCAGCCCAGGTCTTCCGCCGGATCGCCCCAGTGTGCCAGCTCCCAGTCCAGCACCGCCGCCAGGCCGTTGCGGTCGACCATCAGGTTGCCCACCCGGAAGTCGCCGTGCACCAGGGTTTGTGCGCGGGGCTCTGGGCAGTGGCGACGCAGCCAGGCGAGGCCGAACTCGATGGCGGGGTGCGGCTCGCCGAGCCGGTCCAGCTCCCGTTCCATGCGCGAGACGGCGCGCAGGGCCGGGGACTCTCCGGGATCGCCGGCGGGGAGAAATTCGAGCTCGTCAGGCGGCACCGCGTGGATCGCGGCCAGGCTTTCGGCCATCTGCCGCGGCAGGTGCGCGCGCGCCGGGTCGAGCTCCTGGTCGCGCACCACCTTGCGCCCGATGCTCACGCCGTCGACGCGGTCCATCACGTACGCCGGCCTGCCGTCGAGATCCGGAATGAACCCCCAGGGCCGCGGCACGCTCGCCCCACGCGCGTGGACCAACGCCAGCAGGCGGTGCTCGTTCTCCAGCGAGAGCACCTCTTCTCCCGCCGAGCTGCTCGGAGAGTTGCGCCGCACGATCAGGGCGTGGGTCCGTCCACCGGCTTCCGCGTCCACCCACCACGACTCCTTGGAGGCGCCCCCCGGGATCAGCCGGCAGGCGGTCACCCTGGCGGGGGCCCCCAGCATCCGCGTCAGGGGGGACTGCAGGGCCTGGGCGATGGAATCTGGCATGCGGTTCCTCCGGCGCGAGTGGGGCACAGCGGGCGCATCTTAGCACGCCGGCCCGCGCCGTCGGGGCCGGTCGCGGGGGGGCGCGCGGGCTGGTAGAATCCGCATCCTCGCGAGCCGCCCGGTACCGGGCGCGCGAACGTTCACGGGTGCAGGGGTTGCGATGAAGATCACGATCTTTGGCAGCGGCTACGTCGGCCTGGTCACGGCCGCCTGTTTCGCCGACATGGGCAACCGGGTGCTGTGCGTCGATACCGACGCCGACCGGGTGCACCGGCTGCGGGACGGCGAGGTGCCGATCCGCGAGCACGGCCTCGACGAGCTGGTGGCGGAAGGCATCGAGACCGGCAACCTGCGGTTCACCACCGATGCCGCCGAGGGGGTCGCCCACGGACTGTTCCAGTTCATTGCGGTGGGGACTCCGCCGGACGAGGACGGGTCCGCGGACATGCGCTACGTGCTGCAGGTCGCGCGCAGCATCGGCGAGCATATGGACGGCTACCGGGTGGTGATCGACAAGTCGACGGTCCCGGTGGGGACCGCCGAGCGCGTGCGCAAGACCATCAGCGAGACGCTGGCCGGCCGGGGGGCCGCGGTGGAGTTCGACGTGGTCTCGAACCCGGAGTTCCTGAAGGAGGGCGACGCGGTCGAGGACTTCATGAAGCCGGACCGCATCGTGGTCGGGACCGACAGCGAACGCGCCGCCGAGCTGATGGAACAGCTGTACGCGCCGTTCAATCGCATGAATGACCGGGTCCTGTTCATGGACCCCCGCTCGGCCGAGCTGACCAAGTACGCCGCCAACGCAATGCTCGCGGTCAAGATCACCGCCATGAACGAGTTCGCCAACATCGCCGAGCGTGTCGGAGCCGACATCGAGAAGGTGCGCATCGGCATCGGGGCGGACCCGCGCATCGGTTTTCATTTCATCTACCCGGGCCTGGGTTACGGCGGGTCGTGCTTTCCCAAGGACGTGAGCGCACTGGCGCACACGGCGCAGGGAGCCGGCTACGAGGCTTCGGTCCTGCGCGCCGTCGAGAAGGTCAACGACCGCCAGAAGCAGCGCCTGTTCGAGCGGCTGCAGGAGCACTTCGGGGACGATCTGCGGGGGCGGGTCATCGCCCTGTGGGGCCTGGCGTTCAAGCCCGGAACCGATGACATGCGCGAGGCGGCCAGCCGGGCTCTGATCGAAGCGCTGTGGCGTGCCGGCGCGCGGGTGCGGGCCTTCGATCCCGCGGCGATGGAAGAGGCACGGCGGATCTATCCGGACCGGGAACGGCTGGTCCTGTGCGAGGATCAGTGGCAGACGCTCGAGGGGGCGGACGCGTTGGCCGTGGTCACCGAGTGGCACCTGTTCCGGAGCCCCGATTTCGAGGAGGTCCGGGCGCGGCTGAAGGAGCCCGTAATATTCGATGGCCGCAATCTCTACGACCCCGAATACCTGGCCGGGCTCGGATTCGACTACTATCCGATCGGGCGGCCGGTGGTCCGGCGGGTACGCGCCGGGCGCTGAGGGGATACCCGTCCCGGGGCGGACGGTCGCCTGCCGGGTCCTCCCGTCCGGGTTCCGGGGCGGCGCCACGGGCGCCAGCCACCCCGGACCGTCGTCCTGTTTCTCCGTGCCGGGCGCCCGGCTTCTCCCGCCGCGATCCACGCCCTCCGCTGCGGCATCGCCTGCCAGGGTGCCCATCATGGAAACGCGGCCCCGGGACATTCACGCCGGTCGATGCAGGCGCGGCCGCCGCGTCCCGGTGGCGAAGGGGCGCACCCGGAGGCGGTCCATGGCGGGTCGACCGGGGTGAAGCACCGTGCGGCTGCCCGATCGGTTCTCGGGTAGTACAATCCGGGGTCTGCACCGGGTCGGACCGGCGCGACGGCCCGGCCGGGAAGCACCCAACATCCGGAAAGGGAGAAGCCATGTCCTCCGTAGTCGAGTACAGCAAGGAAGGGGAGATCGGCGTCATCGCCGTCAACAATCCCCCGGTCAATGCGCTCAGCCAGGGCGTCCGCGCCGGTCTGCAGGAGTCCGTACGCAAGGGCCTGTCGGATGAGGGCGTCCGGGCGATGGTGGTCGTGTGCGAGGGCCGCACCTTCATCGCCGGCGCGGACATCCGCGAGTTCGGCAAGCCGATCGCCGGCCCGGGACTGGTGGAGGTGATCCAGGAGATCGAGGACTCGCCCAAGCCCGTGGTCGCCGCGATCCACGGCACCGCCCTGGGTGGCGGACTCGAGGTTGCGCTTGGCTGCCACTATCGCTGCGCGGTGCCCTCGGCGAAGGTGGGCCTGCCGGAGGTCAACCTCGGGCTGCTGCCCGGCGCCGGCGGGACGCAGCGGTTGCCCCGCCTGGTGGGGGCCGATGCGGCGCTGCGGATGATCGCCGAGGGCAACCACGTGCCTGTCCGGCAGGCCGAGTCCATGGGGCTGATCGACCGCATCCTGGACACGGACGACCTGCGCGGCGCAGCGATTGCGTACGCGAAGGAGCTTCTCGACGAGGGCAAGCCGCCGCGCAAGGTGAGCGAGATGCAGGTGCGCCTGGACAACCCGGACGTGTTTCAGGACTACGAGAAGAGCATCGCGCGCAAGAAGCGCGGGTTCCTCGCCCCGTTCGCCTGCATCGAGGCGGTGAAGGCTGCCACCGAACTGCCCTTCGACCGGGGAATGCAGCGCGAACGCGAGCTGTTCGCCAAGCTGATGGCCTCCCCGGAGTCGAAGGCCCAGCGGCACGTGTTCTTCGCCGAGCGCGAGGTGGCACGGGTCCCGGGGCTGCCCAAGGACACCCCCAAGCGCGAGATCAGGACCGCCGGGATCATCGGCGCGGGCACCATGGGCGGCGGCATCGCCATGAACTTCGCCAATGCCGGAATCCCCGTGTACGTGCTGGAGACTTCCCAGGAGGCGCTCGACAAGGGCCTCGCGGTGGTCCGGCGCAACTACGAGAACACGGCCAGGAAGGGCCGGATCACGCAGGACGACGTGGAAAAGCGCATGGGGCTGATCAAGCCCACGCTGTCCTACGACGATCTTGCCGACGTGGACCTGGTGATCGAGGCGGTGTTCGAGGACATGGGCATCAAGAAGGAAGTGTTCGGCAAGCTCGACCAGGTCTGCAAGCAGGGAGCGGTCCTGGCGACCAACACCTCCACCCTGAACGTGAACGAGATTGCCGCGGCCACCAGCCGTCCGCAGGACGTGATGGGCATGCACTTCTTCAGTCCGGCGAACGTGATGAAGCTGCTGGAGAACGTGCGCGGGGGGAACACCGCGGACGACGTGGTGGCCACGGTGATGTCGATTTCGCGACGCATCGGCAAGGTCGGCGTATGCGTGGGCGTGTGCGACGGCTTCGTCGGCAACCGCATGCTGCACAAGCGGGGCCGTGAGGCCAATTTCCTGGTCGAGGAGGGTGCGCTGCCGCAGCAGGTGGACAAGGTTCTGTTCGACTTCGGCATGCCCATGGGACCGTTCGCCATGTCCGACCTGGCGGGCCTGGACGTCGGCTACCGGATCCGCCAGGCGAAGCGCAGGGAAGGTCACGTCGAGCCGCGGGATTCGACCTGGCTGGACAAGATCGTGGAGATGGGCCGCTACGGCCAGAAGACCGGCGCCGGGGTCTACCGCTACGAGGAGGGCAGTCGCACCCCGATCCCGGATCCCGAGATCGAGAAGCTGATCGTCGAGCACTCGAAGGAGGTCGGGATCGAGCGCCGCGAGGTCTCCGATCAGGAGATCCTGGAGCGCTGCATGTACACCATGGTCAACGAGGGCGCCAGGATCCTGGAGGAAGGCATCGCGGCGCGGCCGCTCGACATCGACATCGTGTGGATCTACGGTTACGGATTCCCCGTCTACCGCGGGGGGCCGATGTTCTGGGCCGACCAGGTCGGTCTGGGCAAGATCCACGACGCGATCCTGAAGTATCGGGACCGGCTGGGTCCCGAGTACTGGACGCCTGCCCCGCTGCTGGAGCGCCTGGCAAAGGAAGGCAAGGGCTTCTACGACCAGTGATCCGACATTCCGGCGCCGCGCGCCGGCGCGGCGCCTCGCCAATTCAGTGACAGGAGAGGAATCATGAGCGACGCAGTCATCGTTTCCACGGCGCGTACCGGTATCGGCAAGGCCTTTCGCGGCTCCCTGAACAAGACCCACGGGGCGACCATGGCCGGCCACGCCGTCGAGCATGCGGTCAAGCGCTCGGGACTCGAACCGGCCGAGATCGAGGACGTGATCCTCGGCTGCGGGCTGCCGGAGGGTGCCACCGGCCACAACATCGCGCGCCTGGCGGCGGTGCGCGCCGGCCTGGGCGTCGGCACGGCCGGTACCACGGTGAACCGCTTCTGCTCCTCGGGCATGCAGGCGATCGCGATGGCTGCCCAGCGCGTCCTGGTCGACCGCGTGCCGGCCATGGTCGCCGGCGGACTCGAGTCCATCAGCCTGGTGCAGAACAATCTGAACACCACCAACTTCACCGAAGAATGGCTGATGAAGAACAAGCCCGAACTGTGGATGAGCATGATCGAGACCGCCGAGGTGGTGGCCAAGCGCTACAACGTCAGCCGCGAGGCGCAGGACGAGTACGCGCTCGCCAGCCAGCAGCGCACCGCCGCGGCCCAGGAAGCGGGCAAGTTCGACGACGAGATCGTTCCGTTCACGACGGTGATGGACGTCAAGGACAAGGAGACCGGCGAGGTCAGCCAGAAGGAGGTCACGCTGACGAAGGACGAGGGCAACCGCCCCGGCACGACCCTGGAGGCGCTGGCCGGTCTGCAGCCGGTCATGGGCGAATACGTCACCGCCGGCAACGCAAGCCAGCTCTCCGACGGGGCATCGGCCTGCGTGGTGATGGACAGCAAGCTCGCGGAGCAGCGCAACATCGAGCCGCTGGGAATCTTCCGCGGGCTTGCGGTCGCGGGACTGGAGCCCGACGAGATGGGAATCGGCCCCATCTACGCGGTGCCGCGCCTGCTCAAGCGCTTCGGCCTGTCGATGGACGACATCGACCTGTGGGAGCTGAACGAGGCATTCGCGGTGCAGACGGTCTACTGCCGCGACAAGCTCGGCATCCCCATGGAGAAGCTGAACGTCGACGGTGGCGCCATCTCCATCGGCCATCCCTACGGCATGTCCGGCGCGCGCATGGTCGGCCACGCCCTGATCGAGGGCCGCCGCCGAAACGCGAAATACGTCGTGTCCACCATGTGCGTGGGCGGCGGCATGGGCGCGGCCGGCCTGTTCGAGGTCGCCTGAGCCCGTCGCACGCGCCCGGCTACGGGGTGCGTGGCACCGTGGCGGGGGCCGGTCCGCGGGGACCGGCCCCCGCGCGTTTGGGCGCGAGCAATTGGAACCGAACGGTCGTTTTTAATAGACTTATGCGCCGACTCCGCGCCCGCACCGGGCCCCTGCGGGAGCGGCTCGCGGCACGCACCGCGTCCCCCGCGGACGTGGCGATGCGATGCCGGCGAATTCTCCGTCCCGCCGCAAACTTCACTGGGAGCGACACGACCATGGCGAGCTACAAGGCCCCGCTGAGAGACATGCAGTTCGTGCTGAACGAACTCGTCGGGATGGAGCGTCTCTCCGGGATCGAGCGTTTCGAGGAAGTCACCCCGGATATTACGGGCGGCGTGCTGGAGGAGGCCGCGCGACTGATCGAGGGCAGCGTCGCGCCGCTCAACGAGCCCGGAGACCGCCAGGGCTGCCGCCTCGAGGACGGCGACGTGACCACGCCGGACGGCTATCGGGAAGCCTACAAGCTGTTCGTCGAGGGAGGCTGGGGCAGTCTTTCGCACAGCCCCGAATACGGCGGCCAGGGCCTGCCCTACGTGCTCTCGCAGGCCCTGCTGGAAATGATGTCCTCCGCCTGCATGGCGTTCTCGCTGTTCCCGCTGTTGACCAACGGCGCCTGCGACGCCCTCGAGGTGCACGGCGACGAGGCCCTGAGAGATCTCTATCTGCCGCGCCTGATCAGCGGGCAGTGGAGCGGCGCGATGTGCCTCACCGAGCCGCAGGCGGGCAGCGACCTGGCGCTGGTGCGCACCCGTGCAACGCCGCACGGCGACGGCAGCTACCGCGTCAACGGCACCAAGATCTTCATCACGGCCGGCGAGCACGACCTGGCCGAAAACATCGTGCACTTCGTCCTGGCACGGCTGCCCGACGCGCCGCCGGGCATCAAGGGCATCAGCATGTTTCTCGTGCCCAAGTACCTGCCGGACGAGCAGGGCGAGCCCGGGGAGCGCAACGCCATGACCTGCGCCAGCCTCGAGGAAAAGATGGGGATCCACGGTTCCCCGACCTGCGTGATGAACTACGACGATGCCGTGGGCTACCTCGTGGGCGGCGAGAACCGGGGTATCCAGAACATGTTCACGATGATGAATGCCGCCCGCATCTCCGTGGGTACGCAGGGCCTGGGCGCGGCCGAGATGGCGACCCAGAACGCGGTCGCGTATGCCCGGGAGCGCAGGCAGGGGCGGCCGGCCGGTGTGCGCGACGGCGAGACGGTCAGCATCATCGAGCACGCCGACGTGCGGCGGATGCTGCTGACCATGAAGGCGCTGACCGAGGGCGGACGCGCGATGCTCTACGACACCGCCGTGAACGTGGACCTGGCGCGTCATCACCCGGAGGAGTCGGTGCGCGCACGGGCGCTGGATCACGTGGAGCTGTTCACTCCCATCTGCAAGGCGTTCCTCACCGACACCGGCTTCGACCTGGCGAGCATGGGGATCCAGGTCTTCGGAGGCCATGGCTTCATCCAGGAGCACGGGATGGAGCAGATCGCGCGGGACAGCAAGATCACCTGCCTGTACGAGGGCACCAACGGCATCCAGGCCATGGACCTGATCGGCCGCAAGCTCGGCCTGCGGGGCGGGCGCCTGATCGAGTGCCTGACCGGGCCGGTGCGGGAGCTGCTGGAGGCCGAGCGGGACAACCGGGACCTGGCCTTCATCACGCGCCCGCTGCAGGCGGCGCTGGAGGAGCTGGAGTCGCTCACGGAGCATGTTCGTGCCGGGGCACAGTCGGACCCGAACCTGCCGGGGGCGGCCGCAGCGACCTACCTGCAGGTGTGCGGCCTGGTGGCGCTGGGCAACATGTGGGCGCGCGCGGCACGCGCCGCGCTCGCGGCTGGTCCCGACCAGGCTTTCTACCGCGGCAAGCTGGCCGCCGCCCGGTTCTTCGCCACGCACCTGCTGCCGCGCGTACACGGCCTGGCGCCGGCGGTGCGCAGCGGCTCCAGCGTGGTGATGGAGCTGGATGCCGACGCGTTCTGAGCCGCCCTGGCTGATCGTGGTCAAACGCCGCGGGCGCAAGGCAGGTATATCCAAATGATGATACCCTTAGCGCCCGGTTCCGGGGTCGGATGCATCCAGCGATACCAACCAGGGGGATGAATTCGTGGCAGAGCGTGACGTAATGGAATATGACGCCGTGATCGTGGGCGCCGGCCCTGCCGGCCTGGCGACCGCGATCCGGCTCAAGCAGCTCAACTCGGACACCGAGGTCTGCGTGATCGAGAAGGCTTCCGAGGTCGGGGCCCAGATCCTGGCCGGTGCCGTGATCGAGCCGGAGCCGCTGGACGAGCTGCTGCCCGGCTGGCGCGACAACCCGCCCAACATGTGCGTGCCCGCTGGCAAGGACGAGTTCCTGTTCCTGGGCAAGAGCGGCGCGACGCGGATGCCGCTGCCTCCGCAGATGCACAACCGCGGCAACTTCATCGTCTCCCTGGGGGCCGTGTGCAAGTGGCTCGCGCCCCAGGCCGAGGAGCTGGGCGTGGAGATCTACCCCGGCTTCGCCGCCGCCGACACCCTGTTCGACGATGACGGCAATGTCGCCGGGGTACGCATCGGCGACATGGGCGTTGCCAGGGACGGGTCCGAGAAGTCCGGCTACACGCCGGGCGTGGATATCCGGGCGAAGGTCACGGTGTTCGCCGAGGGCTGCCGGGGCAGCCTCACCAAGCAGCTGATCAGGCGCTACGAGCTCGACGAGGGCAAATCCCCCCAGACGTACGGGATCGGCTTCAAGGAGCTCTGGCAGGTGCCGGACGGCCGCACGGAGACCGGCCGCATCACCCATACCATCGGCTGGCCGGTGGATCGCCGCACCTACGGCGGGGGATTCGTCTACCACTACGACGACAACCGCGTGGCGGTCGGCTACGTGGTCGGGCTGGATTACGAGGACCCGAACCTGTTCCCGTTCGAGCTGTTCCAGCAATTCAAGCACCATCCGCAGATCAAGCGGCTGCTCGAGGGCGGCAAGATCCTCTCCTCCGGAGCACGGGCCATCGTCGAGGGCGGCTGGCAGGCCATGCCCACCATGGAGATGCCGGGTGCACTGATGGTCGGCGACTGCGGCGGCACGCTCAACGTGCCCAAGATCAAGGGCACCCACACCGCAATGCGCTCGGGCATGATCGCCGCAGAGCATCTCGCGGGCGATGAGCTCTCTCCCAGGGGCTACGACGCGAAGCTGCGGGCGTCGGCGGTGGGCCGTGAGCTCTACCAGGTGCGCAACATCCGTCCGGGGTTCCACAAGGGCCTCTGGCGAGGCCTGATCAACGCCGCGGTGGAGACCGTGACCGGCGGGCGGCTGCCGCGTACCCTGGAAACCCGCGCGGACTGGTCCTCGCTGCAGAAGGTCGGCGAGTATCCGGCGCCGGAGCGGGACTTCTACCAGCGGGACCTGCCGCCCAAGGATCGCCTGCAATCCGTGTATTTCGCGGCCACCGAGCACGACGAGGATCAGCCGGTGCATCTGAAGGTGGCGGACACGGACATCTGCGTCAGTCGCTGCCGGGAAGAGTACAATAACCCCTGTACGCGGTTCTGCCCGGCCAACGTGTACGAAATGGTCGAGGACGAGCAGGGGCTCCGCCTGCAGATCAATGCCGCGAACTGCGTGCATTGCAAGACCTGCGACATCAAGGATCCCTACGAGATCATCACCTGGGTGACGCCGGAAGGCGGTTCCGGCCCCAATTACCAGAATCTGTAGGTCCCGCCGGGCGGAGCCCCGGAAGATTCCGCATCCAGACTGGGAGCATTCGACGACATGAAAGCAATGGTATGCGTGAAGCGGGTCGTTGATTACAACGTCCGCATCCAGGTCAAACCGGACGAGTCCGGTGTGGTCACGGAGGGGGTCAAGATGAGCATGAACCCCTTCGACGAGATCGCCGTCGAGGAAGCCCTGCGTCTCAAGGAGGCCGGCAAGATCGACGAGATCATCGCCGTGACCATCGGTCCGCAGCAGGCGCAGGAACAGCTGCGCACGGCGCTGGCCATGGGCGCGGATCGCGCCATCCTGGTGCAGACCGACGAGGCGGTGCAGCCGTTGACTGCGGCGCGGGTCTTCGCGGAGCTGGCCGGGAAGGAGGAGCCCGGGGTCGTGCTGATGGGCAAGCAGGCGATCGACGACGACCAGGGCCAGACCGGCCAGATGACCGCGGCGCTCTGGCAGCGACCGCAGGCCACGTTTGCCTCGAAGGTAGAGATCGAGGGCGAGAGCGCGAAGGTCACGCGCGAGATCGACGCCGGGCTGGAAACCATCGAGGTCGACCTGCCGGCCGTGATCACCACCGATCTGCGCCTCAATGAGCCGCGCTACGTGAAGCTTCCGGACATCATGAAGGCCAAGAAGAAGACCATCGACAACACCACGGTCGAGGAGCTGGGCGTCGAGGCGGCCAAGCCCCTGAAGGTGACGCGTACGGCGCCGCCGCCCGCGCGCCAGGGCGGCAAGAAGGTCGAGAGCGTCCAGGAGCTGGTGTCCGAACTGAAGAACAAGGGGCTGATCTGATGAGCAAGGTTCTGATCATCGCGGAGCATGACGCGGGCAAGCTGAGCGCTGCCACCGGCAAGGCGGTCAGGTGCGCCCAGGATCTGGGTCCCGAGGCCCTCGAGGTTGCCGTATTCGTCCACGAGGGCGGCGACGACGTGGCCGGCGCGGCGGCAAAGCTCGATGGAGTGACCCGGGTGCTGAAGGTCACCGACCCGGCCAACGAGAACGCCCTGGCGGCGGTGCTGGCGCCGCAGGTGGCTTCCCTGGTGCAGGACGGCTACACCCACGTGCTGGTGGGCAACAGCACCTTCGGCAAGGACCTGATGCCGCGCGTCGCCGCGCTGCTGGGCGTGCCCCAGGTGACCGACGTGATGAAGGTCGAAGGCGAGTACGTCTTCCAGCGGCCGATCTACGCAGGCAACGCCATCACCACGGTGGAGGCGCCGGGCGACCAGGTCCTGTGCGCCACCGTGCGCGGGGCCTCCTATCCGGCCGCCGGCGAGGGCGGCAACGCCGAGGTCGAGGACCGGCAGGTCGATGCCGAGATCCCGCAGCACACCCGCTTCGTGGGCCGGGAAGTGCACAAGAGCGATCGTCCCGACCTGGCCACCGCGCCCAAGGTGGTCTCGGGCGGCCGCGGCGTCGGCAGCGAGGAGAACTTCAAGATCATCTACAGCCTCGCCGACAAGCTCGGCGCGGGCGTGGGTGCGTCGCGTGCGGCGGTCGACGCCGGATACGTGCCCAACGACATGCAGGTGGGCCAGACCGGCAAGATCATCGCGCCCGAACTGTACGTTGCGATCGGCATCTCCGGTGCCATCCAGCACTGGGCCGGGATCAAGGACGCCGGTACGATCGTGGCGATCAACAAGGACGAGGAGGCGCCGATCTTCGAGGTCGCCGACCTCGGCCTGGTCGCCGACCTGTTCGAGGCGGTTCCGGAGCTGGAAAAGGCCTTGGACTAGCTCTTATCCGGGGCGGTATCGCTTGCACGGGGGCGGCGGGCACGGGCCTGCCGCCCCCGTCGCGTTCGGGGCCGCTCGCTTGATCCATGGCGGTCGTGGTGTATAGTGCGGCCAATCGAGCAAGCGCTTGGTAGCCTCGACCCAACGACCGGCGCACGACCCCTGCAACCGGAGGAGCGAGCATGGCTGAGGAAGTGAAGGCCTCGATGAGCGGAACCGTCTGGAAGGTGCTGGTCGAGCCCGGTCAGCACGTGGAGGACGGCGAAGAGGTGCTGATCCTGGAGTCGATGAAGATGGAGATCCCCCACGAGTCGCCCTGCGACGGGACCGTGCAAGAGATTGTCGCGGGCCCCGAGGCCTACGTGGAGGAGGGGGACACCCTGATCCGGATCGAAGAGGACTGACGTGGTTGGACAGGCATCGGCAAAGCGGGTACTGGTCGCCAACCGGGGCGAAATCGCGGCGCGCGTGATTCGCGCCGTGCAGGGCCTCGGCTGGCACGCCATCGCGGTGCATTCCGAGGTGGACGGGGACAGCCCGCACGTACGGATGGCCGATTCGGCGGCCCCCATCGGCCCGGCCCAGGCGCACAAGAGCTACACCAACATCGAGGCCGTGCTGCACGCCGCCCGGGAGACCGGCGCGGAGCTGGTGCACCCGGGCTACGGCTTCCTGTCGGAGAACGGCGACTTCGCCCGCGCGGTGGAGCGGGCCGGCCTGACCTGGGTCGGGCCGCGACCCGAAGTGATCGAGCGCATGGGCGACAAGCTCGAGGCGCGCAACATCGCCGCCGCCGCCGGTGTTCCGGTGCTGCCCGGCACGCACGAGCCGGTCGCGCCGGAGCAGGCGGTCGAGCTGGCACGGGAGATCGGCTTCCCGCTGATGATCAAGGCCGTGGGCGGCGGCGGGGGCATCGGCATCGCCCGGGTCGAGGACGAGGCGCAGCTGGAGAAGGCGGTCGAGGGCGTGCAGCACCGGGCGCGCACGCTGTTCGGCAACGACCGGCTGTATCTCGAGCGTTTCCTCGAGAACCCGCGGCACATCGAGATCCAGGTGTTCGCCGATCACCACGGCCGGCGCATTCACCTCGGCGAGCGCGAGTGCTCGATCCAGCGGCGTCACCAGAAGGTGGTGGAGGAGGCGCCCTCGCCGCTGGCCGACGAGTCGATGCGCCAGGCGATGGGGGAGGCGGCACTGAAGCTGGTCGACGCCGTGAACTACACCAATGCCGGCACGGTCGAGTTCCTGGCAGACAACGACGGCAACTTCTACTTCATGGAGATGAACACCCGGATCCAGGTCGAGCACCCGGTCACCGAGCTGGTCACCGGCACCGACCTGGTCGCCGAGCAGCTGCGGGTGGCGCTGGGCGAGCCGCTGACGCTGGAGCCGACGCCGCCCGCGGGGCACGCCATCGAGGTCCGGCTGTACGCCGAGAATCCCGAGAAGAAGCTGCTGCCGTCCCCGGGCACCATCGAGCGCATCACGCTCCCGGTAGGCGAGGGCATCCGGGTCGAGCACGCGATGCGCGACGGCATCAAGATCACGCCGTTCTACGACCCCATGATCGCCAAGATCGTCACCCACGGGCGGGACCGGGCGACGGCGATCGACCGCATGCGCGAGGCCCTGGGACAGACGCGGGTGGAAGGGATCCGGACCAACCTGCCGCTGCTGCTGCAGATCCTGGAGAAGGACGACTTCCGCGAGGGACGGCTCTCGACCGACTTCATGCGCGAGCACTTCGGGATCGCCTGACTGCGCGCCCCGGCCGGCGACCGCCGTCGGCGAGCTCCGCCTCGAAATCCCCGTCCGGCACGGCGGCTCCCCCGCGGAACATCGCCGGGTAGGCCTCCCGCATCGCGGCCAGGATTTCGCCGTAGGGCAGGTCGGCGTAGCTGCCGTGATCCCGCACGTACTCCATGTGCTGCCGTCCGCTCCGGTCGTACGGGTGGAAGATGGAATCGCTGCGGCCGTCGAACTCCAGCGGCCTGATCCCGGCTTTCCGGCACAGCCCGAGGTTGAAGGCGGGGGTGGCCTTGAGCCACTTTCCTTCCAGATAGAGTTCGGTGTAGCCGTGGTAGACGAACAGGTCGGTGCCCATGGCCTTCAGCAGGCGCGGGGTGGCCAGGTGGTTGCGCACGTCGGCGAAGCCGAGGCGTGCCGGGATGCCCCGCGCACGTGCGAGAGCGGCCAGCAGCAAGGCCTTGGGGATGCAGAAGTCACGCTCCCGGCCGAGCACGGCGCTGGCGCGAAAGTACGCCGGCTCGAAGCGCATCCCGTACGGGTCGTAACGGATCGCGTCACGGACGACGTGGTACAGGCGCACGGCCTGCTCGCGCGCAGAGCCGTCGCCGGCATGGCGCGCGGCGTAATCCCGGACGGCGGGATCGTCGCAGTCCAGGTACCAGGTCGCCTGCAGATATTCCTCCATCGTCCGACTATGCCCCGGCGTTCGCGGGGGGCGCAAGCGTTGCGACCGCGCCGGGCTCAGAACCCCAGCAGGTACAGCCCGTACACGATCACGCAGGCCCCGTCGAAGACCGCCGCCCCCGCCAGCTTCTTCGCGAACGGCTGGCGGCGATAGCGATAGACCAGGTGCACCAGGGCCGCCTTCTCCACCAGCGCGGCCAGGACCACCGCCGCGCGCAGCGCGGGCACGTGCCCGGCCCAGATGAGCAGCATCCCCGTCACGAAGACCAGCGCGCCCCAGTGGGTGGCGAAGAACAGCCCGCCCGGCTCGCTCAGCTCCAGCCCGGCCAGCCCTTTGAGGGCCCGCCGGGGCAGGAGGTACTGGATCACCGGGAGCAGCGTGACGGCGCCGCTCACGTACAGGATCAAAGCGATGTGCCGGGCGATCATGCGTCGATCTCTCCTCGCGTTCTTGTGGCTGCTCGCGCGGCCGCAAGCATGGGGGATTCCGGCGCGCCGCGCAACGCGGCCGGCTGACAGCGACCGCTGCCTTCCCTATAGTGGCGACGGAGGGTCCTCCGCAATAATCCCCACCATCGACAGGGAGCACAGCCATGCGCGCGAGCGTGATCACTTCCGCGGGCGAGCCGGAGGTGCTGGAAATCCGGGACCGTCCGGTGCCGGAGCCCGGCGGCGCGGAAGTGCTGGTGCGGGTCGAGGCCGCGGGCGTCAACCGCGCCGACGTCCTGCAGCGTCGGGGAATGTATCCGCCGCCGCCCGCGATCGATCCCGATGTCCCCGGGCTCGAGTACGCCGGCACCATCGAGGCGGCCGGCCCCCGTGCCACCCTGCGCAAACCGGGCGAGCGGGTCATGGGCCTGGTCGGCGGCGCCGCCTATGCCGAGTACCTGATCGTGCACGAGCGCGAGACCCAGCTGGTGCCGGAGGGGATCGACAGCGTCGCGGCAGCGGCCTTTCCCGAGACCTACATGACCGCCTACCGGGCCCTGTTCCTGGAAGGGGGGCTGCAGCCGGGGCACTGGGCGCTGGTGCGCGCGGCGACCTCCGGCGTGGGGATCTCGGCGCTGCAGCTGATTCACGCGCTGGGCGCCTACGGGATCGGCACCAGCCGCTCCCGGGAGCGGTTGGTGCCGCTGCACGCCCACGGCATGCAGGCGGGCTACGTGGAAGGCGAGGGCTCCCTGGCCGAGCTGGTCCGCGAACGATCCGGCGGGCGGCGCGCCTCCGTCTGCCTGGACCTGGTCGGCGGACACCTGGCCGACGCGCTCGATGCGTTGCGGGATGAGGGCACCCTGGTGCTCGTCGGCCTGCTCGGCGGGATCCGCGAAGAACTCAATCTGGGCAGGCTGCTCATGCGCCGGCAGACGATCCGCGCCATGACCATGCGCAGCCAGCCGCAGGAGACCCGCATCCGGCTGGCGCGGATCAGCGAGGAACGGCTGGTGCCGCTGCTGGCGGAGGGGCGTCTGAAGCCGGTGGTCGACCGCGTGTTCCCGCTGGCAGAGGCGGCGGCTGCACATGCTCACATGGAGGCCAATCGGCACGCGGGAAAGATCGTCCTGAAGGTCGCCGGGCACTAGCCGGACGGCGCTCAGTCGCCGTCGTGAAGCAGCATGTCGAGCACCCGGTCGCCGAGCTGGGACGGCGTGAGACCCCCGCCCGGCTGGTACCATTGCACGGTCCAGTTGAGCGTCCCGAGCATCAGGCGCGCAGTCAGGGCCGGCTCGCCGCGCAGCAGGCCTTCCTCGCAGGCGGCGGTGACCACCTCGCGCCAGATCCGCTCGTAGGCCGCGCGCAGCTCCAACAGCGGGCGCCGCAGGGCGCCGGGCAGGCTGCGCCATTCGTACAGCAGCACGAACATGTCATCCTGGGTGCCGCCGAGCAGGATTTCCAGGTGCGAGCGGGTCAGCACCGTGAGTCGCTCGCGCGGGCTGACGACGCCGTCGAGGGCGGCGCGGGCCGCTTCGATGATCCGGCGGATGCTGTTTTCCATCACCGCCTGGAGGATTTCCTCCTTGTTCCGGAAGTGATAGAAAATACTGCCGGACTGGAGGCCCACGGCCCGGGCGATGTCACGCACCGTCGTGCGGTCGTAACCCTTGTCCCGGAAAAGCCTAGAGGCCTCTCGGATCAGTGTGTTGCGTCGATTATCCACGTCGGCTATAGTCACGCAGCCCAGTATACCAAGCGCTTGCTCGAAAACGCCATCCAAACATCCCGAGCTGCTTTCAGCCCTCGCGAGGAGGTCGTCATGCGATCGACGATGATGCATTACCCGCTGACGCTCGATCATGTGCTCGAGCGCGCGGGACGGATCTTCCCGGAAGTCGAGATAGTCTCCCGCCTCCCCGACAAGTCCCTGCATCGTCATACGTATGCGGATTTCTACCGGCGCTCGCGGGCCCTGGCCGGGGCGCTTCTCGATGCGGGCATGCAGCGGGGCGACCGCGTGGCGACCCTGATGTGGAATCACTACGCGCACCTGGAGGCCTATTTCGGCATCCCGGTGGCCGGCGGCGTGATGCACACGCTCAACCTGCGCCTGTCGCCCGCCGACCTCGACTACATCTGCAATCACGCCGGGGACCGGTTCCTGATCGTCGACGACGTGCTGCTGCCGCTCTACCAGCAGTTCCGGGACCGGGTCGAATTCGAACGGGTCCTGGTGGTGCCGCTGGCAGGCGAGTCACTGCCGGAGGGAACCGAGAGTTACGAGGATTTCCTCGCCGGTGCTCCGGCTGATTTCGACTATCCGGACAAGGGCGAGGACGATCCCTGCGGGATGTGCTACACGTCCGGGACCACCGGGCGGCCCAAGGGCGTGGTGTACTCCCACCGCTCCACGGTGCTGCACGCGCTGGGCAGCGCGCTCACGGACGCTACGGCGCTCTCCTACCAGGACACGGCGCTGCCGGTGGTGCCCATGTTCCATGCCAACGCCTGGGGCATGCCCTACAGTGCCACCATGATCGGGGCACGGCAGGTATTCCCGGGGCCCCACCTGGACGCGGAGAGCCTGCTCGACCTCTACGAGCAGGAGCGGGTGACGCTCAGCGCCGGCGTGCCGACCATCTGGCTCGGCATCCTGGAGGCCCTGGACGCCGAGCCCGGGCGCTGGCAGCTGGAGAACATGCGCATGACCGTGGGCGGCTCGGCCGTGCCCGAATCGATGATCCGCCGCTTCCGGGCCTACGGCATGGAGGTTTACCAGGGCTGGGGCATGACCGAGACCTCGCCGCTCGCCTCGGTGAGCAAGACCCGCCCGGAGATCGCCGAGATGCCGGAGGAAGAGCAGCTGCACTACCGTGCGAAGGCGGGCGTGCCGGTGCCCCTGGTGGACGTTCGCATCATGGGCGACGAGGGCGTCGCTCCGTGGGACGGCGAGACCATGGGCGAGCTCCAGGTGCGCGGTCCCTGGATCACGGGCAGCTACTACGGCCCGGGGGTGGGCGGGGACAAGTTCACGCCGGACGGCTGGCTGCGCACCGGCGACGTGGCCACCATCGACCGCTACGGCTACATCAAGATCACCGACCGCACCAAGGACCTGATCAAGTCCGGCGGGGAATGGATCAGCTCGGTGGACCTGGAGAACGCGATCATGGGACACCCGGCGGTCGCCGAGGCCGCCGTTATCGCGATCCCCCATCCCAAATGGGACGAGCGGCCGCTGGCCGTGGTGGTGAAGAAGTCCGGGGCGGAGGTTACGCCGGACGAGCTCCGGGATTTTCTCAAGGACAGGTTCGCCAAGTGGATGCTGCCGGACGACTACGCGTTCGTGGCCGAGATTCCGCGCACATCCACCGGAAAGTTCAGCAAGCTGACCCTGCGTAAGCAGTACGAGCAGGGAGATCTGAAACAGGGGCGCCAGGCGTCTACAAGCTGAGGAGGTATGAATGCAGATCAAGGGCAAGACTTTCGTGGTCACCGGCGGGGCTTCCGGGCTCGGCGGTGCCACCGTGCGCAGCATCGCGGAGAACGGCGGCAACGCCGTGATTGCGGATATCCAGAAGGACAAGGGAGAGGCGCTGGCCAAGGAGCTGGGCGACAGCGTGCGCTTCGCCGAGGTCGACGTCACCAGCGAGGACAGTGTACGCGGTGCGGTGAAGCTCGCGGTGGACACCTACGGCGGTCTTCAGGGCGCGGTCAACTGCGCGGGCATCGGCGGCGCCGCCAAGATTCTGGGCAAGGAAGGCCCGTACCCCCTGGACCAGTTCACCCGGGTGATCAACGTCAACCTGATCGGCACCTTCAACGTCATCCGGCTGGCCGTGGAGGCCATGGCCGCGTGCGAACCGGTTACGGATGACGGCGAGCGCGGCGTTATAATCAATACAGCGTCGGTCGCTGCCTTCGACGGCCAGGTCGGCCAGGCCGCCTACTCGGCGTCGAAGGCGGGGATCGTGGGCATGACGCTGCCGATCGCGCGTGATATCGCCCGCTACGGGATACGGGTATGCACGATCGCGCCGGGGATCTTCGATACGCCCATGATGATGGCCGCGCCGGACAACGTGCGCGAGTCGCTGGCGAAGCAGATCCCGTTCCCGTCGCGTTTCGGCCAGCCGGCCGAGTTCGCCTCGCTGGCCCGGCAGATCATGGAGAACTCCATGCTCAACGGCGAGGTCATCCGCCTGGACGGCGCGATCCGCATGGGTGCCCGCTGAGACAAACCGGGGTTCGCCGCCGGGCCGCCCGGCCCGGCGGCGGCGCCGCGACCAGGGGTCGCATATGAGCAGGCCAGCCAGACACCTGCGGCCGGGCGCCGACGCGGCGTCGGAGCCGCCGTTGCGTTTCATCACCGCCGCTTCGCTGTTCGACGGGCACGACGCTGCGATCAACATCATGCGCCGGGTGATGCAGGACCAGGGGGCGGAGATCATCCACCTGGGCCACAACCGCGGCGTGCGCGAGATCGTGCGGGCGGCGCTGCAGGAAGACGCCGACGGCATCGCGGTGAGCTCCTACCAGGGTGGGCATGTCGAGTACTTCCGGTACATGGTGGACATGCTGCGCGAGGCCGGGGCGGAGCACATCCGGGTGTTCGGGGGTGGCGGCGGCACCATCACCGCCGGCGAGATCCGCGAGCTCCAGGACTACGGCGTGGAGCGGCTCTACAGTCCGGCGGACGGCATGGAGCTGGGGCTGCCGGGGATGATCGAGGACATGCTGCGGCGCACGCGGGCCGCGCGCGTCGGGCGCAGCGCGCCGGAGGACGCCACGCGGGACGAGCCGCTGGCGGTGGCGCGGATGATCAGCTTCCTGGAGGAGCACCCGGGCGACACGCGCGCGCTCGAGGGGCTGCGCGAGCGCTGGGCGCGCACGGACAACGCGGCCCCGGTGATCGGCATCACCGGCACCGGCGGCTCCGGCAAGAGCAGCGTCACCGACGAGCTGCTGAACCGCTTCCTGGGATATTTTCCCGAGCGGCGCATCGCGGTGCTGGCCATCGACCCGACCCGCCGGCGCACCGGCGGGGCGCTGCTGGGGGACCGCATCCGCATGAACAGCCTGGACGACGACCGGGTGTTCATGCGCTCGATGGCGACCCGCCGCCAGCACCTGGCCACCAGCGAGGTGCTGCTGGATTCCATCGCGCTGCTGCGCCACGCCGGCTACGACCTGATCGTGGTGGAGACCGCGGGCATCGGCCAGAGCGACACCGAGATCGTGGACCTGGTGGAGCTGGCCATGTACGTGATGACCAGCGACTACGGGGCCGCGACCCAGCTCGAGAAGATCGACATGATCGACTATGCCGATCTGATCGTGCTGAACAAGTTCGAGAAGCGCGGCTCGCGGGACGCGCTGCGCGACATCCGCAAGCAGTGGAAGCGCAACCGCCAGGCCTTCGACGCCGCCGACGAGGCGGTCCCGATCTATCCGACGATCGCCAGCCAGTTCAACGACGTCGGGGTCAATCACCTGTTCGTGGCCCTGTGCGAGGCGCTCGTCGAGCGCCTGGCGCTGGATCGGGACGCCTGGACCCCGAAGCTCTCGCCGGAGCAGGACGCGCTGCCGGAGGCGCAGGCGCTGATCCCGCCGCAGCGCCAGCGCTACCTGGCCGAGATCGCCGAGCAGGGGCGCGGGATCAAGCAGGGCATCGCGCGCCAGGCCGAGGCCGCGAGCCTGGCCCAGAGCGTCTACCAGAGCCTGCAGCTGCTCGAGGACCCGGCCCTGCCGGGGCCGCTGGAGCGCTATGCGGCCGAGGCGCTGCAGGAAGACGGCGCCGAGCAGGCCACGCGGGTGCTGCGCCAGCGCTACAACGCGGCCCTGGAGGAGCTGGACAGCGAGGCGCTGGCGCGCCTGCGGCACTGGCCGGAGCTCAGCGAACGGGTGCGCGCCGAGACCTACCGTTACACGGTGCGCGGGCGCGAGATCACCGGCGAGAACTACGTCGAGACCCTGAGCCACCTCAAGGTGCCCAAGATCGCGCTGCCGCGCACCGGCGACTGGGGCGAGCTGCTGACCTTCCTGCTGTCGGAGAACCTGCCGGGGGCCTATCCGTACACCGGGGGGGTGTATCCCTACCGGCGCACCGGCGAGGACCCGATCCGCATGTTCGCCGGCGAGGGCACGCCGGAGCGCACCAACCGGCGCTTCCACTACCTGGCCCACGGCCAGCCGGCCAACCGCCTGTCCACCGCCTTCGACTCGGTGACGCTCTACGGCGAGGACCCGCAGGAGCGGCCCGACGTCTACGGCAAGGTGGGCAACTCGGGGGTGTCGATCGCCAGCGTGGACGACATGAAGAAGCTCTACTCGGGCTTCGACCTGTGCGACCCGCGCACCTCGGTGTCGATGACCATCAACGGTCCGGCGCCGATCATCCTGGCCTTTTTCATGAACGCGGCGATCGACCAGCAGGTGGAGAAGCACCTGCGCGAGAGCGGGCGCTGGGAGGAGACCGAGGCGTTCCTGGACAAGCACTTCGCCGGGCGCGAGCGCCCGCGCTATCACGGCGAGCTGCCCGAGGGCAACGACGGCCTCGGCCTGGGCCTGCTGGGCGTCTCGGGCGATCAGGTGGTGGATCGGGAGACCTACGCGCGCATCCGCGCCGAGACCCTCAGCCAGGTGCGCGGCACGGTGCAGGCCGACATCCTCAAGGAGGACCAGGCGCAGAACACCTGCATCTTCTCCACCGACTTCGCGATGCGCATGATGGGCGACATCCAGGCGTTCTTCACCGAGCACCGGGTGCGCAACTACTACAGCGTGTCCATCAGCGGCTACCACATCGCCGAGGCGGGGGCGAACCCCGTCACACAGCTGGCCTTCACCCTGGCCAACGGCTTCACCATCGTCGAGTACTACCTGGCCCGGGGCATGGACATCGACGACTTCGCGCCCAACCTGAGCTTCTTCTTCAGCAACGGCGTGGATGCCGAGTACGCGGTGATCGGGCGGGTGGCGCGGCGCATCTGGGCGCGCGCGATGCGCGAGCGCTACGGCGCCTCCGCGCGCAGCCAGATGCTCAAGTACCACATCCAGACCTCGGGCCGGAGCCTGCACGCGCAGGAGATCCAGTTCAACGACATCCGGACGACGCTGCAGGCGCTGTATGCGCTGTTCGACAACTGCAACAGCCTGCACACCAACGCCTTCGACGAGGCCATCACCACGCCCACCGAGGCCTCGGTGCGCCGGGCGATGGCGATCCAGCTGATCATCAACCGGGAGCTGGGGCTCAACCGCAACGAGAACCCCTGGCAGGGCTCGTTCGTCATCGAGGAGCTCACCGAGCTGGTGGAGGAGGCGGTGTACGCCGAGTTCGAGCGGCTGGCCGAGCGCGGCGGCGTGCTGGGTGCGATGGAGACCATGTACCAGCGCGGGCGGATCCAGGAGGAGAGCCTGTACTACGAGCGCTGCAAGCACGACGGCAGCCTGCCGATCGTCGGGGTCAACACCTTCCTGCCGCCGGCGGGCCAGGGGGAGGACGCGGGCGAAGACGGCGGCCAGGAGCTGATCCGCTCCTCGGAGCAGGAGAAGCACCAGCAGATCGCCCAGGTGGAGAACTTCCGGGCGCTGCACGCCGATGACTCGGACGCGGCGCTGGCACGGCTGCAGGCGAGCGCGCGCGGGCCGGACAACGTGTTCGCCGAGCTGATGGACACGGTGCGCAGCTGCTCGCTCGGCGAGATCACCCACGCCCTCTATGCCGTGGGCGGGCAGTATCGCCGGAACATGTAACACGCCCCTTGTAATCGGGGCCGTTTTGGGCAAGGGTATGCGCCAAATCGGATTCGGATTCGACTGCGCAATTTCACTCGAGAGGTAATGGAGTATGACCACCGAAGCCTACATCTTTGATGCCGTCCGCACCCCGCGCGGCCGCGGCAAGAAGGACGGTGCCCTGTACGAGGTCAAGCCGGTCGACGTCGCGGCGAACGTGTTCCGCGCCATCCAGGAGCGCAACGACCTGGACACCTCCCAGGTGGATGACGTGGTGCTGGGATGCGTGACCCCGGTCGGGGACCAGGGCGCGGACATCGCCAAGATCGGCGCCCTCTACGCCGGCTGGGACCAGAAGGTCGCCGGTGTTCAGCTCAACCGCTTTTGCGCCTCGGGCCTGGAGGCGGTGAACATGTGCGCGATGAAGGTCCGCTCGGGCTGGGAAGACCTGGTCGCAGCCGGCGGCGTCGAGTGCATGTCGCGTGTGCCGATGGGCTCCGACGGCGGCCCGATGGCCATGGATCCGGCGGTCAACGCCAAGCTGAACTTCGTGCCGCAGGGCATCGGTGCCGACCTGATCGCAACGATCGAGGGCTTCTCCCGGGAGGATGTCGACAAGTTCGCGGCGCGCTCACAGCAGCGTGCCGCCGAGGCCTGGGACAAGGGCTACTTCTCGAAGTCCATCGTTCCGGTTCGGGATGTCAACGGCATGGTGGTGCTGGACCATGACGAGCACGTGCGCCCCGGCACCACCGCGGAGACCCTGGGAGGACTCAAGCCGTCCTTCGAGATGCCGGGCGGCATGGGCTTCGATGACGTCGCCCTGCAAGTCTACCCGGAGGTCGAGAAGATCAACCACGTGCACACCGCCGGCAACTCTTCCGGGATCGTCGACGGCGCCGCGCTGATGCTGCTGGGCACCAAGGAGAAGGGCCGCGATCTCGGCCTGAAACCGCGTGCCCGCATCGTCTCGGCGGCGATCACCTCGACCGAGCCGACCATCATGCTCACCGGTCCGGCACCGGCCTCGCGCAAGGCACTGGACAAGGCCGGCATGAGCATAAAGGACATCGACCTGGTCGAGCTCAACGAGGCCTTCGCCTCCGTGGTCATGCGCTTCCAGCGCGAGCTGGACGTGCACGACGACATCATCAACGTCAACGGCGGCGCGATCGCCATGGGTCATCCCCTGGGCGCCACCGGTGCCATGATCCTGGGCACGCTCCTGGACGAGCTGGAGCGCCGGGATCTTCAGACGGGCCTTGCCACGCTGTGCGTGGGCGGCGGCATGGGGATCGCCACCATCATCGAGCGCGTCTGACGCAGGAAGCGCCGTCACCGGAGCCCGGGCGGGCAGGGTTCCGCCCGGGATGACGTATTCAGGTCTGGAAAGGCACGCTTATGTATTTCAAGTACGAGAAGGACGCGGACAACATCGTCACGCTGACGATGGACCAGCCCGGCCGCTCGGCCAACATGATCGGCCAGGAGTTCGGCGACGGGCTGCGGGACGCGCTGGAGAAGCTGGGCAAGGAGTCCGGGCTCGCCGGCGTGATCATCACCTCGGCCAAGAATACCTTCATGGCCGGTGCCGACCTGGACGGCCTGTTCCAGGCGCACGACCCCGAAGAGCTCTACCAGGGCGGCGTCCAGCTCAAGCAGGCGTTCCGCCAGCTCGAGACCCTCGGCAAGCCGGTGGTGGCCGCGCTCAACGGCTCGGCCCTCGGCGGCGGCCTGGAGCTGGCGCTGGCCTGCCATCACCGCATCGCGATCAATGACGGCAAGTCCGAGTTCGGTTTCCCCGAGGTCTCGCTGGGGCTGCTTCCGGGCGGCGGCGGCACGGTCCGTCTGCCGCGCATGCTCGGCATCGAGAAGGCGCTGCCCTACCTGATGGAGGGCAACCGGGTGAAGCCGGAGAAGGCGCTGGACGCCGGCATCGTGGACGAGCTGGCCGCGAGCCGGGAGGATCTCCTGGAGAAGGCGCGGGCCTGGATCAAGGCCCATGCGGAAGCGGTGCAGGCGTGGGACCAGAAGGGCTTCAGGATCCCGGGCGGCGACCCCAACAACCCGCGCGTGGCGCAGATGCTGGCGATCGCGCCGGCGATGCTGAAGAAGCGCACCCGCGGCAATTACCCGGCACCGCAGGAGATCATGAATTCCGTGATCGAGGGCTGCAAGGTCGACGTCGAGACCGCCAGCCGGATCGAGTCACGCTACTTCGCGCACCTCGCTACGGGCCAGGTCGCCAAGAACATGATCCGTGCCTTCTGGTATCAGCTCAACGCCATCAATGCCGGCAAGAGCCGTCCGGACGGCGTGGACGCCTGGCAGGCCGGCAAGGTCGGCATCCTGGGCGCCGGCATGATGGGTGCCGCGATCGGCTACTGCGCGGCCCTGGCCGGCTGTGAAGTGGTGCTCAAGGACGTCTCGCAGGAGAAGGCCGAGCAGGGCAAGGGCTATTCCCAGAAGCTGCTGGACAAGCGCGTCAGCAAGGGCCGCATGAGCGAGTCCCGGGCGAAGGAGGTGCTGGCCCGGATCCGTCCGACCGGTGATCCGGACGACCTCGAGGGCTGCGACCTGGTGATCGAGGCGGTGTTCGAGGACCGGGAGCTCAAGGGGAAGGTCACCAAGGAGGCCGAGGAGCGTCTGGGCGGGGATGCGATCTTCGCCTCCAATACCTCGACGCTGCCCATCACCGGGCTCGCGGAAGCCTCGCAAAGGCCGAAGAATTTCATCGGCCTGCACTTCTTTTCTCCGGCCGACCGCATGCCGCTGGTGGAGATCATCTGCGGCAGGGACACCTCCGACGAGACCCTCGCCCGGGCGTTCGACTTCGTCAAGCAGATCAGGAAGACCCCCATCGTGGTCAACGACAGCCGCGGCTTCTACACCTCGCGGGTATTCAGCACCTACGTGATGGAGGGCATCTCGCTGCTGGCGGAAGGGCAGGACCCGCAGGCGATCGAGTCGGCGGGACTGCAGGCCGGCATGCCGGTGGGACCGCTGGCCCTGTCCGACGAGGTCAGCATGTCCCTGATGATGCACATCCGGGAGCAGACCAAGAAGGACCTCGAGGCGGCGGGGCAGAAAGTACCCGAGCATCCCGCCTACGCGGTGGTCGAGGCGATGGTCAAGGAACACGACCGCCCCGGGAAGGCCGCCGGAAAGGGGTTCTACGAATACCCGCAGGACGGCAGGAAACACCTCTGGCCGCGCCTGAGTGAGCTCTACACCCGCGAGGGTGCGGAGTTGCCGCAGCAGGAGATGATCGACCGGATGCTGTTCGTCCAGTCACTCGAGACGGTGCGGTGCATGGACGAAAACGTGGTCACCACCATCGCGGACGCCAATATCGGCAGTATCTTCGGCTGGGGGTTTGCACCGTTTCAGGGCGGTGTGCTGCAGTACATCAACGCCTACGGGCTCGGGCCTTTCGTGGAGCGTACCGACGAGCTGGCCTCGCGCTACGGTGAGCGGTTCCAGGTGCCCGACTCGCTGCGGCAGCGGGCGGCCCGGAACGAGTCCTACGAGTAAGGCCACCGCCGCCGGCGGTGGCCTCCGGGACAACAAAAAGAACGCTTGCGTGACTGCCCCGCGGGCTCGGCCCGCGGGGCTTTGTTTGTTCGGGCCCACCCGTCTGTCGGTTGGGCCGCCCCGGCGGGCGCCATGTTCCGCTCGAAAGCGTTGCCATGCGGGCGTTCCTGAGGTGTAATGCGCGTGAGGGCAGGCCGGGGCTGCCGGGCTGGCACGGTCAGGGAGGTTACCCCTCGCGCGGCATGCCGCGCTGCGGCGAAGGCGCCGGAACAGGGAATCGCACGACCGAAAGAGCTCCAACAAGAGGTAGCCGTGGGTTCACACAACGACGCCGACAGTCTTTCATTGCCGGTTTCCCTGCTGGCGGATCGCCGGTTCCGCACGGGGGTCGTGATCGGCGCCGGCCTCGCGCTGGGGGCCTTGCTCTGGCTGCACTTCGGGCACGGCGGATCGCTGGGGCAGATCTCGAGCCCGCTGGCGATACCCGGCCATCTCTCCCGGAGCGCTTCGACGACCGCCGGACCCGGGGCGGGCAGCGGGCAGGCGGCGGGCTCGCCCGCGACGGCGGCCGAAGCACAGATACCGACGGTGGAGAGCCCGCCCTGGCACAAGGTCACGGTGCAGCGGGGCGACACGCTGTCGGCGCTGTTCAAGGAAATGGGCCTGCCCGCCAGCGCCTGGATCCCGGTGATGAAGGTCCCGCAGGCGAGAAAGGTCCTGCGGAACCTGCGGCCCGGCAGGGAAATGCGCTACCGGATCGCCGCCGGCGGCGGGCTGCAGGCACTCAGCTACCCGCTGGACCTCACCCACCGCCTGGTCGTTTCGCGCACCGGGCAGGGCTACCAGGCCAGCGTACAGGCGCTCCCGGTCGAGCACCGCCAGGCCCGCGTGACCGGCACGGTCGAGCACTCCCTGTTCCGGGCGGCGCAGTCGGCGGGCCTCAGCCAGCGCCTGACCATGAACCTGACCCACATCTTCAAGTGGGAAGTGAACTTCAACCAGTCGGTGCGGCCGGGTGACTTCTTCGAGGTGGTCTACCGGCAGCTGTGGAAGGATGGACAGAAGCTGCGCAACGGCGGCATCGTCGCTGCGCAATACGTCAACCGGGGCCATCGCTACCGCGCCTACCGCTTCACCCTGCCGGACGGCAAGACCGGCTATTACAAGGCCGACGGCAAGAGCGTGAGCAAGGGCATCGAGCGGGCGCCGCTGCACTACAAGTACATCAGCTCGCCGTTCAGCTACCATCGCTACGACCCGGTGGTGCACGTGTGGCGACCGCATTACGGCGTGGACTACGCGGCCCCCACGGGGACGCCGGTGCATGCCGCGGCCGACGGGCGCGTGGTCTGGGCCCGGCGGGACGGAGGCTACGGCAACCTCGTCGTGATCCGGAGCTTCGGCCGCTACAAGACCTACTACGCCCACCTGCACCGCTTCGCCCGGGGCATCCACAAGGGGATGCACGTGCACCAGGGGGAGCTGATCGGCTACGTCGGACAGACCGGGGAGGCCACCGGACCCCACCTGCACTTCGGCATCATGGTCAACGGCCGCTGGCGGAACCCGCGCACCGTGCCTCTGCCCAGCGACAAGCCGATCCCGCACAAGTACCTGGCCGAGTTCAGGACCCGCATCAAGCCGCTGAAGCAGGCGCTGGATACGATGGAGGCGGAGCGCCGACAGAAGGGCCAGCCGACGCGCGTGGCGGCCGCCTCAGGCGAATCCTCCCATAACTGAGCCCGTGCGGGGCGGGGCCGTGCCCCGGCATGTTCAGCAGGTCTGCCCGCCGTCCACCACCAGGATGTGCCCGTTCACGTAGTCCGAGGCGGGGCTGGCCAGAAAGAGCCCGGCTCCGGCCAGCTCGCCCGCTCGGCCGATACGCCGCAGGGGGATCCTCGCAGACAGCAGGGACTCGGTCTGTTCCAGCAGCTTCTCGGTCATGCGGCTGGGGAAATAGCCCGGGGCAAGGGCATTCACCCGGATGCCGGACGGTCCCCATTTCACCGCCAGATCGCGCGTCATCGAGATCACCGCGCCCTTGCTCGCGCTGTAGCCCACCGCGTCGAGGATCTCGGGTTCCTCGCCGCGCAGGCCCGTGACCGATGCGATGTTGATGATCTTGCCGTAACCGCGCTCGAGCATCGCGGGAGCCACCGCCTTGCTGGCCAGGAAGCTGCCGTCGACGTTGACCTGCATGACCTGGCGGAAGCGGTCGGCGGGCATATCCACGGCGGGGGCGCCCCAGGAGACTCCGGCAGAGTTCACCAGCACGTCGATCGGACCCAGTTCCCGCCGGGTCGCCGCCACCGCCTCGCGCACGGAGTCCTCGTCGATCACGTCGCACTCGAGGCAGAGCGCATCGGGGATCTGCTCGCGGGCCTGGCCGAAGAAGCGTGGACGGCGTGCCGCCAGTGCGACCCGTGCACCGGCCTGATGCAGCGCATCGGCGAGCTCGAGACCGATGCCGCGCGAGCCACCGGTGACGAGCGCAACGCAGCCATCGAGACGGAACAGATCGAAGATCGTCATGCCGGTTCTCTCCCTGGGGATAATTTGGTGCTGCCATCGCCGGCATGCCGGCGATGCCGCGTGGCGGGCCGCCGGGAATCAGGCGTAGCGCTTCAGGACGCGCGGATTGACGATTCTCAGCTTGGCGTCGGCGAGCGCCCGCAGCAGATCGGCGGTCCCGGAAGGGGCGTCCCCCTCGCGAATGCGGCGCGCCAGCTCCGCGTTGAGCGAATGCAGGGCCTCCCGCAGCGAGTCCAGGGATCCGCACTCGGGCGGATCGCGGCCGAGCAGGGACGCCAGCCGGCTGAGCTCGTCGCGCATCAGCGGCTCCGCCTCGCGCAGCTCGCGCTCGATCATGCCTAGCCCGTTGATCGCGACCAGCAGCCGGAAGCGCAGGCGCGGATCGTCGATGCGCGGTCCGATCTCGTCACGGAGGAAATCCTGTACTGCCCGGGCGAGCTCGTCCGGCCGCGGTCGGTCCTGCATGGCATACCCCGGTGTCTGGTGCGACGCGTTCGGCCCTCCCGGAACGCACGCGCGTTCGGCGTCAGGGCCCGAAGGCGGATAACATATACGAACCGGGGAATCGGTTCCAACCCGGGCCGCGCGGGTCCGGCACCGTCGACATGGGGGATGATACCGTGCAGGACGTCAACACCGACATCACGCAGCCCGCGCGGGTGGACAGCCGCGCCCGCGAATGGATCGCCAGCCCGAGCCCGGGCGTCTGGCGCAAACCCCTGTACCGGACCGGCGGCGAGTCCGGGCGGGCAACGAGCATCGTGGTCTACGAGCCGGGCAGTCGCTTCCCGTCGCACGCGCATCCCGAGGGCGAGGAGATCCTGGTGCTGAGCGGCGTGTTTTCGGACGAGACCGGGGATTATCCGGCGGGCAGCTACCTGCTCAACCCTCCGGGATCCCGCCACGCACCCCGGACGGAAGACGGCTGCGAGTTGTTCGTGAAGCTTCGCCAGTATGCGGGTTCAGGGCGCCGCCAGGTCTGCATCCAGACCCGGTCGGGCGAATGGGGTCCGGGCTGCGCCCCCGGGGTGGAGGTACTCCCGCTCTACCGCCAGCACGGATTCCCGGAAGCGACCGCGCTGGCCCGGCTGGCGGCGGGGAGCGATACGGGGACGCGGGACTTTGCCGGAGGCCTGGAGCTGCTGGTGCTCTCCGGCAGCGTGGATGCCGGCGAGGGCGCCTGTGGCGAGGGAACCTGGGTCCGGCGCCCGGCCGGGGCCCGCGTCCGGCTTCGGTCGGCGGAAGGCTGCCGGCTCTACCTGTGCGCCGGGGCTCTCGCGGGAAGCGATTCGGTGGACGTGCTGCCGGAATGGCCGCTGACAGAGGACCCGGGCAGGCCGGGACGTCAGGATCCCGGACGGGGCTAGATGTAGAGTCGACGAAGCTCCCGGTCCGGCTCGCTGTGCTCCCAGATCTCGTCGAACCGGGCCTGTGCGGTCCGCGCGCGCCGGGGGTCGGCATCGACGTGGCCCTCGTAGCCGGCGGCGTCGGGCCGGTGAACCAGCATCCGCCCGTCGACCAGCAGCACGCTGTCGGTCTGCTCGCGGAAGTCGCCGGCCACGCGGCGACATTCGGCCTGCGAGGAAAACCGCCGCAGCACCGGCACGAGGGGATGTCCGCGCCGCATTGGAGCCTGGCCGTCGTGCACGAGGACCCGCAGGCCGGCGCGGGTGCTCGTGAGAAGGAACCCGCGCACCGCCGAGATGAACTCCTCGCGCCCGTACAGCAGCGGGTCCAGCGCGGGACAAAGCAGGCACACCTGACGGCGCGCCCGGCCGACCAGTGCGACTGACGCATCGAGGTTGTCCTCGAGGCGGTGCAGTGCGCGCGATCCCCGGATCTCCTCCATCCCCGGTCTCCCGGTCGGCCACCAAGCCCTGGCGCAAGTATAGCCGGATCAGTCGCCGGCGCGCCGCATCAGGCGGTGCGGAATGCCGGCATCCATGAATACCCCGCCCTCCGGGTGGAACCCGTGCCCGCGGTAGAAGTCCAGTGCGTGGGTCTGGGCGTGCAGGAACGGCGCCGGCATGCCGCGCCGGTGCCCCTCGGCGATCAGCATCTCCAGGATCTCGCCCCCGATCCCGGACCGGCGATGGCCGGGCAGCACCGCCATGCGTCCGATCTGGCCGGTGGCCAGCATGCGGCCGGTACCGACCGCGCTGCCGTCGCCGGCGAACGCGAGCACGTGGATCGCGCCGGCATCCTCGCCGTCCCATTCAAGCTCCGGCGGCACGCCCTGCTCGCGGACGAAAACCCGTTCGCGGATCGCCGCGATGGCCCCGGAGAAACCATCCCATGGCACCACGATTGCGTGCCGGCGTTCATCGCTCATGGGCGGCTTCGTTCCCGGCGAGCAGCGTACCCTGCAGGTAAAGCGCATGGAGGAGGGTGCGGGCGGCGTCTCCGGACGCCTCGAGGTGCGAAGCCGGGACCGCCCCGCAAAGCTCGCAGATCCGGCGGGCGAGGGGCACCAGGGCCGGCGGAAGCCGGTGTGCCCGGCCGTCGGCAAACAGTACGTGGCGACCGGCGGCGACCTCGGCGTGGGCCAGGCGCGACGCCGGATGCAGGGCCAGCGGAACGTCCGCGGCGAGCAGTCGGGCGAATGCCTCCCGCGTCAAGGGGGCCGGCGGCTCCGGCTGCAGCCATGGCTTGGGCTCGGTGATGAACCGGCCGAACCACGTCTCGAGTTCGCCCGGCGCCATCGCCCATGCCTGCTGCAGCAGGCGCCGTACCGTCTCCAGACTGCGGTCGTCGATCAGGCCCGGATCAGCCGAAGCATCGCCACGCCAGGGATCGGCGAAGCGTTGTCCGGCGCCGGAGCGCTGCGCCAGCAGTCCGGCGAGGTCCGTGAGCATCTCCGCCGCCGAGGCGGCCCGGAACCCCACCGAGGCGGTCAGGCAGGCGTCGACCGCGGTACCCTCGTGGGCCACGCCCGGGGGCAGGTAGAGCATGTCGCCGGGCTCGAGGATCCACTCCCGCTCGGGCTCGAGACGGGACAGGATGCGCAGGTCGCAGTCCGGCACCAGGGCCTCGCGGTCGAAGCGATGCGCGATCCGCCAGCGGCGCCGGCCCTGCAGCTGCACCAGGAATACGTCGTAGTCGTCCCAGTGGGGGCCCACACCGCCGCCCGGCGCGGCGTAGCTGAGCATGACATCGTCCCGGCGCCAGGAGGGCAGGAAGCGAAACCGCTCGAGCAGGGCGGCGGCTTCCGGCACCCACTTGTCCACGTCCTGCACCAGCAGCGTCCAGTCGCGCTCCGGCAGGCGGGGAAAGTCCTCCTCGGGGATCGGGCCGTGGCGCAGCTCCCAGGTGTCGACATCGGGGTGCAGCACCAGCCGGGACTCGACCTCCTCCTCGCAGGCCAGGCCGGCCAGCTCCTCGGCGGTCAGGGGCGGTTCCGGGTCCGGCAGGGCCCCGCGCACCAGCAGTGGCCGCTTCTGCCAGTGCTCGCGCAGGAAGGCCGGCGCATCAAGGCCCCCGAGCAGGTGGTTCCACGAACGCGGCCGGGACATCGGTGCTCAGGCGCGACGGGCCTGCTCCGCGGCGTTGCCGGTGTAGCGCGCCGGCGTGAGGTCCAGCAGGCGCCGGCGCGCCTCCTCGGGGATCTCGAGATCGCGGATGAAGGCGTGCAGCGTGTCGCGGTCCACCCGCTGGCCGCGGGTCAGCTTCTTGAGCTTCTCGTAGGGCTTCTCGATGGCGTAACGGCGCATCACCGTCTGGATCGGCTCGGCCAGCACTTCCCAGTTGGCTTCCAGGTCGGCCTGCAGGCGCGCGGCGTCGGCCTCCAGCTTGTCGGTTCCCCGCAGCACCGAGTGATAGGCGATGCAGGAATGCGCGATCCCGGCGCCGAGGTTGCGCAGGACGGTGGAGTCCGTGAGGTCGCGCTGCCAGCGGGAGACCGGCAGCTTGAACGCCAGGTGCTGCAGCAGCGCGTTGGCCAGTCCCAGGTTGCCTTCCGCGTTTTCGAAGTCGATAGGATTGACCTTGTGCGGCATGGTCGACGAGCCCACCTCGTCCTCCACCGGTCGCTGGCGGAAGTAGCCGAGAGAGATGTAGCCCCAGACGTCGCGGCAGAAGTCGATCAGGATGGTGTTGAAGCGCGCCACGACGGCGAAGTATTCCGACATGTAGTCGTGCGGCTCGATCTGCGTGGTGAAGGGATTGAAGCTCAGCCCCAGGGAGGTGACGAAGGATTCCGCGAGGCGCGGCCAGTCGACCTCCGGGTAGGCCACCACGTGAGCGTTGAAGTTGCCGACCGCGCCGTTGATCTTGCCGAACACGGTCACTGCCGCGAGCTGCTCGCGCTGACGCCGCAGGCGGGCCACGACGTTGGCCATCTCCTTGCCCAGGGTGGTGGGCGAGGCGGGCTGGCCGTGGGTGCGGGACAGCATCGGCAGGTCGGCATAGCGCGCCGCGAGCTCGTTGACGGCCGCGATGATGTTGTCGTAGCGCGGCAGCAGCGCGCGGCTGCGCGCATCCGCCAGCATCATGGCGTAGGCCAGGTTGTTGATGTCCTCCGAGGTGCAGGCGAAGTGGATGAACTCACTGACCGCCTCGAGCTCGGCGTTGCCCGCGATCTGTTCCTTGAGGTAGTACTCGATCGCCTTGACGTCGTGATTGGTGGTGCTCTCGATCGCCTTGATCCGCTGGCCATCCTCGAAGCCGAAGCGTTCCACGATCCGCTCCAGGGCCGCGACCGCGTCACTGCTCAGCGGGGGCACCTCGGTGATCTCCGGATGGGCCGCCAGGGTCTCCAGCCACCGGACCTCGACGATGACCCGATAGCGCATCAGCCCGAACTCGCTGAAGATCTCGCGCAGGTCGAAGGTCTTGTCGGCGTACCGCCCGTCGATGGGCGAAATGGCTGTGAGGGAAGACAGTTCCATGCCGGCTCCCGTGACGAAATGGTAGACTGGCGCATGATACATGAAACCCCGGCGCGCCGGCGTCCCGCGGCCGCTGCGGAGCCCCGCGGGCCGGCAGCAGCGGCGCGCGGGGCGTGGCATCCCCGGCCTGCCGTGCAATGGCCCGGCATTCAACGGCGAGCCGTCGGTCGGGACAGCCCACGATCCGCGGCCCGATCCCGCGCCCGGCAACCGGAGCCGTCCGGCGCTCCCCGGTCCCGTCCCGTTGAGAGGTGGAAATGAGTAAGCAGGAATTTCGCGTCGAGCACGACAGCATGGGTGAGCTCCAGGTGCCGGCGGACGCCCTGTGGGGTGCCCAGACGCAGCGCGCGGTGGAGAATTTCCCGGTCAGCGGCCTGCGGATGCCGCGGCAGTTCATCCGTGCCCTGGGCCTGATCAAGGCCAGCGCGGCGGAAACCAACCGCAAGCTGGGCCTGCTCGACGAGGACGTGGCCGCGGCGGTGATCGAGGCAGCCGAGCAGGTGGCCGAGGGCCGCTACGACGCGCATTTTCCGATCGACGTGTTCCAGACCGGCTCGGGCACCAGCAGCAACATGAACGCCAACGAGGTGATTGCCCACGTGGCGTCCGGGCGGCTGGGCTCGCCGGTGCATCCGAACGATCACGTCAACATGGGGCAGAGCAGCAACGACGTGGTGCCCACGGCGGTCCATGTCAGCGCGAGCCTGGCGGTGAAGGAGAAACTGCTGCCGGCGCTGGAGAGGCTGCAGCAGGCGATCCAGCAGAAGGCGCACAGCCTGGACGGGGTCACGAAGACGGGCCGAACCCACCTGATGGATGCCATGCCGGTGCGCTTTTCGCAGGAGATGGGCGGCTGGGCCAGCCAGATCGGCCACGCCCGGGAACGGATCGAGGGAACCCTGCCGCGCCTGCACCAGCTCGCCCAGGGCGGCACCGCCGTGGGTACCGGGATCAATGCCCATCCCGACTTCGCCGACGGGGTGGCGCAGGTCCTGGAGCGGCGTACCGGCATCGCGTTCCGTCGCTGCGACGATCATTTCGAGTCCCTGAGCAGCCAGGACACCGCGCTCGAGCTTTCGGGACAGCTCAAGGTGCTGGCGGCGAGCCTGATGAAGATCGCCAACGACCTGCGCTGGATGAACAGCGGGCCGCTGGCCGGCCTGGGCGAGATCGCGCTGCCGGCCCTGCAGCCGGGGAGCAGCATCATGCCGGGCAAGGTCAACCCGGTGATCCCGGAATCGGTGACGCAGGTGGCGGCCCAGGTCATCGGCAACGACGCGACCATCACGGTGGCGGCCCAGTCGGGCAACTTCCAGCTCAACGTGATGCTGCCGCTGGTCACGTTCAACCTGCTGCAGAGCCTCGAGATCCTCTCGGGCGTCATGCCGCTGCTGGCCGACAAGGCGATCGCCGGGTTCACGGTCAACGAGGATCGCATCGGCGAGGCGCTCGGCCGCAATCCGATCCTGGTGACCGCACTGAATTCGGTGATCGGCTACGACCAGGGGGCAAAGATCGCCAAGACCGCGTACCAGCAGGGCCGACCGGTGATCGAGGTGGCGCGGGAAATGACCGACCTCGACGAGGACGAGCTGGCGCGCCTGCTGGACCCCGCCGCCATCACCCGCGGCGGGATCGTGGGCAGGTAGCCCGCGAAGGCAGGCAGCGAATGCAGGAACGGATCCGCCGGCGGCTCGCCGGCACGCGCGAGGCGCCGCCGCCGCAAGAGCTGTCGGCGTACACGGGCGACCTGAACGTTTCGCTGGATCGGCTGCCGGTGTCCCCGGAGCGGCTTCGCCCCGCCGCGGTGCTGGTGCCGCTGGTGGAACGCGGGCAAGGGCTGCAGGTGCTGCTGACCCGGCGCACCGATCACCTGCGCCAGCACGCGGGGCAGGTGAGCTTCCCCGGCGGCCGCGCCGAGCCCGGCGACCGTGACGCGGTGGCGACGGCGCTGCGGGAGACGCGGGAGGAGATCGGCATCGACGCGGGCTTCGTGCGCGTGACCGGTTATCTCGACCCCTACGTCACGGTGACAGGGTTCTGCGTCACCCCGGTGGTCGGCTTCGTGCGTCCGGACTTCACGCTGCGTGTCGACGAGATCGAGGTGGCGGACGTGTTCGAGGTGCCCCTGGAGTACGTGCTGGATTCCGGCAACCACCAGGTTCGCCAGGCGGAGCGCGACGGGCGGCGGCTGCGTTACTACGTGATCGAGTACCGCGGTCGGGTGATCTGGGGCGCCACGGCGGGCATGCTGGTGAACCTGTACGAGAAGCTCCGCGCATGAGTGCCGGCGGACGGGGCATCGGCTCGCTGCTCGCAATCATGGCCCGCCTGCGGGATCCGGAGGAGGGCTGCCCCTGGGACCTGGCGCAGGATTTCCGCAGCATCGTGCCGCATACCCTGGAGGAGGCCTACGAGGTCGCCGACGCGGTGGAGTCGGGGGACCTGAGGCACCTGCGGGACGAGCTCGGCGACCTGCTGTTCCAGGTGCTGTTCCTTTCCCGCCTGGCCGAGGAGCTGTCGCTGTTCGACTTCGACGCGGTGGTCGCCGCGCTGACGGGCAAGCTGGTGCGGCGCCATCCCCACGTGTTCGGCGACGCCCGGGTCGCGGACGCCGGCGAGCAGCGGCGCTCCTGGGAGCACATCAAGGCGCAGGAGCGCGTGCGCGATTCGGGTGCCGGGGCGAGCGAGCTGGACGGGGTGCCGGCGGCACTGCCGGCCCTGAGCCGGGCCGCGAAGGTCGGGCGCCGCGCGGGCCGCGTCGGGTTCGACTGGGACGACGCCGAGGGCGCGCTGGACAAGGTCGAGGAGGAGTTGCTGGAGCTCAAGGAGGCGCTGGAACAGACGCCCGACGTCGACGAGGTCGAGGAAGAGCTGGGCGACCTGCTGTTTTCGCTTACCAACCTGTCCCGGCACCTCGAGATCGATCCCGAGGCCGCGCTGCGGCGGGCCACTCGCAAGTTCGAGCGCCGTTTCCGGCACGTCGAGGCCCTGTTGCGCGAGCGCGGGCTGCGCCCGGCGCGGGAGCATCGCGACGAGATGGAGCGGTACTGGCGCCAGGCGAAGGGCGGCGACGGCGAGGAGCCCGGGTCGGCGGAGGACGACGGTCGACAGTGAGCGCCGCGGGGAAGGTCGTGTTCGTCCATGGCGCGGGCGGCGGGCCATGGGAGTGGGAAGCCTGGCTGCCCGTGTTCCGGGCCTCCGGCTGGTGCTGCGAGGCGGTGGATCTCCAGGGTGACGGCCGTGACCTCGCGGCACTTCGTTTCGAGGACTACCTGGACCGGGTGCGTGCCGCTGCGACGGGGGCGGGCGACCACGGCCCGGTGGCGCTGGCGGGCGCCAGCCTTGGCGGACTGATGGCTCTGGCGGTCGCCGGCGAAGTGTCGGCGGCAGCGCTGTGCCTGGTCAATCCGGTGTCGCCCGAAGGCACGCCGGGCCGCCCGGGATCCCGCGGCGGTCAGCGGCTGCCCGCGGTTGTCCGCTGGTCACGGGAGGCGACCCGCCAGGGCACCCGGCGGAGCATGCCCGATGCCGACGAGGCGGCGGTCACACGCGCGCTGGGGCAGTGGCGGGACGAATCCGGCGCGGTGCTCGAGCGGGTGCGCGGCGGCGTAGCCTGCGCCACGCCCGCGTGTCCCGCGCTGTTGTTTTACGGCACACCGGACCGCGAGGTTTCCCGGGCGGCGATTTCGGCGCTGCGCGAGCGTTGCCGTGCCGACCTGGTGGTCGCCGAGGGCGCCGGGCACGTGGGGGTACTGCTGGGGCGGCGGGCCGCGCTCTGGGCCGGGATCGCCGAGACGTGGCTGCGGGCGACGATGTCGCGCGGCGTCTCCGGCGGTTAACCACGGGTTCAGCGACGGGCGTTATGCTTGCTCCGGCGGGACTGGAGTGGAACGATTGGGACGCTGCGGACGAGGCCCGCGGCCGCGTGGTCCGGAGGGAAAGCATGCGCCTGCTGATCGTCGAGGATGAGGCCAACCTGCGCGAGAGCCTCGCGGAGCAGTTCCGCACCGCCGGCTTCGTGGTCGACAGTACCGGCGAGGCCGAGGAGGCGGTCTTCCTGGGCGAGGAATACCCCGTGGACGTGGCGGTTGTCGATCTGGGCCTGCCGGACGCGAGCGGGATGGACGTAATCCGCACCTGGCGCGAACGGCGGCGGGATTTCCCCGTGCTGATCCTGACGGCCCGCGGGCGCTGGCAGGACAAGGTCGCCGGGCTGGAGGCGGGCGCTGACGACTACCTGGTCAAGCCGTTCCAGCCGGAGGAGCTCGCGGCACGGGTCAACGCGCTGCTGCGGCGCGCCGCCGGGTGGGCCTCCCCGGTGCTGGAGTGCGGTGACATCCGGCTGGATACGGCGGCGCAGAGGGTCACGGTCGGAGGGCAACCCGTCAATCTCACGGCGTACGAATACCGGATCATAGAGTACCTGATGCTGCATGCCGGCCAGGTGGTCTCCAAGACCGAGCTCAGCGAGCACCTGTACCCGGACGACGACGACCGCGACAGCAACGTGATCGAAGTGCTGATCGGCCGGGTGCGCCGCAAGCTCGACCCCGACGGCAGCAGACAGCCGCTGGAGACGCTGCGCGGCCGTGGCTACCGGTTCTCCGCCGGCGAGCGCTGATGCGTTCGATCAACGCCAGGATGCTGGTGGCCGCCAGCCTGGTGCTGGTGCTTTTCTTTACCCTCTCCGGCGGCGTGCTCGATTACGTCTTCCGGCGCACGGCCGAAGAGACGCTCAGGCACAACCTGCAGCTGACCGCCTACGGACTGATGTCGGCAGCGAACGTCGACCCGGTGGGCGACCTGCGCATGCCGTCGACCATGCCCAATCCGCGCCTGTCCCGGCGCGCTTCCGGGCTCTACGGCCAGATCCGCTTCCCCGGCGGCCCGGTGCTGTGGCGCTCGCCGTCGGCGAAAGGCATCCGGATCCCGTATCCGAAGCACGTGCCGTCCGGCGGCGAGCGCACCGCGCGGGTCGAGGACAGCCGCGGCAAGGCGCTTTACACCCTGAGCTACAGCGTGGTCTGGCAGACCCGCTCCGGGGACCAGATCCCGTTCATCTTCGACGTGGCGGAGAGCCTGGGGCCCTACGACCGCCAGCTCGCCCAGTTCCGCACCAACCTGTTCACCGGCTTCGCCGTGCTGACCGGCCTGCTGCTGGCGATCCAGGCGATCGTGCTGCGGCTCGGGCTGCGCCCGTTGCGGCGGATCGAGTCCGACCTGGCGGCCATGGAGGCCGGGCGGCACACGGAGCTGACCGGCCGTTATCCCCGGGAGCTGGCGCGGCTTGCCGATAACCTGAATGCCCTGGTGCGCAGCCAGCACGCGCACCTCGAGCGCTACCGGCACTCGCTGGAGGATCTGGCACACAGTCTCAAGACGCCGCTGGCGGTGATGACCTCCCACTGCAACGAGGAAGCGATGCCGCCGGAGCTGGGCAGCAGGCTGCGGGAGCAGATCAACCGGCTCCAGCAGATCGTGGACTACCAGCTCCAGCGCGCCGCGGCCTCGGGGACCCGGGCCGGCGGCAAGGCCGTCGACGTCGCAGCCTGCGCCGAGCGTATCCGCAGCACGCTCGGGAAGGTCTATCGGGATCGGGGGCTGGACATCACGCTGGCGGTTCCGGAGGGCCTGACCTTCCTGGGGGAGGAAGGAGACCTCCTGGAAGTGCTCGGGAACCTTGGCGACAACGCCTGCAAGTGGGCGAGAGGCCGGGTGCGGATCACCGCCGGGCGGAGCGGGGGAACGGGCGGCGGCCGGGTCCGGGTCAGCGTCGAGGACGATGGGCCCGGTATTCCCGAGCGCCATGCGGACCGCCTGCTCCGGCGTGGCGTGCGCGGGGACCAGAGCGTCCAGGGGCAGGGCATTGGCCTGGCCGTGGTCGGCGACATCGTGGTGATGTATGGGGGCGAGGTGTCGGTCGAGCGGTCGCCGGATCTCGGGGGCGCGCGAGTCTCGGTGACACTTCCCGGCGCCGGGATCGAGGACGGCGGAGAAAAGCGGAAAAAGAACCGATAAAATAGAAACATGAGGAGATATTCTGAAGTCGTTTCCCGGGTTTTCCGGAGCGAACCGCGCCCCGGGACCAATGGCCTTGCCTGGCTCCGGATCGTCCGCTCCCGCACAGGATGAGCGACAGCGAACAGCGACAATTCAGGGAACTGGCGCGCCGCGTGACGGCCGCCGGCAGCCGGGATCTGCCCGATCTGAACCGGCGGCTGCGCCGTGTCGAGTGTCGGCTCGGGCGCGGACAGCCCGTCGACCGCGAGCTGGACCGGATCGCCCGGCGCCTGGAGGCGAGCCTGGAGCGGGTGGCCCTGCGCCGCCGGGCGACGCCGCCGCTGCACTACCCGCCGGGGCTCCCGGTGGTGGAGGCCCGGGAGGAAATAGTCGCGACGCTGCGTCGCTGCCAGGTGGTCGTGGTCTGCGGCGAGACCGGTTCCGGCAAGACCACGCAGCTCCCCAAGATGCTGATCGAGGCCGGGTGCGGCGCGCGCGGCCGCATCGGCCATACCCAGCCCCGGCGGCTGGCGGCGCGCATGGTGGCCACGCGCATCGCCGCAGAGATGGACACCCCGGTCGGGCGCTGCGTCGGCTACAAGGTTCGCTTCGGCGAGCGGCTGGAGCCCGCTGCGGCGATCAAGGTGATGACCGACGGCATCCTGCTCGCCGAGACCCGGAGCGACCCCGGTCTGTACGAATACGACGCGCTGATCATCGACGAGGCGCATGAGCGCAGTCTCAACATCGACTTCCTGCTGGGCTACCTGAAGCGGCTGCTGCCACGCCGGCCCGACCTGCGCGTGGTGATCACCTCCGCGACGATCGATCCACAGCGCTTCTCGCGCCATTTCGACGATGCTCCGGTGCTGGAAGTGTCGGGCCGGGGCTGGCCGGTGGAGGTCCGTCATCGTCCGCCGGATGCCGATGGCGGCCGCCGCGCGGACCTGCAGGAGGCAATCCTGGATGGCATCGGGGAGCTCTGGCGGGAAGGGCCGGGGGACGTGCTGGTGTTCCTGTCCGGCGAGCGGGATATCCGGGAGACCGCGGAGGTCCTGGCGCGCCGAGGGCCTTCCGGCGCGGAAGTGCTTCCGCTCTACGCGCGACTGGCCGCGCGCGCGCAGAACCGGGTCTTCCGTCCCGGTGCCACGGGCCACCGCATCGTGCTGGCGACCAACGTGGCGGAGACCTCGGTGACGGTCCCGGGAATCCGCTACGTGATCGATCCCGGTCTGGCACGGATCAATCGCTACAGCCATCGGACCAAGGTCCAGCGGCTGCCGATCGAACCGGTTTCGCGCGCCAGCGCGGACCAGCGGGCCGGCCGCTGCGGACGGGTCGGGCCCGGCATCTGCCTGCGGCTCTACGCGGAGACGGACTACCAGAGGCGTCCGCGCTTCACCGATCCGGAGATCCTGCGCACCAGCCTGGCAGGCGTGATCCTGCGCATGAAGGCGCTGGACCTGGGGCGAATCGACGACTTCCCGTTCATCGATCCGCCTGACGAGCGGCGCGTCAACGACGGACTGCGCCAGCTCACCGAGCTGGGTGCACTGGATGCCGACGGCGAGCTGAGCGATGTCGGCCGGGACCTCGCGCGCCTGCCGGTCGAGCCCGCCGTCGGGCGGATGATCCTGGCCGCCGCGCGCGAGGGATGCCTGACCGAGATCCTGGTGATCGCCGCGGCGCTGAGCCTGCAGGACCCGCGGGAACGGCCGGCCGACCGCGGGGAGGCGGCGGACGCCCGCCATGCGCGTTTCCGAGACGAGCGCTCCGACTTCCTGGGTTATCTGCGGCTGTGGCGGATCTACCGCGCGGAGACGGCGGACCTGTCGCAGTCGGAGCTGCGCCGCTACTGCCGGGAGCATTTTCTCTCCCGGCCGCGGATGCGGGAGTGGCAGGACATTCACCGGGAGCTGTGGCAGTACGCGCGCGAGCTCGATCTCCACCCGAACCGCGGGGAGGCGGGATACGCGGCGATCCACCGCGCCCTGCTGACCGGCCTGCTGGGACAGGTCGGCAGGCGCCGGGAGGAGGGCGATTACGAGGGGCGGCGCGGCGTGCGTTTCCGGATCCACCCCGGGTCGGCGCTGGCCCGCTCGGGCCCGCGCTGGGTGATGGCAGCCGAGCTGGTGGAGACCAGCCGCCTGTTTGGAACCTGTGTCGCGGTGATCGAGCCGGCCTGGATCGAGGAGCTCGGCGCGCACCTGTTGCGGCGGAACACCCGCGAGCCGCACTGGGACCGGCGGCGGGGACGGGTGCGGGCCTGGCAGCAGATCAGTCTCCACGGGCTGGTGCTGGCCGAGCGGCGCGGCGTGGATTATGCCCCCGTGGATTCCGGGGGCGCGCGCCGGATCTTCATCCGCTGCGCGCTGGTGGACTGCGACCTCGACTGCCTGCCGCCGGTGCTGGAACGGAACCGGCAGCGGATCGCGGAGGTCCGGGACCTGGAGGCACGCCTTCGGCGCCGGGATTTGCTGGTCGACAAGGACACGCTGGCGGATTTCTACGATCGGCGGCTGCCCGCCGAGCTCTGCGACCTGCGCGGGTTCCGACGCTGGCTGGATGGCGCCGCGAAGCACGAGCCGGGGATACTGGACCTCGACCGCGACACGCTGTTGCGCCGTGGGCCGGACGCGGGCATCGAACGGCAGTACCCCGACCTCATCGAGGTCGGGGGCGTGCGGGTGCCCCTTTCGTACGCCTTCGATCCGGCCGCCGAGGCGGACGGCGTCACGGCCGAGATCCCGCTCGCGGCACTGGCGCAGCTGCCCGCGGAGCCGTTCGAGTGGCTGGTTCCCGGGCTGCTGCCGGAAAAGATCACCGCGCTGATCCGCGCGCTGCCGAAGTCGCTCCGCCGCAACGTCGTGCCGGCACCGCGGTTCGCACGGGCCTGTGCCCAGAGCCTGCCGACGCGCTCGGAGCGTCCACTGCGCGAAGCGGTCGCCGCGGAGCTGTCGCGCATCACCGGGGTCGATATCGCGGCGGAGGATTTCCGTGAGGACGCGTTGCCTCCGCACCTGGTGATGCGCTTCCGCGTGCTCGACGCGCGCGGCGAGCCCCGGGCGGAGGGCACCGACCTGGAGCGACTCCGCCGGCGCCTGGGCGAGCAGGCGCTGGCGGCGTTCGACAGCGCCGTGGTGCGGGACCGCCACGAACGCGAGGACGTGTCGGGCCGGGACTTCCCGGGGCTGCCCCCGTACATCGATACGGACGCGGACGGCACCCCGGTGCGCGCCTGGCCGGCGCTGGTTCCGGAGCAGGACCGTGTGGCCCTGCGCCTGCTGGAAGAGCCGGGACGGGCGGCGCGCGCTCACCGGCGCGGGATCGCGGCCCTGGTCCGGCGGGCGCTGCGCCAGCAGTACCGCTACCTGGAGAAGGAGATCACCGCGCGCCGGGAGATGTGCCTCCATTACGCGTCCCTGGGCGGGGCGGACGAGCTGTGCCGGGACATCCTGGACGCGGCAACGGCGGAGGTCTTTCTGGAGCCGGCTCCGCTGCCCCGCGACGCCGCCGCATTCCGCGCGTGCCTGGAGCGGGGCCGGGGCGGGCTGGTACCGGCCGCACAACGCATCGCGGACGAGGCGGCGGCGGCACTGGCGGCCCGCCAGGCGTTGCAGAAGCGGCTCCAGGGCAGCATCCCCCTGGCACAGATGGCGGCCGTGCGCGACGTGGCCGCGCAGGCGGAGCGGCTGGTGTATCCGGGTTTCGTCGCGGCCACGCCGGCGCAGTGGCGGCCGCGCCTGGCGGCTTTCCTGGATGCGGCCGGGAGGCGACTGGACAAGTTGCCTGGGCGGCTGGACCGGGATCAGCGCGCGATGAAGGCGGTGGCGCACTGGGAGACGGTCTGCGCCCGGCTCGCCGAGGCCGGGGAGCCGGGCGCCGCGGAGCTGCGGTGGATGCTCGAGGAGTACCGCGTATCGTTGTTCGCCCAGGAGACGGGTACCAGCGTGTCCGTGTCGGACCGGCGCCTTGCCGCCCTGGTGCAGGAGGTTCGGGCCATGGCCGGGAGCGCGCGGGGGAACCCCTGAAGTGCTCAGGGTTTCCTGCAAAGGTTCCTATAATATGACTGGTGTTTGAATTGCGGGGCTTCCCTGCCCAGAATGAGTAGCGACCGGCCTCGCGCGGGCCGCCGGCACCAGTGCCGGAACATGCCAGGGACGGAGCGGGCTTCGCGCGCGGGCGCCGGGTCCGTGAAAGGCAGACGCTTGCAGGTGCACGAGTGACAAGGACGCCACAAGAGCGTACCCGAAGGGCCGGTCCCGCGGCGGGGCAGGTGGCCCTGTTCCTCGTTTTCCTGGTGCTGCTCGCAGTGCCTCCCGGCTGGCTGATGCTGCGCCATGACGCCGCCGTGGCGCGCATCGCTTTCCAGCGGGAGGCCCGTTTCATGCACAACGCCCTGGCGGAGCGCGTGGGCGAGAGCGCCGGCGCGCTCGGGGCGGTCGCGGGTTTCTTCGAAGCCGGCCGCAGTCCCGGCCCGGCACCGTTCCGGGAGCTGGCGCGCCGGCTCATGCAGCGTTTCCCCGGCATCGAGGGCATCGGTTTCACGCGCATCGCCAACGGGCGGATGCACACGCGTTACGCGGCGGGGCGTCCCGGTGCTCCGCCATTGTCCGGCGCCGCGCTCCGGCAGGCCCGCGATGCCAGCCGGGATGCCTATGTCGCCGCCGCGCCGGGCGAGGGCGGGTACTTCCTCGTGCGCAGCGCCCGGCGCCCGGGCGATGCGCCGGGCGCGGACACCGCCGGGTCCGCCGCCATCGTCTGGCTGCATCTGGCCCCCGCGAGATTCCTGGCCAACGCGGGCGTGTACCGCGCCGGCACCGGGGTGCGGCTCAGCGCCGGCGGCCGCACGCTGTACCGGCGGGGGCCGCCGCCGCGGCCGGCGCGCGCCTGGCTGCCACTGTTCCGCGCGGAGCGCAGCGTCCCGGTGGGAGGCCAGACGCTTGAGCTGAGCATGTGGCACCCGATGTCCGTTGCCGACCTCGGCCTGGTGGCGCTGCTGAGCCTGGTCGTCGCGTCCGCGCTGGCGGCCCTGTTCCTGACGCTGCTGCTGCGCGCCGGCCGGCTCCGCCAGCGAGAGCGTCGACAGGCGGAGGCGCGCCTGGTGGCAGAGCGCGAACGCGCCCAGGTCACGCTGAGCTCGATCGGCGACGGGGTGGTGAGCACGGACGTCAGCGGTCGCGTGGACTACCTCAATCCCGTCGCGGAGCGGCTCACCGGCCGGCACCTGGATGACGCGCTCGGCAGGCCGGCCTCCGAGGTCGTGCGCCTGTTCGGCGAGGACGGGGACAAGCCGCTGGAGGACCCGCTCGGCGCCTGCCTGGCGGAGGGACGGCCGGTTTCCCTGGAGGACGAGGTGACCATGGCCGGGCCTGACGACACGGTCTTCGCCGTGAACGGCTCCGTGGCGCCCATCCGTGATCGCGACGGCGCCACGACCGGCGCGGTAATGGTGTTTCACGACGTCAGCCGGGAACGCCGCATGGCGTCGCAGATCGAGTACCAGGCCAAGCACGATCCCCTTACCGGCCTGATCAACCGGGCCGAACTCGAGGCGCAGCTGACCCACGCCGTGCACACCGCGCGCTTTCACCATCGCGAGCATGCGCTGTGTCATCTCGATATCGACCAGTTCAACCTGATCAACGAGACCTGCGGCCACGCCGGCGGCGACGAGCTGCTGAGGCAGATCGGGCAGCTGCTGCGGTCGCGCGTCCGGGGCAACGACGTTCTGGCCCGCCTGGGCGGCGACGAGTTCGCGGTGCTGCTGTTCAATTGCAGCCTGCAGGAGGCCGAGAAGGTGGGGGGCACCCTCCGGGAGATCGCGGCCCAGTTCCGTTTCGTCTGGGAACGCATGACCTTCGAGCTCAGCGTCAGCGTCGGCGTGGTCCCCGTTCAGGCCCGCAGCGGAACCGTCAGCGACATCCTGGCGGCGGCGGATTCGGCCTGCTACATGGCCAAGGAACAGGGGCGCAACCGGGTGCACGTGTATCAGCCCGACGAGATTGCCATCGCCCATCGGCACGGAGAGATGCAGTGGCTGCACCGGGTCTACGAGGCGCTGGAGGAGGAACGCTTCGTGCTCTACGCCCAGCGGATCCAGCCGCTGCGGCACGGGTCGGAGCTGCCGCCCGGGCGTGAGCTGCTGCTGCGCATGATCGACGAGAACGGGCGGGTATTGCCGCCCAGCGCTTTCGTGCCCGGGGCCGAACGTTACGGCCTGATGGAAAGCATCGACCGCTGGGCGGTACGGGCTGCCCTTACCCGGCTGGCACGCAGTCCCGACGCCCACGAGGGATTCTTCTCCCTGAACGTGTCGGGCCAGGCCCTGGCGGCGGAGGGCTTCGTCGACTACGTCGAGTCCGAGCTTCGCCGCAGTGGCGCGAATGCCGCCCGCCTGTGCTTCGAGATCAGCGAGACGGCGGCCCTCACCAACCCGGCGGCGACCACCGCATTCATTCACCGCATCCGGGAGCGCGGTTGCCGCGTGGCGCTGGACGATTTCGGCAGCGGGGCGAGCTCCTTCCTGTACCTGAAGAACCTGCCGGTTGACGTGCTCAAGATCGACGCCAAGCTGGTCCAGGGCATGACCGGAAATCCGGTCGACGCGGCCATGGTGGAGTCGTTGAACCGCATCGCCGGCCTGATGGGGCTGGAGACCGTCGCGCAGGGGGCGGACAGTCCGGCCACCGTGCAGCGTCTCCGGATCCTGGGGGTGGACTACGCGCAGGGTGCCGCCGTGCAGCCCGCGGAGCTGTTCGTGAAGGGGCGCGCCCGGATCGGGTCGATGCCGGGGAGTCCCTGACCGGCATCCCCGGGGCCGCGCCGCTCAGTCGGTGACCGCGCCCCGGCTGGCGCTCGAAACCAGGCGCGCGTACTTGCCCAGCACCCCGCGGGTTTCGCGTGGCTCCGGAATGCGGAAGCGGTCGCGACGTCGGGCCAGCTCCGCGTCCTCGACGTTCAGCTGCAGCAGCCGCCGGTCGGCATCGATGGTGATGCTGTCGCCCTCCTGCACCAGCGCGATGGTTCCGCCGGCGGCCGCTTCGGGCGCCACGTGGCCGACCACCAGGCCATAGGTGCCGCCGGAGAATCGGCCGTCGGTGACCAGGCCGACCTTGTCTCCCAGGCCGGAGCCGACGATCGCCGAGGTCGGCGAGAGCATCTCGCGCATGCCCGGACCGCCGCGGGGGCCCTCGTAGCGGATCACCAGGACGTCACCCTCGGCGATGCCGCCGTCGAGGATGGCCTGCATGCACTCCTCCTCGGAGTCGAACACCCGGGCCGGCCCGGTGATGCTGCGCTGCTTGATCCCGGAAACCTTGGCCACCGCGCCTTCCTCGGCGAGATTGCCCTTGAGGATGGCGAGATGTCCGCGGGGGTACACGGGCCGGTGCCAGGGGTGGATGATGTCCTGGTCGGACGGCGGCTCGCCAGGCAGGTCCTCCAGGATTTCCGCCAGCGTCTTGCCGGTCACGCTCGGACAGTCGCCGTGCAGCAGCCCGTGGTCGAGCAGCATCTTCATGACCTGCGGAACCCCGCCGGCGCGGTGGAACTGGGTCACCACGTAGCGGCCGGAGGGCTTGAGATCGCACAATACGGGGACGCGCTGCCGGATCTCCTCGAAATCGTCGATCGCGAGCTCGACCCCGGCGGCGTGTGCGATCGCCAGCAGATGCAGCACCGCGTTGGTCGAGCCGCCCAGCGCCATCACCACGCTGATGGCGTTCTCGAACGCCTTGCGCGTGAGCAGGTCGCGCGGCCGGATCCGCTTCTGGATCGCCTGCATCAGCGCCTCGGCCGAGAGCGCGGCGCTGTCGGCCTTCTCGGAGTCCTCGGCCGCCATGGTCGAGGACCAGGGGATGCTGATGCCCATCGCCTCGAAGGCCGAGGACATGGTGTTGGCGGTATACATGCCGCCGCAGGACCCGGCCCCGGGGCAGGCGTGGCGCTCCACCTCGAGCAGCTCCTGCTCGTCGATGCGCTGCGCCGAGTACGCACCGACCGCCTCGAAGGCGCTGACGATGGTCAGGTCCTCGCCCTTGTAGTGCCCCGGCTTGATGGTACCGCCATAGACGAATACCGACGGGATGTTCAGGCGTGCCAGGGCGATCATCGCTCCCGGCATGTTCTTGTCGCAGCCGCCGATGGCGAGCATGCCGTCCATGCTCTGCGCATTGCCCACGGTCTCGATCGAGTCGGCGATCACCTCGCGCGAAACCAGCGAGTAGCGCATGCCCGGCGTGCCCATGGAAATGCCGTCGCTGACGGTGATGGTGCCGAACATCTGCGGCATCGCGCCCGCGGCGCGCAGCGCCCGGTCGGCGCGCTGGGCGAGCACGTTGAGGCCCAGGTTGCATGGCGTGATGGTGCTGTAGCCGTTGGCAATCCCGACGATCGGCTTGTCGAAGTCCTCGTCGCCGAAGCCTACCGCCCGCAGCATGGCCCGGTTGGGGGTGCGCTGGGCGCCCTGGGTCACCACTCGACTGCGCTGATTGTCCGACATGAGAATGGTCCTCGGCTCTGGGGCGATCACTGTGCAAACGGCAGGATCGGGATTGTACATCACGCGCCCGCCGGCCCATAGCTCCTGCCTGAGCACGCTTGCGGGAAGACTGGTAGCATCTCCGGGCCGGGCCGGCCCTCAGCGCGCCCGGGCCTGCCGCGGGGCGGCGATCCTGCGGGTGGCAAATCCGTTCCGGGGAGGCGCTTCCGTGAGCGAAAAGTTCGTCAGCGAACGCAACCTGCGTTTCCTTCTGCACGAGGTATTCGATGTCGGCGGGTTGTCCGCGCTGCCGCGCTACGCCGCGCACGATGCCGAGACGGCCGACATGGTGCTGGACTCGGCCATGCGTCTGGGGCGCGAGCGCATGCGACCCTGCCTGGTGGAGATGGATCGGCGACCGCCGGTGCTGGAAGCGGGGCACGTGCGGGTCCACCCGGTGGTGCGCGAGTTCATGCGCGAGTGCGGCGAGGCCGGCTGGATCGGGGGGGGTGCCGACGAGGCGGCCGGTGGCGCGCAGCTGCCGTTCCTGCTGACCACCGCCTTCCGCTTCGTGATCTCGGCGGCGAACTACTCGCTGAGCGTGTATCCGTTTCTTACCGGCGGCGCCGCGCGCCTGATCGAGACATTCGGGGACGACGCCCTGCGCCGCACCTACCTGCCGCCCATGCTGGCAGGGCGCTGGCAGGGCACCATGGCGCTGACGGAGCCCCACGCGGGCAGCGCCCTGGCGGACCTCGGCACGACGGCCCGTCCGGCGGGCGACAGCAGTTACCGGGTGCGCGGGCAGAAGGTGTTCACCTCGGCCGGCGATCACGACGGCGCAGACAATATCGTGCACCTGTTGCTGGCACGGATCGAGGGGGCGCCCGCCGGCGTTCGGGGAATCTCGCTGTTCGTGGTCCCGCGCGAGCGTCCGGAGGCGGACGGCCGCCTGGTCGACAACGACGTGCGCGTGGCGAACCTGTTCCACAAGATGGGTTACCGCGGTGCGCCCATCGGACAGCTCAATTTCGGCGAGGGCGGCGACTGCCGGGCCTGGCTGGTGGGCGAGCCAAACCGGGGGCTGCAGTACATGTTCCGGATGATGAACCACGCGCGCGTGGATGTCGGCGTGGGGGCCGCGGGCATCGCGTCCGCCGCCTATTACGCATCCCTGGACTACGCCGCCCAGCGGCCCCAGGGCCGCCCGCTCGACGACCGCGACCCGCAGCGGCCCCCCGTGATGATCTGGGAGCATCCGGACGTACGGCGCATGCTGCTGTTCCAGCGCGCGGTGGTCGAGGGCTCCCTCGCGCTGCTGCTGCAGACCGCCCGTTACGCGGACCTGGCGGAGGCCGCCGACGGACGGGAGCGGCAGGAGGCGGCGGCGCTGCTGGACCTGCTCACGCCGGTGGCGAAGACCTGGCCGTCGGAGACCGGGATCCAGTCCGTGAGCGCCGGACTGCAGTGCCTGGGCGGTGCCGGCTACTGCGACGACTACGTGCTGGAGCAGCTTTACCGTGACGCGCGCATCCACCCGATCCACGAGGGGACCACGGGGATCCAGGCGCTGGATCTGCTGGGACGCAAGCTGCGCCAGGACGACGGCCTGGGCTTTCACCTGTTCCTCGAACGGATCGACGCGGCAGTGGAGGAAGCCCGTGACTGCGGCGGTCTGGACGGGGAATGCGAGATGCTCGAGGACGCCGCGGGGATGCTGCGGCAGGTTGCCACGCAGCGCCTGGAGAGGATCGCCGCCGGCGACCCGGTGCACGGCCTGGCGGACGCGACCGTGTTCCTGGAGATGTTCGGCCTGGTGGCGGTGGGCTGGCAGTGGCTGCGCCAGGCGGCCCGCGCCTCCCGCGCGCTGGCCGCCGCCGGCCGGGCCGGAGAGGGCACATTCTACCGGGGCAAGATCGGCACCTGCCGGTACTTCTTCCGCTATCAGCTTCCCCGGACCCGCGGGCTGGCGGCGGCGCTGCAGGCAAGCGACGGCTACGCGGCGGATTTTCCCACGGACTGGCTCAGCGACTGAGGACCTCGCCGTCCGGCTCGCGCCCGGCGACGCCGACGATGACGTGGGCGGAAATCTTCCCCCCCATCTTGGGATGATAGTAGCTGTCGATGCGCCGGAACTTCAGGCCCATCTCCTCGAACAGGTCCCGCGTGGAGCGGTTGATGTGGCAGCCGCAGGCCACGCGCGTCCACAGCGGGTCGATGCGATCCTGCCACTTCGCCACCGGCCGCTCCGGCGAGCGGGTGTGCTCGAAGAACAGCACGCGACCCCCCGGGCGCAGCACCCGCACCATCTCCGCGGTCGCCCGCCGCGCGTCGGGGATGGTGCAGAACACCAGGCAGGCGACGACCGTGTCGAAGCTCGCGTCACGAAACGGGAGGGCCTCCGCCGACGCCTGCTGCAGCCGCACCGGCAGGGTCACTCCGGTCTCGTGGATGCGCTCCCGCGCCTTCTCCAGCATCGCCGCCGAGGGCTCGATGCCGACCACCTCGGTAACCTTCGCCGGATCGTACAGCGGCAGGTTGATGCCGGTGCCGACGCCGATCTCCAGGACGCGGCCCGACGCTTCCCGCAGCAACGCTTCGCGATCCCGGTAGACGCCCCGTGTGACCCGGTCCAGCAGCCAGGGGAAGATTCGATCCGCATAGAGTCCCATCGTCGTATCCCTCACCAAACCGGAGACCTGCTGCCGGTTTCGTCCCGTCGAGCTTGTGTCCGTGGCCCGGGCCGGCTCAGTCGCCGGGCCCGCCGGCGACAGCGCCGGAGGCAGCCACCATGTATACATCGTAACGCGTGTGCCGGGTCTCGATGGAGAAGTCGGGGGGCCGCCCGTCCAGGACCGCCGCCCGGCGTGGGCGCTTGACCACCACGCGCTGTCGCGCGTGCGTCAGTCCGGCCGCCAGCAGCGCCGCGCCGTCCTGCTCCGGCCCGACGATCTCCCGCAGCAACTGCATCGCGCGTCCCGGCAGTGCCGACTTGCGGCGCGCCGGATACATCGGGTCCAGGTAGACCACGTCGGCGGCCGCCTCCCGGCGCGGGCCCATCAGGTCGACGGCATCGGTATGCGCCAGCGAGATGCGCGCGACCGCTGCGGATGCCGGGCCCGGATCGCGGGCGGCCCGTGCGAGGCCGTCGGCCAGCAGGCAGGCGACCGCCCCCGAGCGTTCCACGAGGTGCACGCGGCAGCCGAGGCCGGCGAGCACGAACCCGTCCCGTCCGAGCCCCGCGGTGGCATCGAGAACGTCCGGCCGCCTGCCCCGGCGGAGACCGACGGCCCGCGCCAGGGCCCGGCCCACACCGCCGCCGTGACGCTGGCCGTAGCCGGCCTCGCCGTGGAGGAAATCCACCCGCACCGGCTTGAAGCGGTTCCCGCCGTCGAGCAGGGAGACTCCGTCGTCGCCGACGCGCAGGGCGGGCCTGGCCGGCGGCCGCCGCGAGGCCAGCGGGAGCGCGAACCGCGCCGCCAGCGAGCGGGCCGCGTCCCCGTGGGCGGGAGATGCCGGAAACAGCGGAATGCCGATCTCGGGCTGTTGCGTGGTAGCGGACATGCTGGCCCCGCATTTCCGGCCCCCGTCCGGGGCGGCCGGCAGCGCCAAGGGCGTCATGACGCCGCTGCGGTCCGCTGGTACTATGCCCGGACAGTTTTCCGGTCTAAGCGTCAATCCACATCCAGGACCCGGGTGTCACCGGTTCGCCGGGCCCGGCAGAGAGGCAGACAATGAATATCGACTTTACGCCGGAGGAACGCAAGTTCCAGGAGGAGGTTCGGCAGTGGTTCGCCGAAAACCTCCCCAGCGAGATCAAGGAGAAGGTCGAGCTCGGGCTCGAGCTCACCAGGGAAGAGCAGGTCGCCTGGGAACGCAAGCTCGGCGAAAAGGGCTGGCTGGCGGCCAACTGGCCCGAGGAGTTCGGCGGCCCCGGCTGGAATGCGACCCAGCGCTACATCTTCGCGCAGGAGCGCGCGCTGGCATCGGCGCCCAACGTGAGCCCGTTCGGCGTCGCCATGGTGGCGCCGGTGATCATGGCCTTCGGCACCGACGAGCAGAAGCAGGAGTATCTCCCCAGGATCCGCACCGGCCGGCAGCTCTGGTGCCAGGGGTACTCGGAGCCGGGGGCGGGATCCGATCTGGCCTCGCTCAAGACCGCGGCCAAGCGGGAGGGCGACCACTACATCGTCAACGGCCAGAAGATCTGGACCACCCAGGCCCACTGGGCCGAGATGATGTTCTGCCTCGTCCGGACCAGCAGCGAGGGGCGCAAGCAGCAGGGTATCTCCTTCCTGCTGATCGACATGAACAGTCCCGGGATCGAGGTCCGGCCGATCATTACCATCGACGGCGTGCATCATCTCAACGAGGTGTTCCTTACCAACGTCAAGGTGCCGGTGGCAAACCGGGTCGGTGAGGAAGGCCAGGGATGGACGCTGGCCAAGTACCTGCTGGGGCACGAGCGTACCGGCATCGCCGGCGTGCCCGAATCCACCAAGCAGATCGCGCGCTTGAAGCGCATCGCGGGCGAGGACACGGTCAACGGTACGCCGCTGCTGGAAAACCCGGACGTGCGCCGGCGGATCGCGGAGCTGGAGATCGACCTCAAGGCGCTGGAGTACACCAACTTCCGCACCCTGGACGCGATGGCCCGCGGCAACCCGCCGGGCCCGGAATCATCGGGTCTCAAGATCAAGGGGACGCAGCTGCAGCAGGGCATCACCGAGGCGCTGCTGGAGATGGGCGGCTACTTCTCGCTGCCCTGGCACACCGGGGAAGCGATCGGCATGCGCGAGTACAACACCTCGACGCTGCGCTACAACTTCCTGCGGGCGTCGACCATCTACGGCGGCAGCAACGAGATTCAGAAGAACGTGATCGCCAAGAACCTTCTTGGCCTGGGTTGAGGGGTGTGACATGGATTTTTCGCTTACAGACGAACAGCAGATGGTCCGCGACAGCGTGGAGCGATTCGTCGAGAAGGACTACCAGTTCGAGCAGCGCCTGAAGATCCTGGATCGCCCCGAGGGCTACAGCAAGGAACACTGGAACAGCTTCGGCGAGCTGGGCTGGCTGGGACTGCTGCTGCCCGAGGACGTGGGCGGCTTCGGCGGTACCGGCGTCGAGACCATGCTGGTGATGGAGAGCTTCGGCCGCGGGATGGTGCTGGAACCCTACGTGCCGACGGTGGTCCTGGGCGGCAAGGCCCTGGCGCTCGGCGGCAGCAGCGCGCAGCAGGAAGCGCTGATCCCGGGACTGATCGAGGGCGATCTCCAGCTGGCCTTCGGCTTCGCCGAGCAGGGCGGCCGTTACGACCTCGCCCGCGTGGCCACGCGGGCCGAGAAGAGCGGCAACGGTTACGCGCTCAGCGGCACCAAGTCGGTGGTGCTCAACGCGCCCAACGCGGACAAGCTGATCGTGTCCGCCCGCACGGGGGGCGGCGACGGCGACGCGGAGGGCATCAGCCTGTTCCTGATCGATGCCGGGGCCAAGGGGGTCCGGGTCAAACCGTACCGGCTGCTGAACGGAACCGTGGGCGGTGAAGTCAGCCTCGACGGCGTGAGCGTCGGTTCCGATGCCCTGCTGGGCGAGGAGGGCAACGCCCTGCCGCTGGTCCAGCGGGTGGTGGACTACGCCACCGCGGCCGTCTGCAGCGATGCCTACGGGGCCATGGACGCGGTGTTCCGTCGCACCGCCGACTACGTCAAGACGCGCAAGCAGTTCGGCGTGCCGATCGGCTCGTTCCAGGTGATCCAGCACGCGCTGGTGGACATGTTCGTGGAGGTCGAGCAGGCGCGTTCCATGTCGTACATGGTATCGATGAAGGTCGACGAGGAGGATGCCGACGAGCGCATGCGTGCGGTGTCCGCGGCCAAGGCCTACCTGGGCAAGGCGTCCCGCTTCGTCGGCCAGCAGGCGATCCAGCTGCACGGCGGGATCGGCATGACCGACGAGCTGGACGTCGGCCACTACTTCCGGAGGCTGACCATGTTCGACAACCTGTTCGGCAACCGGGACCACCACGTTGAGCGCTTCGCCTCGCTCACGCAGTAGGCTCCGGCAGGGCCGCATCCAGGGCAGCCGGCGCGGAGGAGCCGCGCTGGCTGCCAGGCCGGATTTCCCGCGGGAGGGCGCTAGAGCCGGGACGCGTCGAACAGGGAGCCCAGGCGCTGGGCCAGCATCATGTCCCCGTCGAGCTTGAGCTTGCCGGTCATGAACGCGCTCATGCCGTCCAGCTCTCCGGTCAGCAGCTTCACCAGGTCGTCGTCGCTGATGCGGATGGTTACCGACGGATTCTCCGCGGTGCCCTCGTGCACCTCGCAGCTGCCGTCGCCGATCACGGCGTACATCGGCTCGGTGATGGCGTACTGGATGGTGGCCTTCAGCTCTCCGGCGGCTTCCGCCCTGAATGCCTTGGGCATCAGCCGGATCAGATCGTTGGCGGTGCTCATCGGGCATCCTCCCTGATCGGATGAGTGGCGGTCGCGCGGTCCCCGACCGAGTCACCAAGTAAACGCGACAAGCGGCGCCGGCGCAAGGGGGATTGCACGATCCGCTGCAATCGTCCGGCCACCGCGCGGCAGGCCGGCATCAGTCGCCGCGGCGCTGCTGCGGGCGCAGCAGGTGGGTGACCTGGCCGCTGAGCAGCAAGCGCCCGGATTCACGCGCGTACATTTCCACGTGGTTGTGGCTGAGCTCGCCGTAATGGCGCTGCGTGCGGCCGATCACGCGCACGGGCTCGCGCGTTGCCGGGCCGCAGAAGGAAAGCTGCATCGACACGGTGACGGACATCACGCGCTCGCGCGCCCAGGTGCCGGAGACGACGCTGCCCATGCGATCGAAAAGCAGCAGCTGGTAACCCGGTGCGATGGCACCGGTGTCGTCCTCGGTGCGTGCCTCGGGCTCCTGGTCGATGTAGCCGAGGCCCTGCTCCAGGTGTCCGATGCGCACCGGCCGGCCGGCGCGCTGAAAGCGCTGGTTGAAGAGCTCGGCCAGGGGATGTTCGAGGGCCTGCCGACCGGGGACCAGGCGCATCGCTGCGGCCAGGTCCGTATGGTCCTCGTCGCGTAGCCGCAGCGCGGCGTCGAAGGTGCGCAGGGACAGGGCCGCGCTGGCCAGAACCCGCCCGTCCTCGCCGGTCACCTCTCCCTCGAGGAACAGGATCGCCCGCGTCCGGCGCAGCAGGCGCGCCTCGGCGGTGACGGCGTGCCGGGCACCCGGACGGAGATAGAAGATCTGGAAATCCAGCGGCGTGATCTCGACGCCGGTGTCGCCGGCCAGCCAGCGCGCCAGCAGCTTTCCGGCATCCAGCACCGCGGTGGCGGTGACGCCGCCGTGCAGGCGGCCGCCCAGATTCATATTGTCCTCGTTATAGGGTAACCTCAGGCGCAGACGATCGTCGGAGACCGCCTCGATCTGCAGTCCCACGGTGCCTGCCCAGCGGTCGAGACGATAGCGGGTCTGGAGGATTTCTCTGGCATTGTCGGACACGCGCTGCCTCCGCGTCGGGCGGGGAGCCGGCTGCGATCCCCGGGGCGCACCGGAAAGACTCAGGATTCTAGCAGACGGCGGTCCGCCGTGGCCGTCCCGCACTGCGACCTGCGGAATTCCCGTACTTGTCATTCATTCGATATCGAGGTGGATCCATGCCTGTACAGCGACCCCTGTTCCGCGAGGAGCACGAGATCTTTCGCAACACCGTCCGGCGCTTCTACGAGAAGGAAGTGATCCCCTACCACGAGCAGTGGGAGGAAGAGGGGCAGGTCTCGCGGGACCTGTGGCGCAAGGCCGGGGACGCGGGACTGCTGTGCATGTCCCTGCCGGAAGAGTACGGCGGTGCCGAGGGCGACTTCCTGTTCTCCATCGTGATGATGGAGGAGCAGTCGCGCGCCGGCACCAGCGGTCCGGGATTCGGCCTGCACAACGACATCGTTGCGCCCTATATCTACAAGTACGGCAACCGGGAGCAGCACGGGCGCTGGCTGCCGAAGATGGCCCGGGGCGAGTTGATCGGGGCCATCGCGATGACCGAGCCGGGGACCGGCTCCGACCTGCAGGCGGTGCGCACCACGGCGCGCCGTGACGGTGACCACTATATCGTCAACGGGCAGAAGACCTTCATCACCAACGGCTACATGTCCGACCTGGTGATCGTGGTGTGCAAGACCGATCCCGAGGCCGGGGCCAAGGGCATCAGCCTGATCGTCGTCGAGAGCGGCATGGAGGGCTTCGAGAAGGGACGCAAGCTGAAGAAGGTGGGCATGAAGGCGCAGGACACGGCTGAGCTGTTCTTCAACAACGTCCGGGTGCCGAAGGAGAACCTGCTCGGCCAGGAAGGGCAGGGATTCGCCTACCTGATGAACGAGCTGGTGCAGGAGCGGCTGGTGATCGGGATCAACTCGATCTGCGCAGCCGAGCGCACGCTGGAGAAGACCATCGAGTACACCAAGGAGCGCCAGGCGTTCGGTCAGCCGATCGCGAAGTTCCAGAACACGCGCTTCAAGCTGGCCGAGCTCAAGACCAACGTAACCATCGGCCGCATCTTCATCGACCACTGCATCGAGCAGCACCTGCAGGGCAAGCTCGACGTTACCACCGCGGCCATGGCCAAGTACTGGTGCTCCGAGATGCAGTGCGCCCTGACCGACGACTGCGTCCAGCTGCACGGCGGCTACGGATACATGCTGGAGTTCCCCGTGGCGAAGGCGTTCGTGGACGGACGGGTGCAGCGCATCTACGGCGGCAGCAACGAGATCATGAAGGAGCTGATCAGCCGCGCGATCGTCTAGCCTCCGATAGGGATGACTGACGCGTCATTCCGGTACCCGGAGGACCGGCCGGCGAAGAAGGGGCGCCCGAGGGCGCCCCTTCGCTGGTGCGGCATCGACCGGACTGTCACTGCATGAAGCCCATGGTGGACTCCTGCAGGGAGTTCACCGCGGTCAGCTCGCTGAGATCCATGATCCTGCTCCAGTTGTCGCGGATCTCCTCCAGCGAGGCCACGCCGTTCTCCGCGCCGGTCTTGAAGCCGGCACCCCGGTGCAGCTTGACGTGGAACACGCGCCCCGCACCGACCTCGAACACCTGGCCGCTTTCCTGGCAGTCCTCGCTGCACAGGTAGCCCACCAGGGGCGCGACCGTCTCGGGCTCGATCATCTTGAGCACCTCCGGCGGCAGCAGCTCCTCGGTCATGCGCGAGCGGGCGATCGGCGCGATGATGTTGCTCTTGATGTCGTACTTGACACCCTCCAGCGCCAGCGTCTGGCCGAAGCCCACCAGCCCCATCTTGGCCGCCGAGTAGTTGGCCTGGCCGAAGTTGCCGTAGAGGCCGGCCGCCGACGAGGTGTTGACCACGCGGCCGTAGGACTGCTCGCGGAAGTGTTCCCAGACGGCCTTGGTCATGCAGAACGCGCCCTTGAGGTGCACCTTGTGCACCATGTCCCAGTCCTCCTCGATCATCTTCGCGAAGGACTTGTCACGCAGGATGCCGGCGTTGTTCACCAGGGCGTGCACGCCGCCGAAGGTCTCCAGCGCCGTCTTGACGATCTTCTGCGCGTTCTCCATTTCCGTGACCGAGTCGTAGCTGGCCACGGCGCTGCCGCCGGTGGCCTTGATCTCGTCCACCACCTTGTCGGCGGCCGACTGGCTGGCCCCCTCGCCCTGGGTGCTGCCGCCGAGGTCATTGACCACCACGTTGGCGCCGCGCGAGGCGAACATCAGGGAATAGGCGCGGCCGAGCGCGCCCCCGGCGCCGGTGACAATGACCGTCTTTCCATCGAAACGAACGTCCGACATGGCTTACTCCTGCTTGGATGGTTGCTGTGGGTGGCGAAGCGATCAATCGGCGAAGCGGGCGTGGCCCCGGGTCAGGGCGACGACGTCGCGCTCCTTGACGCGGGTCTGGAACAGTGCTTCGTCGCCGTCAGCCCAGATCTCCGTGACCAGGGTCTCGCCCGGGAACACGGGGCTGGAGAACCGCCCCTGGAAGCTCTTCATGCGTTCGGGCTGCATCTCCGCGCAGGCCTCCAGCACCCCCCAGCAGGCGATGCCGTAGGTGCACAGGCCGTGCAGGATGGGCGTATCGAAACCGGCGAGCTTCGCGAACTCGGGATCGGCGTGCAGCGGATTGTAGTCGCCGCTGAGCCGGTACAGCAGGGCCTGGTCTTCCCGCGTCGGGGTTTCCAGGACCTGGTCGGGGGCTCGGTCGGGCATCTCCCGCACCGGCTCGCGTGGCCCGGCTTCGCCGCCGAATCCCCCGGCACCCCGCACGAACAGCGTGAAGCGGTTGCTGAACAACTGCCGGTCCCTGTCATCCACGGTGTCCGTGCGCAGGACCACCGAGGCACCCTTGCCCTTGTCGTAGATCCCCTCGATCCGGCCGCTCGTAGTGAGCTTCCCGCTCACCGGGATCGGCCGGTGGAGCTCGAAGGCCTGTTCGCCGTGGAGGATCATCATGGGGTTGGCCTTCAGCATCGACACGCACCCGGACATGGCGGGGAAGGGCGGGACGACCGCAAAGCTCGGCAGCACTCTGAGGCTTCGCTCGTAGGTGAAGGGCAGCTGGTCGCGACCCATGCCGAGTCCCAGGTGGTACAGGATCACGTCCCGGGTCCCGTACTCGTAGACCATGGGCTCGAGCTCCTGCCCCACGGCGTCGAGATTGATCTGCTCCGTCATGGCTTCTCCTGGCTGCGGCGAGACTCGAAGCTGCGTCCCTGGCGGCGGAGCCGCCGGCACCGCGACGCGCGTCAGGTGAGCAGGAAGTGGGCCCGGGCGACGGCGATGGGCTTGTCCGGGGACGCCTGCCAGGCGTCCACGCCCACGTGCGCCACGCGCTTTCCCTGCTTGGTCACCCGGCACACCGCGTGGGTGTCGGCGGCCCGCCCGGAGCGCAGATAGTCTATCGAGAAATCGATGGTTTTGGGCATCTGCACGGATTCGCGCTCGGCGATCAACTGGCAGATGGCGGCATGCTCCATGAAACCGCCGATCACGCCCCCGTGTAGCGCGGGCAGCATCACGTTGCCGATGTTGCGGTCGTTGAAGGGCAGGTGAAACAGCAGCCGGCCGTCCTCCCGGCGCATGCGCATGCCCAGCAGTGCGGCGTAGGGCACCGCGCTCATGAGCTCCCCGTAATCCCCCGTCTCGCGCGCCCGCGTGACCACCTCGTAAAGACTCATGACGCCTTGTCCTTGCGGAAGATGGTGGTGTGGCGGCTGGCACCCCGCATGAACGAGGACACGCTGCTGGCGACCGGGTTCTCCGGGGAGTCCTGGTAGGCGAGAGCGCGCACGAAGGCGATCTGGCGGGTGCGCTTGTAGCAGTCGGCCCGGGCGAACAGGTCCCTGCCGGGACGCGCCGGCTTCATGTAGTCGATCCGCAGGTCCAGCGTCGCGATGGTCTCGAAATCGGGCAGGGAGCAGAACACGGCGAGGCCGGACACGCTGTCGATGAGCGAGGTGATCACGCCGCCGTGGATGACGCCGTTGTCGGGATTGCCCACCAGCGCGTCCCGGTAGGGCAGGCGCAGGGTCGCCGAGCCGGGCTCGGCGTCCACGAACGTGATCCCCAACGTGTCGTTGTGCGGGATGGCGTTCAGGAACCGGTATTTCAGGGTTTCGCGCACCTGGTCCGGATAGCGGGCGAACAGCGTGTCCTCGAAGGCCATAGGCGCAAACGGGTTCTGGCGGGCGGTGGCGCCATCATACTAGCAAGCAGCGCCGCTGTCTTTGAAAGGTCATGATCCGTGGATCAGAATGTGCAGATCCCGTGGCGGGCGGCTCGCGGCGGTGGCCGGAAGCGCCGCCGCCTTCGTTCCGCCGCGACGGGATGGGGATTATGCAGGAAAGTTATGTATAAACAACTTTCCGGGCTTTCGTGATTCGGTATGGCATACTTATCATGCCCGCAGCCGGGACGCGGATGACGACGACCGTGGACCCGAACGCTGACACGGAACAGGAGGTACCAGGACATGGCTCTGAGACTAGGCGACACGGCACCCGACTTCACCCAGGATTCCACCATCGGCAAGCTGCACTTCTACGAGTGGGCCGGTGACAGCTGGGTGGTGCTGTTCTCCCATCCGGCGGACTACACGCCCGTATGCACCACCGAGCTGGGCTATACCGCCAAGCTGGCGGACGAGTTCCGCAAGCGCAACGTCAAGGCGCTCGCCCTGAGCGTGGACCCGGTGGATTCCCACGAGGGCTGGATCAAGGACATCAACGATACCCAGCACACCCAGGTCAACTTCCCGATCATCGCCGATCATGACCGGAAGGTTTCCGATCTGTACGACATGATCCATCCCAATGCCGACAACACGGCGACCGTGCGCTCGGTATTCGTGATCGATCCGGGCAAGAAGGTCCGGTTGACGATCACCTATCCGGCGAGCACGGGTCGGAACTTCGACGAGATCCTGCGGGTGATCGACTCGCTGCAGCTGACCGACAACTACGGTGTGGCCACGCCGGTCAACTGGAAAGACGGCGAGGACGTGGTCATCGTGCCCTCGATCAAGGATCCCGAGGAACTCAAACAGAAGTTCCCGAAGGGCTACAAGGAACTGCGTCCGTATCTGCGCATGACGCCCCCGCCGAACAAGTAAGCCGGCACACGGGATACGGGTACGGGCCGGCCGACGCCGGCCCGTTTCTCTTGGACCCCGCCGTGATCGGGTAGAATCGGGCCCCTCCCGCAACCACCCGGAGACAGGATCCATGTCCCCAGCGACTACCGATCTCTGCGACGCGCACGGCGATCGCCTGCAGGTCGCCGAGCCCGTGTTCCGCGCCTTCGGCGCCCGGACCGCTTTTGCCGGCACAGTGGCCACGGTCAAGGTATTCGAGGACAACGTGCTGGTACGTGAAACCCTCGAGCAGCCCGGCGAGGACAGGGTGCTGGTCGTGGATGGCGGGGGTTCGACGCGCTGTGCCCTGCTGGGGGACCGGCTGGCGGCGAAAGCGGTGGAGAACGGCTGGAGCGGCGTGGTCGTCTACGGCTGCATCCGCGACTCGGCGGAGATCGACTCCCTCGACCTCGGCGTGCGGGCGCTGAACGTGCATCCGCGCAAGAGCGTCAAGCGCGGCGAGGGTCAGCGGGACATCCCGGTGCGCTTCGCCGGCCTCGAGATCCGCCCGGGCGCCTGGCTCTGCGCGGACGCCGACGGCATCGTGGTCGGCGACCAGGCTCTCTCGGCCTGATCCGCGCCCTCAGCGGCCCGTTCCGCCCCGGGAGGGCGCGCCGAGCCGGCGGATCTCCGCGGGACCGAGTTCGCGCCACTGGCCGGGTGCCAGGACCTCCAGGGTGATCGGGCCGATGGCGTATCGCACCAGGCGCAGCGTCGGATGGCCGACAGCGGCGGTCATGCGTCGAATCTGCCGGTTGCGCCCCTCGCGCAGCACGACTTCCAGCCAGGCGGTCGGGATCCGCGCCCGGTAGCGGACCGGCGGCGATCTTGGCCAGAGCTCCGGCTCGGGAAGGCGCCGCACGCGGGCGGGACGGGTACCGCCCTCGCGCAGGGCGATACCCGCCCGCAGGCGGGCCAGCGCCGCATCGTCTGGTTCCCCCTCGACCTGGACCCAGTACGTCTTGGGCAGCTTGCGTCCGGGATCGGTGATCCGGTGCTGGAGGCGGCCATCGTCGGTGAGCAGCAGCAGGCCCTCGCTGTCCCGGTCCAGCCGTCCGGCCGGGTAGACCGACGCCACCGGGACGTAGTCCGCCAGCGTGGCCCGACCGGCATCGTCGCTGAACTGGCAGGTGACGCGGAATGGCTTGTTGAGCGCGATGACGCGGGGGCGGCGACCGGCGGCCATGGGGCCCTCCTCGCGACGCCTCAGGACGGGTTCGGCGGTTCCTGCGCATGGGTCGGGGCCGGCACGCGGCTGCCGAGAAGATGCTCCAGGGCCGAGCCCATGCGCTCGACCGCCGCGCGGCCCTCGGCGATCGCTTCCGGCCCGCGGTGGAACTCCATCAGTCCCAGGTGTGCCAGCCGCGGGCTGATCACCAGGTCCGGCGGGTCGCCGGCCATGCGGCTGCGGGTAATGCGGTCCTGCATGATGTTGATGGAGGCGGACAGGACATCGAACAGGCCCGGTCCGCTTTCCTGCTGGCTGTTCGACAGCGAGATCAGGTTGCGGATGTTCCAGCGGAAGCGGCCGGCGGCGACCTCGTGCGCGGGATCCGCGCGACGGGTGCCTCCGGCATCCTCGTTCGGCGTAGCACCGGTGAGCTCGGTGCTGACGTGACGGACCGGTCGCCCGTGGTTGCGGGAACGGGTAACCAGGTCGCCGTTGAGATTCACCGCGATGACGATGTCGGCCCCCATCGCGCGGCACACCGAGACCGGGACCGGGTTGACCAGCCCGCCGTCCACCAGCCAGCGGCCGGCGGCTCCCTGTACCGGGGTAAACAGGCCGGGCAGCGCGATCGACGCCCGGATAGCCTGCAGCAGCGAGCCCTCGTGGAACCAGCGCTCGTGGCCGGTGGCCAGCTCGGTCGCCACCGCAGCGAAGCGGGGGCTGCGCAGCTCCTCGATGCGCACGTCGCGAATCCGGTCGGCCAGGATGCCCATCAGCCGGCTGCCCTCGATGAAGCCGCCGCCACGGACCGTGACGTCCAGCATCCGCACCACGTCCAGGCGGCGCAGGGAACGGATCCAGCGCGCGAATTCATCCATGTAGCCGCTGGCATAGGCACCGCCCACCAGTGCGCCCACCGAGGCCCCGCACACGATCGCGGGACGGACGCCGGCTTCCGCCAGCGCTTCCAGCACGCCGATGTGGGCCCAGCCGCGGGCGGATCCGCTGCCCAGGGCAATGCCGATGGTGACGGGAGCGTCCTCGCCCATGCGTGCGGCCCGCTAGCCGCGGCGCCGGCCGGCGCCGGCCTCGGCGGGCTTCTGCTCCTGCATGCCCGGCCGCTGGAAGAACTGGGGGTCCATCAGCTCGATGAAGCGCTTGGCCTGAGGCGTGAGGAACTTGCCCTTGCGCGTGACCACGCCATAAGTGCGCTTGGGGAAGTACTCGTTCAGGGGGATGGCGGTCAGGTCCTCGTCTCCGGTGAGGCAGATGCTGGTGACGATGGACACCCCGAAGCCCAGCGCCACGTATTTCTTGATCACCTCCCAGCCGCCGGCTTCCAGCGTGACGTGGAAGTCCACGTTGTGCTGCTGGAACACCAGCTTCACCACCCGCCAGGTGCTCAGGTGGCGGGGGGGCAGGATCAATCCGTAGCTGCCGATGTCCTTGAGGGTAATCTTGTCGAGGTGGGCCAGCGGGTGGTCCCGAGCGGTGATCAGCATGGGGTCGTAGGAATAGATCGGCCAGTAGCTGACGTCGTCCGGGACGTCCAGCATCGAGCCCACCGCGATGTCCACCTCGTCTGCCCGGAGCATCTCCAGGCCGTCCCGGCCGGTCACGTTGTGCAGGTTGAAGTGGATACCGGGGTAGAGCTTGGCGAATTTGCCTACAATTTCGGGGAGCAGGTACAGGAGGGTCGATTCCCCCGCCGCGATATCCAGGCGCCCCGACTCCAGGTTGCCACGCTGCGAGGCGAAATTCTCCGGCAGGGTCTCCAGTCCCTCGACGAGCGGCAGGGACAGTTCGTAGAGAACCTGGCCCTCCGGGGTGAGCTTGATGCGCGGCCCGCGGCGCTCGAACAGGATCACGTCGAGCTCGCGCTCGAGAGCCTGGATCTGCAGGGAGACCGAGGGCTGGCTCAGGAACATGCGCTCCGCCGCCTTGGATATGCTGCCGGTCTGGGCGGCATAGCAAAAGCCGCGGAGCTGCTGCAGACGGTTGTGCTTGTAGTAGTGGCGAACGGACGATGCATCGGCCACGGCGGCGCCCTCTTAAGCATTAACCATTGCAATACTAAACATTGAAGAAATTGACTTGTCAAATCTCAACGGCAGGCCGTAGGATAGCCGCCTGAATTTTGCCGGGTACAGGCCCTACGGCGCCTGTTCCCGCGGTCGTGCGGGGACGGGGCGATGTCAGGGGGATGCCGGCGGGGACACTCGGGGGACGCGGGATGCGACCATCGCGAGAGATTGCCGATTGCAGGATGCCGAGCCTCATCTGCCTGCCGCCCTCGGCCGGGAATCCGTATCCGGAAAGCCGCGTACCGGCCCCGGGGCCCTGGCTGCCGGATGTCTTACCAGAATCCGGTCCCGGGCGCAACGGCCGCGCCGCCTGCATCCATGCCGGACATCGAAGGCCTGAAACGGGCCTGGCTCCGGGCGGGCCCGCTCTTTACAGGCCCGCGTGCCGGCCTTGCGGAACGGCCGGCGCCGCCGGAGAAGACATTCACAGGCCTTGAACGGCTACGAGCACTTGCCCTTTAGAGAGAGGGGGATATCGCGATGACCCGTGAAGAAGCTGCGAAAGCACTCGAGAAGGAGTGGGCCGAGAGTCCGCGCTGGAAGAACGTCAAGCGGGACTATACCGCCGCCGACGTGGTGCGGCTGAGCGGTTCGCTCCGGATCGAGCACACGCTGGCCCGGCGCGGAGCGGAGAAGCTCTGGAAGTACATCAACACCGAGCCCTACATCAACGCACTGGGGGCCCTCACCGGCAACCAGGCGCTGCAGCAGGTCAAGGCGGGGCTCAAGGCCATCTACCTCTCGGGCTGGCAGGTCGCGGGCGACGCCAACCTGGGCGAGACCATGTACCCCGACCAGTCCCTGTATCCCGCCAACAGCGTCCCGGCGGTGGTGCGCCGGATCAACAACGCACTCAAGCGCGCCGACGAGATCTACTGGGCCGAGGGCCGGGACGACTTCGATTTCTTCCAGCCGATCGTGGCCGATGCCGAGGCCGGCTTCGGCGGTGTGCTCAACGCCTTCGAGCTGATGAAGGCGATGATCGACGCCGGTGCCTCGGGCGTCCACTTCGAGGACCAGCTCGCCGCGGCCAAGAAGTGCGGCCACATGGGCGGAAAGGTTCTGGTGCCGACCCAGGAGGCGGTCGCCAAGCTCAACGCGGCGCGCCTGGCCGCCGACGTCTCGGGTGTGCCGACGGTACTATTGGCGCGCACCGACGCCGACGCGGCCAACCTGCTGACCTCCGACGTCGACGAGCGGGACCACCGATTCCTCACCGGCGAGCGCACCGCGGAGGGATTCTTCCGCGTCAAGCCCGGCGTCGACCAGGCGATCGCCCGGGGCCTGGCGTATGCGCCGTACGCGGACCTGCTCTGGTGCGAGACGTCGACCCCCGACCTCGAGCAGGCGAAGAAGTTCGCGGAGGCGATCAAGAAGGAGTATCCAGACCAGCTGCTGGCGTACAACTGTTCGCCCTCGTTCAACTGGCGCAAGAACCTCGACGACGCCACCATCGCCAAGTTCCAGAACGAACTCGGCGCGATGGGCTACAGGTTCCAGTTCATCACGCTGGCCGGCTTCCACGCCCTGAACTACAGCATGTTCACGCTGGCCAAGGGCTACAAGGAGAAGCAGATGGCAGCCTACGTCGAGCTGCAGCAGGCCGAGTTCGCCGCCGAGAAGGATGGCTACACGGCCACGCGGCACCAGCGGGAGGTCGGCGCCGGCTACTTCGACGACGTCAATACGTCGGCACAGGGCGGCAACGCTTCGACCAACGCGCTGACCGGCTCCACCGAGGAAGCGCAGTTCTGACGTCGACCACTGCGGAAGCAGGTCGAGCCGGGCCCGGGGCGGGAAGCCGTTCCGGGCCCTTTCTTTTTGCGCGGCCGTGCGGGACACCCTGGCATGCGCCGTCCGGGGGATTCCGTGATACCATCCGGCTCGGGGCCCGGGAGCGACGGTCCGATCCGCCGGCTGAACACTTACCTGCACTCGAGGTTCACATGGCCTACAGCAAGATCCAGCTTCCCAGGGAGGGAAAGCGCATTACCGTTAACACGGACTACTCCCTGAACGTTCCCGAAAAGCCGGTGCTTCCCTTCATCGAGGGTGACGGTATCGGCATCGACGTCACGCCGGTGATGCGCCGGGTGGTCGATGCCGCGGTGGAGAAGGCCTACGGCAACAAGCGCAAGATCCATTGGATGGAGATCTACGCCGGCGAGAAGGCGGCGAAGCTGTACGGCGAGGACCAGTGGCTGCCGGAGGAGACGCTGGACGCGATGCGCAAGTACGCGGTCTCGATCAAGGGGCCGCTGACCACTCCCGTCGGCAAGGGCTACCGCTCGCTCAACGTCGCCATCCGCCAGATCCTGGACCTGTACGCCTGCATACGGCCGATCCGGTACTTCCCGGGCACCCCGACGCCCATGAAGGACTCCGAGCATACCTACATGACCATCTTCCGCGAGAACACGGAAGACATCTACGCGGGCATCGAGTGGCCGGCCGGGTCCAAGGAAGTCAAGAAGGTGATCCGCTTCCTGCTGGACGACATGGGCGTCAACGAGATCCGTTTTCCCAACACCTCCGGCATCGGCATCAAACCGGTCTCGCGGGAGGGGTCGCAGCGCCTGGTACGCAAGGCCATCCAGCACGCGATCGACGATGACCGCAACTCGGTCTCCCTGGTGCACAAGGGCAACATCATGAAGTACACCGAAGGTGCGTTCCGCGACTGGGGCTACGAGGTCGCCCGCGAGGAGTTCGGCGCCGAGGTGATCGGCGACGGCCCGTGGTGCCAATTCGCGAGCCCGCGTACCGGCCGCAACATCGTGGTCAAGGACGTGATCGCGGACAATTTCCTGCAGCAGATCCTGCTGCGGCCCGAGGAGTACGACGTCATCGCCACCCTGAACCTCAACGGCGACTATATCTCCGACGCCCTCGCGGCCCAGGTCGGCGGCATGGGCATCGCCCCCGGCGCCAACACCGGGGACGGCGTGGCCGTGTTCGAAGCCACCCATGGCACCGCCCCCAAGTATGCGGGCAAGAACCGGGTCAACCCGGGCTCGATCATCCTGTCCGCGGAGATGATGCTGCGCCATATCGGCTGGACCGAGGCGGCCGACCTGATCCTCAAGGGCGTCGGCGGTGCCATCGCGGCGAAGACCGTGACCTACGACCTGGCGCGGGTCCGCACCGCCTTCACCGGTCCACGCCGTGAGCAGGGCGCCCAGGGTGGCAAGCGTACGGTCGAGGAGGACGTGCAGCGGCTGATCCCGGGAGCGACCCTGGTGACCTGCTCCGGCTTCGGCGATGCGGTCATCAAGCACATGTAGAGGTTCCGCCGCCCGCCCCGGGTGACGCGGCATACGTGGAGGCCACGAGAGCATGATCCGGGTCCTGCTGGTGGATGACCACAAGCTGGTGCGTACCGGCATCCGGCGGCTGCTGGCGGACACTGCGGAGATCGAGGTGGTGGCGGAAGCCGAGTCCGGGGAGGAGGCCATCCAGCTCGCCCGCAGCCACCGGCCGCAGGTGGTCCTGATGGACGTGAGCATGCCCGGCATCGGCGGTCTGGAGGCGACCCGGAAGCTGCTGCACCAGGATCCTGCGATCCGCATCATCGCTCTGTCGGTGCATACCGACGATCCCTATCCCAGCCGCCTGCTGGAAGCCGGTGCCGCCGGCTACCTGACCAAGGACTGCGGGGCGGAGGAGATCATTACCGCGATCCAGCGGGTCAGCCGGGGCGACGTCTACATCGACGCCGACGTGGCGCGCAGCCTGGCTATTTCGGGACTGCCGGGGCACGGCGGCGGGAACAATTTCCAGAAGCTGTCCCAGCGGGAGATGCAGATCATGCTGATGGTGGTGCAGGGCCACGCCATCCAGGAGATCTCCGACCGGCTGTTCATCAGCCCGAAGACCGTCAGCACCTACCGCTACCGCCTGTTCGAGAAGCTCGGCGTCGCCAACGACGTCGAGCTGACCCATCTCGCGATCCGTCACGGGATCGTGGGCGACTCGGACAATAACAAGTAACGCAAAGACTTGCAGGCCCTTTCTCAGATCGAACGGGAATATTTTCCGCGAATGCGCCGGTTGCCGCGGTATGCGAAAATCCCGGCATGTCCCAGCAGACTCCCGCGTTCGATCCGGACTGCCGCCGCTGTCCCCGGCTCGCGGCCCACCTGGATGAGGTGGCGCACGAGCATCCGGGCTATCATTGCCGGCCGGTGCCGCCGTTCGGCCCTCCCGGAGCGCGCCTGGTGATCGTCGGGCTGGCGCCGGGGCGGCACGGCGCCAACGCGACAGGGCGGCCGTTCACCGGGGATCACGCCGGCATCCTGCTGTACCGGACCTTGCACGCGTTCGGCTTCGCCAGCGCCCCGGTGTCCCGGCGCGCGGACGACGCGCTGGAGCTGCGTGACTGTCGGATCACCAACGCGGTCAAGTGCCTGCCGCCGGGCAACAAGCCCACGGGCGCGGAGGTCCACACCTGCAATGCCTACCTGCGGCGCGAGCTGCGGTGCGGCCATGCACCCCGGGTGGTGCTGGCGCTGGGCGGCGTGGCCCATCGGGCGGTCGCGCGAGCATTCGGCCGCCGGCAGGCGGAGCTTCCGTTCGGACACGGACGGATGCACCGGCTGGGGCAGGGGCGCTGGCTGCTGGATTCATATCACTGCAGCCGCTACAACACCCAGACGGGGCGGCTCACGGGGGAGATGTTCGCCGCCGTGTTCGCCACGGCGCGACGATTGCTCAGCGAGGCAGAAAGCCGTGACGCAGGGGTTTGATCCGGCCGCCTTCGTGAAGACACTGCCGACCCGGCCCGGCGTGTACCGGATGCTGGACGAGCAGGGGCAGATCATCTACGTGGGCAAGGCACGCAGCCTGCGCAGCCGGGTTTCGAGCTACTTCCGCAACGACGTCGCCTCGCCCAAGACACGGGCGATGGTGGCGCGGGTCGCGCAGGTGGAAGTCACCATCACCCGCACCGAGGCGGAGGCCCTGCTGCTCGAGAACAACCTGATCAAGGAGCACCGGCCCCGCTACAACGTGCTGCTGCGCGACGACAAGAGCTATCCGTACATCTACCTGTCGGGCGATCATCCCTTTCCCCGCATCGGTTTCCACCGCGGCGCGCGCCGCGGCACAGGGCGCTATTTCGGACCCTATCCGAGCGCCGGGGCGGTGCGTGCGACCCTGCGGGAGATGCAGCGGCTGTTCCGCATCCGCCAGTGCGAGGACACGTTCTTCGCCAACCGCAGCCGGCCCTGCCTGCAGTACCAGATCGAGCGCTGCTCGGCCCCGTGCGTGGGATACATCAGCAGCGAGGAATACGCCCGCGACGTGGAGCACGCGGTCCACTTCCTGGAAGGGCGCAGCAACCGGGTGATCGACGAGCTCGCCCGGCGCATGGAGGAAGCCGCCGGAGCGCAGGAGTACGAGCTGGCAGCCCGCTGCCGGGACCAGATCATCGAGCTGCGCCGGGTGCAGGAGAAGCAGTTCGTCAGCGGCGGCAGCGGCGATTTCGACGTCATCGCGGCGGTGCGCTCGGAGGCACTCTGCTGCGTTGCGGTGGGCACCATCCGGGGTGGACGTCAACTGGGAACCCGGAGCTATTTCCCGCGCGTGCCCGAGAACACCGGCGAGCCGGAGCTGCGCGCGGCGTTCCTGGCGCAGTACTACGCCGAGCGCAAGGCCCCGTCCGAGGTCCTGACCGACGGACCGGTGGAGGAGGAGGAGACCCTCGAGCGGATGCTGGCGCAGGACGCCGGCCGGCGGGTGGCGATCCGCCATCGGCTGCGCGGCGACCGGGCCCGCCGCGTGGCGATGGCGCGCGAGAACGCGGAACAGGCGCTCGCCATGCGGATGGCCGCGGACGCGGGCAGTGCCCAACGGCTGGCGGAGCTGCAGGAGGCACTGGAACTCGAGCAGGCGCCCTCGCGCATCGAGTGCTTCGACATCAGTCACACCATGGGGGAGGCCACCGTCGCGTCCTGCGTGGTGTTCGGCCCGGAGGGGGCGATCAAGAGCGACTATCGCCGCTTCAACATCCGTGACGTCACGCCGGGCGACGACTACGCGGCCATCCGGCAGGCCGTACGGCGCCGCTACAGCCGCCTCAAGCGGGAGGAGGCGGTGCTCCCGGACCTGCTGCTGATCGACGGTGGCAGGGGCCAGCTGGCGCAGGCCGAAGAGGCCCTGGCGGAGCTGCAGGTCGACGAGATCCAGCTGCTGGGCGTGGCCAAGGGGCCCAGCCGCAGGCCCGGCCTGGAACAACTCTTCTTGTCGGGGCGCGACACCCCCATTATACTCCCGCCGAACTCGGGGGCGTTGCAGCTCATCCAGCAGGTCCGTGACGAGGCGCACCGGTTCGCGATCACCGGACACCGGCAACGGCGGGCCAAGGCACGCCGGACTTCCAGCCTCGAGACGATTCCCGGACTCGGACCCAAACGTCGCCGGGAGCTCCTGCGGCAGTTCGGCGGCATCCGCCAGGTGGCGCGGGCCGACGTGCTGGAGTTGTCCCGCGTGCCGGGGATCAGCAGCCAGCTGGCCCAGCGCATCTATGACAGCTTTCATCCCGACGAGGCGTGACACCGGCCATGAGCCCCACCATCCCCAACATGCTCACGGTCGCGCGCATCGTGATGATCCCGCTGTTCCTGGTGGCCTTCTACCTGCCGTTCGGCTGGTCGGGCATGGCCGCGGCCTTCCTGTTCGCGCTGGCGTCCGCGACCGACTGGCTGGACGGGTATCTGGCGAGGCGCTGGCAACAGACCTCGGCGTTCGGCGCGTTCCTGGATCCGGTGGCCGACAAGCTGATGGTGGCGGTGGCCCTGATCGCGATCCTGCAGAAGGATCCGCGGATCCTGATGGCGCTCCCCGTGGCGATCATCATCGGCCGGGAGATAACGGTTTCGGCCCTGCGCGAGTGGATGGCGGAGCTGGGCAAGCGGGCCAGCGTAGCGGTTTCCGTGCTGGGCAAGCTCAAGACGACGGTGCAGATGGCGGCGGTGGTGCTGCTGCTGCTGCGGCACGGGCTCCCGGGCGTGCCGGCCTACCGCCTGGGCGTGGCCGGCCTGTACCTCGCCGCGGCGCTCACGATGTGGTCGATGATCCAGTATCTCCGCGCGGCATGGCCGGTGCTCAACGAGGACCGGCCGGGGGGCGCGTCCTAGGCCGCCGCGGCGGCTTGACACCCCGGAGCCCGCCGATACAATAGACAGCCGAAAGCGAAGCGGGAATAGCTCAGTTGGTAGAGCACAACCTTGCCAAGGTTGGGGTCGCGAGTTCGAGTCTCGTTTCCCGCTCCAAATTTCCGTTACCCGAGAACCTCGGTCGCCGGATCGGGGTTTTTTCGCTTCTGCAGGCTGCCAAAGTCCGGCAGGGCCGCGCGCGAAACCTGTCGGTGCGGGACAACGGCTAGGTGGCAGAGTGGTTATGCAGCGGACTGCAAATCCGTGGACGTCGGTTCGATTCCGGCCCTAGCCTCCACATTTCAAGGTAATACCAATCGTAACCCCGCGTGATAGCGGGGTTTTTGTTTGGAAACGCGCTGTTGCGACCGCCTCAAAAAGCTTGGATTTTTGCCCCAAGTGGGGGCAACATTGGGGGCACATGCCATGGACTAACGGGAGTCGCCCCCAGGAGTTGCCCCAAATGCCTCTCAGTGCTGCCCGCATCGACAACGCCAAGCCCAGGGACAGGAACTACCGCCTCACCGACGGACGCGGTCTCTACCTGGAGATCTCGCCCAGGGGCGGGAAGTGGTGGCGATTCAAGTACCGCTTCAACGGCAAGGAGAAGCGGATCGCGCTGGGGACTTACCCCGAGGTCTCGTTAAAGAAGGCACGCGACCGCCGGGAAGAGGCGAGGAGTATGATCGCCGACGGCGTTGATCCGGCCGCCAACCGCCGGGCCCTTCGGGAAGCTCGCGCGGAAGCCGCCGCCAACAGCTTCGAGAAAATCGCCAGGGAGTGGCACAGGCTCAACGAGTCCAAGTGGACCAGCCGGCACGCTGACAGGGTTCTTTCCCGCCTCAAAAACGAGGTGTTCCCCTGGATCGGATCACGACCCGTCAGCGAGATCGAAGCACCGGAGCTCTTGCGGTGCCTGCGTCGCATCGAGGATCGGGGCGCGGTCTATACGGCGCACCGCGTCCGCTCCCTGTGCAGCCAGGTGTTCCGATACGCCATCGTGACCTCGCGCGCGTCGAGAGATCCGGCGGCCGATCTCATCGGAGCTCTCAAGCCGCACAAGACGAAGCACTACGCCACCATCACCGATCCCCGGCAGATCGGCGCCCTGTTAAGGGCAATTGACGGCTACCACGGAACCTTCGTCGTTCGCTCTGCCCTGAAACTCGCGCCGCTGGTGTTCATGCGTCCCGGTAACCTCCGCTCCGCACGGTGGTCGGAAATCGACTTCCAGGCAGCAGAATGGCGTGTGCCGGTCGAGAGAATGAAGAGCGACCGACAGCATATCGTGCCACTCTCACGACAGGCTCTGGCCATCCTGCGAGACCTGCACCCCAAGACCTCCGGGGAGGGGGACTTCGTCTTTCCCAACCGGGACCACCGGGACTCGTGCATGTCCGAGAACACGATCAACGGGGCTCTGCACAGGCTCGGGTACAGCAAGGAAGACCTTACAGGGCATGGTCTGAGGCACATGGCGAGCACGATGCTGCATGAACGGGGTTGGGCCTCCGAGGCCATCGAGCGGCAACTCGCGCACGTGGACAAGAACAAGACGCGGGCCACCTACAACTACGCCGAATATCTGCCGGAACGGCGGGAAATGATGCAGGCGTGGGCTGACTTTCTGGATGAGTTGCGGGATGGGGCGGCAGCGATGCGGCAAATATGATCCGCATCGCAGTTTTACGAGAAGGTTTTGAGAAGTTGTTTACGAAGGTTGCCCCGGGAGTAGAATTACTAACGTCCTCTAAGGGACAAGGAAGGCGGCCACCGTCTCCTTTTTGAGCCGAGGCACCAGGAGCGTTCTGAGCGCGACGCAACCCGGTGTGTGTCGGAGCCGGCGAGCTTGAACTCGCCCCTCAAGAAGGACGGCCGGAAATGGCAATGCACAATGGCGTGTTTGTTCACGCCTACATGCGATTCCGTTTCGGCCGGTGGGAGTCAGTGTGCGCGCACTGGCGTTCCTATCCGGACCGGTAACGTACTGACACGATAAGAACGGAATCACCACTTCTGGCGGTGGCCGCCTCCCTCTTCCGATACACTAGCACAAGCACTCGCGGACGTTCACGACGAGTTCGTGAGCGACCCCTACTTCCCGGTTTATCACGGCATCAGCCACCCGACGGACCGTCCGGAAAGCCCTGGGCCGAGGGTCGCGGGATACCTGCGGTTTTCTCTCGCAGAGTGAATTGCCTTAACTCTGGCGCGGGCGTCCCGTTGTCAGGGGGGCGATCAACACCCGATCCGTTCATTCGGGACTTACGCGGAGCATTGGAGGCGCCAACCCAACCAAGACTCCAAGGCCCGAATGAACACTCACAAAAATACCCGATTAACGATCCATGGTGGAGAGCTGCTGGTGCGGCGCATCTTGCACCGGGGTCTGCGTCCCGCGAGGCGGCGCAGGCGATGGGGTGAGTCCGCGCACTGGCCGGATGCGCAACACTGGGTGTCGCTTGACACCTGTGGGGCTTGATCGTCAACTACGGCGAGGGCGAAATCGTAGCGGCGCGCAACTACTTGGCCGCCAACAATTAGGGCGAGAGCGGAGCATTGCGGGGCCTCCCCAAGGTTTGCGCGAAGGAATGCCGCGACGATGCGTTGCGCCGGGAAGCGTAATTGATGGACTACGAACCGTGAATGCGATGGGTGTTGTGAACCGCCCCGGGTTTTGCGGAGGCTCCAACTCTTGAGAGAATGGAGCCATGAACAAGTCCAACAAGTTTTCCCCTGAAGTCCGCGAGCGTGCGGTGCGCATGGTCCAGGAGCACCGCGG
>Ga0102962_1000027_pt1 | contig 88772 bp, 69 predicted proteins | sample SalPonF2_C_D2_MG_FD_84519 | JGI IMG/M metagenome (GOLD analysis project Ga0102962, IMG submission 84519) | Salt pond soil microbial communities from South San Francisco under conditions of wetland restoration - Salt Pond MetaG SF2_C_D2_MG ...
CCCGGGAGTAGCCGGGTGCGGGGTTCGTCGAACAATACCACCGATATGTAGCAAATCCATAAATTTCGGGTTATAGGGATCACCGACATCGTACCGGCGAAGTTCTCCCGTCCCCCAACAGGATACGTACAAGTAATGATCGTCAAGCGATAGATTAATGTCTGTGACCAACGGCGGGACGACTCCAAAGCCCTGGAGCAGCGGTGGGAGATCCTTGGCATCGGCCGGTTCGGCCGGAATTGTAATCACTTTTTTTGTTTTCCACTCGGCATTTCCGTTATGCCCCTCTCGGTACCAGAGGAAAATGGTCGAAGAGAGATCTTCAAGCGAGAGTGTCACACCCGCAAATCCATAGGCCTTTTGAGGATTGTGGGCCGGGCGAAGCTCCAGCACCATCTGTTGCTCAGCACCAAGATCCAGTGTTTGCAAGTGATCGTGGCTGCGAAGATCCCAAATATGAAGAGAATGGCCATACTTACCGTTTAACAACAAATCAGGGTCTACACCGTTTGCTACCATGTTTGGCGTTCCCCACTCGCTGGTAAGCATAGTATCGTAACCCAGATGCCACCAAAAATCATACGCTAGGTACTGGTCTCCACGATTTCGTTCCCAAGGCCCAATAACATCAAAAGTGTCATGGTCAAGCATAAAAATACCACCCGGACCATCGCCGTTCGATGAACCCAACGCATTAACGTAAATACCATTGGGACCACAGTGTACGGTGTGAGGCGCAGAATATCCTGCTTTCTTACTTATGGTTTCTGGTTCTATGATCTTGATCAACTTAGGATTTCGCGGGTCCGGCTTGGTATCAATGATATGGATTCGGGAAGATTTTATTCCCGGAACGATCAGGTACCGCCGTTCTGCATGGGCGTGAGGAGCATAGCCGCATAAATGAGAGCTACATGCATTCCAACCAAAATGATGTAGTTCATTATCTGAACCAGGAAGCTCGACTCTGCCAATAAGTTCACTATAGGTTTTTGATTTGGGATTGACATCAACCACCCCAATTGCGTCTTTTTCTCCTGCTCCCTTTGGGTTGAACATAGCCACGTAGGCTACTTCCTCATTCGGTGCATCCATCGCCATTTGAGGAGAAGTATAAAACGTCTCATCAGGTTTCCATTTTGGCATGATAATTATCCTTTTCGTTTAGATTTAAATTACACAAGTGTTAGCAATTAACACCTGAATAAAACCAACTCAGAAACCGTGCCTAAAATATCTGATTTACGTAATCTGCTGATGATCAACAGGTTATGATTTTAAAACTAAACAAAGAAATTTACGAAATATCGTTAGTAACGAGATTTCGCAACTGAATCTCGCAATACGTCATCCCCGTTTTAAAGGGACAGACTTCGCAAAAAACTAAAACAGGAAACAAAAAAAGTAAACTATCTTCAATAAAAACATATATTTATGTAACATTTTTTTATCATTAAATATATACTAATTAGAATGTCATAATATGAAAAAGAAAATCACAGATCGTATACCGGCAGACGATCTTCAAGCGCTGGAGAAAAGGATCAGTGGAACTATCCTGCTTCCTGGAGAAAAAAAGTATCATAATGCTCGACAAATATGGAATGGCATGATTAACCGGAATCCTGCATTAATATTTCAATGTCGTCATACCAGTGACGTTATTGAGGCTGTCCATTTTGCGAGGGATAACGATCTCCCTCTTTCAATCAGAGGAGGCGGACATAACGTATCGGGCAATGCACTTTGGACTTGCTACATTTTGGTAGACACCCAGTTAAGTCATAGATTATGCCGATTAAAAAATAACAAATAGTACGATGGCAAAATCACGACGAACCTTTACCAAACAATTTAAACAAGATGTGGTCCGTCAAAGCGAGCACTGCGAAAAAATCACAGAGCTGGCTGCGGATCTGGGCCTTCGCCCCGAACTTATTTACCGGTGGCGGGCGGAACTACGGACAAATCCCAATCGGAGTTTTCCGGGCTGCGGGAATCCCAACCGAACCCCGGAAGAGGAGCAAATAGCGCAACTGAAAAATGAAGTGGCCGATCTGCGCATGCAACGGGATATTTTAAAAAAGGCCATGGGCATCTTCACCGATCCAAACAGATAATTTTCGAATTTATGGACAATCATAAAGATCAATTTCCCATATCGAAGATGTCCACAGTGCTGGGAGTATCCCGTAGCGGATATTACAAGTGGGCCGGCCGCGGTCCTTCGGAGCGTGCAAAACAGAACAAGCAATTTAGTCGGCATATCCGCCGCATCTGGCAACAGTCGGGCAAAACCTACGGTTCGCCCCGCATTCACAAGCAACTGAAAGCCGAAGGCCACCGTATTAGTCGTCCGCGGGTGGGGCGGCTGATGGCCCGGATGGGCATCGCCAGCCGGATTCGTCGCCGGTGGCGCAGCCCGTCTGTCACAGCTCCAGTCCGGCCGATAGCACCCAATGTGCTCGACCGAAGATTTACCTTCCGACGGCTGGGGCGAGCCTGGGGGGAGCGATAAATAATCCAAAGCAGGAAGACACCGCTTTTTGGCATCGCGATAAACCTTACATGGTCACATTTGAAGCAAACTGGAATAATCTCGCAGACGATAATATAAACATAACCTGGGTACGAGAATGGACTAGGAAAGCTCGCAATCTGGATGTTGTCACCGGGGGATATGCAAACTTCCCGGGATTTAATGAGGACCCCTCACAAATCGTATTCGGGGGTAATTATGAACGGCTAATCAGCGTTAAAAATAAATATGATCCCAAAAACCTTTTTCCCTTCAATACCAATATAAAACCCCGCGAGTAGCTTTTTACTTTGGCAACTAAGCCTTGAACATTAGTTTGATGATACAACCACTGAGGGCGAAGAGGGGAGGTATTTTCGAAAAATACTAACTGGATTGATGTTCTATACCAAGAGCTTTCATTCGTGAACTGAAAGTGGAAGGCGGAATCCCGAGCAGTCGGGCGGCTCCATTTTTTCCGGCTACCTGCCCGCCCGTTGTCTCAAGGGCTCGGATCATATTTTCCCGTTCCTGGTAGCGGAGTTCATCAGCAGTGAAAATCCGGTCTCTCGTTATCGAAGAGTCATGTGTTTTGCTATTAACCGGGAAACCGGTAAAAATACGTAACATATTGAGGGTTCCATCCCTGGATGTAATAATAGCCCGCTCAAGAACATTTTTCAGCTCACGGACATTACCCGGCCAGTCGTACGATTTGAGGCGATTGCAATCAGCCTCAGACAGCGGGCTCGTAGACCGTCCTGTTTGCAATGAAAACCGATCGATAAATGTTTCGGCAAGCAACAGGATGTCTTTTCCCCGCACTCTCAGCGGGGGAATATGGATGGGAAATACATTCAGGCGATAATAGAGATCAGCACGGAAGGTTCCTTCCCGGATCATCTTTTTAAGGTCTCGGTTTGTAGCAGTGATAACCCGAACATCAACTTTTTGTGTCTGCGAAGAACCAATAGGTTCAAACTCACCTTCCTGGAGTACCCTCAGTAATTTAGGCTGCAAGCTACACGGAAGTTCCCCGATTTCATCAAGAAATATTGTGCCGCCATCCGCAAGGGCAAAACGTCCTTGTCTTTGTGCTGTAGCACCGGTGAAAGCCCCTTCCTCATGACCGAAGAACTCGCTTTCAATCAACGTTTCCGGTATAGAAGCACAATTCACCTTGATCAGGGGCTTGTCTTTTCTCGTGCTCCTGGCATGAACGGCCCTGGCCACAAGCTCTTTGCCGGTTCCGGTTTCTCCGGATATCAGCACTGAAGCATTCGTTCCAGCCACTTGGTCAATTTCGTCCAGCACCTGCCGCATACACTGGCTTTGTCCTATTATTTCATCGGGGTTGTGTATCTGTTCAATCTCCTCGCGCAGGTATTCTGACTGGGCCGACAGCACATCAATTCTTTTCTCGGCTTCAATGCGATCAGTTACATTCCGAAGAATTAGTATACAATAAGGATTTCTGTCATGTTCGTAACAAGACAGTGTAGCCTCAAACTGAAAAGGATTGCCCTTTTTACCGATTGCTTTTAATCCCCCGGGTATCCAGAGATAGCGCGGTCCTGTCGGACGATTACGAAGGCCGGCAAGCAGATTGTTAAGTTTGCGTTTTGAATCGGGCAACAGGTATCGCCCAAAGGTTTTTCCGAGCATATCATCGGCTTTCCCATCCTCAAATAGCTCCAAAGCAGAACGGTTGAGCTGTGTAATGGTCAGATCAGGATCAATCTCGATAATGGCATCCATGGCACTGTCGAAAAGTCGACTTAGCTCTCCCTCCCGCTCCCGGAGCTGCTGCTCAACACGAATTCGCCTGAGTTCCGAAGCGCCGCGATCAGCAAAAATCCTGAAAATAGTCACATTTTTATACTCTTCCGGCATTTCCCTAATATCCATCACAGCAAGATTTCCAAGTATGTTGCCGTCAAGATCAAGCAGTGGGGCTCCAAGGTAACTCATCGCCTTACGAGTAGCCAACTCATGATCCTCCGGGAAAAGCTTAATTACGTTTTTGGGGATATGTAGCAATTCCTTTTTATTTAAAACTATTTCGCAGGGCGTCCCTTTGACATTATATTCAAAATCCTCTACAAACTGATCATCGAACCAAAAAGCCAAGGCACGTAATTTTTGCTCCTGTTCCACGTATTCGGTAATCCACGCGCTCTGGGTATGCAATGCAGTTGCAAGATGCCTGACGAGTTTACGGAAAAAAGTCTTCCCGGTATGTGCTGCGGTCCCCTCTAATATGGTTCGAAGAATTTCTGACTCTTCGACTTTATGCTTAGTATGATACTGATCAGAACTCATTTTAAATTAAGTATAAAATACTGTTTATACTTAATATATGAATAAAATATTATTCCAATCCATTCTGGAATAAGTCAAATCCACTACATAGCAACCGCTGCAATCCCTGTATAAATGAATTCCCTCCGAAAAATTCTCTGCTTGCTTCATCAGCTACAATTTCGCATGTTCGACTGACCCGGATTCCCATTCTAAAGTATAACTGTACCCATGGATTTATATCAGGAAATATTAGAAGCCCAAAAACGCATCGGGGCTCAAATCCTGCACACGCCCCTACTCTACTCCAAATGGCTTAGCAATTTTTGTGATGGAGATGTTTATCTGAAACTTGAGAGCGAGCAAGTGACTGGTTCTTTCAAGGCCCGCGGCAGTTTGAATAAGCTAAAGTGGATTCAGGAACAAAATATCGATACCCTCCCCGTAACGGCTTCGACTGGAAATCATGGGTTGGGGTTTGCCCGCGCCTGTGATCTTCTTGGTATCAAAGGGAAAGTCTTTTTACCTCACAATGCGGTCTCTTCAAAAGTAAATGCCCTCGAAGCTTACAATATTGAGGTAGAGTTTTATGGGGATGCCCCGTTCACGACCGAAACCTATGCCCGTCAAACAGCAGAAGAAAATGGCTGGCTGTACGTATCACCCTATAATGATCTGCAAGTTATAGCTGGACAGGGAACTATTGGAATTGAGATATTCGAAAAGATACCCAATCCCGATAATTTGCTGGCAACTGTGGGAGGCGGTGGACTGATTTCAGGAATTGGACAGTATGTAAAAAAAGAATCGCCCAAGACTAAAATTATCGGATGTCAGCCAGAAAATTCGCCTGAAATGAGCGTAAGTGTACATGCGGGCGAATACCGTGAAATCGAATCAAAACCTACACTTTCGGATGGTTCTGCAGGTAGTTTTGAGCGGGATTCTATGACCTACGATCTCTGTAAAAAATTGATTGATGATTTTATCTTAATTTCTGAAGACGAAATTAAGGAGGCTATCCGTTCTATGATTAAGAACCACAGCAAGTTAGTGGAAGGATCTGCAGGCGTTGCCATCGCCAGCTTGCTAAAATATCCTGATCGATTTACCGGTCAAACTACAGTGATTGTTGTCTGTGGCGTAAATATTTCGATTGAAAAAATGCAATCGATTTTGTGTACTCAGTAAAAAAATATGAGCTTCTACTAAGATTGTCTCAGAGTCCAAAGCAAAATATTTTTAGCTATTGAGGATAAAAAGAGTGTAATAAGATATCATCAGAATCAAATACCTCACAAATTTCTAAATTACAAGTTAGTGATATAATCATTATCAAAATCCACGCTCTCGGAAAAAAAGGACTATTAAAAACATAAACTAACAGACTTTTCCCATGAAAACTCTTACCCTATTCATTTCATTGCTTGCATTCATTGGAACTGCCAATGCGCAAACCATTTCTGTTAATGCCACAGCCGAGGTGCAGGTGCCAGCCGATAAAATAGCATTTCAAATCAACCTGAATGCACGTGCAGAAACGCCCCAAAAAGCGTATGATTTACATAAACAGCGGGAAAAGGTGCTGGTGAATTTGCTCAAAAAATATAATATCAAAGAAAAGGATATTAATTTTGAACCAATCTCTATCTCCCGTAGTCACAATAATGAATATTCAAAAACGGGAAAGGAATTTGTACAGACAAGTCAATCAGTAACTCTGACTTTAACGGATTTCGAAGCTTATGAAAAGATTCAAATTGTTTTGATAAATAATGATTTCGATAATTTCAGTGGCCATTTTATGTCTTCAAAGCAGAAAGAGGGTGAAGATGAAGCCCTTAAAAAAGCACTGAAAATAGCCAGACAAAAAGCAGACATCATTGCAAAACAAACCAATCTTGAGATTGAGGGAATAAATGATATTAACTTTTCTTATAATCAACGTCCCGTACGTTATTCGATGGAAGCAACAGCTTTCAAATCCTCCGACAGTCTATTACAACAATTCGAGCAATCAGTGGCAGTTAATGCAAGTGTCTCCGTAAAATATAACTTTATAAAAACCAGTAAATAACAGCTCAAATATTTTACGATAAAATATGCTCTTGCTTGAAATGAACGAGAGGTCCATTACATGCACAAATGTCAACAACTTTCCTTTTGAGGTTTCAACTTTCTAATAGGAAAGCCAATATCAATGCGCAGCTGTAATAAAACGTCTACCACAAAGCGATGAAAACGAGCTAGATTGTAGCGTTGGAATGGGACCGATTTTATCTTTCTGTCTATCGGTCATTCCGAGACCATAATCACTCATTGTCAAAATCAATATTGGGATTGTGATAAATTGGCACCTCATTCACAGCTTGGAAAAAAGTCCGTGCTTTGGGTAGCTGATCTTTTGAGTTAATTGCATAGGGCCAATACTGCTCAACATTACCTTTATTCATAAGCATTTGCATTGTACCCTGCGACTTATGCTCGGCAATCACCCAATTGGCAATAATTTTATAATTCATCTGCTTGTGATAGCCAAACTTTTGTGTACGGTCAAATTGCATTGGGGAAACGCCTTCCATCAGCTTTGAAATCGGGTAACCTTTCAACTGAGTATAATCGGTTGTATCTTTCACAGATGATGCAATACCAGTTGCAAAAACAACCGGACGCTGATTTTTAGGTAATTTTTGAATGGCATCCAGAGCCAAAATTGCTGAGGCTTTGTGATGGGCGTGGGTATGTTTGGTGGGCATCATAGTAAATACAAAATCATAATGCTCATCCTTGAGTATGTTAACCAATCGCCGTTTTATCCATGTTGTATCCCACCGACTCATTGGATTAGAAATATCTTCATTATATTTTCTATCTACTTGGTCAAAGAAATAATAATTGCGGATACCAACAATCTTTCCACCGGCCATTAACTCACGCTTACGAATAGCTGGTAGATATTGACGGCCCACTTTTTCTTTATCTAACTGCCGATCATAAATATAATCACCAAGTGTAGAATAGTGATATCCGCCTTCCCCATTGGTCATCACTGCCAAATCTACTACACCATGCAAAAGATGGGTTGTTTTAAAAACGGTAGCGGCATATATCGCATCGTCATCAGGATGGGCGGTCACTAAAAGAATTTTAGGCTTGTAGGTGAGACTTTGCCCATCATTTTGAGCCTCAGCCGGCCGGTTCAAAAAACATATATAGACTATTAGAAAAAAAATTACACTGATTTTTTTCATAATAATGATTTCCTTAGTTCATACCTTACTTATGGATACTCCAAGTTAGGGTTAACCCATCTTTCCCTGGTAAACAAGTACGTCAATAAATAAATTTTGCAACTAAATACGAAATCTTACTTTTTAAGTCATCGGGGTCTAATAATTAATTTCTCAAATTTTAAAAATCATGACTACGCGTAAAGATTTCCTCAACCAATCGTTATGGCTAGCCGGGGGTACCCTTTTATTTCCTTCTGTTACACAATTATTTCAACGTAGGCTACCCTATCAACCCGGCTTACAACTGTATACTATTCGAGATGCGATGGATAAAGATCCCCAAAAATCGTTAAAAAGGGTTGCTGATATCGGATATGTTGAAATGGAGGGAGCTACCTATACAGGTACTAAACGTTATTATGGCATGGAGCCTGAACCATTTAAAAAACTATTGCATGACCTTGGCTTAACCATGCCAAGCAATCACTATCAATTGGGTGCCCGCAAAATAAATGGCCAATATCCCGAGGGGTCTATATTACATGGTTGGGAGTATGCTATAGAAGATGCTGTTAAAATGGATCAGGATTATATGGTATGCGCCTATCTGCCTGAGTCTGCGCGCAAATCACTGGACGACTATAAACGTTTGGCAGAATATTTTAATAAGGCGGGAGAAAGCTGTCAAAAAGCCGGAATCCAATTTTGTTACCACAATCATGATTTTGAATTTCAAATGATAGAGGGAGAAATTCCATATCAGCTACTTCTAAATAGTACTGACAAAGATCTGGTAAAAATGGAGATGGACATGTATTGGGTGATAAAAGGTAATCACGATCCGGTTGCCCTGTTTAAAGAGTATCCCGGAAGGTTTCCGCTTTGGCATGTAAAGGATATGGACAACACCTCCAGGCATTTTTTTACGGAAGTTGGAAATGGGATTATAGATTTTAAAAAGATCTTTGCTCATGCCGATCTTGCGGGCCTGCAATATTTCTTCGTAGAACAAGATGAATGCCCGGGATCACCTTTTGACAGCATTGCTCAAAGTATTAATTATCTTCAAAAGTATATCCTAACTTAGTTCGTCTTATTTTTGGCTGGGATACCATAGAACTGTTTTTCATTATTAGATGCTGAGGAAAAATTCGGAATCAAAAATTTCTGTGATATCACACTCCTATTTTGAGGCCACGTTTTTTCGTATATCCTGAAGAACCGGTTTTAAGGTATTCCAGACAGTTTTGGCGACAATTTTATGCCCCTTGGCAGTAGGATGGATACCATCAGCTTGATTCAAGTCAGGATGTCCTCCAACATCCTTCAGCAAGAATGGTATTAGGCCTACATCATTTTTATCCGCCAATTCGGGATACATCTTTTTAAATTTTTCAGAATAACCGGTCCCTAAATTAGGCGGTACTTGCATACCGGCCAGTATAATTTTGGCATCGGGATATTTCCCCTCAACCTTATCAATAATTTTTTGGAGATTTTTTTCTGTAGCATCCAAATCAATCCCACGTAAGCCATCATTGCCACCTAGTTCCAGCACAAAAACGGCGATCGGTTGCTGCAACATCCAGTCGATTCGTCGCAGGCCACCGGCAGACGTTTCTCCGCTGAGTCCACCATTTACTACTTTGAAGTCCCACCCCAGACTATCAATTTTCTGTTGTATTAATGCAGGAAAAGCCTTGTCTTCATCTATCCCATGCCCAGCAGTGATACTATCCCCAAAAAAAAGGATGTGCCTGGCCGAAGTCTGACCAAGTGTGATAAGTGGAATAAATAAACATATAACAAAAACAATTAAAATTTGTCTCATTAATATTGATAAACTAGCTGTTGTAATTCTATTTTATTTCTATCTGTACTATTTATATAACGAAATATAGAATAACTCAATTATCCAATTTACAATTGGCTACATTTAAAATTAATATATCTTTCACAAGTTTTCCGGGTGATTAACAATGATTAGTAAAAAAACGCTTTCATTAACGGAATGATTCATTCACCTATGTATGTTTAACACCAAAGTTCAAGAACAAGACTCTTATATGGCAACTGCACCAATTCTGGAAGTTACTAATCTCACCCAAAAATTTAAGAGTGGCAATCGTTTATTAACAGTGCTCGATCACGTTGACTTTTCAGTTGAAGCAGGTACTACCTGTTCTATTGTAGGACCTTCGGGCAGTGGTAAAACAACTTTAATCGGTCTTTGTGCCGGATTAGACCGCCCAAGTACTGGCGAAGTGGTCTTGAACGGCATAAAAATTGAAGATTTGAATGAAGATAAACGCGCCGAGGTTCGCAATAAATATGTCGGATTTGTCTTCCAGACGTTCCAATTGGTACCTACGCTTACAGCTCTCGAAAACGTAATGGTCCCCCTTGAATTACGTGGGATAAAAACCTCACAGGTGCATCATGATGCCGAAGAATTACTTAAAGATGTTGGATTAGGAGATCGAATGACACATTATCCGGCACAGCTTTCCGGAGGAGAACAACAACGTGTGGCCATCGCTCGTGCCTTTATTAATAAACCGAAAATTCTTTTTGCTGATGAACCCACAGGTAATCTTGATGCTGAAACCGGTGGTACCATTGAAAAACTACTTTTCGATTTAAACAAGGCAAATGGTACAACTCTTGTGCTGGTGACTCATGATTTATCGCTGGCTGAGCGGTGCCAAAGGATTATCCGTCTTAAAAACGGAAAGATTTTTAAGGATGAATGGGTTAGTGATCCGAAAGCGGAAGAGTTAAAAAATTGAAAATCAGATAATAAATGAGACGCAAATGGTACAGAATGGGAATAACTGGTAAAAAAATTAACAAGCCAGACAACTTGATTCTATGAAATCGTTTTTCTCAAAATGGTCTTGGAAGATGGCTTGGCGGGATGCCCGCTCCAATAAGAAACGGCTGTTTATCTATATCTCGGCCATTATCATCGGGGTTGCCGCACAGGTAGCTATCACATCATTTCGAGACAGTATTAACTATACCATCAATAATCAGTCTAAAGAGTTGTTGGGAGCTGATCTTGAAGTAGAAACCGAACAACCGGCCCCCGAACCTCTGAAAGCTTATTTTGATTCGCTGGGTGGTGAGCAAGCGACTATCACACAATTTCCCTCGATGGTGCTTTTCCCTAAGAACGGGGGTACACGCCTATCAAACATTCGCGCTTTGTCCGGTAATTTCCCTTTCTACGGCAAATTGGAAACCAATCCTGCTAGAGCGGCCGGCACCTTTCAGAAAGATACGACGGCTCTTGTTGACCAGACACTGATGACACAATTTGGAATTGAGGTGGGAGACTCTATCAAAGTGGGAAAAGTAACATTTCCGATTAGCGGTGCCATCACCCAAGTTCCGGGAGAAGCAGCAGCGGCTTCTATGATCGGGCCACGGGTATTTATTCCCCAATCAATGCTTGATTCCACAAAACTGGTACAATTCGGCAGCCGGATCAACTATAAACGATATTTCCGATTTAAGGAAGATCGGAGCATGTCGCCCATCCTGGCCCAGCTCGATTCTCTGGAAAATCATCTAGACATTGAAATTCATACAGAAACTGTACAGGAACGTCGGGAAGATATTGGGAGAGCCGTATCAAACCTAAGCAAATTCTTAAATTTAGTCGGATTTATTGCTCTGTTGCTGGGTGGGATTGGAGTGGCCAGTTCTATTCACGTTTATATCAACCAAAAAATCAGTACTGCTTCTGTACTGCGCTGCTTTGGGGCCTCTTCGGATCAGACAATGAGCATTTTCTTGATACAGGCCCTCGTCCTGGGATTTGCAGGAGCACTGACCGGCACACTGTTGGGACTCGGAATACAATTTCTACTGCCCGGCATTGTCAGCGACTTTTTGCCGCTGCAAGTTAGCCTGACGGCATCTTGGCTATCAATTGGAATGGGATTACTAACCGGAACCGGGGTGGCCTTGGTCTTTGCTCTTATGCCCCTGTTAGCCCTACGAAAAGTTTCCCCGCTTTATGCTTTGCGAACCATCGAAGATTCTCTCACTACCCTGTTATCTAACAAGACGAAAGTTATTATTTACTTGGCCGTAGCGCTCACCGTCATGGGATATGCCTCCCTGTTGACGTCCAGCTTGCTGGCGGGGGCACTTTTTACGCTGGGAATGATCATAGCCTTTGGCTTGCTACTGGGCGTAGCCAAACTATTAATTACGTTTGTCCGACGCTTTTTCCCCACCCACTGGACGTACGTATGGCGACAGGGGTTGGCTAACCTGTATCGCCCGAATAACCAAACGTCTACACTTATGCTTGCACTGGGACTTGGGATGCTGCTCGTAAGCACGCTCTACTTTAGCCAGGATATGTTGATGAAAGAGCTTTCCTTTGCAACCCGAAAAGATGCTCCCAACCTCATCTTCTTTGATATCCAGCCCGATCAAAACACGGGTACAAATCAGATCCTCAAAGAAAAGGATTTGCCCGTATTACAGAATGTGCCTATGGTAACGATGCGGATTGACTCGCTCCGTGGACGCAGTGCTGATTCTATAGACGCAGATACTACAAATCACGTACACGGATGGGCACTACACCGGGAGTATCGTTCGACCTATCGTGATTCCCTTATTGACTCTGAGACGCTAACAAAAGGTAAATGGATTGGCAAAGCCCCGAACAATGGACCTGCTCCAGTATCAGCAGCTCAAAACATCGCAGAGGACCTGAATCTGAAAATTGGCGATAAAATTACTTTCAATGTACAGGGCGTGCCCATCCAAACGTATGTTGCCAGCATTCGAAAAGTAGACTTCCAGCGCGTACAACCTAACTTTTTCATGCTCTTTCCGACCGGTGTACTCGAACAGGCCCCACAAATATATGTGACGGTCACCCGGACGCCGAATCAAAAAATATCAGCATCCACTCAGCAAGCTGTAGTTCAAAAATATCCTAATATTTCGGCCATAGACGTAAGTCAAATCCTAGAAACCATCAATCAATTTGTGGATAAAATTTCATATGCAGTACAATTTATGGCGCTTTTCAGTATCCTAACGGGACTCATTGTATTGGCCAGCTCGGTGGCAACAAGCCGTTTTCAGCGGATCAAAGAAAGTGTGCTCCTGCGTACACTTGGTGCCAGTAAAAAACAGATTATCAAAATTCTTGCCGTTGAATATTTATTTCTGGGCATCCTTTCGGCTTTGACCGGGCTGGTCTTATCAATAGGCGCAACCTGGCTGTTGGGATACTTTTACTTTGACATCACATTCACTCCGAATCTCTGGGTTATTCTGATCGGCACTATTGTCGTAACGGGTCTTACAATTCTTATTGGCATGCTGAACAGTCGCAGTATCTATAAGAAAACGCCTTTGGAAGTGTTACGGGTTGAGGCGACCTAAATTTGAACTAAGATTTACCGAATACTACATAAGAATTATTTATGGACATCAGACAAAGAACGTATCTGATCTCATTCACCATTTTATTAGTGTGCCTGCTCATTGCAGCACTCATTTATATCTATACAGGTAATATCATAATTGCTATCTTTTTTGCGCCTCCAATCATTCACTGGATTCTGAAGCGAAGAAATTCATCCCGGGAATAAAAGGGGGTTGCGATAGAATGCCTCTTGTTTAAAAAGACCAGCATACTCATATTTGAGTTGACGGTAATAACTAAATTTATCAGTATGAGTGCCAAACAAAGGATAAAAAAGATACTTCCTGCAATAAATTTTCGAACGAACCGAACTCACAAAAAGCCGGGTACCTCACCAGGTACCGTCCTGCATATCGGCAAAAAACATCTGGAAGAAATCCAGATTACCGTTCATGACTATGATTTGAATGAAGTTCGGGAAATCCCCATCGACCAGATTCAAAAGGTACAACCATATCTGGAAGATCCCTCAAAAACCTGGATTAAAGTCTGTGGATTGCATGATATCGAAAAATTAAAATCGATCTGGAGCTACTTTGATCTCCATCCCCTTATCCAGGAAGATATTGTCAACACCTCGCAGCGTCCCAAAGTAGAGTCTTATGAAAACTGTATTTTCTTTGTTCTGCGGATGCTCAGCTGCGACGAGGGTGAACAAGTTATCAACTCAGAACAAATCAGCATCGTACTGGGAAAAAACTACGTGCTTTCTTTCCAGGAAACGGATAAAGATTACTTCAAACCTATTTTTGATCGCCTTAAGATCGAAAATGGACGGATGCGATCGCGGGGTACCGATTACCTGACCTATGCTTTAATCGATACGATTGTAGATCACTATTTTCATATTATAGAATACATCGCAGACGAAATTGAGGCCCTTGAGGATGAACTGTTAAAAAATCCGGGAGAACATCTTTTAACAGAAATTCACAAAGTTAGAAGAGAAGTTATATACTTTCGAAAGTCGGTATGGCCACTGAGAGATGCAATCAATACTGCCATTCGGGATGAATCGAAATTTATTGCTGTCGATACTAAAATTTACCTGCGTGATGTCTATGATCACATGATCCAGGTTATCGATAATATCGAGAACTATCGGGATATGATTTTGAGTGTGCACGATATGTATATGTCATACGTCAGTAATAAGATGAATGAGGTGATGAAAGTCCTCACGATTATTGCCACAATTTTTATCCCTCTGACGTTTATTGCCGGCATTTATGGGATGAATTTCAATCCGGAATCCAGCCCTTTTAATATGCCCGAATTAAACTGGTATTGGGGATATCCCATCTCTCTAGCCGTTATGACGGTTATTGCTGTTATCATGATTTTTTATTTCAAAAGAAAAGGATGGTTCTAAGAATAAGAATAATTGTGTATTTTCAGATATAACTTTCACAAAGTCTTTTCATCATGGAAAATATCAAAATACTTGTGCCCCTTGACTTTTCCGAGTTGGGAACTAAAGCCCTGCACTCAGCTAAAAAACTGGCTAATTTATTTAATGGAACCATTACCCCCTTTCACTCGTATATGCCCTTGAATGAGGTAGATGGCGGACCTTATATGTTTGGAATGGGCTCAACCGCTGTTGAGAATTACGAAGAAATTGAAGATACGCTTCATCACCGACTATCAGAATTGGCTAAAGAAGAAGTAGATGCCAGTATTGTTAACGAACCGGTAATTTCTATTGGCAATCCTGCCCAGGCTATTGTTGAAGAAGCTATAAACTTTGACATTATCGTCATGACTACCCATGGTCGTACTGGTTTCTCTCGTTTTTTTCTGGGATCAGTTTCTGAGAAAGTCTTGCGAACTTCGCACATTCCGGTCCTTATTGTAAACGAAGAACGAGAGTTGACAGACCTGAAACGCATCATGCTTACAACCGATTTTTCGGATCATTCTAAGGAGGCTTTTCCGATTGCCTATCAGATCGCCCAAAAAGCAAAGGCTAAGCTGGAACTGGTAAACATCTTTGCTTATGATCCCCAACATCAAAATGAACCTGATGAATCCAAGATAGAGTTAAGGAAGCAGAGACTGAATGTGCTGGCTAAAGAAACACTGCATGATCTTGGAAAGCAATTGGAAACGAAAGTTATTATGTCATCAGATACCCCTCACGAGGCTATCCTCAATTACAATCTGGAGGATCCCCATGATCTTATTGTAATGTCCACTGTAGGGCGTACAGGCATAGATTATCTGATGATGGGCAGTACTACGGCTAATGTCGTCCGACATGTTAAAAGTCCTGTTTTAAGCATTAACCCAAAAGCCAAAGGCAGTCAATCTTGAAGAAGTCATTGATAACAGAAATAGTAATATTTTTAATTCTTTCAATACTTTTCATCAATACCTGTGGCACAGCCTATGACCACACAAATAAGAATCCTAATAGCAGTAAAGATAACATCACAATTGCCAAATCTGACTCTGTTTCGCCTGATGGATTGCTCGAAACGGTAACATGGAACCTTGAATGGTATGGGGATAAAGATTACGGCCCCTCACCTGAACTTCAGCAGACAAAAAATATTATTCAGGTTACTGACTCACTTAAAGCTGATCTTTATGCCTTTGAAGAGGTTTACAATCAAAACGCTTTGGATAGCTTAGTTAAATATATGCAGGGATACCATGGTTTTGTTGCAAAAGCCTATCCCCGGGATCAGCATACTAGTTTCGTTTATAATACTTTAACGATCGACTCAGTCTCATCCGGCATTATTACAGAAGGACAGGATAGCCATGACTGGGCTAGTGGGCGCTATCCGTTTTATTTTTACTTTAAATACCATTATAAAGGCAGGACCATTCCCATCTATGCCGTTGCAATTCATGCTAAAGCCGGAGCCGGAAAAGATGATTACGAACGTCGAAAGGCCGCGGCTCAGAGTCTTCATACTTACCTGAACAATCAAAAACCTAATGCAAACATCATCTTCCTGGGGGATTATAATGATGATGTAGACGAATCTATTTATAATGGAGCCCAAACGCCTTACCAATCGTTTATAAATGATCCAGACCATTATCTGGTTATTACGAAAGTCTTGTCAGATAGTCATCAGGCTTCTGAAACGAATTATCCCAGCACCATCGATCATATTACGATTAGTAATGAGCTTGTTCCTATCTATGTGGATGGGAGTGTTGCTGTGTTTCAACATGCTAAGGATTTTATCACGAACTACGCCAACTCTACTTCTGACCATTACCCCGTCTGGGCAAAGTTTGATATATCAAAAGCCAAAGCCTCTGATAACACGAATTAGCTATTAACGATAGCTGTTTAGCGATTTAAAACCCATTAACGGACCAGTATATCACCCCGATAGGACCGGCAACTTTTAAAAATTTCTATCTCCCCTCAGTTGGTCCGCGACTGAGGGCTTTCTGACGCTCTGCGTCCCGGGTGGCACGTTTGGTTGAACAGCTATCGTTTGTTTCTGCTCGTTGAAGGTTAATCAACTACGTAACCGAGCTGGTTGAATGAATGTACGCAGAGCGTAAGACGGGCTTCCAAGGTGGAGCATTGGAACCGAGATAATGACCTCTAAATAAATCCACTGGAATCGGGTATCCGCAGGATGACAATAACAGGTGGACTTATTGGAAGGAATGACAAGGTAGTTTTCAGAAAGTTATTCCATCTGTTATCCTCATTGTGGGAAGTCGGTGTAGCACTGAGGACGGAGGAGAAAATATCATGCATTTACAATTGCCAAGCCCCACGGCGATTTCCTCACTAAGATTATAATTCCATACGAATACCAGTCATAACGTGAATTCTGGTAACATCTTCCCCAACTGATTCACTTGTTTTTGGAGTTGAATAAAGGGTATTGCTGTCTTTCCAGAAGCTATACTGCAGTCCAAAATCAAACATCAATCCCCTAGTCAACTCGGCACTGAATCCACCACTCAAGAATTGTCGGGACCGATCCAGGCCCTCAAGGGGACTTGGGAAATAAGCATATCCAAAGCGTGGGGTAAACTGATTATTTAGTTTATACTCAACCCCGACACGTAAATTGACGACGTCTCTGAAGCTGGAACGAACATTCGAATTAATTTGGGTTTGCTGGTCTTTATACTGTATCTCACTATAATCAATCTTAGCCTCAGTGTACGGCACATATTCAGCTGAAGCAGACAATGATAGTTGTTTAAAAGTGGCAATCGTAACCCCAGCCTTCAAACGCTGTGGTCGAACAATTTTATAGGAAAATTTCCCAGGTGCATCCTGCGGTTGCGTTTGTCTACCATCGTCAAAGGTGGTCGTAATTACCGTATTATAATTTTCATCTATATGTAGTTTGCTTGGAAACTCATAACTCATCCCAAAATGAAATGCTTCTGATGGATTATATACAAATCCGAGCCTTGCACTGAATGCCTGGATATCAGCATTGATTTTATCATGGCTAAGGATACTACTAATATCGGTATAGGAGCCCGAGGTAGTATCAGGATTTATGATTTGTCCATTAAAATTATTTTGACGATCCGATTCTAAAAAGTCGCGCCGATAGGTGTAGGAACCATTCAAATAGCCGATGGAAGCTCCCACCATAAAATTCTTAAAAAGCTCCGTAGCCAAAAAGGCTGAATACTCTCCGAGGGCTCCACTCTCGGTAAGCTGCATGTCTTGGTCGATACCGGGATAGGCTGAGTAAGGAGCACCATAACGCAATATAGAAGCCGAGCTATCTGCATTTACATCTTCAATTGCATATGCATTAAATGCGGCCGTATTTACCGCATCATTTCTAGGCAAGCTACTGTAATAGTCAGTGATTGTAGACCGGTTGTTAAAACCACTCGCCGAAAGAGTCCGGTTGAAATCGGTAGTTTGACTGTATCCTCCGCCCACTACCAGGCTGCCTCTTGAAGTCGGTACTTTATATAAAATTCCGAGATCACCGACACTCGTTTGGTTATTTGAGGAACTGGATTTATTCCCAAGATACGTGCCTGTCTCATCTAAAAAACGACTACTTAGATCAAAAGAAAAATAACTCTTTTTGTAGAGTGCCATCACTCCGGGATTTTCCTGAAAAGCCCCAAAACCCGTCGGAGAGCTAACCCCCGGTACAACTACACTTAACGCATCATAAGAGGGATATTCGAGACTATAACGAAGTACATCGTCTGCACTTTGTGCCCTCAAGGTGGTGGTAACAGCCGTCAGAATTATTAGGGATAGAAATAAGATGTAGCTTCTTTTTGACATACTTTTAGTACATGATGAAGTTAAAATTTGCCAGCAGCTGTAGGTTTTTAATAAACTAAAGCTAGTCAGAGGTTAGTGCTGATGGCCCCGGCTTCTTGTTGATCCGCCCGAACCACGACTTCGTGATGAAGAACCTTGTGAACTAGAGTGGCTTGAAGACGTTTGATGACTTCGCGACACGGTTGAATGGTGACTCGAGCTGGAACTCCGGCTTACAGACGAGTGACGGCTATTGGAACTGGAAGACGGCATTCTGATACGCACGCGATTACCATAGCTACTGCTATTATTAATTGCCTGGCCCGTATTTTCAAGGAATCCACTCAATCGTTTGAAGAATGTCGGACGACTATGTTGGTTACGCTTCAACACATCCCGCCGTGGTGCTGACACCCGTTGATTGCTCAATCTTCTTCTGATTTCTGAACGACGATTATCCAGCGATTGCGCCGGATTTTGATTAAGCTGGTTTCTGGACCGGATGATCACTGAATGAGGCTGTTCATTGTTACTACCTCGACTACTATTCAATGATTGATGATGCTGCCTATTATTACTACTTCTGCTACGAACCGTTCCACGACTTCGCGTTCTGCTCGTACTACGACTTCTGGTTACCGTAGATGAAGTTCGGGGAGATGTGTTTTCTACCCTCGTAGTGCCAACAGATCGAGCGCGGGCTGTCGATCTATTCGAAACCGTATTACTACTCCTGTTTGTCACCGTATTGGAATTCCTAGATCGTGTATCGCCACTGTTTTCAACTCTATTTGTCCCTATTGTACGAGGACCGTAATGGACGTTAGGTGGTGTTCCTTTTCCGCCATGATAATTGTAGTATCCATGATGCCCATAATAGCCACCGTAATAACCATAATTAAATGCAAAGGGGGAATAACCACTCCAGTAATAATCATAGAATGGATCATAGAAAAACGAATTGTAATAATATGGACTTCCCCAACCGAAGGTTATTGAAAAATTAAATCGACTTCCGAAATACGGACGATGATAACCATAAAAACGATACGGATGCCAATAATAGAAATAACCCGGATCTAATGTTAAGAAAGAATCTCCATAAAAGTTGTTATAAACATTATAGGGATAGCCATCATAATTCCATCCATTAGCATAGGCGTAATCCTTATAATATAATGGGAGATAATCTTCATTAGCCCCATTAGTAGAATCATAAGCATCGGAGGCTTCGGTCTTAACCCGATTCTGGGACTCAGTCTGTTGCGTATACCCCTCATTATCTCTCTGATCCGTGATCCGTTTCATCTTAGAGGTATATTGCAGCTGGGTATAACAACCAGTAAATATCAGGGCAAATAATAGTAATATTAAACTTTTTAAAATTTTCATGATTTACTCCTATGCTAGACTATATACTTCCAGATTTAGCATGATCTTTTTATTTAAGTTCTACTCCTATTTTAAGAGTTGAAAGCATTTTCGACAATCACATATTCATGTTATATAACAAAAGTAACACCAAATTAGTTACAATTTCTAAAATATCACCATAAAAACCGTAACTACTTAAACTCTTATCATCACATGTGAAAAATGGGCGATCAAGAAGAATTTAAAATAACATCTTCATGCTATACTAAATTTCCCCTTTCAAAGATTTAGCAATAACTTCTGCTTTAGAATTAACGTGCAGCTTCTTATAAATATTTCGGATGTGAGCCCGTACCGTATCAATAGAGATATCATAACGATCGGCAATCATTTTGTAGCTCAACCCATCCACAAGTCCGTTTACGATGTCATGTTCACGTGGCGTCAGGTCGGAGTCGGAATTCTTCTTTGGTGCATTTTCCTGAAAATGATTGATCACCTTGCGGGCAATCTGAGGCGACATGGGGGCCCCTCCCTCTACCAGTTTTATGATAGATTCTTTAATCTCAGGCAGCGATGTGTGCTTCAGCAGGTATCCTGAAGCGCCGGCACGGAGAGCATTGAATATTTTATGGGAATCATGATAAATAGTAAGCATTATGATATCAATGTCAGTGTATTTGTCCTTAATAAGACTAATACCTTTAATTCCTGACATCCCGGGTAATTGAATATCCATCAGAATAATATCCGGTTTAGGATGCTCTTCCAGATAATCCAGCATTTCTTCTACCGAATCAACGGCAACAGGACAGGAAAGCTCATCCTGCATATCCAGGTAGCGCTGTATTAAATCTCTTATTTTTTTGTTGTCTTCAACAATTCCGACGACTGAACCCATAATACTTTGGTTATACGTTAACTTGTTACCTGTTATCAGCTGCTCCTAATAACCGATTACGAACCTGCTTATACGGTTATATGGCATTCAGCTTTTTCATGATCATTTATTTTTCCGTTAAACACGTTATCACTAGTTACTGCTTTTTACAAGCACTTCAAAACCACTGTCATTATTAAAACTGACATCTGCATTTATACGTTTCGCCCGCATGCTCATGTTCCGCAATCCCTGTCCGCTTTTTCGCATATTTGAAGCATTTAAGCCATTATCTTTTATACGCATTTCAAATCCCGCGCCATTCGTTGAAAGAGTGATATCTACACTATCGGCATTCGAGTGTTTGGCAACATTATTAATTGCCTCTTTAAAAATAAGGTACAGGTTTTCTTTAAGGGATACTTTGAGTTTTTCTTGCATATTACCTTTAAAATGATATTTAACTTCTTTCTGGGGTAATACACTGTTCACATAATCCTGCATGCGATCCGTCAAATCACCTACCGTATCGTTCCGGGCATCAATCGACCAGACAATATCATCTAAACTTGTAACAATCTTACGACTCTGTGCACCAATTTGCTGCAATGATTCTTGAAGATCTTCTGAGACATCCATTGTTTGAAGAAAATCAGACTGTAACGCAATTTCTGTAAGCGTTGAACCTACATCGTCATGGAGATCACTTGCAATACGTACCCGCATCCGTTCAATTTCAACCATCTTTTTAACACGATAATAATTATAAACGAATAGCACTATAAGTATAACTACGATTAATACAACCCCGATAAACCACCAGCGCATCCAGAAAGGCGCTAAGACGGTAAATGAAAGTTCAGTGGCTTGCTTGCTCCACCAGCCATCATTGTTACGTGCCTTAACTTCAAAGGTATAATCTCCGGGAGCAAGTGTAGAATAACGAACACTGCGTTGGGACGTCTGCTGCCAATCTTCACCTGAATTTTTCAACCTGTATTTATACAGTACCAGTTGCGGCGCAGAAAAGCTGATTCCAATAAAGTTGAAAGTGATATTATGACTATCACTGCCGATTTCGATATCAGCATCCAACGGGATATTTTCACCAGCCATCTGCATATTTTCTATATGGACGGTAGGTGCTACATTGTTGATCTTCTCTTTGGAAGGAGCAAATTTTGTCAATCCACCTACAGAACCAAACCAGAGATTCCCTTCCCGATCCTTAAAAGATGCCCCCGCATTCATTTCATTAGCGACTAATCCCTGATTTTGGGTAACAAGTTTGAATGCCCGGCTTCGGACGGTCTCATCATCCGAGGAATACGCATTATAATCGAAACGGATAACCCCTTTATTGGTACCAATCCAGAATATTCCACGGTCATCCTGTTCAATAAAATAACATACCTCATCCGGCAATCCGTCATCGGCGGTGATGGTTTCAAATTTGCCACTATCAAATCGGGCGATTCCACCAAAAGTAGCGAACCATAAGTGGCCGGACTTCGACTTAAGTATATCCAGGACTCCATTATTTGGTAACCCATCATGGATAGAATAATTGGTGAATTTATCATTTTTTAGCCGACTTACACCTCCATAGTTAGCAATCCAGATCGAACCATCCCTTGTTTCAGCCAATGAAAGAATAGTGTTATTGGCCAATCCATCCTCTTCCGTCAAATGAATAAAATGACCATTTTGATAGTGCAACAACCCTTCGCCATAAGTTCCAAGCCAAATACCAGAACTATACTTTGGATTTAAAACGGCCCTTATTTTACGATAGGGAAGCTCATCGTGATTGAAATTCCTGAATTTTCTCTGATCATAAATACTAAAACCTCCCCGAGTGCCAATGAGTAGCGAATCACCTTCTCCCGCTCTGATGGTATAAACCTTATCGTCGACCAAACCATTGCTGGTATTAAGGGTCGTAAAATGATCATTTTGTATTTTTGAGATACCCCCAAACGTGCCAATCCAATGTTGTCCCGATTGATCTTCGGCGATAGAGGTAATTACATTATTTGGTAGCCCCTGCTCTACGGTATAATTCTCAAAATCATTCCCAAGAAAAATGCTGACACCACCACCAAACGTACCAAACCAAATATTTCCTTCACGGTCGCATTCAGTGGCGTAAATAATGTTATTGGCAAGCCCTTCATCCGCGGTATAATTTGTGAAAGTACCATTCACGAAATGACTTGCACCTTCTTCAGTTCCCAGCCACAAATTTCCGTTATGATCCCTGGAAATAGACTGAATGCCATTATTGATTAACCCGTCTTTTTCTGTATAACAGCGAAAATTTTCTCTTTTGTAATTACATAATCCATTCCGTGTTGCAATCCATAACGAACCATCACTGCCCAATACTAAATCCCGGAGGCGATTGTCAGCCAACCCATCTTGAGTAGTATAAGTACGGAAATTTCCGTCTTCTAACTTGGTGAGACCGTTCCGGGTGGCAAACCAAAGAACACTGTTTTCATCTTCAATGATTGCCCGAACCCGGTCATCTCCCATACCGTGTATTTTGCGATACTGGGTCAAATTCTTATTGCGGTCCACGTGCCATACCCCTTCCCCATCCGTAGCAAACCAAAAATCCCCTTGATGATCCTGGTAAATATCCGTAATCGTACTCGACTCCAGAGGTTTTAAATTTGCCGGAGTATAAATACTATCTCTGCGCATTACATTAACGCCCCCTCCGGTTCCAATCCAAAGATCCCCTTTTTTATCTTCATAAAGTGAATAAACCTTATTAGCCAGTAACCCGTCTTCTGAATAGTAGTTTTTAAACTTGATGCCATCAAACCGGTTCAGTCCATAGCTGGTAGCAATCCACAGATATCCCTGGGTATCTTGCAATAAGTCATTTACAACTGCTTCACTAAGTCCCTTTTCAATAGAGTATGTCCGGAAAGGTAAGGTCTGACCAATACCCAGATGGGAAGTACCAGTCAATAATATTAATATGGCGAAAATCCGCTTCATAAAGTTTTAAAGAAAAAGCATAATCTGAGGCGTTTAACGTATAAAAATAATACAGCGTCTTGTATTGTTGAATTGTTCTCCCATCACCAGCTCAAGAATTAATTCCCGCGCTGGTGATAAAAGATCTCCTTTTAACGTATTGACCAATATTTTATCTGCTAGACATTATCATCAAAAAATTCTTTACAGTTATTCTAGCAAAAGTTTGTGGAAATAAAAAAGCCTCTTTCAAAATGAAAGAGGCTTAAAAAAAATTCTGAATTAATCCTAACCAAGATAGGCTCGTAATGCTGCACTACGGTTATGGTGACGCAGCTTCCGCAACGCTTTCTCTTTAATTTGTCTGACACGTTCACGTGTCAGATCAAAACGCTCACCGATCTCTTCGAGGGTAAGTGAGTGCTCGCGACCGATTCCAAAATATAGTCGGATCACCTCCGCCTCACGATTTGTCAGCTTAGAAAGCGCTCGTTCAATCTCTACTTTCAGAGATTCTCCCATTAAATCCGTATCAGGGTCGGGCGTTTCCTCATTTTCGAGTACGTCCAGCAAACGATTATCTTCCCCCTGGGCAAAAGGTGCATCCACAGAAAGATGACGTCCCGAAATCTTAAGCGTATCAGCGACTTCAGACACCGTCATATCCAGGCTTTCGGCAAGCTCAGCAGCAGAAGGCACCCGTTCATATTCTTGCTCAAGCTTGGAAAGCTCTTTCCCAATTTTATTTAAGGCACCAACACGGTTCAGCGGTAAGCGTACAATACGACTTTGCTCAGCCAGTGCCTGCAAAATAGACTGTCGAATCCACCAGACGGCATAGGAAATAAATTTAAAACCTCGTGTTTCATCAAAACGTTTGGCCGCCTTGATCAAACCAAGATTCCCCTCGTTAATAAGATCGCCAAGAGAGAGCCCTTGATTTTGATATTGTTTGGCCACAGAAACGACAAAGCGAAGATTAGCTTTTGTGAGGTCTTCCAAGGCTTTTTGACTGCCTTTTTGGATCTCTTTTGCAAGTCGTACCTCATCTTCCGGGGTAATAAGTTTTTCTTTTCCTATCTCTTGTAAATAGCGATCGAGAGATTCCGATTCTCGAGTAGAAATTCCTGAGCTTCTTGCCACGGGATTAGCTGGGTTAAATTAGCATTTTCTTGTTAAAAACATTTGATCCTTCAGACATCTATAGACGATCAAACTCTAAACAGGATGAAAAACGTTAACAATAGAAAAATATTGTTCATTCCAATCTCTATAAATTAATACTTTTAATTGCAAAAATCGAATATTTTTCAGTTACGTTTTATTTCGATATAACATTGAAGTTCCCGGATATTCAGCTGGAATCTCAAAAAAATCGGCCGCGGTAGATGCTATATCACTAAATGTCTGCCGGGTACCGAGATTGATGCCCTCGGTTTGGTTTGATGGAAACAGAAGTATCGGAACAAATTCCCTGCTGTGATCAGTGCTGCCAGATGTCGGATCATTGCCATGATCTGCTGTGATGATCAAAATATCATCATCCTGTAATTTGCTGACAATAGCCGGAATAGCGCGGTCAAATTCCTGCAGACACTCTGCATAGCCCTGTGGGTCAAGGCGGTGCCCATATTTCTGGTCGGTATCAACCAAATTCACAAAAACGAAGCTGTCTGAAGCGGCAGACATCAGGCTGAGTAGCTGTGAGATACCTTCGGCATTACTTTTGGTTCGTCTGAATTGGGTAAATCCTTGTTCCGCGAAAAGATCGATAATCTTGCCAATAGAATACGTGTTGATCCCCTCATTCCGCAAACGATTTACCAGATTATACTCCGGAGGTCTCATAGAAAAATCATGACGCTGATCTGAAAGGCGTTCAAAATTTCCGGGCTTTCCTTTAAAAGGACGGGCGATGACCCGGCCAACGCCATGTTCTCCCTGCAAGAGATTTTCGCGAGCGAACTTACACCATTTATATAACGTTTCGACGGATGTAACATCCACATGAGTAGCCACCTGGAATACGCTATCAGCAGAAGTATATACAATCGGATAACCGGTTTCCAAGTGTTCTTCACCGTAATCGGCAATTACCTCAGTACCAGAATAAGGTTTGTTCACCAAAGCCTTTTCTACTCTGATCTCTTTACAAAATTGTTGAATAATTTCATCGGGAAACCCGTCAGGATAAGTCGGAAAAGGCCTATTCAGCTGAACTCCGGCGATTTCCCAATGACCGGTCGTAGAATCTTTACCGACCGAAACTTCACGCATTTTACCATATGCACACAGTGGTTTTGGTTCCACCGGAACTGAACTAAGCGGAATTATATTTCCAAGTCCCATTCGCTGAAAGTTCGGAAGCCTGCATTCTACTTCTTCGCATAGGTGACCAAGTGTATTTTCATTCTCATCTCCATAGTCAGCAGCATCTTCCTGGGCTCCAACTCCTAAGCCGTCAAGAACTATCACATAAAAATTTCCCATAAATCAAATTGCTTCATTTTTGTTGGATTTTAATGCTTGCGAAAGGGCTGATTTTGCATTGGATAGCAGCTGGTAAGAATTCTCATACTCATCAGAAAGCTTCACAAAACCCACCTTAATACCTGTATTAATATGCATACCATTTGTTAATTCAAATGATCCGGAAAATTTCTTTTTCAGAGAACCGGCCCATTTTTGAACAGCTTTCTGATCCTTATTTTGGATAAAAAACGAATACACATAATCGGAATGATATCCCAAGATACCGGGAAAACCGAATTGAGCAGGATTAAATGTAGCAACTAAATCTTTCTGCATCTGCTTGAGTTGTTCTAAACGCAATTTGGTACGCAGTTCTGGCAAATTTGAAAGCGTTACCAATCCTACCCATGAATGATATTTTCGTTCCCCTTCTTTGTATCGCATCAATTCCGAATCTACCATTTGCTCCCAAATTTCTGGCAAAAAAGCACCATATTCATTGGCAAAAACCGGCTCATCCACACCCAGATTCGGATCATTGGAAAGCATTTGCAATCCAGCCACCCGAACCAAATTTATCAGTTTATGTTTAGTTGACTCTTTGAAAATGAGCGGGTTCTTGTCATAAATCAATACAACCCCCTGCCGACGATCTTTCATCATTAAAGGAACGGCTAAAGTAGCTCCTTTTGAATGTAACTCCCTCGGCGATAACCGCTTGGGATTGTTATTAAAATGGATGGCGAACTCCGGGCTTCCATTTTCAGCTGCTTCGAAAGCCAATGATCGCTCTTCCATTTGCATTCCGATAGGGGGAGCATACCTGGCATGGTCAGCATTCATCACATTACTCCAACTTTGCATCCCGTGGGCTATAAATGAAGTCCCCCCGTCATGCAAAAATTGTTGTATAGTATTTAACATCCGTTTAACCAACTCCGCACGATGGCACCGCACTTCCAGGTTTGCAAAACATTCTTCATAATCAATCCACTCATCTTGCTGCTCATACAGATCACTGATCTCAAGATATGTGTTCAATACATTGCGCAAAGCATTGATGTATGAATAAATGACATCGCTCTTATCCTCGGTAAAAATATGGTCGCTGGATTCGAGTACTGTAATGGCCACAGTTTCACCATTATTAACAAATGGAAGTAGCGTTACATACTGCACCGGCACCTCATCATAATAATGCTTCATCGCCGACGCAGGGATGTCAGGCCCAATTTCCACAGCTTTTGGTTCATCCAGATCCTTAAACTCATCCAAAAAATGATCATGGAAACTGATGCGATCCTGGAACATCACATTATCAAGAACCGTTGATTTTGTTTCAATCACAAATTGCTCTCGAGAGCGGTTCACCCAGTACATATAGACGGTCTCCATCTCTGATGCACTTCGCAACAAAAACAACAAATCTTTCAGCACCTGCTTAAACTCACGCAGAGCCTTATCTTGTCGTTTCTGTCCCATAATTTCAGCATTCGACCGTTCCTTCTCTCGCGCCGTTGCGTAATTATCCATCCCTATTTAATTTATCTGTGTTGACAGTTCCTCTGCTTGTTCCACCATCTTCTCGATGGCTTTCAACCCATTATCCCAAAAATCGGGCTTTGTAATATCTAATCCCAATTTTCCAACGATATTTTCCGGCCAGTCGGATCCACCGGTTCGAAGCATTTCTACATACTTATCAGAGAAGCCATTTTTAGACCGGGTATATTCCTCATATAAAGCAAGTACGAGCAATTCTCCAAATGCATAAGCATAAACATACCCCGGCGTATGTAAAAAGTGCGGGATATAACTCCACCACAAATTATATTCCTCAGTTAATGTTACCGAATCGCCATAAATTTCTTCCTGTGTCTTTCGCCAGAGATTTGAGAAATCCCCGGTTGACAACTCTCCCTCCTGCCGACGTTTGGTATGTATTGCGTCCTCAAAACGGTTCATGGATACTTGACGAAATACGGTTGCAATAGTATCGTCAATCTTTCCAATCAGCAGCGCCAGTTTTTCTTTAGGATCGTTGAGTTTACGCATCAACTTTTGAAAAACGAGCATTTCGCCAAATACAGATGCTGTTTCAGCCGTGGTCAATGGCGTATCTGCCTGCAGGGCCCCCTGTTCCCGAGACAAATACTGATGAACACCATGTCCCAATTCATGAGCCAGCGTTTGTACATCGCGGATTTTTCCGTCAAAATTCATAAATACATAGGGATGCACCGACGGAACCGTGCTGGCCGAATAGGCCCCGCCGCGTTTCCCCGGTTTTATAGCCGCGTCAATCCAATTGCTTTCAAAAAATTCGCCGGCAATCGAACCCATCCTGGGATGAAAATCGGAATAAGAGTCCAGCACCATCTCCCGGGCTTCATTCCATTTAATCTCTTTCTCATTCTTAAGAAGCGGCGCATATCGGTCATAATCGTAAAAATCATCATAGCCAAGCAGACGCCGTTTTAAATCATAAAACCGATGCACTAAACTGTATTTACTTGTCACAGAATTGACAAGTACTTCTACGGTCTCATCATCAATCTCATTAGCCAGATTGCGTGATGAAATCCAGCTAGAGTAGCCTCGCAGCTTATCATTGGTATGTTTATCGGCCAGAATCGTATTGAATATAAAAGTAAGCGACCGGCTTAACTCTTTAAATGTGTTGGTTAAAGAGGTATGTGCCCGTTTTCTCAGATCCCGATCAGGTTCATGCAATTTGCTTAGTACTTCCTGCTGGGTCAGCTCTTCTCCATCCAGTTCGAAACGAGCAGCCCCCATCGTCTCATCAAAATACCGGTTCCAGGCACTTCGTCCTGTTACATTTTTGGCGGAAAGCACTTGCTCCTCTTTTTCGCTTAGGATGTAATCCTTATACCGGCGGGAAGTTTCCAGATAGTGCTTGTAATGGGTTAGAACATCACTATCAATAAGCTTTTTAGCTTGCCCTTCATCCACATTCAGCCATTCGACATCAAAAAAGACCAACTTTTGATGAATTTCCGAGGAAAGCTCGTTAGCTTCCTGCATTAACTTTCCATATTTAGGCTCACTAGTATTCGTGGACCAAATCAGATGGGCGTATGAGCCCAACTTTCCAACTATCTCAATCAGTTGTTCATAATCCTGCAGAGCTTGCTTCATCTGTTCTTCATCAAGCTCTGCTACCTTCCCTTTATATTTTGATGCAAACGAATCGGCTAATTCTACAACTTTCTTTTTGTCATCCTGAAGCTTAGAATCTTCAATCGAATCATACAAATCAGACAGATCCCATTGAATGTTTTCGGCTCCTGTCTTATCCTTAATTTTCTTGTTCATAAATAATTTTCAAATATGCTTTTTTTAGCTCAAATTAGCTGCTTGGAATCAGCAAAGTATAACAAAAAAATATCTTCACTAAGAATCGTAATTTAATATAACAATGGTTAACTTTAAGCTTGATTGTTCATGTTTTAAAGAAACCAAAAAAAACATCCAATTTTAATTCATCCAGGCATTTTTTAATGCCTGTAATTAAAACTATCAATAAGACAACATTTTGAAGTCTCTCGAAGCTGTTTTCGGTCCTAATTCTGCACTTGTTGAAGAACTATTTAATCAATATAAAAAAGACCCTTCATCGGTACCTAACCACTGGCGACAATATTTTGATGAAATTGAAGGCGTAGATGCTACTGAGGGGTTAAAAACTGAAGCTAAAAAAGCCAGCAATGGTACTCCTGCGCCTACTGCCCCCTCGGAACCTAAAATTGAACAGTCTACCGCCAGAACTCCCAAGAAAAAGGAGGAACGAGAGGTGGCTATCCCTGCGGGAGCAGAGCTGGAAAGAATTAAGGGCGTATCGAGTAAGATCGTTGAAAATATGGACGAAAGTCTGGAAGTTCCTACAGCTACTTCTGTTCGTTCGTTGCCTATGAAAATGCTTATTGAGGATCGGGCAATAATCAACCGTCACCTTGAGCAACAAAATGAACCCAAGTCTTCGTTTACGCACTATATTGCCTGGGCTATTATCCAGGCCCTAAAAGAATTCCCTAATATGAACAATTCGTTCATATATAAGGATGGCCAACCATACAAAGTGATTCCGGATCAAGTGAACCTGGGCCTCGCAATTGATATACAGAACAAAGACGGATCCCGAAACCTGCTGGTTCCGAATATCAAGGGGGTTAACAACATGAATTTCAAAGAGTTCCTATATGCTTATACGGAACTCATTAATAAAGCTCGGAATGGCAATCTTGAACTTTCTGATTTCCAGGGTACTACGATATCACTGACAAACCCCGGCATGATTGGAACGGTGCAATCGGTACCCCGTCTGATGAAAACACAGGGAACGATTATTGCAACAGGCGCGATCGACTATCCAGCGGAATATCAGTCGATGTCGCAGGAAGTGCTAAATAAGCTGGGTGTGAGCAAGGTTATGACGATCACTTCCACTTACGATCACCGGGTTATTCAGGGGGCTGAATCAGGCTCGTTTCTAAAGAAAGTTCACAGCCTGCTGAATGGAGAAGAAAATTTTTATGAGAATATTTTTGAGGATCTGGAAATTCCTTATGATCCCCTACCCTTTGGTGCAGATCAATATGTAGGTCAGTTTGATGGTGCCGGGGCTTCACTGGAGGAAAACAAGCGTGCCATTGCCGTCATGCGACTTATCAATATGTATCGCACACGGGGGCACAAATTAGCTGATTTAGATCCACTGAGCGATGAGCCGGGGCACAGTCCCGAACTTGATCTCAAATATTATGGGCTAACTTTATGGGACTTGGATCGCGAGTTTTACTGTGCGGGTCTTGGCGGAAATGAAAAAGCTAAGCTGCGAGAAATCATCAGCTTGCTGCGCGACACTTATTGCCGTAAGATTGGCGCGGAATTTATGCATATTCTGAATCTGGAAGAACGCAAGTGGCTGCGTGAACGAATGGAGTCAACCACCAATAGCCCAGATCTGACTAAAGATCAAAAGAAAGAAATATTACACCGGCTAAACCAAGCCATGGCCTTTGAGCAATTTCTTGGTAAAAAATACATTGGTCATAAACGATTTTCTCTGGAAGGCGCTGATACGCTGATCCCTATGATGCACCACATGCTGGAGCAAGCTGGTGACGACCGGGTTGAAAAAATATTTATGGGTATGGCTCACCGAGGTCGTTTGAATATTCTTGTGAATATCATGAATAAGCCCTACAGAAAAGTCTTTGCCGACTTTGAAGGGAATCTCGACCCAGATAGTATTCAGGGATCCGGAGATGTAAAATATCACTTGGGTTCAAAAGGACAATATCAAACGAAGAGCGGTGATGATATTGATATTGAATTAATGCCAAACCCCAGTCACCTTGAATCGGTCAATCCGGTTGTTGAGGGGGCTACACGTGCCACACAGGATCATTGGGATGAAGAAAATTCTGATAAAAACATACTGCCTGTACTCATCCACGGCGATGCTGCGTTCTCAGGTCAGGGGGTTGTCGCTGAAACATTGAATATGTCGCAACTGGATGCTTATAAAACCGGTGGCACCATTCACATTATCATCAATAACCAAATAGGTTTTACGACTCTTCCAAAAGATGGACGATCAACAGAATATGCTTCCGACCTCGCCAAGATGATTCTGGCTCCTATTTTCCACGTTAATGGCGATAATCCCGAAGAAGCCGTCCATGCTATGCAGATGGCTTTTGAATATCGTCAAAAATTTGGCAAAGACGTCGTCATCGATCTTGTGTGTTTCCGTAAGCATGGACATAACGAGGGCGATGAACCGGCCTTCACACAGCCCGGTATGTACAAAGAAATTGAGAATCATCCAACGGTTCGTGATATCTATACAAAGTATTTGGTGAATAAAGGAGAGCTAACCAAGGATGAGGCCCAGGAAATCTTTGACGAGTTTGATGAGTTGCTTTATCAGGCTTTTGAAGATGCCAAAAATGCTTCTCCACTTGAGGTTACGGATGACATGATGAACCGTCATGAGTCGACACAGGAAGATTGGCCTGAGTTTCCGGATACCACTTATCCCGAAGATGAACTCAAGGATATAGCTGTTAAATTAAATACAGTACCGAAAAATTTTGATGCTAATCCAAAATTATTAAAGCAACTGGCAAAACGTGCTGAAACCGTTGATAAAAATGAGAAAAAGATTGACTGGGGTTTTGCCGAAGCCCTGGCTTTTGGCTCTTTGCTAAAAAACGGAACAACAGTCCGGCTTACTGGTCAAGACGCAGAACGGGGTACATTTTCTCATCGCCATGCGATCCTGCATGGTACCGAAACCGACCAGGAATTTACCCCGCTCAATAATTTAAGTGATCAGCAAGCGCCGTTTTATCCTTATAATAGTCTGCTTAGTGAATTTTCATGTGTTGCATTTGAATTTGGCTATAGTGCCGCTAAGTTGGATGCCTTAGTCATTTGGGAAGCTCAGTTTGGGGACTTTGCCAATGGTGCCCAGATTCCTATGGATCAATATATATCTTCATGTGAAGCTAAATGGGGACAAAAAACATCCCTCGTTATGACTCTTCCACATGGATATGAAGGGCAAGGACCTGAGCATTCTTCAGCACGAATGGAGCGCTATTTACAGCTATGTGCAGAAGACAATATGCAAGTCGTAAATCTGACGACTCCGGCACAGTACTTTCATATTCTTCGCAAGCAGGCAATGCAAGAGGATAAGAAGCCATTAATGATTATGTCACCCAAGAGTTTGTTGCGGCACCCACTGGCAACCTCTAGAACAGAGGATCTGGTGAAGGGGCAATATCATCCCTTTATCCCGGATCAGGAAGTTGAAGATAAAAACAACATAGATCGATTAATTCTTTGCTCCGGAAAAGTTTATTATGACCTCTATAAACAACGTCAGAGTGATGAAATAAATAATATAGCGATTGCTCGCCTGGAACAATTCTATCCATTCCCTAATCAGGATGTGCAAAACATCCTGAAAGAATACAGTAATGTAGATGATATTATCTGGTGTCAGGAAGAACCTCAAAATATGGGTCCCTGGACTTTTGTAGCACCCCGAATTATGCAAAATCTCCAGGACGGACAAAATCTCCGGTATGTTGGCCGACAAGCATCTGCATCTCCTGCGGCTGGACAGAAAAAAATCCATAAAGCTGAACAAGAGAAATTGGTCAATGAGGCGTTGCATTAGTTAATTGCTCAGTCAAACCTCTCCTCTTGAGTGGATATAGCCTTATTTTACGGAACCGCAAAGTTTTAGAAATTTTGCGGTTCTGTGAATATTTCTGTTACTAATCTTAAAAAGTACGCAAAACCTATACCTGTCTTATTGATCAATAAATATCCTCTTGCCACTGTTAAATTTTGATAAATTAGGATTAATATGCCGTAAATATCACGCAATCGGTTGCATTTGATATAATTATTGATAAATTACATACAAATACATGTTGAGAGAGATTTTGCAATTGCCAATTATTTCAAGGGAGAATTATATCAACCTTTCCAGATAGTAGTTGTCGTATTAGCAAATCTCAAATAATCAATTGTGACATCACTGAAGCTATAATTGGTTATTTAAACGCCAATTGAAGCATTTCATGTCGTCATATATTGGTTATGCTAACTAATTTCAATTTACCGGACGGCCACGAATACCCAAAATGATTACGTGTTTGGCTGGATGTTGGAATGTATGGAGGACACTATATTAAAACCTACAAATAGGATGGATACTTATGAATACAGAAAAAGGGAAGGGAATAGGAACGAGACTTTTCGCTTTCTTGATACTAGCTTTGCTGATTGCTGAAACAGGATATGCCAATACTTTTAATAACCATAGGTGGTTATCAAATTTGGGCACGTATTATGATGCTCAGCAACAGTTCACAGTAAGTGGTCAAGTAACGGATGCCTCGACGGGAGAAACATTGCCGGGTGTCAACGTTCGTGTTAAAGGGACGACGATAGGTGCGGCAACAAATGATCAGGGACAATATAATCTCAGTGCCCCTAGTTCGGCAGATACACTTATTTTCTCATTTATTGGATATCAGTCACAGACGGTCCCCATCAATGGCCGCTCGACAATTGATATCCAATTAGCACCTCAGACTATTTCGGGGCAGGAACTTGTAGTTATCGGTTATGGTGAGCAACGGAAAGAAGCAGTTACAGGATCTGTAGCCTCTATCAGTGGAGCTGAAGTGAATAAAGTTCCTTCGTCAAATATTTCAAATGCCTTACAAGGGCGCCTGCCTGGGGTAGAACTGTCCCAAACATCATCCAAGCCTGGGGCAACTATGCAAATACGCATCCGGGGTACTCGCTCGCTGAATGCCAGCAATGATCCACTAGTGGTGCTCAATGGTATCCCCTTTGGCGGATCTCTCAGCGATATCAATCCCGAACAAATAGAAAGCGTTGATATCCTCAAAGATGCCTCGGCAACAGCTATTTATGGCTCGCGCGGCGCAAACGGCGTCATTTTAGTTCAAACCAAGAGTGGACAAAAAGGACAAGGAGCACAAATAAGCTACAATAGTTACGTTGGCTTCAAAAAACTTTTTGCCGAATATCCCATGATGGACGGACCGGAATTTATTGCTCTTCGCGAAGCAGCTGGTCAATATTCCAATGGAGCGGATGAGTCCAATGATATCAATACCGATTGGCAAAAATTGTTTTACAGATCCACTGCTGCTGTAGCTAACCAAAGTTTAAACATTGCGGGAGGCACCACAGAGGGAACTTACAATATTGGGTTAGGTTATTACCATAACGAGTCCCTGATACCGACACAACAATTCCAGCGATATTCGTTGAATGGATCTATTGATCAAAACGTAGGTGACTATTTTCAATTTGGTGTAACTACCAACACGAATTACAACACTACGCAGGGAGACCAGTTGGGATTATATAATGTCTTAAGCATGTCTCCAATTGCCAGTCCTTATAATTCTGATGGATCATTTAAACGAACTATCCAGATGCCGCTAGATAATCAGTGGACTGAAACAAGGGCAATTGTAGATAGTTTAGACAATCAATGGATCAGCCCGAATAAGACGTTTGGAACCTACAACACACTTTATGGAGAAGTAAGTATTCCGAGCATTCAAGGCTTACAGTATCGTATCAACGTTGGCCTTGACTATAGTACGTCAGATAATAATAGTTTTACGGCAGCTGGAATCAATAGCAGTAACGCGAATACTCCTTCTACTGCTTCTATCGGCCATTCCGTTACGCTCAACTGGACTGTGGAGAATCTGCTGACTTACGACCGCACCTTTAATGAAAAGCATGAAGTCAACGTAACAGCATTATATTCTGCCGAAAAAGACAGATACCACAGTTCATTCATTTCGAGAAAAGATATTCCTAACGATGCCTTTCAATTCTATAATCTGGGGCAATCGACTGGAGAAATTACCATTGATCCTGCCAACCAAGACTATCGGGTTAGCGGCCTGGAGTCATGGATGGGACGTCTCATGTACACCTACGACAACCGTTATATGATGACAGCCACCTTGCGATCCGATGGATCCTCAAGGCTGGCATCGGGTCATCAATGGCATACTTATCCGGCTGTATCGGTGGGTTGGAATATTGCCAACGAATCGTTTATGCAAGATATAAGCCAAATAAATTTGTTAAAGCTACGTGTGGGCTACGGGCAAACCTCCAACCAGGCCATTGCCCCCTATTCCACCCTTGGACTTTTGAGTACAAGGCCTTATAACTTTGGACAAACCAATTATGCTATTGGTTACTATGTTTCTCAGCTTCCAAACGCTAATTTAGGATGGGAATACTCCAAGACATGGAACTATGGACTGGATTTTTCTCTACTGAATGATCGCTTGTCCGGAACTATAGAGTATTATGTGACAAAAACCAATGATGTTCTTCTGGGGGTTAACCTACCCAACACCTCGGGCGTAAACAGCTACACAGCCAATATCGGGAAAACCCAAAACAAGGGACTAGAACTTTCCCTTAACGGCGTAATACTGCAAAGCAACAATGGCTGGACCTGGGAAGCCGGAGTAAATATCTATGGCAACCGCAACAAGCTTGTACGGCTTGCCTCGGGACAAACCAGAGATGAAGCTAATTGGTGGTTCGTAGGTCATCCTATAAATGTAATCTATGACTACAAGAAATTAGGCCTCTGGCAGGAAGGGGATCCCTATTTGAATACCCTGGAACCCGGAGGAAATGTAGGGATGATTAAAGTCAAATATACCGGAGATTATAACGAAGATGGTACGCCGACAAGGCAAATTGGACCAGAAGATCGGCAAATTATGGACGTAAATCCTAAGTTTCAGGGCGGATTTAACACCCGTGTGGCTTACAAAAGATTTGACCTCAGCGCGGTTGGCGTATATCAACACGGGGGTATCCTTATCAGTACTCTTTATGCAGCGCAGGGCTACCTTAATCTAATGAGCGGGCGCCGTAATAATGTAAGTGTAGATTACTGGACACCTGACAACACTAATGCCAAGTATCCCAAACCAGGCGGCGTTACGAGTGGTGATAATCCAAAGTATGGAAGCACTCTAGGGTATTTCGATGCATCATACCTGAAAATTCGCACCTTGTCGCTGGGTTATAACTTTACCAATATGGACTGGTTAAAAAATTCAGGTATTAGCAGGCTTCGGCTTTACGCCACGGTACAGAACCCGTTTGTGCTGTTCTCGCCTTTCCACCGGCAAACAGGTTTGGATCCTGAAACCAATTCCTACGGTGATGAGAATACGGCAGTTGATTTTAACCAGAGCCGTTTGCTGACAATAGGCACAAACACGCCGGCAACGCGCAACTTTCTGCTTGGTATCAATTTGACATTTTAGAAGAGGAAAACTATGAAACGGATAAACATAAAGATTCTTTTAGGAATACTTATAACGACGCTGCTGATGATAGGTTGCTCCGATATATTAAACGAACAGCCTCGCAGCATTTACACACCAGATTTTTTTAAAACTGAAAATGGTGTGACGGGAGGAGTAACAGCGTTGTATGCAAATTTGCGCTATATTTACGGGAATGCCTACTACTATAATACTGGCGAGACCGGTACCGACGAAGTTACCTACGCTCAAAGTGCAGACCAAAACTTCAAGGTAATGGATGTCTCCGGACAGGGAAATATTACTTCCACCACCAGCCGTTCAGACGTATTGTGGAGTAACGCATTTCCTGGCATCAACACCGCAAGTGGTATTATTGAAAATGCTTCTCAAGTCGGCATTTCAACGGCATTGATTGCTGAGGCCCGGTTCTTCCGTGCTTTTTACTACTTTCAACTAGTACAAACATTCGGGGGAGTTCCGTTGGATTTGGGCGCAGGTAAGCTAAAGTTCAACACGAATCCCATTAGAGTGTCTACACGTAATACAGTACCAGAGGTCTATACCGAAGCCATTTTCCCAGACTTGCAGGTAGCAGTAAACGACTTGCCGGACGACTCCCGGGTAACCGGCTCTGCGACAAAAACACTTGCCCGTCTTTATTTGGCCAAAGCATATTTGACCTACGCGTGGTGGCTACAAAATCCCAATAATATTCCAACATATCCCCAGGCCGATCGAACGGACCCTGACGGACATGATGCCGCTTATTATTTTCAACAGGCGTACGACATAGCAACAACCGCCATTGATAATCCAGGCTCTTTTGGACTAGTGTCAACTTACTATGATTTGAATAGGGGTTCAAACGACCGCAATAAAGAGCAGCTGTTATATGCCGACCACACCGAGGCAAATGAATACTATAACGGATCCAGCCTAACATATAGCGGTGGTAGCGACATGGACAACTTCGCCGGTTGGATGATGACGTGGAACTACACCGTAATCCAAAGTAGTTCAGACAACACTACCTGGACCCCCGTATCTTCTGTTCAGCGTGAAGCAGATCAACATTTGGGACGTCCGTGGATACGTATGTCTCCTACGATCGATGCCATTGAGAATACCTTTGCCGACAAGACCAATGACTCGCGCTATGACGGAACTTTTACGACCGTTTACCGTGGCAACTGGGATTTAAACGGCACTGGTATTGATCAAACGACATTGTATAACGCCAACCAACTGCCGGTTCAGCCGAATGGGGCCATCCTGACATTCCTGAATCAAAATCCTGGAACACCTATCAACTATCCCAGAGGACAAGGAACGTTTGATGGCGGCAATGTAGGGGCAGGTACCTTACCGGGAAGATCCGATTTTGTTATTGCGCCGGACGGCATCAGTCGAATCGTATATCCAGGGCTTTGGAAGCTGGGAGAATATCGTACCGACAATAATGGTGGTCTGGGGCAACCAAATGGTGCCAGTACCCGTCCATTCATCATTGCCAAATTCTCACAACTCTTCTTCGTTGCAGCTGAAGCAGCTGTGAAGGGAGCAACTACAAGCCCCACTTCTGCAGGAGATGGGTATGACGCAACCGATGGATCCGCTAGAGGGTTGATTAATGTCATCCGTGCTCGTGCAGGCATGTGGACCTATGATAATAATGGAGACACCAACAAAGATGAAGATAATAGTGCCGCAATGGTTGCAGCCACACCAGGCAATATAGATATCGATTATATTTTGGCGGAACGCTCACGTGAATATTTCGGAGAAGGCAAACGTTGGCTTGATTTGGTTCGTACCCAGAAATGGGGAGATCTTGCCTCCTCCTATAGAATAGGTGGAAGTAATTATGGAGACCATACGCCACAAACCATAAACCGCAATATTCAAGACTATCTGTATCTTCGTCCAATACCGCAAGGCCAAATTGATGCCCTGCAAATGAGCGATGCAGAAATAAAAGCATATCAAAACCCTGGATATGACTGACCATTAAAGGTCAATGTAATATAACTTTTCCTCCCTCACTTCAATTGTTGAGGGAGGAATTTACATAAATAGAATGGTAGTTGATATAAAAATGGCAAGTCTGAAGACTTGCCATTTTTAATATTATATGAATTTGAAAAATTGAATAAGTGAAGTAGAATTACCGAAGCCCGTTTTTAACTCCTTTGCAGATGCGACTAACCGCGTCATGACTATGAAGGCTTTCCATATGTACACATCGAATCACAAAATCCTTAATTCGATCTTCATCATTCAGTTCTTCATAAAGCAGGCGAGCTGCATCTTCCACAAACTTTTGAAAAGCCCCATTCATTTCGGCAAAAGCTTGTTCATCTTCCCGCTTAACCATTACCTGGGTTTCTGTCATTAAAGCCTCCCGGCAATGCTTTACCAAATCTTCGACAAAAAGATCTTCATTAAGCTCCATGGTTAAACTCGCTACACTCCGTTGGCTGTGAGGAATGCTGGCGACCTCCCGAGTTTCACGTGCATGTTCAGAAAGTTCATACGAACAAGGACAAGCACTGCTGTATTCAAAATCCAGGTGCATAAATTTACGAAAATGCCCATCCTGGCTCATCGTACCTTCAAAAGCAGCATTATAATATTGATATCCTTCCAATTCCGAACGTAAACTTTCTTGCAAGATTGGATAGTTAAATGACAGCTTCAAAAAGGCCGACTGCGAATCTAACTCATCGCGGTAGGTTTCCAGTACCTCTTTGAGTTTTCCCGGATGGAAAACATCCTCTTTATAATCATAGAAGGACCGTATTATACGGCTCATATTTATCCCCTTCTTATCCATTTCCAATCCCACATAACCATCTACCGAAGTCTCCAACGTAATCAACTCTCCATTGGGACGAGGATATTTCAATGGCAACTTAAAATCCGAAATTCCAACCTGCTGAATAGGTACATTTGCCCCTTCAATAAGCGACGCCGGACCATTTTGTAAATCCGGTAAACTTTCCTTGTACTCCTCAGATACAGTAAATGTGGGATCGTAATAGCGTTTCAATTTAGTAGAAATCATTCGTTTTCACTGCAAATTTATTAATTGTTAATCTAAAACGGGAATTTCTTTATCCAAAAGATATGGACAATATTTGGCTGAATTTCGTTCGGTTTCCTCCAATTCAATTTCGTATAGGAAACCCTCCCCATTCACTGCTCTTTTGATAGGATCATCTAATTCGTTATAAAATGCCTTAACTAAATTCTCGGTTGAAGGCATTACTCCATCCAAGAAGTCAACATCCATATTCAGATTTTTATGATCGCATTTTTCGATGATTTTCGAGTTGATTATCGATTTTAATACCGATAAATCAATAACATAGCCAGTTTCCGGATCTGGATTTCCCGCTACGGTTACATTGAGCACATAATTATGCCCATGCCAATTTTCATGATTACATTTTCCGAATTTCTTCTTGTTCCATTCATCCGATTTATCCGGGTTGTGCAAACGATGAGCGGCATTAAAATGAGCTTTACGCCTAACAAAAACCAAATTCAATCCTCTTGTTATTCTTTATATGACATCTATCAACGCATCTAAAATTATGATGGTTCCAGTAAAAAACTTATTTGTATAAACTATTATCAGTGAGGCTTTTTTCAAAAAAACATATCACTGCATATTCTGCAACTTAAATGTGAGGTATTTCTATCTACAGGTAATTATTGTAACATCTGAATTTTAAATATACGAATCTCTTCTAAGACTCGACATAACCCACTTTACCATAAAATTTATCTCTAAGCCAAAAAGCCACGTTAACCAAGACAATTAATGCAGGAACCTCGATCAACGGTCCCACCACACCCGCAAATGCTTGACCACTGTTTAATCCAAAAACAGCTATAGCTACCGCAATGGCAAGCTCAAAATTATTCCCTGCTGCAGTAAATGCAATAGATGCATTTTTGTCATAATCGGCTCCCATTAATCTGCTGACGAAAAATCCTAATACAAACATTACTACAAAGTAGATAACAAGTGGAATAGCTATTCTAACAACATCAAATGGAATTCGAATAATAATATTTCCCTTCAGGCTGAACATGACCACAATAGTAAACAATAAAGCAATTAGCGTGATAGGAGAAATAGCAGGCAAGAATTTTTCCTCATACCAATATTTCCCTCTGAGCTTAACAAGACCGAACCGACTCACCATCCCAGCCACAAATGGGATACCTAGATAAATTGCAACACTTTTGGCCACGGTTGAAATAGAAATATTCACAATCGCACCCTCAAAACCCAAAAGTGGCGGTAGCTTTGTAATAAAAAACCAGGCATAAAAACTATAGGTAAATACCTGAAAGATACTATTGAGGGCCACCAATCCGGCTCCATACTCACTGTTTCCCTCAGCCAAGTCGTTCCAGACCAAAACCATTGCGATACAACGTGCAAGACCAATCAAGATTAACCCTACCATATAATCTGGATAATCATGCAGAAAGATGACAGCTAAGGCAAACATTAGTACCGGACCGACCAGCCAATTCAATATTAGAGAAATGCTCAATACCTTTATATTCTGAAAAACTTTTGGCAACAGTCTATAGTTTACCTTAGCCAAGGGCGGATACATCATTAAAATAAGACCTATAGCAATTGGAATATTGGTAGAGCCGCTGCTGAAAGCATTAATAGATTCTGAAGCGGACGGGATAAAATAACCAATGCTGACACCGGTTGCCATGGCAATAAATATCCAAAGTGTTAAATAACGATCCAGAACATTCATTTTCTTGGGAGACGATGACATAGTTATAACGATATAGTTTTATGCAAAATCTGATTAGACATGGTCAGGTTAATTGAGATAACATATAATACATTTCCGTAGCAATTTGTAGACACCGATCATCATATGCTTCTGCTTCACGGGAGGTACCATCTGCTTCTTTAGGATCACCGTATGGGATAGACAACCGAAGCACAGCCCCAGAGACAAATGGACAATTTTGATCAGCTTCAGAACATGTCATAAGCGCAGCAAAATCTTTTTTTGGATTAGTAGAGTCATCAAATCGTTTGGAAAAGCAGACCAAGGGTTCTATTTCCTCATCATAAAAGATTCTATAATGAGGGTTTTGTCCTCCGGGACTCTCTATTTTAAATCCTGCCTTTTTGAGAGTATCAACTATACGATCATTGAGGGTTGTTGCTTCCGTGCCACCCGAAAATGTTTGGATACCATCTAGCCCCAGATACTTGACCAATACTGCTGACCAAATCTGGCAAAGATGACTCCGGCGACTATTGTGGATGCAAATAAACGTCAACTTCGCTACCTGGCCCAACTTCTGTTTAGATCGGATGAAATCAACGATTTTTAGAAGCTTCTTTTTACGCTCAGTTGAGATAGTAGCACCTCGTTGATCCAAGTTTTTAATATATATAACAATCTCGCTGTACATCATAAATCTAGCAGCAACAAGAACCTGGCTCACAAGCGGGGCCCTTTTGGGCAATCATTTGGGGTATATCAGCTTGATCTGATTCGGTATCTCCTGTAGGTTTCCTGGCATAAACAGTGATACTATAAATTCCAGTTGTTCCCTTCTTAAACTTTTCGACTTCCTCACTGGATAAATAACGACTCAGGATATCATCAGGAAGTACTATCGGTTTCTCTTTTTGCAATGAAATATCTACAAAACCGAGCTCTTTTATATGTCCCAGATAAGTATCTTTTTGGATGGCACCAGCCACGCATCCCGCATACATTTCAGCATCTTTACTTAATGCACCCGGTAACTCTCCTACCAACACAATATCAGAGATACTAAAATGTCCCCCAGGTTTCAAAACACGAAAAATTTCAGAAAATACCTTTTCTTTGCCCGGAACGAGATTTAGCACACAATTACTTACGATAACATCTGCCAAATCATCAGAGACGGGCATATCTTCAATATCCCCATAACGAAACTCTACATTATTAAAACCAAGCTTTTCAGCATTTTCGCGAGCTTTTTTAATCATCGATTCGGTAAAGTCGATGCCCAGAATTTTTCCGGCCTGGCCTGCCTCATATCGGGCGACGAAACAATCATTGCCGGCTCCCGATCCCAAGTCAATCACGGTATCACCCTCTTCTATTTGGGCATATTTTGTAGGCAAACCGCACCCTAATCCCAAATCGGCATCAGGATTGTACCCTTCAACGTCCTCATAATTATCCGTCATAATGTTATAGACTTCCTGTGAAGAACCTCCTGCTCCACAACAGGAACTTACATTTTCTGCCACAGATTGCTCGCTAATTCGGGCATACTTTTCTTTGACAGTTTCTTTTAGTTCATCAGCACTTTTTTTAGAATTAGCCATTTTAACAACAGTTACTTTTGGTTGCAGTTTTAAGGTTATTCAACAAAGCCGGCAATAGCTCCCGGATCTCCTTAACTCCTTCTTCATCCAGGCAATAGCAGGTACGCACCCCATCAATTTCTCCTTTAATTATACCAGCTTTTTTTAACGCTTTTAAGTGTTGAGAAACCGTTGATTGGGCCAGGGGCAATTCATTTGTGATATCGCCACAAATGCAACTTTGGCAATCGGCTAATAGTTCAACAATAGCTATTCGGGCCGGATGCCCAAGGGCTTTCAGGAGTTCAGCAGTACGTTTCTGAGATGTACTAAATAATTTTGCTTTCGTAATTGCCATAACTTTATCGTTTATCGTAGATTTACGATTAAATTATCTCATTTATTCTTAAGAACCAAAAATTTTTGAGATAAGTTATTTTATAATTCCATAAAAAAAGGAGGCTCCGATTCCTCAAAGCCTCCCTGTGATCAGCACACCTCACACATTATATGCGAGACGATTCGGTTATGTTCGTTGAATCAATCATGCCATTTAATCCAATTAGCACCCGTTGTCCAGTCATTAGTGGATCCTTTAACTCCCACAGCACCACTGAAATCAGTTTGAGTGAGGAAGGTAGAAGCCGGAACCTGTTCAAAATGTTGTGTGGCAGGTGAGCCTGCTACCAGTGAGAAATCATAGTTTTCAGGGTCGCTAAATAGCTGCGTACCGGAATCAACTTTCATCAAATCAAGATCCTGAGCCGAATATCCCAACGTATCGAAAGCTGCTGCGTAATCGCCATCTTTGTAAGCGATATTGCCACCGAACGTTAAATCCCCGCTTTGGAGCCAGTTACGGGTCTGGTCATCTTCAAGGTAAATGGGGGCCGTAGTTAATTTGTTCGCAAGGTTGGCAAGGATGACATTTCCATAATGACCTGACAGCCCTTCGCGAAGCATCATTCCAGCCATTGGGATCTCTCCATTCGATCGACCGCCAACCATACTATACACAGTAGCATTGTAAATGTGGAATTGAGAAGGTCCAACATCTTTACAGGTTTGATCGTAGGAACCACTGGCACAACCATCATTTTCCATTCCTCTGTTAGCTGGACCAGTCTCAACGGCTAAATAAAACTGTCCATATCCTCGCCATCCGGCATCACCATCAAAGGAATCGTCCTGTGCACCTACAACAACCAGATATTTAATATTAACGGTACCACCAAAGGGTTCAATACCGTCGTCCAGAGATTTGAAAATGCTGATGTGATCGAGTTGCGTTTTACTACCTAAAGCGTAAGGAGTAAGCGCCTGAAGTTCACTACCGTCTGCTATGCTGTAACCGGTGTAGTTAATCTGAACATAACTGAGGGTACCGTTATCGTCATCATTAATGAAATCATGCTTACTAGTATCCATACCATATTGAACGCCTTTACTCAAGCCTTCAATCTCACCTTGCCCGCCTGGCCAGTTATTAACTGCATTACCGCAAAGAATAATGCCCCCCCAATCGCCAACTTCAGGATTAGATTTGGCTGATGTGAAAATAATTGGATTATTAGCTGATCCTTTCGCAACTAAACGACCTGAAGGACGGAACCCATCTTTAAAGTTATCATACGTACCGGGCATCGTTATAATCGTTCCGACCTCATCAGAATTATTATTATGATACTTAAATTTAACGGTAACGCCTTCTTTTACAGTTAACGTTACGCCAGGCAGTACATAGTGCGGTCCTGCAATCGTTGTATCATTAGCCCACGTTTCATCCCGTGTTATGAGCGTTTTGTTACCCGGCAAATCAGCATAAACTTTCGGGGCAACGGCGAATTCATTACCTGATGCAACAGATTCCGTACCTACCTCTACAGAGATAGCACCTGTCATAGCACCATCAGGAACGTTAACTTTTAATTGCGAAGTGGACGCTGAATTTACTGTAGCTTCCTTGCCTCCTGCAAAAGTTACCGTATTCTTACTTGCTGTAGAAGAAAAATTCTGGCCTTTGATAGTAACTTCCGTACCAGCTGGACCGGCAGTTGGACTAATAGAAGAAATGGAAGGAGGACCACCACTACCAGGACCAGTACTGTTGTCACTTCCACCACTACTTTTACATCCCGTCATTATGATTGATAATGCAAGTACAAATAGACCTGCAATTTTTGTAAAGTTAGATTTCATGATAGATTATTTTTGAATTAAGAGCGATGATTATGATTAAGGTTGATTATAAAAGACGTTCTTTAAGAAATAGTTAACTCGAAATGAGTAAATAATTAAGACTCTAAAGTCTCATGGTTACTCCGAGTTGGAATGTCATACCCGGTTTATATTTATAGGTAGTTACAGGCCCCATCTTATCTTCATGGACATCATTCAGCAAATTATCAGCCTCCAGACTCAGATAATATCTTCCAATCGTGTAATCAATCTTTGCGCCAAGCTTATGGAACGGTTGTTCATATTCATCAAACTGCTGCTGCTTTTTACCAACCGTGACGATACGTTTCCCATAGGTGTTGAAACTCACTGAACAATTCAGATGCCAGTTCGGAATGGCGTAGAAAGCTGAAAGATTGACGATATAAGGTGACTGACCAATCATCGGACGCTTCAAATGGGCAACTCGACTAACGGCACTGCTATCCATCCTTGTTTGCGAATAAATGTAAGTGGCGTTGGCTACCAACTTTAGACGATCAGTAATATTTTTTCTGCCTTCTACTTCTATGCCGTATAAATTGGCTTCCGGTGCATTTTTGTAGAATACTTCATTGGCATCTACCAATCGATAAAACAATTCGATGGGCTGTTTAAAATGTTTGTAAAAAAGCCCCACAGAGAACATCTGTCCACCTTTGGGATAGGTTTCAAAACGTAGGTCATAATTAGTAATATTGGTCTGTGTCAGATCAGGATTACCATAGATACGTCGTCCGCCTTGGTAATCAGCAAAACTGAAATTGGATATTTCGCGAAATGACGGCCGTGCTAATGTTTGTGAATAGGCGACACGAATATTTGATCTCGAATTCAGGGTATATGTAACATTAACAGCCGGAAGAAAGTCTGTGCTATCCACATTTGCTACTTGATGATAAGCCCCATTTAATGAATCCGGCACACCCACCGTTTGTGTAGACTGCTCCATACGTAATCCCAAACCGATGGTAAGCCTATTAATCGGCTTCCAGTCGGTATTTAAATAACCGGCATAAATATTTTGGTGCCCGTTATAAAAATCCTTATTGAATTGTGTTTTCTCTGTCAACTCAAGGTAACCGGTACTATCCGGACCTACTCCCTCCACATTTTGTGGACGCAATATAACATCAGGCGATTGATAGATTAAATCGGTGGGCAGAAAAGGTGACGATTGGTCACGATATGATATACGTCGAGCCTTAAAATGGCGATCCTTAATCATTGCGTTACCGCCAACTGAAACATTTAGAAAACTAAACGGCTTCATATGATACTTAATTTCTCCCGAGTAGTTATTGTCCTTCTGGGTAGAAAAAAAGTGACCGTTGTTATCTCCGAACTGCTGGAAACGATATTGTTGAGGTCCGGAATTGCTCACCTTGTTGTAGCGCGTGGTACGCCGGTCAGGGCGGTCGTGCAGTGCACGATTGTAACTTATATGACCGGAAAGTTTTGAAGATAGAAAATTTTCAAAATAGGTATCGCCTTCGAAGGTGGTAGAGATAATACTTCTTCGATCGAAATCAGATACTGTTTGTCGGGTAACCCCATTTTGATAAGCTCCCTGGACAAGAGTAGAAGTGTTATTTAAAGAATTTGAGTATAAATTCTTTACTCCAAATTTTGTAACAGAAGATGGCTTGAAAAACACATTTACCATCCCACTTACATTAGCAACTTCAATTCCGGTGTTCTTAGTGTAGTTAGTTAGAAAATTTTGTTTATCAGGAGCAGTATTACTTGAATAAGACTGCAAAAAACGTACGATCTTATTGGGCTCTTCTTTTCTATTGTACTTGTAAGAAAAGTTGCTGACCACCCCAATAGGCATTTTATCCTGATTAAATTGGTTTGCATAACTGACGCTAATATTTTGGGATGGAATACTTTTTCGATTCCTATTTAAATTCCAATTATTACCCAAAGCATTTTCAAATGCTGCCGCATTATCGGTACCTGCACGCTGATTTTTCAAGAAGGTTGGCAAACTGCGCATACCATTGTCATAGCCAAGAAAATCAGTGGGACTCCCCACACTGGAGAACATACTACTAAGAGTTGAAACAGTATTATAACTGCTGGAATAGCTTACTGAAAAATTACGTTCATAAGGGAACTCCTTAGTCTTTATTTTTACGGATCCACCCGAGAAATCGGCCATCTGATCAACGGTGTATGTCTTTTGTACCATAATATCATTGACTAATCCACTACCTAACAAGTCGGCAGGCACTTCTTTTTTATTGGGATTCGTTGAAGGCATCTGAGAACCATTCAGCTGAATATTGCTGTAACGATTTCCCAAACCTCTCACATAAATATCCTTGCCATTCTCAACCGTGACTCCGGTAACTCGTTTCATAGCCTCTCCCACATTGCTATCCCCAATTTGAGAGATCTGATCAGAGGAAATACCATCCTGAACAGATACTGATTTTTTTTGTATAGATAGCAGACCAGCTTCGCTGCTACTATTTGTTTGAGCTGTCACTGTTACCTCATTTAGTCCCACTGTCTTAGGCTGTAGTGAGACATTAACCGTCGTTGCTTCTCCCGACTTTACCTTTATACCTGTTATTTTTTTCTTGGCATAAGAAATATATGAAATGGTAATTGAGTAGGTGCGGGGTTTAAGTTGCCGGATAGAAAAATTTCCGTCAAGATCAGTTGCAGATCCTTTGGTTGTCCCTGTTATTGCCACATTGGCCCCAATAACAGTTTCTCCCGTTTTAGCATCTATAACCCTTCCTACAATTTTTCCCGTATTTTGATTGGGATTCTTCCGAGCCCAACTTACAGTTGTCATCGTTAGCGCTACAACCAGAAGAAGGGCAAATCTAAGTTGTTTTAGATAATTTGAATTATTCACAATAAGTGTGCTGATTTGTTTGCTATTTTGGTGTCCTAGAAACATTACATTTCAAGGATAGCACACTTAGGTTGTAACAGTATTATGGAACGATTACGGATGTGTTATTCTAATTTTAAGAGAATGTTAACACACCCCATTCGCCCAAATTAAGGTAGGCTTAAAAAAAGTGGAAAATTATATCAGACGTTTAGCGTTTGTGAAATTTGCTCAATCGTTGTCTTCATTTTGTTGCTGCGGCGGATTCGATTCGGTAGTTTCAGTCTTGTGAGATTCTTCTACGACTTCAGCTTCGGCTATTTCTTTCTTCTGACCATTTTTTTCGTCTTCAAAAATTCCCTCCGGATATTTTCCTTCGGGATGATCCCCTAACAATGCCTTAAGATCATTATGATCAAGTACCTCTTTATCGAGAAGCGTCTTGGCCATTTTCTCCAGCTTATCTTTATGCTTTGTGAGTAGCTTTTTTGTCCGCTCATAGTTTTGTCGAATAATTTCATTAACAGCATCATCTATACGTTCAGCTGTTCGCTCAGAATATTTTTTATTAAAACCATAACTATTTTCAGGATTCTGCGAATCTTTCAGGGAAATATATCCGAGTTCATCGCTCATGCCATACTCAGCTACCATAGCAAAAGCCATATTGGTGATACGCTCTAAATCATTCTGGGCACCGGTAGATATTCGTCCAAAGATGATTTCTTCTGCTATACGTCCGCCAAGTAATGCACAAATCTTATCATTCAATTCTTCCGTAGTCATAAGAAAACGATCCTCAAGCGGTGTCTGTAATGTATAACCGAGCGCTGCTAAACCTCGAGGAACGATGCTCACTTTCAAGACGGGATCAGTATGTTCAAGATACCAACCTACAATAGCATGTCCAGACTCATGGTAAGCCACAATTTGTCGTTCATGAGGACTAATGAGTTTATTTTTCTTTTCAAGTCCGGCAATAACACGCTCAATAGAATCCTGAAAATCTTCCATCTGTACTTCATCTTTGCCACGACGGGCAGCCAATAGAGCAGCTTCATTACATAAGTTTGCTAACTCAGCACCCGCGAATCCGGGCGTTTGGGAAGCCAGTAACTTCAAATCTATATCATTTGAAAGTTTCAAATTTCGGGTATGAACTTTTAACACTTCTACACGACCCCGAAGATCTGGCTTGTCAATCAAAATCTGCCGATCAAATCGACCAGGACGCAAGAGTGCGGAGTCAAGGACATCCGGCCGGTTTGTAGCAGCCATGATGATAACCCCCTTATCCGTATTAAAGCCATCCATTTCACTCAACAACTGATTCAACGTATTTTCGCGCTCATCATTTGAGCCCATCATCATACCTTTTCCACGACTACGACCAATAGCATCAATTTCATCAATAAATATAATGCACGGGGCTTTCTCTTTCGCCTGTTTGAAAAGATCTCGGACCCTTGCAGCACCGACCCCTACAAACATTTCTACAAAATCAGAACCACTCAGACTAAAAAATGGGACATCAGCTTCACCAGCCGTTGCCTTGGCAAGTAATGTCTTACCAGTGCCGGGAGGACCAACCAGTAATACCCCCTTAGGCAGCGTTCCACCCAGTTTGGTAAACTTTTGGGGATTTTGGAGGAACTCAACCACTTCTTCCACTTCTGCCTTGGCTTCCTGCAATCCAGCAACATCTTTAAATGAAACCTGGTTTTCAGCCTGTTTATCGTATAATGATGCTTTATTCTTACCAATATTGAGAACCTGCTGGCCAGGGTTCATACGGCGGAAAATAAATATCCAAAAAGCGATAGCCAACCCAATAGGAATGAGCCATATCAAAATACCGCTAAACCAATCTTCCTCTACTTTTACATCATATACGACATCATTTTTATCCAATGTAGGGCGAATATCATCTCCCTGGAGCATTGTTGTCGTAAATGTGTTAGCATTGTCGGATCCTGTAAGAGACCACTGCTCATCCTTTTTAGAGGCCGGTTTAACGATACCGTCTTTTATGGCTTTCTGAGTATATTTACCATTAATATTCTGGCCATTTTTGATAGTAATTTCTTTCACATATCCCTTCTGGACATACTCTAAAAAGGTACTATACTTAATCCTATTACCACTATCGGGATTCATAAAATAAACCTGGATCCCGAGTAGGGCTAACAGTAACACAACATAAATCCAAATAGGAAATTTAGGAGATTTATCATTCCCGTTTCCTTTTAGATTATTTTTGAGATTAGAATCTCTTTTATCTGACGATTTCTTATTATCGGACATGTAGGAATTCGTTGTAACGATTTGATCTTATCACGTAAATATACGGGAAAAATTACTCCTCTGCGTAATTTACCGACTATTAATCTGCTTGAATTTAAGAATAGCTGAAAAAACTATTTCATTTGATACAAAGAACGCAGAAATTATACTTTTATTGGGACTCAAGATTCGGCAGAACCATTAGATTCATCAAAAGCGACAACATCTCCTTCCGCCTGTTGCATTCTTACACCACCCTGTTCCCCTGTAATCTTACCAATAACGGTAAAATCATTAAAACTATCTGCAAGTTCATCGACTTGGACCTTAGGAAGTGTAAACATCAATTCAAAATCTTCACCTCCATATAGAGCATATTTATCAACATCTTCTTTCATTTCATCCGCAACCTGGCGTGTATCAAGCGCAATAGGAATTGCAGCCTGATAAATATAAGCACCAACTGCCGATTCCCGGACAAGGCACTGGAGATCTGCTACCAACCCTTGGGTGAGATCGATCATAGATGTAGGCCGGATCTGTAACTTATCCAGTTGTTCAGTAAAATCCTTCCGGGCCAGAGGCACTAACTGCCGCTTAACGACATATTCATAATCCTCCAATTCAGGCTGAAAAGCTTCTTGCTGATCCTGTTCTTCCCAATACTGTTTCTCGCGCATTAAAATTCGGAGACCTGCGATAGCCCCTCCCACATCACCGGTAATGCAAATAGCATCATCTATACAAGCTCCCTTACGATACGTAATTTTATTCTCATTTGCGGTACCATAACAATTGATGCTAATACTCAGGATCTGATGAGATGCTGTCAAATCTCCCCCCACAATCTGGAAGCCATAATCTTTGCCAGCTGTGCCTAATCCTCGATAAATCTCTTTCAGCATATCTACAGAAATTTTATTAGGAACCCCCAAATCCACTGTAACTACTTCTGGGACTCCGTTCATAGCATAAATATCGCTAACTGCAGCTGTACCAATCTTATATCCCAAATGATGAAGCGGTACATATGTTAAATCGAAATCGACCCCCTCCATAAATGTCTCAGATGTAAGCAAGGAGCACTTCTCGTCGCCTTTAAGAACCGCAGAATCATCACCATAACTTTTAAGTACAGAAGAATGGCTATCACCTGTATGCTCCATCAACTCTCTTACAAGTTCATCACGACCGACTGATTGGATTGAGCGAAAAGACTTTTTTTCCATGATCTTTTTAAATAATAAAAAAGGCAGGTACACTATAATGTGTACTTGCCTTTAAAAATTAAATGTCTAACTGAAGATACCGAATTACATCCCACCCGCACTAGGTGGATTTTCGGGCTTGGTAGAATAATTTATACGCAGCGTACCCGCTTTACGTAATTCTTGCTGAATATCAGTAACAATTCCGAACTCAGTATTATCATCTACCCGCAGAGATACAATTAGCTTGGGCTCCTCTTTCAACTTATCATACATAAGCTTACGAATAGCCCCCGTATCTTCAATAATCGCATCATCAATCTGTATTTTAGTATCTCCTAATTTATTGCCGGACAATTTCTTAGGACCTACATATATATAACTGACGAGGCGTTTTTGTTCGATCTTTTCAATGTTCTTTGCGTGTGTAAAGTCAATTTTGACCTGCAAAGTTGTTTTACGAAGTACCGTAGTCACCATAAAAAAGATGAGCAACATAAATACTACGTCGGGCATCGACGCGGTAGGTACTTCCTGTTTAGTTTGTGCAGACTTTTTTTCAAAATGTCCCATAATTAAACTCCGCTAATCTTCTTTATTGGGCTCAGCGATTGAAATTTTCTTCGGATACAAATCCTGAATTTGTTTTTTTGCCTTACTATCGTCATCCAGCGATTTATATGATTTCCCAAACTTAGCCTGGGCTGCTTGATCACGTATTTGTTCATACGCTCCCATTACCTCATCAAGCATATTGATATATATCTTGTAAGGAGTTTGCCTCTGTGTTTTAATAGAGACAATAGCTTTGTCGGGAGAATCCGAAAGATTAGGATTTTTTCCACGGTTAGTAACAAAATCCATTACTTTCTGCTTGACCTGGTTAACAGGAGTCGGCTTTTCATCCATCAAGACCTGACCCTGTGAGTTAACAAGAATCTTCAACATATTACGCTCCTTAATGGGAGGCGGCTTTTGATTCTTTTTAGGTGCAGGTGGTAGCTGCAACCCAATACCAGTATCGACATCAATAGTTGTTACGAGCAGGAAAAAAATCAGCAATAAGAAGGCAATGTCTGCCAACGAAGAGCTGGGAATTTCAGCAGCTTCCCGCTCTCTTTTTTTGTTAAACATGAGCTAACTCGTATTAAAGGTTAAAAGTACTACGCGTACCTGTAATTAGGATGAAAACGGCCATAGCCGCAATCATAAAAATCATAGTGGATACGCCTGCTATCGGGATATCTCCAGCGATTGCATAAGCAATGCCGAAAACTATAAAAGGAATAACCATCGTAATCATCTTTTTAAGATCCTGCTTAGATTTAATTACGCTTAGTATTCCGGAAATCAGCATTCCAATAATACCAAGTCCGATTAATCCCAAAGCTAATCCAATTGAAATAGTGACTAACATAGTGTTGAATATAATGCGTTAAAGACTTTCAGTTAGTTGGGGTATAGTAGTATTTACTCTTCGGACTCAGGAGTACTTACGATCTCTTTACCTTGTTTCAGCATTACAATTGAATCAATCAAGGTAATTGAACTTTCTTCCATTTCAGAAATAAGCCGGTCAATTTTAGAAACACAATAATTGTAACCAACCTGAAGAATAATACCTGCAATAAGACCAAAGGCCGTAGTCAACAAAGCTACTTTAATACCACTAGCAACCAAAGTTGGAGAAATATCTCCGGCCTGTTGGATAGCATCAAATGCCTGAATCATACCTACTACAGTACCGAGGAATCCAAGCAGTGGGGCTATGGCAATAAACAATGATAGCCAAACAAGCCCACGTTCAAGGAAACTCATTTCAATTGAACCATAAGAAGAGATGGCCTTTTCAGCTGCCTCAACACCTTCATCAACTCTCATCAAGCCCGCTTGGAATACAGAAGCGACCGGACCTCGAGTTTCTGCGCAGAGTTCTTGTGCAGCTTCTATGCCACCCTCTTGTAGGGCTTCTTGCACATCAACAATAAATTCACGTGTGTCGATATCAGCCAGATTAAGTGTGATTATGCGTTCCAGAAATATTGCCATACCTAGAATAAAAGCGACAAGAACGGGCCACATAAACCCACCACCTTTATTACCTTCATTAAATTTCTCAACAAGAACATTAAAAAATCCCTGATTGGCTCCGGCTTGAAGGAAAAAGAGAGCTATAGACGATGTCATACGATTACTCCGATTAAATTAAATTAGTTATCTGTTAAAAGGGCTTACAAAGATGCAAAATTATAGATCATTTTATATAAAATGTCAAAGAGATATATGTACATTTTTTTCATTCTTTCTATGTGTTTAAATACCTAAACACATAATATATACAAGAAATGACCTTTATCAGTTCATCCCGACTTGAAAATTTTTATTTCGTTGTGCAAACCGTTGCATGCCAGAATCCAAAAACCGTTGAAATTTTTTTCCATCGGCATACCCTACAAGTTGCGTCAATACGATTTCGCTTTCCGGATCGACGATTACATATGTAGGTAAAGCAACAGTTCCTGTAAGCCTAAATTGAAATTTTTGATTTTCAGGACCCTTCGATCCGTCATCCGTATATAAACGCACTTGCTGCATTTTTGCAAATCGTTTTTGAATAGATTTTAGAGGAAATACATTTGTCTCCATTGCCCGACAGTTTGTGCAAGTATAGCCCGTGAAGTCAATAAAGATAGGTTTATTATTTTCTTTAGCACTTTTCAACGACTCTTCATAGTTGTTTGACCATGCCTCGGATTCGTTAAAATTTGTTTCGTTTGGCTTTTGTTGTGCGAGCGTTGTCACAACGCTAACATCTGTCTGTTGTTTTGGAGGAAGCCATGAGTCCCAAATTCCAAGCGATGCCCCCATTAAGCCGGGAATTAAATAGAAACCAAACAAAATAAAAGGCAGTGCCAACAGCAATCTACCCGTTCCAATTTTTTCAGATTTTGAATCATCATTAAGAGAATAAAAACCAAGCGCATACAGTCCGGCTAATAAGAAGATAGCGATCCACGCAGCAATTGCGAATGGGCGCGAAATTACCCCCCATTGCCAAACCAAATCTGCATTAGATAAGAATTTGATAGCCGCTGCAAGTTCAATAAATCCCAAAAGGACCTTTATAGTGTTCATCCAGGAACCACTTCGAGGTAGCGCCCCTAACCAGTGCGGGAAATAAGCTAATAATACAAATGGAATAGCAAAAGCGGTAGAAAAAGCGGCCATACCTACAATGGGATAAAACCACTGCCCTCCCGCCGTCGCTGCAAGCACTCCACCTACGAATGGAGCCGTACACGAAAATGAGACCGCGCTTATCGTCAGCGCCATAAAAAGAATCCCTATTGCACCTGACCTCTCATTACTTTTTTGGTTCAGCCAATTGGTAACCTGATAAGGCAACCGAATTTCAAAAGCCCCTAACAGGCTAATCGCAAATAAAACAAGAATAAGACCAATAAATAAATTCACCCATGGATTGGAGGCGAATTGATTGGCCCCAGAGACCCCGATGAGCAATGCCAACAATGCACCTATAATTGTAAAAGTAAGAACAATCGCTACCCCAAAAATCAATGGCTTACCTATTCCACTTTTTCTCTCTTCACCATTTTCTTTAGCAAAAAAAGAAACGGTTAAAGGTATCATTGGGAAGACACAAGGAGTTAGTAATGCAGCAAATCCGGCAGTTAATGCAATCCAGAGAAATGAGAAAAAACCATTATTTCCATAGCCCGCTGCTGTAGTCGTAAGATTTCCGTTCGACTCATCCGCATTCTCCCCGGTTACCGCAGCTGGTGTTTGTGAGTTCTTTGAGGATGCAATGCCTTCTGCGGCTCCCCCCTCTCTGCCCACTACCGAAATAGGTTGAGTAATATTTTTTGATTTGGGGGGCAGACACGTTTTATCATTACAAACTTGATAGTGTACTTTCAAATTGATCAGTGATGAACCGCTGGCATTGTTATCGAATGCAATCGGTATCTTGAAAGTGGCAGATCCTTTGTGATAGCCCAACTTTGCATTAAAATTAGGATCCATCTCTACTATCGGTTTCGATTCGGAGACATCTCCTGTAATAGATAGACTGGATTCGCCCGAACTGAATTTAGTGGGATAAGGTCCGGCATCAGGATTGTTATGTGCGGAGTAAAGATGCCAATCTCCGTCAATGTTGGCTTTGATCGTGACAGTAAAAGACTCGCCTGCCTTAACTTGTTTTGGTGCATTAGTAATGGAATACGAGACCGGATCTAGTATCTGCCCTCGTACTAAAAATGGGGATAACATCAATATGATGATCCCCATTACCTTTTTTACTGAAATAATCATTGCCAAGTGGTTAAGGTTAAACGCTGCAAACAGCGTTTATTCTTTAACTACCCAAACCTTAATCTGTGCTTTAATCTCACTTATCAGGCTTATCGTAGCGGTGTATTCACCTAACGTACTGATGTCTTGGTCTAGTGTAATCTTACGCTTATCAATTTTGATATCACGTTCTTCGAGTGCATCAGCAATATCCTGTGTAGTAACAGAACCGTGAATACGATCATCTTCACCAACAGAAACAGGAATAGTGACAGAAAGCGTTTCAAGTCGCTCAGCCAATTCCTGTGCATTTTTAACGGTAAGTTCAGCACGCCGTTCAGCTTTCTCCCGCATGCGCTCAACCTGCTTAAGCGCACCCTCGGTAGCCATCATGGCCTTACCCTGAGGAATTAGGTAGTTGCGGCCGTAGCCAGCCTTTACTTCAACGATGTCGCCTGAGTCACCAAGCTTATTGACATCTTCTCTTAAAATTAACTTCATGTATTTATTAGCCATGGGAATAAAACTTTTTTATCGAAGGTTATCTGCTACATATGGTACCAAACCAAGAAATCGTGCTCGCTTGATTGCTTGTGACAATTGTCGCTGGTATTTAGCACTGGTTCCGGTTACGCGACGGGGTAGAATTTTTCCCTGATCATTCATGAACCGCTGTAGCAAATCAGTATTTTTATAGTCAATATACTCGATACCCGCCTTGGTAAACTTACATTCACGGGTTTTAATATGCCCTTTCTTCGGGTGTGATGGATTCTTAATCATTATACAAAACCTTTTTTATTTTAGAGATGAATTAATCTTCGTCTTCTTCGTCATCTTCCTGTTCTTCGACAAAGACGGTAGGAACTGCATTTTTACGCTGGAGCTCTCGATGACGCATCATTTTTGCATCATACTTAAGCGTAAGATAACGCATAATTTGATCGTCAATGCGGAGTGCACGTTCCAATTTTTCGATGAGTTCGCCGGGCGAAGTAAAATAAGCGTTCACATAGTAACCGCTTGACTTACTATCCATTTCGAATTCGAACTTGCGGATTCCCCACTCATCGACTTCATCAATTTCTCCACCGTTATCTCTGATAAATTCGGTGAACTTTTCAATAACCTCCTTATACTGGTCTTCTTCTAAGACGGGAGATATAATATAAGTTAACTCGTAATAATTTCTACTCATTTGGGATATGTTTCCTTTGGTTGTTTCCGTTTGAAACAGCTGACGTAGCGACTTTCACCCGTCAGCAGGCACGCAAAAATAGTGCTTTTTTAAGTGAAATCCAATGTTAAATTAATCTTGATTTGAGATAAATGTAGCTTTTACCAAGATAAAATTGATGATTCCGCGCGACTCCCTCTGATCTATAAAACTAACATTATTGGGCCGCAAGTTTGCTTTATATAACACTACCCAGATAGAACCCAAACACTAAAAAGAAGGGGAAAGCTTATCAAAATAACGCTACAAACTAAGCCACACGAGTCTTAACTAACGATTACGGTAGCAAGGCTGCCTGAGCATGGGTGACCCAATTGCCTGCATAGAAAGAGGACAAAAGATTATGCAAACCACCGAATGCAATGCCAAAATAGATGGTCATAATCGCCAATACAATTAATGTAGATCGAAACAGTAGTCCTGATTTTACAAGAGGGACATCTTTGTGAGCTTCTCGGAAATACATATAAACCATTGGACGCAAATAATAATAGACACTTGCCGCACTTGCCAGTACTCCGACGATAGCTAATCCGATATTGCCGGAATCAACAGCAGCAGCAAAAACCATATATTTTCCAATGAAGCCTACGAAAGGAGGAATACCAGCAAGCGAAAATAGGAAAAATGAGAGCAACACTCCCATTAAAGGACGTTTAAAACCAAGTCCCGCATAGTTATTGATATCAGTAAAATCGAGTCCCTGTTGTCGTTCGTAATAAGCTACCACGCCGAATGCACCTACATTCATGATAGTATAGGCAAGCAGATAAAACAAGACAGCGCTATATCCCTCCGGTGTGCCGGCGACCAATCCAACAAGCAGGTAACCAGCATGGGCGATACTCGAGTACGCAAGCATCCTTTTGATATTATCCTGAACCAATGCAATAATGTTACCGAGGATCATCGTAATGATGGCAATTACCTGCATCACTTCGGCCCAATCTCCCGTTCCTGACGGGATCATTTTTGTTAACACCAGAATCAAGGCAACAAAGGTAGCTGACTTCGAAGCTGTGGCAAAATAGGCAGTTAATGTAGTCGGTGTTCCCTGGTAAACATCAGGTGTCCACATGTGGAAAGGCACAGCAGAGATTTTGAAGAAAAATCCTACCAATAATAAGCCTGCCCCAACTATAAATAACGTATTAGAGCTAGCAGCCTTTGCGATATCCGGGAAATAGAGGGATCCGGTAGCGCCATAAAGAAGTGCCATCCCATATAACAAAAATCCAGTAGAAAACGCCCCCAGCAAGAAATACTTAATAGAGGCCTCTGCTCCCGTTTTGCGTTCCTTTATTAATCCGGCCAAAACATACAAGCTAATTGACATCGTTTCGAGCCCAACAAAAATCATAATCAGATTGTTGGCGCTAGCCAGACCAAGCATTCCTGTTGTAGCAAAAAGCAGCATAGCGTACACTTCACCGTAATCATGATTGATTGCCTGCAGATATTCTCGAGAAATCAATACACAAAAAAGTGAGCCAAATAAAACGATTGTGTTGCCAAAGGCCGACACCCCTCCGAAAGTAATCATCCCTGAGAACGCTTCACCGGCGGGGCCGAATAAATCTATAATTGAAATTATCAGCCCAGCGGCTAATGCCACAACCGTCAAACCATAAATGGCATCATGATCATTTTTATATGAATCTATAAGAATAGCAATAAGACCGGCTATACCAGTGATAACACCGGGTAGAAACGCGTTAAGATCGTGTAAGTAATCCATGCAACTTATTTATTATACAGTGACTCGATGGTTTTTGCGAGCTTAATATCTTTATCGGTCACTTTTCCACCGGCATCGTGTGTGCTCAGCGAAATATTGACCGTATTATAAACATTAAAAATTTCGGGATGATGAACTTGTTCTTCTGCTTCGAAACCAATTCGAGTAATAAAACTCAAAGCATCCCGAAAATTATCGAAGCCGAATTCTTTGTTCAATTTATCATTCTCGTACTCCCATCCAGGGAGATTTGTTAGTTCCTTTGATATTTTTTCTTCAGAAAGTGGTTCAGCCATTGTATTAATTATTTTGTGTTCGATGCTAATTCATCCGTAACATCATACAATGATGAAGCCCATCCGGGAAGTTCCTTCGCTGATGCTGATCGTATAACCGCCATCCTTTTTTGATTGGATGTGTGTAACAATTCCTTGACCTGTGCTTCGGAATATTGTGTAAAATCAACGGGACGGACACCGATCCATACCATAAAAATAATTAAAGGGATCAGTAAACCAATTTCCCGTGCATTCAAATCAATTAGTTTTTTATTCTTTTCGTGCTTCATTGGACCAAACATTACACGTTGATACATCCACAACATATATCCAGCGGCTAAAATAACGCCCATCGCTGCAAAAACCGTAAATGCATTGTGCGGGATAATTTGAGAGATAAACGACCCATTAAGAATCAAAAATTCTCCAATAAATCCATTAAGCCCCGGTAACCCGATTGATGCAAGCATTGCAATCATAAAAAATGTTGCATAAATCGGAACAACTTTAGCAATTCCTCCATAATCCTTGATTTGCCGTGTATGAGTGCGGTCATAAATCATTCCAACAATAAGGAACAAAGCACCCGTTGAAAGCCCATGATTTATCATCTGCAGTAGGGCACCCTGCACAGCAATCGTATTAAAAGCGAATAATCCCAATACGACAAACCCAAGGTGACTAACAGACGAGTACGCAACCAATTTCTTTACATCTTTTTGAACCATTGCCACAAGTGCACCATAAATAATCCCAATCACAGCAAGCGTTGCCATATATGGAGCAAATTCGGTGAATGCATTTGGGAAGAGCGGTAAACAAATTCGCAGCAAACCATAGGTCCCCATTTTCAGCATAATAGCTGCTAGTACTACAGAACCAGCCGTTGGCGCTTCGGTATGGGCGTGGGGTAACCATGTATGAAATGGGAAAAGTGGTACTTTGATACAAAAAGCCAACGAAAAAGCTAAAAACAAATACGTTTGCTGGACCAGCCCAATTTGATATGCACTGCTGGAGAGAAATCGCCAATCGGTAGTAAAACGAAACCCTTCCATGAAAGTACCGGCATCATATCCCACATAAATTAATCCCACCAACATGATGAGTGATCCTACCAGGGTATAAACAAAAAACTTAACCGTTGCGTGAATACGATTTTCGCCCCCCCATATTCCAATCAAGAAATACATAGGAATAAGCGATAATTCAAAAAATACATAGAATACAGCCAAATCAATCGACGCAAATACTCCCATTGAAGCCGTCTGCAATAACAATAGCATAGAATAATATCCTGCTACATGTTTTTTTACAGAATCCCAGGAAGAAAGGATTACGATCGGGCCCATAAGAGTCGTTAACATAAAAAGTAACAAGCTTAGGCCGTCAAGTCCTACGAGATATTTCACATCCAAGCCCGACATGATTGGAGCACCTTCGGTCACATATTGCAATGTGCCAGAATGAGCAATGTTAAAATTGAACAACAAGGGTAACGATAACAAAAAAGTAGCCCCCGTGGCAATCAAACTTATCCATTTCGTGGCTTTCTCGCTGCGAGCAATAAGGATTCCCACAATACCTAACAGCGGCAAATAAATACAAATATTGAGTAGTAACTCCATGTCCAAATTATTTTACAGAATCAACAAACTTAATACGATAATGACACCAAGAACCAATGCAAGCGCATAACTGCTTGCAACCCCCGTTTGAATGTAACGGAAAACACTACCAAACAACCTGACAACTCCGCCCACCGTATCGACCACTCCATCAATGATATCCATATCAAAGCGTGCCAGACCTTTATCCGAAAAATTGACAAGTGGATTTACAACAACGCCCTCATATAACTCGTCGAGGTTGTATTTCTCTTTCCATGTCTGGTATAAGCCACCAAAGCGATTCGCAAAGGCAGCGTCAGATTCTACAATAGATCCACTGCCGTACATGCGGTAAGCGACATACAAGCCACCGACAGCTAAAACAATCGAAATAATCATCAATAACCATTCTGTGGAATGGGTCATTGTCATTTCAAAAGTAGCGGTTACCGGGTGTAGCCATTCATGCAAGAGATTCGTTTGAGCTTCACCGGATGTAAAAATGGAGCCTATAGTTTCTGGTATGCCCAAGAGACCACCGATTGTAGCCAAAATTCCAAGACTCCACAGTGGAATCGTCATAGTTTTGGGACTTTCATGTAAATGCTTTTCACTGCCGACAGCTTCGGATATTTTCATTGGCAGCTTAAATTCTCCATTAAACGTTCCAAACGTCAGCCGGAACATATAGAAAGCGGTGAGGAAGGCAGTAATCATTCCTACCCCCCAGAGGATGAAATACAAGGCATTTGCGTATTGACCAAACCCCGCGTTAAAAGTAAAAGCTAAAATCTCATCTTTTGAAAAGAATCCAGCTAATGGTGGGATGCCTGATATGGCAATAGTTGCCAGCATAAATGTCCAGTAAGTAGAAGGCAAATATTTTTTAAGACCTCCCATAAAGCGCATGTCCTGCGGATCGAAATGCACATCTTTACCTTCTTCATGCAACCCATGCTCTACATGCTGCATGGCATGAATAACAGATCCGGATCCTAAAAACAGACATGCCTTAAAAAAGGCGTGCGTTACGACATGAAAGATAGCCGCCGTAAACGCGCCGGATCCCAGAGCCAAAAACATATAACCCAGCTGAGATACGGTAGAATAAGCGAGAACACGCTTTATATCATTTTGTGTCATAGCAATGGTCGCAGCAACCATTGCCGTCAATGCACCGATAGAAGCAATGATAATCATCACTTGTGGAGCCAACACAAACATGGGCGACAAACGCGAAATCAAATAAACTCCGGAAGTAACCATTGTGGCAGCGTGAATGAGTGCCGAAACAGAAGTTGGTCCCGCCATAGCGTCGGGCAACCATAAAAATAAAGGGATTTGGGCACTCTTGCCTGTAGCACCAATAAACATAAGGAGCCCAATCCAAAACTTTCCATCAGCGGGAATTGTGCTCAGATGACTTAAAATCACATCGAATCGCAAGCTGCCGACATACTGGAAGGTCATAAACATGGCTACCAAAAAAGCGAAATCACCTACCCGATTATAAAGAAACGCTTTTTTCGCTGCCGATGAATTTTCCATATCGGTGTACCAAAATCCGATAAGCAGGTAAGAACATAATCCTACGCCTTCCCAACCCAGAAAAAGCAACAGAAGATTATCTGCCATAACCAGATTAAGCATGGCAAAAATAAACAGATTTAAAAAGGCAAAAAACTTCCAATAGCCTTCATCCTCCCACATATAACCGATAGAATATAAATGAATCAAAAAGCCAACACCGGTTACAACCAAGATCATTACAAGCGACAGTTGATCAATCTGATAGGCTACATTCACATGAAAACTACCTACATTAATCCATGTAAAAAGATTAGTAATGACGGCTTCCGATTCATGCCCCATATTAATAAAAAAGTAAACCGCAATAACAAAGGGGATGAAAACAGCCAGATTGGAGATCGTACCAATCAACGTCTTCTTTTGACGATAGGAATCAGAACTTAATCCAATGAGACCATTAATAAGAAATCCCAATAAAGGGAATAAAATTACCAGACTTGTAAGCGTAGTAGCAGAATCCATTAAAACATTATTTCAGATTTGTATCCTCACAAATTTCGGCACAAAATTTAGCCAATCTCCGATGTTTTCCCAAGGGGAATTTCATACGTCGCAAAGATACAAAAAAGTGAGTGAAGGTAAAGGGATTTATTACAATTTTAACTGTTCATCTCTAGGATCTATTTATACCAAATATAAAGTATTGCCAAAAATTGACCCGGTTTAACAAAATTTATAAGACTGTGCTAAGATTAAATTTTAAAAATGATTGCCATCTTTTATTTTAAGCTTCAATTCTTTCTTGATAGGTACTAACATAATTTGGAGTTTTTGTGAAATTAAAAAAGGTTTACACTACAGTTACGGCTTTTATTTTTTCATTATCATTATTTTTTGTTGCCTCTCCTGTTTATGCAGCAGCTGAAAGTGCCCATGAATTTAGTGGCGCTGACTTAGGTATCTGGTGGGTTCTGCCCTTTGCCGGTATTCTTTTGTCTATTGCTATTTTACCACTTATTGCGCCTGACTTCTGGCATCATCACTTCGGCAAGGTTTCAACTTTCTGGGCACTGACAACCATAGTCCCTATGTTTGTCATGTATGGTTACCAAACCACTTTATACGAAGTGCTTGAAGTATATCTACACGAATATCTGCCTTTCATCATTCTCCTTTTTGCTTTATTTACAATTTCCGGGGGTATACGAATTAAAGGATACCTCAAAGGCACTCCGGAGGTCAATACTTTATTTCTAATTATTGGTACCTTTTTGGCGAGCTGGATGGGGACAACCGGTGCGGCCATGCTTCTTATTCGCCCCTTATTACGTGCCAATAAAGATCGTAAGAAGAAAGTTCATCTTGTTGTATTCTTCATTTTTCTTGTTGCCAATGTAGGTGGATCGTTAACTCCTCTTGGAGATCCTCCTCTTTTTCTTGGTTTCCTGCAAGGCGTACACTTCTTTTGGACAACAACAAATATTTTCTGGGAAATGAGTTTTGTGGTTGTTATCCTGCTTGCCGTTTATTACGTATGGGATAAATACCTTTACACTCACGAAGATATTCCGGAGATTGCCAAAGAAGATCGTATTCCGCTGGGCATTGAAGGAAAGTTCAATTTTATTTTGCTGGCAGGTGTACCTCTTGCCGTTCTGTTTTCAGGCGTATATCATTTAGGTGAAGTAACCATCTATGGTATCGAAGTGACAATCCAGCACTTAATTCGTGATGGTTCCCTGCTAGTTCTTTCTTGGTTAAGCTGGCATTTCACTTCCAAAGAGAGTCGCGCAGCCAATGGATTTACCTGGTTCCCCATCCAAGAAGTAGGTAAACTATTTGCAGGAATCTTTATCACAATTATAGCACCTATCGCAATGCTCAAAGCCGGCAAAGAAGGTGAAGGGGCGCTTCAATTTATCAGTCATGCTGTTTTTCATGCCAATGGGGAACCTAATAACGATATGTTTTTCTGGATGACGGGAACACTCTCCTCGTTCCTGGATAATGCCCCCACTTACCTGGTATTTTTTAATGCTGCCGGTGGTCATGCGCAAACACTTATGTATGAACTTTCACATACATTGCGGGCAATATCAACAGGAGCTGTATTTTTCGGCGCCGTTACCTACATAGGAAACGCTCCAAACTTTATGGTAAAATCTATTGCTGAGACGTCCGGTGTGGATATGCCGAGTTTTGGTGGATACATGGTTTGGTCTCTGGGAATTTTGATTCCAACCTATTTACTAGTTACCTGGATATTCATATAAGAATTGACCCTGATTCCCAGTTGAAAAAGTAGCCGATCAGATTGATTTTCGAAAGATCAATAAACTGAATTCTATTAAACAATTCGCTGGTAGTCGGACCAGCAAACTGGGAATCCCCAAAAGGTACCGGTGGTTACGAATCATAAATCTGCCACATTCTGCAGTAATCCACTTACACGCTGAATTTATGGGTTGGTTGATCTGTTCGGTTCCTTATTCTACATACAGTAGTTCTACTTACTCTCTCTACCCACCAAGCGGCTTACCCCAGCGTAAGTGCGACTCGACTGATACTACTACCCTGACACGCCTATTATTTTGCTTCTGCGGACCTTCTTATAGTAAAGCTTGAGCCGTCTCGTCTCTGGCAGAACGGGAATTGCATGAAATTTTTGTGTACGATCGTTCAAAATTACCCATCACGGATCCTTTAAGAGTCGCTTTGAAGAGGACAAAACAGAACCGGGTTGAGCATATTGTATCCGGTTATTATATAAACGACATGGTGAGAATTGGAGCTCCGTCAAACTTAGGTTGACTAAAAGTGGCCTACAACAGTTCTTGAATTAAGCAGACGCAATTCCATTGGTGTATCCCATCATCAAAAAAGGCGATCCCTGTTTAAAAAGAGATCGCCTCATAACTAAATAGTTACAATTCAAATATTACCAGCGCAAAAGATTGATCTTGCTGATATCTACGGAAAGGTTGTTTCTGAATATGGAAATAATGATAGCAAGACCGACAACCGCTTCGGCTGCAGCAACTGCCAAAGAGAAGAAAACAAGTACTTGGCCGTCCACATTACCATAGTGGGCGCTGAATGAGAGTAAACTCAAATTCACTGCATTGAGCATTAACTCAACACACATAAAAATGACAATGGCATTCTTACGGATCAGAACACCGATAATCCCGATACAAAATAATAAAGCACTTAGCGCTAAAAACCAGTCTATACTAATCATTGTCTGTCTTTGTTCTAACTTTATGTTGTGCTACAATAATAGCTCCGATAACAGCTGCAGTGAGCAATATGGCGGTAAGCTCAAAAGGCAACAGGTACTTGGTAAATAATACATCCCCTACCGCTTCTACGGTGCCGGCATGCATCATCTTTGGAGACACAGCAGGTAAGTTATCGGAAAAGCTTCCGATACTATATAAAATTTGAGAAAAGACGCCTACCCCCAGGATAAATGCCACGAAATATTTAACTCTGAATTTGTTAAAGAGACTTACTTCGGCATCCAGGTTCAGCAACATAATCACAAACAAGAATAGTACCATAATGGCCCCAGCATAGACCAGTATCTGTATAATGGCAAGAAATTGCGCCTTTAATATTAAATAGATACCAGCCAAAGCTGCCATATTCAATACTAAAAATAGGGCACTGTTAACGGTATTTTTACTAATCACCATGGCTAGTGCTGATGCAATAGCCAACACAGCCAGAAAAATGAAGAAATATGTTATCATGTCGATCTATTTATTTTAGTGGCTTCAAAGGTAGAGAAATTTAAAAGCGGCATCAACACTAAATACACTTTTTAGCATGTATCTAAATTAGAAAATACCAAAGTAAAAAATACCGAAGATTCCCACTGCCCAACAGTACCATGCAAAAGGATGAATTCCCTTGGTTCGAAGCATGATGATCAAATATTTAAGCGCAAAATAACCTGAAACAAACGAGGCCAGGAATCCCACCAACAAATTCCAAAATTCGGTCATGGGAATACCGGTTTCCAACATGGATTTACCTTCAATAAGCATCGCACCGGCAATGACAGGTATCACCATCAGGAATGAAAAATTAGCAACTTCTTCCCTTTTAATACCGAGATAAAGTCCAAGAGAGATAGTAGAACCCGACCGGCTGATACCCGGCAATACTGCAAAAGTCTGGGCTAACCCAATGCCAAACGCGCTTGGAGATTTTACATGATTGGGAAATTGATTTCGAAATTTAGTACTGAACAAAATAATCCCCGTCACTATTAACATAATGGATACCATAAGCGGATTGGAGAAGGCATTTTCGACAACATCCTTCATGGTTAGGCCCACAATCAGTGCGGGAATCATACTTAACAAAATAAATCCGGTCAGTTTGATGTTACTATCATTGGAAACTTTATTTGAAAAGCTGCCGGGGTTTCGTAACAAATCCCAAAGGGAACGCAAAATATCAGCTATTTCATTGCGATAATAAACAACAATACTACACAGTGTCCCAAAATGAACAACTATGTCGAAGGTTATTCCTTTTCCAATTTTACCAAGCAGTGCCTCACCCAATACGAGATGAGCAGAACTACTGATAGGCAGAAATTCTGTCAAGCCCTGGATAAGGCCTAAAATAAGAGAATGTATGGTTTGCATTTATTACCTTTAAATTTTTTGGATTTCCTCGCAGGAAAATAGTTATTACACAATCAAATTCTAAATCAATATTTATTTGCTATGCCAACTACTTCAACATCCATAGATATGCAAGAGCTGGGCGAAAAGATTGAAGAATCCAGCGCTTTTATAGAAGATATTTATAATGAATTGGATAAAGTTATCGTTGGTCAGCGATATATGATCGACCGGCTATTGGTTGGACTGTTGGCCGACGGTCATGTTTTGCTTGAAGGTGTGCCGGGGCTGGCCAAAACATTAACGGTCTCTTCTCTCGCTAAAGTCATTAATACTAAATTTCAACGACTACAGTTTACGCCGGATTTACTTCCTGCCGATCTCATCGGTACACTGATTTATAATCAGAAAGAAGCCGAATTTACAGTCAAAAAAGGACCGATTTTCGCAAATATCATTCTGGCAGATGAGATCAACCGTTCTCCCGCCAAGGTACAAAGTGCTCTTCTTGAAGCGATGCAGGAAAAACAGGTAACAATTGGTGAGACGACTTTCCCCCTTGATGAACCTTTCCTCGCTTTGGCAACACAAAATCCTGTTGAACAGGAAGGTACGTATCCCCTTCCCGAAGCTCAGGTTGACCGTTTTATGATGAAAATCAAAATCGATTACCCCAATGAAAAAGAAGAGCTGGAAATAATGCGGCGTATGGCACAAACGGGTAAAAAAGAACAGCTTGAACCGGTCATCACTGTGGATAAAGTGCTCAAAGCCCGGGAAGTAATCAATGAAATTTATATAGATGAGAAAGTTGAACAATACATCATTGATCTTGTATTTGCTACAAGAACGCCCGAAAATTATAATCTTGAAGACCTTTCAGAACTGATTAATTTCGGTGCTTCTCCCCGAGCTTCCATCAACCTTAATCTTGCGGCTCGTGCTCATGCCTTTATGGAACATCGGGCTTATGTGACGCCTGAAGACGTTCGCATTATTGCAATGGATGTGTTACGTCACCGTATCATCCCTACCTTTGAGGCTGAAGCTGAGAATATCACTTCCGAAGATCTTATCGACAAGATCATGTCAACGGTGCAGGTACCTTAAATTTGTAAAATGAATGGGTATCGGAGGAATCACTAATGGGTTCTTCTTAAATTATACCTTCTTCTAAAAAGGTTCCTGAACATTTAGAGATGAAATGTTTCCATCGGGCGGCTGCTTTTTGTCGTCCGGTGGGTCGAAACGGGCCAAAAATAGGAGCCAAAAGCTCGGAATAGTTATAAGCTGCTGTCAGATCTGCTTGCCCGTACACCAGCATCCGGCCACAATGTTTATATTGATTTTTACCTTACATCAATTTGAACTAAGCTCTCCCCGACCATTCTAGGATCCTAATTCCCTCGAACAAGTCGAGCTCATACGGATGGCACAGAAGGTCAAAGAAGGTACTTTACACGTATAGGATATTAACCGATCCAAAATTTAGTTTGAAAATTTAACCGGGGCTTCATTTCTTACTAATAACAACTAATTAATCCACTTTGTATGAAAATCAATTTTGTTCCAAGGTCGGATATTAAAATTTCCAAGAAAAGTTCATCCAAATACAAACCTTTGCTGGATGCTGTTAAAAAATTAAACCCGGGAGGTAAGGCTTTGGAGGTAAGTTATAAGAATAAAACTGAGCTGAATTCTATGCGCAATGCCGTTTATAGTTATAATCGCGATTCTGGAGATGACATTAAGAGTAGCAAACATCCCAAAGAAAATATTGTCTTTTTTTATAAAGAAGAAGAATAGAATTGGTTTGTATTTTTTGCTACGTAAATAAAAAAGGCTCAGCGTTCAAAACGCTGAGCCTTTTACTTTTGTGACTAATCATCGAAGACTTATTCCTCTTCGTCAGCCGCCTCATCATCATCTTCAGGCTCTTCTTCTTTCTTGGCCTGTTCATGAAATTTTTTGGCAGCTTCAGCCTTTTCTTTTTCAACCATCTGCTTTTTGAGATCAGCAAGACCAGACATTTCACCGAGCGTTGGTGTACCCGTTTGTGGGGCCGGTCCTTGATCATCCTGTTGAGTTCGTTCTTTAGGAGCAGATTTGGCTTTCTTAACGTCTTGTTCGCGCTGACTGAGCGTAATATTTTTATTTGTCTCATCCAGCTCAATGACGTAGGCTTCTACTTCATCACCCTCTGCAAAGTTTTCCGATGGTTCACCATCAGCTTCAGTTTTGCTTGCAGGGATAAAGCCTTCGAGTCCGTAAGGGAGACTTACAAATACGCCTTTATCAGTAGTCTTGCTAACCTCACCTTCAACTTGGTTAGAACCACTGTATTCTTCAGCGAATTTTTCCCATGGATTTTCTTCAATTTGCTTGTGACCAAGAGTAATTCGACGATTTTCAAAGTCAATTGCCAGAATAACCACTTCGATTTCATCATCCTTGTTAATGATTTCATTCGGATGATTAATCTTCTTAGTCCAACTCAAGTCCGATATGTGAATAAGTCCGTCAATGCCGGGTTCAAGTTCAACAAACACACCAAAGTTGGTGAGGTTGCGAACCGTGCCCGTATGCTTGGATCCTACAGGATATCGCTCGTCAATATCTTCCCAAGGATCTTTTTCGAGCTGCTTGACACCCAGAGAAATTTTCTTCTCCGGCTCGTTCACATTCAGAACTACGCATTCAATAATATCATCCTTGCTGACCAATTGTGAGGGGTGTTTAATGTGCTGTGTCCAAGACATTTCGGAAATATGAATAAGTCCTTCAACGCCTTTTTCAAGCTCAATAAAAGCACCATAATCGGCAATAGAAACAACGCGTCCCTGAACTTTAATACCTTCAGGATACTTAAGGTCGATTTCATCCCAAGGATGCGGTTGAAGTTGCTTGAGTCCGAGAGAAACACGTTTGGTCTCATCATCAAAGTCGATAACAGCAACATTAATACGCTGATCCAGCGATACAATTTCATCGGGATGCTCAACACGTCCCCAAGAGAGATCGGTAATATGCAACAGACCATCGACACCACCAAGATCGATAAAGACACCGAAATCGGTAATATTTTTGACGATACCCTCGAGTACCTGTCCTTCTTCGATGGTTTCGAGAATTTCCTGGCGTTGTTCTTCCAGATCAGACTCAATAAGAGCACGGTGAGAAACAACAACGTTCTCAGCCTGCATATTGAGTTTAACAACTTGGAATTCCATCGTCTTACCAACGTAAGCATCGAAATCCCGAACAGGTCGAACATCGATTTGCGAACCAGGCAAGAAAGCATCAATGCCCATGATATCGGCAACCATACCACCTTTAATACGGCGTTTGATATACCCTTCAATTACTTCGCCCGTCTCGGAGGCCCGTTCAATAGTTTCCCACGCATGCAGGATGTCCGCTTTGCGACGAGAAAGAATTAACTGTCCTTCTTGATCCTCAACTTTGTCGAGGAACACATCTACTTCATCACCAGGGGCAAGATTTTCTACAACGTCATTGGGAAATTCATTGGTTTGAACCATTCCTTCGGACTTGAATCCGATATCTACAACTACATAATCTTCATCAACAGAAACGACTCGCCCCGTAACAATCTCTTTTTCTTCAATTTCATTGAGCGTGTCTTCATACATTCCGGCCAACTTGTGAAACTCTTCATCGGTATAATCTTCCGATGCAGCTTCCAATTGATCGTAGGTATAAACTTCATCTTCATCAAGTTCACCAGTGAAAGTAGCAACTTCTACTTCCTCAGATTCTTCATTCAGCTCTTCTTCACCGGATTCTTCATCAGTTTCCGCATCTGAGTTCGATGCTTCAACATCTGTACCAGACGTTTCTTCGGTTGTGTCAGCTTCCTTTTCGTTAGCTGTTTCCTCGCTGACTTCTTCCGCAGTTTCTTCAGTTACTTCTACTTCTTCGGTAGCTGTAGCTTGTTCTTCCTGGTTTTCTTTATTTTGTTCTTGTTTTAGTTCTTCGGTCATTATTGTTTTAGTTAAAATTACCTCAACCCGATTTCTCGGGATGGGATTAGAATTAGAATTATAGTTTTAATTTATAAATGTACTTCCTTTTATAATACTTGTTTCACTTCAGAACAAATTTGATCAACTTGTTGTTCAAATGTCAAATTTGTGGTATCAATTTCGATTGCATCTTCGGCTTTTTTTAAAGGATCCACCTTACGCTTGGAATCTTTTTGGTCACGTCGACGAATATTTTCTTTCACATCATCAACTTTCAAATCAGGATTATCTGCCTTCAACTCTTTAAAACGCCTTTGTGCACGTTTTTCCAAGCTAGCGGACATAAAAAATTTTAAATTAGCATGGGGAAATACAGCAGTCCCCAAATCTCGTCCTTCTGCAATATATACGCCATCAGGTACTACGTTTCGCATCAATTTGTTTATATGTGCCCGAACTTCAGGCATTGCAGCAACTTCACTCACCAAATCTGCAACCCTGGGCGTGCGGATATCGTTCGTCACCGGCTTTCCATCAATTGCCACATGAAAAGTCTGGTCTTTATAACGAAACGAGATCTTTTTCTGATTCAATAAACGAAAGAACTCTACTTTATCCCGATTTGCTTCCAGATAAATAAGGGTTGCCGTACGATAAAGCGCTCCTGAATCGAGATACTCTATTTGCAATCTGTCGGCTACCGACCGCGCTGTGGAGCTTTTTCCGGATCCGGCAGGACCATCGATTACTATTATCATAAACCGAAAGTTTCCTAACTTACCTTTATTCTATTAATTTTTCAATGTTTTCTTGTTTAATGATTCCAGAAATTTTAACTTTGGGGGCTTTCTGAAATGCGCAGAAGATGATACGAATTAATTTATAGAACTGATAAGAAACTCTAAGAAATTTATGCCACAACATAAGTCTGCAATTAAACGAGTTCGTCAAAACGAAAAAAGACGTCAACGTAATCAAGCCCAGCGTTCAAAAATGAAAACATTGATCAAGAACGTTTTGGAAACAACCGGTAAAGAGGAGGCTGAAGAAGCGTTTAAACAAGCAAGTTCCTTTTTGGATAAGATGGCTGCCAAAGACTTAATTCACAAGAATTATGCCGCTCGAAAAAAAGCAAAATTATCCAAATACGTAAATAATCTTTAATTAACATTCATAGAAGATTGGCTGACCCAACCTCTAAAGCACTTCTGATTATCCTCGATGGGTTTGGAATTGCAAAGAACCCTGAAGTTAGCGCTATTGATAAGGCTGACAAACCGTTTATTGATTCTCTTTTTGCCAATAATCCCCACGCCAAATTAACAGCCAGCGGAAGCGATGTAGGATTGCCGGATGGACAATTTGGTAATTCCGAAGTGGGACACCTTAATATTGGGGCCGGTCGTATCGTTCCCCAGGAACTTAGTCGAATCAATACTGCTATTGAGGATGGCAGCTTTTTCGAGAATGAGGTATTGAATGAAGCTGTAGAAAAAGCTAAAAAAAATGGTCGCATTCATATCATGGGATTATTTTCTGATGGCGGCGTCCACAGCCATAACAATCATCTCTTTGCTCTTCTAAAGCTGGTCAAAAAAGCGGGTATTGACAATGCATACGTTCATGCGTTTACAGATGGACGTGATACTTCTCCGACCGGCGGTATCAACTATGTAAAAAAATTTCAGCAGCAAGCTCAAAAAATAGGGGTTGGCAAAATTGCTTCTATTGTCGGTCGGTATTACGCGATGGATCGTGATAACCGATGGCAACGCATAAAACTGGCTTATGATCTTCTTGTGCATGGAAAAGGCAAGAAATTTGATGATCCGACAGAAGGTCTTCAAGCTTCTTATGATGAGGATGTGACCGATGAATTTATCAAACCTATTTTAGTCGACGACTCTGCCGACTCCCGTATCCAAAAAGGTGACGTTGTCGTCTTCTATAATATCCGCGGTGATCGTGCCCGACAAATTACGCGGGCTCTCACTGAAGAAGGCTTTAATGAGTTTGAAACAAAGAAAGAACTGAATCTGCATTATAACACTTTCACTTCTTATGATGATACTTTCACATGGGTAAACGTGGCTTATCCTCCCCTAAATCTCAAAAACACTTTGGGAGAGGTAATCAGTAATCATCATTTGAAACAGCTTCGGATCGCTGAAACAGAGAAGTATCCCCATGTCACCTATTTCTTTAATGGAGGTGTAGAAACTCCTTTTGAAGGTGAGGAACGTATTGTAATCCCCAGTCCCAAAGTGGCTACATATGATCTTCAACCAGAGATGAGTGCTCCCAAAGTAGCTGACGCTTTATGCGAGCAACTCAAAACTGAGAAATTTAATCTTGGGATTCTAAATTTTGCCAATCCTGATATGGTTGGTCATACCGGAGTGATGGAAGCAGCCATAGCAGCAATTGAAGCTATTGATAAACAACTTAAAAAAGTCGTGGAAACAGCTACTGACCACGGTTATAAAATTCTTATTATCGCGGATCACGGTAATGCCGATTGCATGATAAAAGAAGATGGTTCTCCACACACAGCCCATACTACTGCACTGGTTCCCGCGCTTATCCTAAACGAACCAAGAGCTCAAAATGTACATAATGGCATTTTAGCTGATGTTGCTCCTACCCTTCTAAAATTTATGGGCATTGAACGACCAAAAGAAATGACGGGTTCCCCCCTTTTCTGAGTCCGGATACCTTAACATATAAACTTTATCTAATATTGTTGAGACTTAGAACCAGAAATTTTGGTCATGATAAAAGGATCAAAAACAAATAGTTTTGTAAAATCTTTTTATCATTAATATCGGTTTTTCCTTCGGTTGGATTAAGTTTGAGGTTATATCAACCGATAATTTCTTTAAGGAATACTTATTGGGGTTCTCTTAAAAAGATTTTGACGAAATTGCTATCAACTAGTATAAGAACACTCAATAAATTAACATTATATATAGCTCCATAATTGTTTATATTTCTAAAGGAGAGAAAATATTATTACAAATAATTTCTCCTTATCTATCAGAATCAAACCTAATGCCCATTTAATTACCATGTGGGAATATGGAGTTTAGCTAAATTGAAGAATAGATATAATTTTTATAATTGAGGCACATTCAAAGAGGTTTTTGAATTAATAATTTGAAATAGAAACTGGGAAACGATGAATGGATTGCGATTGAGAACCAGCAGATAAGTGGCAAAACTTTCAACGCTAGCTTCTTGTCTTTCAATGGTCTATAAAAAGATCAATTTAGCCATAATATTCTTCAATAAAATTTAGAATATTTTAAAGATAAGAACTACTGTTTTTGTTTGCTTTTGCATAATGCCAGTACTACTTTCGTTAATGGATATGAACTAAAAATCCAATTCACTCGTTTTACGATTGACACATAACCCGAAAACTACAAGAAGATTCGTTTTTTATGGAGGGTAATTTCTCTAGCAAAGTTCGAGATGTCATTCAATTTAGTCGTGAAGAAGCATTACGGCTAGGACACGACTACATCGGTACAGAACATCTAATCCTTGGTATTGTACGCCTTGGAGAAGGTGTCGCCGTCAAAATATTAAAAAATTTGAATTGCGACCTTTTTAAACTAAAGAAGACTGTTGAAGATACAGTCCGAGGAACAGGTGGCTCTGTAAAAGTGGGAAACATCCCATTAACCAAACAGGCCGAGAAGGTGCTTCGGATTACTTATCTCGAAGCAAAACTTTATAAAAGTGATACTATTGGCACCGAACATCTCCTGCTATCGCTATTGCGAGACGATGAGAATATTGCCGCACAAATTTTGCAACAGTTTAACGTTTCTTACGATGCTGTTCGCGAAGAATTGGATCTTATTATTTCAGGAAAATCTCCGGATGAGGATAGTCAGGATTCCCGGTCGGTGTCCGCTAGTCTTTCATCATCCAAAGGACCAAAATCGTCTGGAAGCTCCAGGGAAAAGAAAATGGAAAAATCAAAGACACCCGTACTCGACAACTTTGGCCGTGATTTAACTCAATTGGCTGAAGATGGTAAACTCGACCCGATTATCGGTCGGGAAAAAGAGATTGAACGTGTAGCTCAGGTTCTGAGCCGACGCAAGAAGAATAACCCCGTGCTTATTGGGGAGCCCGGCGTTGGTAAAACGGCTATTGCTGAAGGGTTGGCAACACGTATCATAGAGCGAAAAGTTTCGCGAGTATTATACGATAAGCGTGTTATTGCTCTTGACTTGGCTGCACTGGTAGCCGGTACTAAATATCGCGGACAGTTCGAAGAACGTATGAAAGCTGTGATGGGTGAACTCGAAAAAACGAAGAATGTCATTCTATTTATTGATGAACTTCACACCATCGTAGGAGCTGGTGGTGCTAGTGGTTCTCTGGACGCATCCAATATGTTGAAGCCCGCATTAGCTCGGGGCGAAGTTCAGGCTATCGGTGCGACCACGCTGAATGAATACCGTCAGCATATCGAAAAAGATGGTGCGCTCGAACGTCGGTTCCAAAAGATAATGGTAGATCCGACTTCGCCGGAAGAAACAATTGAAATTCTTACGCAAATCAAGGATAAGTACGAGAAGCATCACAGCGTCAATTACTCGAAAGAGGCTATTGAAGCTTGCGTGAAGCTTACTGATCGCTATGTGACAGATCATTTTCTGCCGGATAAAGCGATTGATGCTCTTGACGAAGCTGGTGCCCGAGTGCATTTGTCCAATATTCACGTACCACAACATATCATTGATCTGGAAGAAGAAATTGAGCAGACCAGCAATGAAAAAAATGGTATGGTTAAGAAACAGCGCTTTGAGGAAGCAGCTCGATTAAGAGATAAAGAAAAACGCCTCTCCGAAGAACTTGAACAAGCGCAAAAAGAATGGGAAAAAGAATCCGAAGAAATCATCTATGATGTTGATGAGGACGACGTTGCCCAGGTTGTAGGTATGATGAGTGGTGTTCCTGTTAGCAAAATCAGTCAAAGCGAAAGCAAGAAACTGGTTAAGATGAAAGAGGAGCTTTCAAAGCAAATTATAGGACAGAATGAGGCTATTGTTAAGCTGACGAAAGCGATCAAACGGACCCGTGCCGGACTTAAAGATCCGAAGCGACCGATTGGTTCTTTTATCTTCCTTGGCCCTACTGGTGTGGGGAAAACGGAGACGGCAAAAGTTCTTGCCCGGTATCTCTTTGATAAAGAGGATGCTCTTGTCCGTATTGATATGAGTGAGTACATGGAGAAATTCTCTGTCTCCCGACTTGTGGGGGCCCCTCCTGGCTACGTAGGATACGAAGAAGGCGGTATGCTCACTGAAAAGGTGCGCCGCAAACCCTACAGTGTCGTTCTGTTGGATGAAATTGAAAAAGCGCACCCGGATGTATTTAACATCCTTTTGCAAGTGCTCGATGACGGTATTCTCACGGACAGTCTGGGCCGCAAAGTTGATTTCCGAAATACAATCATCATCATGACTTCAAACATTGGAGCCCGAGATATACGAAATCTTGGCAAGGGAATTGGATTTGCTTCCGGAGATAGTGGGTTTGATTACGAAAAGATGAAATCAACAATTCAGGACGCCTTGAAAAAGGTATTTAATCCGGAATTTCTTAATCGTATCGATGACGTGATTACGTTCCGTCCGCTCGAGAAGAAAGATATTTTCCAGATTATTGATCTGTTGTCAGATGATCTTTTCCAACGAATCCATAACCTTGGATATTCAATTGATGTAACCAAAGGTGCCAAAGATTTCTTAAGTGATAAAGGATTCGATCAGAAATATGGTGCTCGACCGCTTAAGCGTGCTATTCAGAAATACGTGGAAGAACCGCTTGCGGAAGAGTTGCTTGAATCTGATCATGCGGAGGGATCAAATATCAAGATTAAGATGAATAAATCCCGCGACGGCCTAGTCTTTGACTGGACTGAAAATGAAGATTCGCCCAAGGATGCTGAAGAGACGGAAGAAGCTTCGGCTAAGGATGATGACTCAGGATCAGAAAATGAAGAATCAAAATCGGAAGCAAAAGCTTAATCGATACTCATTTCTTTAATTTTTAAAAAGGGCCTCCGTTTGTAGGTCCTTTTTTATTTCTGAATCATAACACATCCATCCTGGAGGAGCGTGGGCCAATTGAATTTATGTTATCCTGAACGAAACGCAGTGAAGTCGAAGGATCTCCCGGAATAACTTGCTCAGAGGCAATTCTCTCTAAGCCAGCAGATAGGAATTTAGGGTGGGTCATACTTGCTAAAAGTATGGTTGAAATAATGTTCTGTTCCAAGTTTTACTTTAAAACAGTTTGAGTACTGTCATAAACGGGTTGGCAACCCGTCCTACTTACTATGTCGTTGACAATAATGCCCGCCGCTCTCAAAAAACCCTCAAACGCAGGAGAATCAGCGTTGTCAGCCGATTCCAACGCTTGTGCGTCCGTTCACACATCCCATCGATTCCCAACCCAAAACAGGAGGAGATTTAATTATTAAACCCGATTTAAAAGCCAACAAGTGTTATAAAACTCGCTTTAGGATTAATTCCCACCCTCGTGTGAAGTGGCTCAGCATTTTTATTCCTCAATCGGGCTGGCATAAACCTATAACATTTATTCTTATTTAGCCCGGTTACAGTATCATTAAAGATTAGTAGAAATCTCAAGCTCTTTGCTCGCTCCAATTAATTTATAGTGCCCTTTAGAAGTATGGATCAATCTCGATTCAATCGATTTATTGAATCCCAATATTCCAGAAAAATCCTTATCGGTAATCTTACGCTTCGTCAGACTAATGGCTTTTACAGCAACATTCCCAAGTGCGTTAGCAGCTTTAGAATAATCACCGGTTAATGCTAATATCAAATGATCTTCGGGAAAATAGTGAGCCAAATATATTGGATTCCTGAAACTTGTGCTGCCCAGTCGATCTCCATCTGTAACAGAATATACCATTACCCTGCTGCTTGAATACAAAGCAATATATTTGCCATTTTCTGACAACGATACGCCCTTCAAATTTACCTTTGTCGTAATGTTAGTGAGATTTTCGCCATACTTATCCATCAGTAAAACTTTATCCCTGCTACCTTTTGCCGAAGTTATAGCCGCGATCATATTTCCATCTTTAGATACCGTTACGTCTTTCAAATAACGATCGGAACTGTAAAAAACATTTTCAAACCTATTATCTGAACGTTTTACTACTGCCTTAGACCCAAGCGTACCATTATGTTTTATTTTAGGACTGTAGATAACCACTGTTTTTCCGCCCGAGCTCATAGAAACTTCGGAAATAGCTTCACCTTCCTTGCTTTTGCTACTGTTAGACATATTAGTAATAATATCCCCAAAGGTATTACAAAAAGTGAAGTCTGCAATTTTATCACGGAGTAATATATCTCCATTGTTGAATGGATAGATACCAAAAGATGTTCGATCTGCCATTGTAATTGTAGGATATGCAGTTAGTGTATCGCCTTTCGAATTGAATAAGACAACATGCCCTGTGCCTCCCGACCATTTAAGCAGACTTACAATCGACTTATCCGGAGAAATACCATAAGCTGTATATCCATCGACCGTTTTGCCGGACTGTTGAAATTGGATTTGTCCATTATTAATAGTTACCGCCCCCCTTTTTAGCAAAAAAGTCGAACGATTATTATTTGATGTAGAGGTAGTGACATTTAGATTAATCGACTGACCCATTACAGAAATGGGAAGTAAGAGAAAGATTAGTGTTCGAAATATATTGACAATCATAAATCCTGGTTATTTCACTTTTAAGTGGAGTCTAAAGAACGTAATTATTTATAAGAGTTTCACCCTCAAGCAGCTATAATTCTTTGATATTATTTGTAGATTAGGCCTAATTTAAATCTCAAAAAATTCTCATGTTTTTTTCGGTTATTATTCCCGTTTATAATCGTCCTGAAGAAGTTGATGAATTACTAGATAGCCTTACCAAGCAGACCTACAGTAATTTTGAAACGCTAATCATTGAAGATGGTTCCAGAGAAAAATGTAACGACATTGTTGAGAAGTATCGGAATCAGCTGGATATTAAATACTACTTTAAAGAAAACTCGGGACAAGGTTTTAGCCGTAATTTTGGATTCGAAAAAGCAACCGGTGATTATTTTGTCGTTTTTGACTCTGATTGTCTGATTCCCCCGCACTACTTCGAGACAGTCAATAACTTTCTTAATCAACATAAGCTGGATGCGTATGGTGGCCCCGACCGTGAGCATAAAAGTTTCAAACCTGTACAAAAAGCAATCAGTTATGTGATGACTTCTCCCCTTACGACCGGAGGAATACGTGGCAACAAAAAACACACTGGCAAATTCCATCCCCGCAGTTTTAATATGGGGATTTCTCGTCAGGTTTTTGAAAAGACAGGGGGATATCGAATTACACGGATGGGAGAAGATATTGAATTTAGCATCCGCATTATTGAGAAAGGATTTAAAACCGGTCTAATTCCTGATGCATATGTTTATCACAAGCGTCGAACAAATTTAAAACAGTTTTTCAATCAACTGCACTTTTTCGGAAGGGCACGCATAAACATCAGCCGTTTCTATCCGGATGAAATTAAAATAATTCACACCTTACCTGCCCTTTTCACACTGGGAACCATTTTTCTGTTAACCCTCCCTTTTTGGAGCCCTGGTTTATTCCAGATTTTGATTGTACCCTATTTGGGTTTCTTTGCACTTCTTTTTGCACATGCGACCGTAAAAAACAAAAATATTTATATTGGATTGCTCAGCATTATTGCCGCATTTATTCAGCTTACAGCCTATGGAATTGGCTTTTTGAGTGAATATTGGACGAAGTTGAAAGAATAGAAATTCATTTATCTTTCAAATTGATTTGAGAGATAAAGACCCTTATATTTGACATCTTTCTGAAAGACGGGGAGTCTTATTGTTGGTGGAACGTATTTTAGTCTCTGTTAAACTACAATTAGGCTTTCGCGGTATCTTCATTTATTGATAAGATAGATTCACCGTTGCGGCAAGACGCCGTTTCATGAAGTTTACGGGGAGTAGCGCAGTCCGGTAGCGCATTCGCTTTGGGAGCGAAGGGTCGCAGGTTCAAATCCTGTCTCCCCGACTTGATAATCCAAATTACAAGCTGGAATGTTTGAAATTTGAATTTTGTAATTTGACCTTTGAGTTAAGGCGCCCATAGCTCAACTGGATTAGAGCGACGGCCTTCTAAGCCGTAGGTTTCAGGTTCGAGTCCTGATGGGCGTACAAGTTAGATAGCAAATTTCAAGTTCCAAATAATAATTATCGGAATTTGAAATTTATTATTTGTTACTTGCTGATTTACAAGGCGACGTGGCCGAGGGGCTAGGCAGAGGTCTGCAAAACCTCCTACGGCGGTTCGAATCCGCCCGTCGCCTCTTTCTCTTTTAAAATGTCTCGTTCCAAATGACAAATTTGGTTTTTTATTTGTTGTTATCAATTTGGATTTTAAAAAATGCCGCGTTCGTCTAGGGGTTTAGGACGCCGCCCTTTCACGGCGGTAGCACGGGTTCGAATCCCGTACGCGGTACTCTCAACCCTTGTATGCCGCCAGCCGGCGGATGCAAGGGCTTTTATTATTTGGATAACAAATAGGTAATAATTTTTATGTGTTTTGTTACCTCTCAAGTTGCTTTGAAAAGGACCATATCCTCATACTTTATCTTCTCACAAAAGTAAATACTGTGCGGTACCGAAGGGGTTATGGAAAATTTCGTATCCAATAATTGTTACAAATACCGCCGGGCTCCGGAAGCCGTGTACCGGCCAATGACCTGCCCGCCGGTTTGAGTTCTATCTGATATGTTAAATAAATGATTATCATCCGGCGAATCGGAAGGCCCGAGCCATTTTACTGATCTCTCTTTTGGATATTCCAAGTGACCGAGCAACAGATCTCCAATCTCCTACAGAGGTTTTAACTTCTTCGATAATAGCCATGGCCTCTTCTTCATTGAGACGGAAATACTCCGCTACACTCAATGCCAAATCCAGATCAAGTGCATTGTTGTGCTCATTAATGTTGAGGTTTAATCCATGTCCCCGGGGCTCGGGGTTAATGTCATAGGCCGGGCTAAGCCGCAGTCCACCCTTGCTAAGCATGAAGCCATGGTTTCTCAGGTGATCATCGGTATTGGATACACAAATATTGAATACGATGCGGCGCCAAAGCTGCTGTAAGTCGGTTTCGGGTTCTGATCCCCGCTGCATAAGCAAATCGACCAGATCCAGATAGCTTACGCCGCTGCTTCCGTCGGCTCCATCTTTGTGTCCCAGCAACGTCATCGCCGAAAAAAAGTGAAACCGACCGCCGGCATCTATCCGGTCAAAACGTTTTGTAAGAAAAGTATGACGATCTGAGTAGTAGACCTCCGCTTGAGATTCCGCCATATCAATACCACAATCACACGCGAGCTGGTATATAACATATTCCCATGCGCCCTGATCAACCTCATCATTTCGGCTTGGAAACTTAGCGATCCACAACCGTCCATCCGGATCTTTTACGCTTGCTTTGGGACGAGCACCGCCAAGAGAAGATCCCGGAGCAATGAGCAGCGCCAGGTTCCGCCGGTATTGCTCGCTGTTGAAATCATCATCACCCTCAAGCTCGAGACTGGCTTGCTCAAGTGCACGCAGTGAAGTCATAGGTGGGGTGGCATGCCGGTCATCATTATCGAGAAAAGGTCCTTCGGGATCAGTTTTAAACCGGAGTGCCCCCATGCGGGACGCATCATATACGCCCATCAGGTAATCCGACTCCATTAACCGCGTGGCCGGCCGGTCCTCCGCTTTGGCCCGCACCGCTTCCCGGCGCTCCATCAGCACACGTCCCCATCGATCAGGGGACGAATCCAGAAATATGCCGAAGTTGGACTGCGTATCGGGTGCATATTGCGGCCCCTCATATAGGCTAAGATTGGGATCCATCGCAAAGGCAGCATCCAGATGCAGGTAATCCTTTTCGTATGTAAAAGAAAATATTTCTTTTCCCCGCACTACCGACGCAGTCAATGTTCCCATCAACACGGGATCATTCCCTTCGCCATGGCTATACACGTAAATTTGCTTTGCAGCTTGTCCCTTTGCCATTAATTATCCCTGCGTTGTTTAGGCGCTCGTTTAGAAGTCGTTAAATCCGCATCCTGAATTTTTCTTCCCAGTGTATCATCGGCGGCTAAAAGCAGCAGATCATCCTCCAGGCCGAGTGCGTTCAATACCTGGTAAAAACTTCCCATTGCGACTCCGGGATCCCCATTTTCAATGCGCCAGAGAGTTGATTTACTAATATTAGCCCGTTCGGCCACCTGCTGCATACTCAACTTGCGCCGTAATCGTGCAAGCTTGAACTGTTCGCCCAGTTTCTTCAATGCTCGTTTATGTTTAGGAAGTAACATAAGACACCTGTTATTTATAACGTTTCATATATGAAACAAATATAGCCAAATAGTTTCAAATATGAAATGTTATGTTATTTGAGGGATCAGATGCGTGCGGGAGGCCAAGGGCCTCTCCAAAAAAAGGTGGCTCTGTCCATCCATTGCCTGCAGGTTGTTGTTCAGCCGCATGCCCACCGGCAGGTTGCGGGTATCGTAACCGATGTTTTCCACACCCTTGCCGGTGTTGGTTTTCATATTGCCGTTGCCGTCGTAGCTGAAGGTGGCGTCTTCGGCGTCCCAATCTTCGGAAGTCTGTGCTACCGCATCGGCCACGGATTGCAGCTTGTTGGTGCCCATTTGCAGGGTGTAGGTCAAATTATCTACCAGTCCGGGATTGGCGTAGCGCCGGAGGGTTTTTATGTTTCCGTGTTTATCATACGTGATCCCTTTTACATCAAAGGCGTCAGTTCCGTTTGAATAGAGCGCTGAATCCAGCCGTCCGAAATCGTCATAATAGTAGTTATAGGAATAAGAGATGCCCCCATTAGTGTAGGCGGCACTGGCTATGGTACCGCTGTTGTTGTACGTCAGGTCTTCGCTGAAGGTATTGTCGCCGTTTTCAATATGCTCCAGGTGGCCTTTGAGGTCGTAGCTGTAGCTGCAGTCGGCTTTGGCCTGACCGCTGATGTCTTCACTGACCACCTGCCCGCTTTCGTTATACGTGTAGGTTACATCGGGCGTGCCAGGCTTGGAATCGGTGGTATTGGTATAGACTCTGGCCAGTTGTCCAAGGTTATCGTACTCGTAGAAGTGGTAGAAGTGCTGGCTACTGCCTACCTGCACCTGCTGTTTGACCAGATCGCCCCGGTAATTATAGGTGTAGTCGATACGTGTATCGATGTCCGGCTGGTCCTGGGTAAAAATATATTTGGTAGCCGGTCGTCCCCGTTCGTTATAGCTGTAGAGGGTGAGCTGCCAGTCGCTGTCGTTGTCTCCGCTTCCGTCGAGCCCGGGATCAATGGAGGCATTGAATTTACTGCCCGCCTTGGCATGGAAGCCGGGTTTGAGCGTGATCTCCGAGCCCGACTGCAGGGTGACATTTCCGCTGCTCTCGATCGTATAGGAGGGTCCCACCGTAAGGATGCCGGCCGTAGCAAGAGTCAGTGAATCGGTTACCGTCTGGTTTTCCAGGGCCTGTCCGGCCCCGGACTTGCCGGTAGTCTTGAAGGCCTCGGCTACGACGGCCCCATGGGTGTGGTTCAGAGCAGTGCCGCTGATTTGCGAGGCAAACAGGCTCCACGGGAAGATTCCGGTGTTGGGTTTCTCATCATAGGCAGTGGCCTGCACCTGGTTTAAATTATCGGATTCAAAGGCGTAAGTTTGATTGCCGCTGAGGGTATCGAAACCGGCCGCTGCTTCTCCTCCGTTAATAGCCCGGCCCAGTGTATCGTAGCGGGCAAAGCCCACGAGTCCGGCGTTTGCCTGGTTGGCATCCTGCGTGAACCGGAGCTTGCCGGAGTTGTCATATTTATTTTGTACGTTCAACTCTGTTTTTATCAACCTCTACTTGTCTTCTTTTTCACTATCAGCAGAAAGAGTATCTGCCAATTGTAGACCTATACGGTTCGAACAAAAAGTCCCTTCATTTCGCCACCTACTTTCTTATCTTCTCAAAGGCTTTAATCTTTTTAAACACTAGGAGTCTGTAGTAAACCATAAGATGATGATTCATAGTAAAAAAGGCATTTCTCTTTTAATCGGTATAATAGTTTCACTGTGGTCTTGCTCGGGCGGAACCTCAGAATACATGTCGAAAGGACAACATCAGCGAATAAAGACGGCTTACGATTCCCTTCAGTCTACCTACGATCGTTTGGTATCCCAGTATGAAACATCTGCTGATTCGATGAGTCCTGATCTAAAAAATCTGTATGCCCAAATGCAACAGATGCACAACCGGATGAATATGAATCATCAGCAAATGATGTCCATGAACATGGATCAATATATGCAAAAACATCACAATAAAATGAGATCTATTGACATGGTCATACATATGCAGGATAAGAAGGCCGAAGAATGGTATCAACAGATGATAAGTATGCACGACCATATCGCTGCTTTGCATAAAAAACAGGGACCACAAAAGATGGCTCAATTGAACCATCAACTTTCTACTGAGTTGGGAAATATAACAAAGATGAATCCCAGCTATAATAAACCTACTAAAGTTCCTTTCAATGAAAAAGGTAATCCAGCCTATCTGAACGGCAAGTCTTTATTCACGAGAAATTGTGCTTCTTGTCATGCAAATGATGCCAAAGGTATAGCGGGAGTCTTCCCTCCTTTAGTCAACTCAAAGTGGGTAACCGGCAATAAAACAGTCCCCATACGCATCCTGTTACATGGACTGACGGGGCAAATAGATGTTAACGGGCAACGTTATCAAGGAACTATGCCCTCTTTCAAAGCACGTTTAAGTGCCGCGGAAATGACGTCAATTTTGAATTACCTCCGTTCACTTAGCGACAAAAAACTACCAGAAATTAAACAGGGAGATGTAATTGGAGTCGGAAAGAATTATAAAAATCGTGTTCGTCCCTGGAATGCTAAGGTGTTGAAATAAAAAAGTTATACTACCAATATTTTTCCTATAAATATATTTATCAGTATGCCAAAAATTATTTTAGGTAAAATTATTAAGAAATGAGATATGAATCGGAAAAATCGTTATGATATTTTACAAATTGAACGTAATTTTGATTGTTCAAAATAAGATGAATATGCTGTATTGAATAGCCGTAATCCTACATATCGTTTTTTTACCTGCCTGGTAACTTTTACAATACTGGTAAATTTGTGTTTCCCATTTAATGCGAGCGCAAAGTGGCTCGGTTGCAATAATAGCCAGCCTTCGGTTGGTATATCCACAACGGCGTTGTGCTGCACACCTACTTCAGGAGCTTCTGATCAAGCTCTTCATTTTATTCAAAAAAGCTGTCCTTTTGGCAAATTATGCAATCAATCTGCATTTGCTGCATATCCCGAATATAAAGTAGCCCTAATTTCAGCTCAGCAAATATCTCCGGCGATTTTATCTCCCAGAAAAGTCTCTAACTCGCTATTCGAATTAGCTTCAAATTTATTACAAAAAAGTAACAACCCTCGTTTTGCATCAGCCTCTATTTATTTGTTAAACAGCTCCTTCCTGAATTAGCGTTTTCTCTTATTTTATCGGTTCCTCAATTAACAGGATTATTGTAGGTTTTAATCCAAGTAAAAACAGAAATTTCGTTAACACAATGCACTTTGTGCCCTTTAAAATATTTTCCTTATGAAACCCAGAAACTTTTTTATTCTTCTCGGCGTCCTCTTCACTGTAGCAGGTGTGCTTATCTGGAACATTATTAGCAATTACAATGATCGTCAGGAAAACAAATCTTCAAATGCTCAGGAGGTCGTAATGTATAAGAATCCGGGCTGTCAATGTTGTCAAAAATGGGCTAACTATTTACGGCAACATGGTTATAAAGTTTCCGTTAATGAACCTGATAACATGCCGGCAATCAAGGCTAAGTATCATGTCCCCCAGGATATGCAATCCTGTCACACTGCAATAATTAATGGATATGTCGTTGAAGGTCATGTACCAATACAGGATATCAACCAATTACTGCAAAAACATCCTGCCGTAGTCGGGATTGCCGCACCCGGTATGCCGGCGAGTTCACCGGGTATGAATACTGCTTTAAATGAACCTTATAATGTCTATCTTTTCAGTGGTAATGGTAGTACACTATTTAGGCAGCATTAATTGATCGATATCTTCAACTGATACAATCGATATTTTATGCGGACATTCTCACTTTTCCTCCTTTTTATAGTATTTACGACATTGAGCTTACCCAGTTGTTCCTCGGATTCGCAAAAATCCGGAATGCAAGCTACTAAACCGGCAAAGCAACTGGATCCATATTCTGCACCCCTATATAAATCCCAAAAAAGAGTACAGGCCAGTGATTTTAATGTCAAGCTGATAAATGGTCAGTCGTTTCAACTTTCGAAACAAAAAGGGAAAGTTGTGTTAATAAATATATGGGCGACCTGGTGTGCCCCCTGTCGCGAAGAGACACCGGAATTGGTCGATCTTTATGATAAATATGAAAAGGATGGATTGGTAATACTTGGTGTCTCTATTGACAAACAAGGGAAATCTGTCGTAAAACCATTCATGGAAAAATATGACATAGACTATCCTACTGTTATTGACGATGGGACGATTATGGACAAATACGGCCCTACTATGGGTATTCCAACAAGTTATCTTATAAATAAACAGGGAGAGCTTCGCTACTTTGCAGTCGGAGCTCTTACCCAAAAGGAATTGGAACCAAGAATTCAAAAAATGTTGACGGAGTAGTCAGAAATTGAATTCTGAGCATTGAACTTTCAAAATTATTTTTTGAATCCTTCCAAACTATGGGTTGCTATCATATAATAGGGTGATGAATCGTTGTTAAAAGTTAGGCCTGCCGCAAGAATATTAGAGAAATATTTAAAACGATGACTAGTTACCGACATCAATATCAGAAATAAAACAAACAATAATTTTAACTGCTAAAATTTATTGAAACTCCGAGAATATTCCGTATCTTTGGAGCCCTGAATTTACATGGTTTGATGCACGTATAAAATGTGATACTACCTGTAAATTCTGCAACGCTAACTAGGGACTAAATGGAGTCTGTAGCTCAGTTGGTTAGAGCGCCAGGTTGTGGCCCTGGAGGCCGTGGGTTCGAATCCCATCAGACTCCCACTTTTTGATTCATTGGTTGTTTAGAAGGATAAAGTAATCGATCCTAATCGCCTTTGATTCGTAGCTTTGCTGAACAAACTGTTTGGTAAAGCTTTTTTACTGATTTTATCTTATGCCGCGTTCGTCTAGGGGTTTAGGACGCCGCCCTTTCACGGCGGTAGCACGGGTTCGAATCCCGTACGCGGTACTATTCCTGCTCTTGTGTAATTCATGAAACCTATCGATAACAGAGACAAAAGATAGGTGTACTGGTATTTGTCGTAAGATCCCTCTTCCGGGACGAATGCCTAAACTTATTCCCTGTCCTTTCACTGGAAGATCCAAGTAGCTCCGAAGAAACAAATACAACTCCTTCAGACCTCAGTTGAATGAGATAGATTAAAGCAACAAAACCCGTTTGATTAGCTTAGGGGAATTAGCGATTTAAGACGGCTTTGGATCAAAAATTCGTTCCCAACTTGTTGTGTGACAGCAATCGTTGTTCCAGATTTGACGTGTAGCCTATATATATCTTATCGTATTCGGGGGCATGCAGTGCATAAACGGTATACATATCCTATCTTTTGCTTAATAAAAAAAGCGACTTCCTGATCTCAGAAAGCCGCTTTCGATAGTGGCGGGGGCAGGATTCGAACCTGCGTCCGCCAGCCGGCGGATAGGAGCCCGACAAGCTACTCCCCGGCCTTTTTCACCTGATTCCAGACAAACTCGCGTCCCCGGGCGCTTTTGAGCTGCCGCTCCCGTTTCATTGCTTCAGACTTGCGTTCATGTTCTTCGGTATAAACCAGCTTCCAAGGACGATATTTGATCGTCCATCCCTTCGTTCCCAACTTGTTGTGTGACAGCAATCGTTGTTCCAGATTTGACGTGTAGCCTATATATATCTTATCGTATTCGGGGGC
>Ga0102962_1000029_pt1 | contig 88235 bp, 101 predicted proteins | sample SalPonF2_C_D2_MG_FD_84519 | JGI IMG/M metagenome (GOLD analysis project Ga0102962, IMG submission 84519) | Salt pond soil microbial communities from South San Francisco under conditions of wetland restoration - Salt Pond MetaG SF2_C_D2_MG ...
CGCCGACAACCGCTGATACCGCTGAACGCCCATAACCCTTATACCTCCGGATCAGACCTAACAGATCCAGAGGGTAAGGAGCCTGGCTCAACACGGGAACAACGCCTTGCTTTAGCCGCTTACTCTTCACCACTACCAAGCGTAGCGGCCTGCCTCCTCTAGGCGCCCGGGCGCGCCAGCGAGGCGATGCCACTGAAGCTAGCGGCCGGGTTTCGACGCCCCGGTTCTGCGTATCGGCGCTTTCCTCGGCCTGCCCCCACTCGTTGGTGCCTTTCCCGTTGTCGCCTTGGCGCCCCTTGGAGCTTTGGCGGTACGCGTCGGTGCCGCAGTCGGTATTGCGGGCGCTGCCGATTCGTCCGATGCCGTCGCCTCATCAGTGCCTGGTTCATCGGCCGGCGCCGCAACCGTGATGCGCATGTTGCCCGCTACGGCGGCCAGCACATCACGACGCTTGAGCCCCAATTCGCGGCTGAGCCCGCGCACGCGCTCGGCGATCGCCGTCACGCGTTCATCGCTGCTTTTGATCCCGGGCGTCTCGGCCTTGGATTTGACGCTGCTGAGCCGCCGCTGCGAGCGCTGCAGCAGTTCCTTGAGTTCGGCCTTGGACAGGGTCGAGACGTCGATGTCGCTCATGGGCTTTCCTCTCTAGCGGGTGCGCACGCTGAACGCGGATCGGGTGCCAGTGCATGGCCGCCGGAACCTGTCTGTCGCATCAGGGCGAATGGCTCGGGTCCCGACGAGCGTGCGCCTATGCTTGGCTGCATGGAATGGCAAAAGAAAGCAGCGCTGTGTGCGTTCACATCATGGCCGCTAGTGGCCTTCGACGCGGAACTCTTCGAGGCGGCGACCGAACGAGAGCGCATCGCGCAGCCATTGGGGCATGTCTCCCTGCCCGTCCCAGGTCTTGTTGCGGTCGACGGGATGGGCATACACGGGGCGGGCCTTGTGGCCGCTCCGAGGCGTCCGCCCGCTTTGTGCCTGCGGCGCGGAGGCTTCGCGCTCACGGGGCTTCGAGTGCTTGTGTGCGCTTAAGGACAAGGTGCCGGCACGGTGGACTGGCGCCGCCTGTTGGGGCTCGACAGCCTCTTCCCCTGCCATATCCTCATCGGCTGCCTGGGCCTCGCCGGGGCTCGTGTCGTCAGTGAACTGCGGCATGGCCTCGGCGATTCGCTCCAGCGGCTGGCGCAGTGAGCCTGCCAGCGCCTTGAAGATCTCCGCCTTGCCCACGCCGGTTTGATAGGCCAGGAGCAGGATGTCGTTGACGATCGAGTAAATCCGCTCGTCTTCGGCTAACTCGCGCAGATCCGTCAGTGTGTCCAATGTGCCGAGCCGGCGCTCGCCCTGCTCGATGAGTGCCTGGAGTTGTTCCTTGCCGAGAGATTCTAGGTTGATCGGGGTGTTCATAGACTCGCTAACGGTGTTATTGGGAAATTATGCGGTATCCAGCTGGCCGCTCATCGCTTTGCGACTATTGCGCTACCCGGTGCCGGCACAGACAAACCCTGTCCTAGCCTCTGCGGCAATTGGGGTCGAAAGGTTGGAGTTTCAACCCCCTGCCCTTCTATGAGGCCGCCAATGTCAACCCTCGCGGCTGACTGAAACCCTCGCGTAGCGCTTCATGATTCCACTCTTCCGCCCGTTGGTCATTGGCCCGCTGCTCTGCTCACAAGCCCTCATCGATTGAAGCGGTTGCCGGGTGTAGCCTTGCATCATGATCGCATCGACCATGATAACCTTTGGCGGTGACCAACGGGGTGCGCGGCACGTGCATCATCACCTGCGTCGCGCTCCCCTAGTCAGCTCCGGCCCAAGACCCACCTTTGCCGTAACGCTGGGAGACTAGCATTCCCAGCGCCGCTCTAGTCAAACTCTCGCGGCTTGAGCCTACTAGCCTGACGCCGCTAGGTCTTTATTGAGGTCTCCTCCAGCATGAAGCGCCCGGTAGGGTTCTGGTAAAACTTCTGGACATCGGACAGCGACGCATTCCTGAACGGACTGTAGTATAAATTCACATACACGACATCCCGCATCGCGATGCGCTGCAACTTGTCGTATATCTGCTTTCTTTTGGCCTTGTCCAGTGTTCTGCGCCCCTCCACGATCAGCTTCTTTACTTCCGGATTCTTGTAGTTAGTGAAGTATGATCGATTATCGTCGTAGCCGTAAAGGCAGAATGTGGCCTTTTCGTCCGGATCTATAATATCGTTGGTCCAGTAATCCAGTGAGAGATCGTACTTTCCAGCCTGAAGAGAATTCCACTGCTGCCCCTCCTCTTGCTTGGTTATATTGATCTTGATCCCGATTTTCTGGTAAAAGCTTTGCAGCAGGACAGCGACCTGATCATCGACACTATTCCCGGCCGGAATCAGCAGATCCAGCGTGATGTTCTCCGCGCCCGCCTCTTTCAATAGCGCCTTGGCTTTATCCGGATCATACGGATACGCCTTGTTGTCGGGGTTGTAGTATAGAGCGCCCGCCGGTATGAACGAGTTCGACACCTTTCCATGGCCGAACAAGGCAACTTTTACGATGGCCTCTCTGTTGACCCCCATGAACAGAGCGCGCCGCACGCGCACGTCGTTCAGAGGCTTCTTCGCGTGGTTGATGATCATGAAGTCTTCGCGGCTTGAAGGATCCAGATCCATCGCGATCCCCGAGCGCCGCTTTAGCGCGTCGATGCGGTTGAAAGGAATAAAAATGGCGGCCTCGACCTGCTTCGACTCCAAATTGAGGATCCGGGTATTATCATTTGGTATATACACCCATTCGACCCGATCTAACTTCACCTTGTGGTTTGCCCAGTAGTGCTCATTGCGCTCCAGGATCACCTTATCCTGGCGGTGCCACGCCTTCAGCTTGAACGCGCCGGCACCGACGGGGTTGGTACCAAACTTGTCGCCGCGCGCCTTCACCGTCGATTCCGGCAAGATACTCGCCGCGAACATCGCCATGGTCGAAAGAAAAGGCGCGGACGGCTTGCTGAGCGTAACCTGTACTTCCTGATCGCTCGGCGTAGTGATGTCACTAATAATCTGATACATATTCGCCATGACCGAATCCTTTTGGTCACGCAGGCGCTCCAGGCTGAACTTCACATCGGACGATTTGATGGGCGTACCGTCGGAAAACTTGATGCCATCTCGCAGCTTAAACGTATAGTGCTGGCCGCTGTCTGAAACCTTCCAGGACTCGGCCAGATCGGGCTCCAAGCCTTTTCCGTTGTAAGTAACACGCACGAGGTTAGCGTTCATATTGTCCAGAACCCAGATATCGGCGTTCTGAATTGTCAAAATCGGATCAAAGGTAGTGTTGTCTTGCTCCCGCCCTATTGACAGGGTTTGAGCCGCGCTCTTTGCTTGCGCCTCGGTCGACCACAACACAGCGGGCCCCGCCGCTAAAGTGGCGCCCCCTATGGTTGTCAATGTTAGAAATCGACGACGGGTCAACGTACCAAACTGATCGTTTTTCATAATCTTACCCTCTTTTAATTTAGCCACATTAGCTAACGCGTCGAGTCACCGCGCGACAGAAAGCTGGCGCCAACTCACGCTTCAGTCCTGCTACCTTTCGACGCTTCCTGCTCATTACGCTTCGCCCGCTTCTCCTTCATTACGGAATTCCGATTCGCATTGGGCGATTGTTCATCAAATTGCGCGGGAAACCCCGGCATTCATGCCGGGGAGGGAGAGCGCCCGGCGCGGAGCCCGGATTGTCTCGTTCCCGCCCTCCTGTCGGTTGAGGTTGAATGGAAGTTGCAGCCCGGTCACTACCAAGCCCTCGTTGCGCAGCACGAGACGGACCCGTTTCGGTGATACATAAGGCTTGCCGATAAGCGCCACCAGCTGCTTCGAGTACAGGTAGCGACCTTCGTCTTTGACGCCCTCGGCCACAAAGCGCTGGCCGTTGATTTGCCAGACATCGCCCGCCACCGTCGGGGATACCCGGCGGTTTGGGGCGACAAGCCGCACGGCGCGCTTGACTTGTAATGGCCCGATGAGGCTGGGGGAGTGCTCGCGCAACTCGGCGAGCGAATCCTGCGTCTGGTCCATGCGCTTGTGGCGGTTGCGCGCGACAATCTTGCCGTCGAAGGTGTAGAGGCGGTCACGTTGGGCGTGAACGCGCGCCCGACGGTGGCGCCGGCTTTGCGTGAGTTCGAAACAGATTGCCTCGGCCTCATCGACACGTGCGCCTCCGGCGAGGCTCGCGGCCCCGGCGACGGCGTCCCAGTCGTGGTCCTTGGCCAAGCCTAGCGCGTCGCGTATGTAGACGACATCGGCGACCGGGATGGCTTGCAGCCGGTGTTGCGGGGCCTCGCGTCTCAGCCTGCCGGCGATGGCGTTGGTGTTGCCGGCGTCACGCCACAGGGGGCCACCCGTGATGGGCAGTGCAATCAGGCCCGCGTGGACATCGCGGTGACAGCGCTCGCACAGCGCGACCTGGTTGCGGGGGCGATTGAAACCACGGCGCGAGCGCTTGCGCAGGTGATGCAAGTGGACATTGCTCGTGGCGGCGCACACGATACAGCCTCCGTCGCGGCGCAATACGAATCCTTGGGTGGACTCACCCCGGTGCTTGGCCATAGGCGAGACCTGATAGCTCCAACCATTGGCCGGTTTGCCGTGGACCAACGCGCGCAGGTCGAAGGCGACATCCTCGAAGCCCCGGGTCACTTGATGCGCCGGCAACGGCACCAACCTGTCCAGCTTCGCGAAGAGATTGAGGTGTGTCTGCACACCATGCTGGAGCGTCACCGAAGCGCGCTTACGCCTGGCTTCGTAACGCGGTGGGCGATGCTTGGCCGTACGGCCTTTCTTCAAAATATTCTCTCGGCGGTGACCACGCCGGGCACGCCGGTACATCCGGCGCGCGTCCATGAGTTCACGAATCTCGGGCGTGCGCGCGGTTAAAACCCCTCGGAGCAGCACGCGCAGCGTCCCATCGGCCGTGATCTCGCCGACGCAGAAACCGATGTAGCGAAACCCGGTGTCCAAGGTCACGACGAAGCGTCTGTCCACCGTCCTTTCGCCGTCGAATACGCGACCGTTCAGCACCAGCACGGGTGGCTTGCCCGAGGCGCCGCCACCGACTAGCCGCGCCTGCCCGCGGCGCAGGCGCTTTCGCACCCAGTCCGCCCGGCGCGTCGGGTGGCCGGGTTGTCCCTCACTGTCTACCACGAAAATCAACAACTCACTTCGCTCCTGTACGACAACCGTCCGAAGACGCCCTTTGATCTGGGCGGCCTAATGGCCGGTTTGTTTCCCTGGCGCGTCACGGACACTGCGGCCATCGCAATGGGGGATTTCACCCCGGTCGCCCGGTGTTGGAATCTCGCACCGGGGCGTCAGATTCGTTGTCCGTCACACGCCGTGTTCAACGACGCTTGAAGCCCTTGCGGGATGTTGGCGCATCACCGCAAGCCCCGTCCTTTAGGGCGGGGTCGTTGACTGCTGTAGAGATGGCACGCCACTGTACCGTTCTCCAGCACCCTCTCCTCCGGAAACGGGGCCCTTTTACAGTCTTCGAAGGCACGATCGCAACGCGGATGGAAAGGACAACCCGTGGGCGGATTAATCGGACTTGGCGGCTCGCCCTTGACCGGCTTGGGCAGATCGCTCGTGGTCTCGCCGACATGAGGAATCGAAGCCATCAGCGCCCGAGTGTAAGGATGTTTAGGGTCTGCGAATACCCGCTCCGCCGGGCCGCGCTCCACAATTCGGCCGAGATACATCACGAGGACGGTATCGCACAGATAACGCACCACACCCAAATCATGCGAAATGAAAAGCAGCGTAAGATCCAGCTCTTCCTTAAGCCGCTTGAACAGGTTCATGATCTGAGCCTGCACGGATACATCCAGAGCCGACGTGGGCTCGTCCGCCACTAGGAACTCTGCGCCCGTCGCCAAGGCTCGCGCGATCCCAACCCGTTGGCATTGCCCGCCCGAGAGTGACCGTGGCTTTCGGTCAAGCAAATCTTCCGACAAACCCACCTTGGCAGCGAGCTCTTTGACATAGTGCTCTTCATCGGCGCGCTCTCTTATCCGGTGCACCCGGATAACCTCCGATAGCATCTGCCTCACACTGAGGCGCGGATTCAGCGCACCCACGGGGTCCTGAAATATCATCTGCGCGCGCCTGCGAAACGCGGTCAATTCGCCTGCCGACAGACGGCCAAGCGCTTTGGCGTCAAAGCCGACCGTCCCCTCTGAGGCCTTTTCCAACCCAAGCATGGCGCGACCCAGCGTGCTCTTACCACAACCGCTCTCGCCGACCACACCCACCGCATGACCCTTGGGGATGCTCAACGATACGCCATTGACCGCAAGCAGCCCGCGGGCGCCTTTCCTCTGCAGCCATGACGCCATGCCGCGCTGCAGCGGATACTCCACGACGAGATGATCGACCTCAAGCAAGGGCTTCATTTCGACCCGCCAGCTCCTCGCAGCGCAGACACGCTGCCAGATGGGCCCCGTGCACAGCCCGCAATTCGGGATCTTGATCTGCACAGCGCTCCAGCACGAACTCACATCGCGAGCGATAGCGGCAGCCGCTCGGCAACTTGTTTAGCGGCGGCAGTTGCCCGCTGATGGCCTTCAGCTCTTCGCCTTCGCCGAGCAAGCTAGGCTCCGAGCTCAGAAGCGCCTTCGTGTACGGATGTGCCGGAGTACCCAGAACGTCATTGCGCTCGCCGTGCTCGACGATGCGCCCGCAGTACATCACATTAACGCTGTCGCAGACCATCGATACGACGGCCAGATCGTGGGTCACCAGAATAATCGACAACCCGCTCTCCTTTCTCAGGTCGAGCAGCAATCGCAAGATCTGCATTTGCACCGTGACATCCAAAGCGGTAGTGGGCTCGTCGGCAATCAGCACCTTTGGCTTGCAAGCCAACGCCGCGGCGATCATCACGCGCTGCTTCATACCGCCGCTTAGCTGATGCGGGTAAGCTCGAGCGTTGTTCGGCGGATCCGGAATGCCGACCTTGCGCATGAGCGCAACAGCTTGGGCCCGCGCCTCACCGCGTCCAAGCCCTTCTCTGCTTAGCAGCGGCTCTGCAATTTGCCTCCAAACCGGCATGAGCGGATCCAGGTAACTCGAAGGATTTTGAAAGATCATTGCAATCTCGCGACCGCGGATACGGCGCAGCGCCTTCGTACTGGAGATGTCGATGTGTTCGCCGTCGACCTCAAGCGCCGCGGTGACGTTGGACGTCACGTTGCCCGGTAGCAAGCCCATCAGAGCCCGACAGGTCAGACTCTTCCCCGAGCCGCTCTCGCCCACCAGCCCCATGACCTCACCTCGCCGCAAGTCGATAGACACGTCGTCGACAGGCCGGATGCGGCCTTGCGCCGTACTCAACTCCACGCACAGGTTATGGACCGACAGAAGCTTGTCCGTACTCACTCGACTGCGACCCCCAAGCGCTGGGCTACCCCGTCCGCGAGAAGACTGAACCCAAGCGCCAGGATGACGATTGCCAACCCCGGAAACAAAGACATCCACCAAGCGCTGCCCATAAAGTTTTGACTCTCGGCAATCATGAGCCCCCACTCGGGGGTCGGTGGCCTGACACCAAGCCCCAGATAGCTCAGGGAGGAACCCAACAATATGTCAATCACGGCGTCAGACATAGAAAACACGATCGCCGGAAGAATGGCGTTCGGCAAGATATGGCGCAGCATAATGCGCATATTGGAAAAGCCAAGGCTCCGCGCTGCCGTCACGAAGTCAGCTTTCTTCAGCACTAGAAACTGCGATCGAACCAGGCGTGCATACGAGACCCACCCAACCAGCGCTACGGCGATGAAAAAACTCACCAGACCGGCGCCCAAGACTGCGACGATGGCGATGATCAGGACGAAAAAGGGAAACGACATCGTGATGTCCAGCAAACGCATCAGGATCCGGTCCACCCAGCCTCCGTAATAGCCTGCTAAGGTGCCGATAATGGTGCCGATGATGAACGGGAATAAAACGCCCAGCCCGCCCATCAGCAGATCGACGCGCGTTCCCCAAATGATGCGCGACAGCACATCCCGACCGAAGTTGTCGGTGCCCAGCCAATGCAGGCTGTTCGGCGCCTGCAGAGTCGCCGTCAAGATCTGATTGTCGGGCGAATATGGCGCGACGATCGGCGCAAATACGGCAAGTGCGGTCCAAACGATGACGATACCGATACCAAAATACAGCGTCCAGTAGGGCAGCGCTAACCGCCGCCGCACGCCGCCCATTGTCTTGGCGATAATCACAGGTTCACCCGCGGGTCCAAAAGGGCGGTCGCGATGTCTACAAGGAAGTTGGTCCCCACGATGCCGAGCGCCAGAATCATCGTGACGGCTTCCACCACCAGATAGTCCCGACTGAATATGGACGACACCATGAGATGGCCGAGCCCGGGAACCGAGAAGACCATCTCGACCACGACCGTCCCGCCGATTAGCCAACTGACGGTGACACCCAGGAGATTTACCGTGGCAAGCAGTGAGTTCCTCAGGATATGGGTGATCCATACCACTCTCGGGGAGAGCCCCTTCGACCTAGCGGCAAGCACGTAATCCGCCTTGGTTTCCTGAAGCAGGCTCGCGCGCAGGTTACGGGTCAATATGGGGGTCATTGCAAAAGCGATGGTGAGCGCTGGTAGGAACAGATAGTGCACGTGTCCCCAAAAACCCTCGCCGAAACCCGAAACCGGAAACCAACCGAGATCTATGCCGAAAAGCATCATGAACACGACGCCGATCCAAAACGCCGGCAATCCAAGACCGACGGTGGAGAGCACGCGCACAGTGTGGTCGATGATCCTCCCCTCACTGAGAGCCGCCATGATCGCAAGCACGATTGAAGCGGCGATGGATATCAGCACGCCATAGACTACCAGGAACACCGTCGGTACCACGTGACCCGCGATCACTTGAAACACCGGGGCCTTATAGACGACGGAGCGACCCAGATGGCCGTGCAACAAGTTCGCCAAGAAATAAAAATACTGAACGAATATGGGCTTATCCAACCCGTATTCGCTTTTAATGGCAGCGATCGCGCGCGCCGTGGCGCGCGGTCCCAGGAGCACATGCGCCGGATCCCCCGGCAGCATGTGCACGAGGATGAATGTGATTGCGCTGATGCCCAGAAGTACGGGGATCAGCTCAATCGGGCGCAACAGCACGAATTTGAATCTGCCCACGATATTGTCCGGCTATTAGTGACTCAGGCTCTATTGCGCTCTCAGGAACCGGAGCAGTCGCTGGCGATACGCGTCGGGTTCCTCGTAGAAAGGCATATGCGAGCTGTTCTGAAATACGACCGTGGTGGAATTGCCGATTCGGTCTCCCATCTCACGAGCACACGCCGGCGTAATCTCGTCATGCTGGCCGACCACGATCAAAACCGGGCACGTTATGGCGGTCAGCGACTCCCAGCGATTCCAATCGCGCAGATTTCCAGTGTAGAGGAACTCGTTCGGCCCCTGCATAGGCCCGTAGACGTCCATGTTCCAGTCACTGAGTGAGCGAAGCAGGGACTCGGGCCATTGCCCCGGAAGACGGCAGACGTGGCGATGGTTGAGGATCGTGATGGCCGCCTCATACTCTGGATGATTGAGCGTGCCGTCCGCTTCATGCGCCAGCATCATGGCCTGCGTCTCTGCGCCCAACGCTTCGCGCAAACGCATGAGCTCGCTGCGCAGATGGGGGATATTCGCACACGTGTCGGCAAGAATAAGCGATCGGACATTATCGGCGTATCTCGTCATATATTCGACCGATAACCATCCGCCCCAGGAATGCCCGAGCAAGTGCACCGTGCCCAGATCCAATTGCTGGCGCACAGCTTCCACTTCCTCGACATAGCGGCCAATAGTCCAGAGGCTGGGGTTGTCTGGCTTCGCCGAGGCACCGCACCCCAACTGGTCGAAGGCCACAACCTGAAAGCCTTCCGAAGCGAGAAAGAGATGGGCGTTACGCAGGTAGTCGCACGGTAAGCCGGGACCACCGTTCAGGCACAACACCGCCTCCCCGCCGGATCCGCCGATATAACACTTCACCTCGTAACCGTCGACCTCCACGCTCTTGACCGCAGGCTCACTGGCATCCACCACATTGTCCCCTTTGCTGCGTTATTGGCATCAACGGATTACCGTCTAGGATCTTCATCATCGACCCTCAGCGCTGCGACTGCAACCACCGGAGTACGGCCGGTAACCCCTCGCCGTAATCACGCATCCGTTCACGGGTCTATATTTCAGTCCCTCGACAAAATGCAACTTCCATGCCAAGAATAATCGCCCCATAGACGGTTTCGGAAACCGTCTATTGCACCAAATAATGGCAATACGGATACTCGATGCTTTATTTGCGTGCAGGCCCGAGCGTCAACAGCCGCCCAGAGAAATGCAAACTCGAAGTAACTCCCGAGGATAGCGCCATGCAACCCCGAGGGATGTCTCTCGCTATGAAATCCAAAGCGTGCTGGGTACGATCGCTTGCCAAGCGTCACGCCAAATTCCGGACGACCAACGAGGAATAAAAACCCAACCGTCCCGTTTGCGCCCATTACCTATCCTCGGGCGTTATCTCCTTAATGATTGCGTCCGCTCGCTTAAACGGCATGTCCGGGATTTTTGTAAGTTCAACACTGCGTTTACTCTTGTCACTTGAGATCAAAGCCATCCCAATAACAGTCATCATTCGTCCACGTCCGCGTTAGATCTTGCTGAAAACCTTTCTTCGAGCGCAGTCCGTAACGCGCCTGTTTGTTGTTCCGCATCGGGGGGATTATACTGTTTGGCCGCGCTGTCCGAATAATGACATGCCACTTGTTGGGCCTCTCCTATTAACATCGGCTCCCGCTCGGCACACTGCCCTTGAGCGTAGGGGCATCGAGTGCGAAAGCGACATCCTGCCGGCACATCCATTGCACTGGGCATGTCCTGTTCGAGAACCATCCGTTGCTTGACCTCGCCGGGCTGCGTCCGCGGTACCGCTGACAACAGCGCTTGCGTATAAGGGTGTTGCGGGCGCGAGAACACGCTCTCGCCATCTGCGAGTTCGACTATTTTTCCCAAATACATGACCGCCACGCGATCCGCAATATGCCTGACCACGGATAGATCATGCGCAATGAAAATATACGTCAGCTCCAAATCCCGCTGCAGTTCCATCAACAAGTTAATAATCTGGGCTTGGATTGAGACGTCCAAAGCCGACACGGGTTCGTCACAAACGATCAATTCAGGCTCGACAGCCAGCGCGCGCGCGATACCGACGCGTTGACGCTGGCCACCGGACAGCTCGTGAGGATATCTGCGCGCATAGTCCCCGGATAAACCGACACGCTCGAGAAGCTGCGCAACACGCTGCGCGACCCCGCCCCCAGGCACGAGCTTGTGGATGCGAAGCGGCTCCCCAATAATCGACCCGATCGGCATCCGCGGATTCAGCGACGAATAAGGATCCTGGAAGATAAGCTGCACTTGACGCCTGAATGCTGCCAGGTCCTGCTTCGTAAGCGTACTGAGCTCCTTGTCCTTGTAAGAGATATGCCCCCGAGTTATAGGCAACAGCTTGACAATCAGCTGGCTCAGCGTCGACTTGCCGCAACCGCTCTCACCAACAATGCCCAGGGTCTCGCCTCGCCACAAATCGAAAGAGACGCCGTCGACTGCATTGAACGTCAGATTCAACTTGCGCCGGAGTCCGCGGCGAACATCAAACGACCGCACCACGTTTCGAACTCGCAATACAGGGGTTTGATTTTGGTATGCAGCGCACTTCATAACACGCTCTCAAGAGGGGCTCTAAGGCAGGCAGTACGATGTGTGCTGTTGAGCGCCACTAGCGTCGGGTTTTCATGTCGGCACCGTTCGACAGCAAAGGGACAACGCGGCTCAAACGCACATCCAACGGCGTGCTCTGATGGGTTGCGCACCGTTCCGGGAATAGAGAAAAGCTTGTCACGAGGCGTGTCCAGACGTGGCATAGAGGCCAATAGTCCCACCGTGTATGGATGCTGAGGGCTTTGGAATAAGTCCTCGACGGTGGCTACCTCCACGACGTTACCGGAATACATGACGACGACCTCGTCCGCCGTTTCAGCGACGACCCCCAGATCATGAGTGATCATGATCGCTGACGTGCCGTACCGTTGTTGTAGGCGTGACATCAGATCCAGGATTTGCGCCTGCACCGTCACATCCAGCGCGGTCGTCGGTTCATCCGCAATTAATACCTTGGGATTGCATGCGAGAGCCATCGCAATCATCGCGCGCTGACACATACCTCCGGACAAGCTGTGCGGATAGTCCCGCAAGCGTTGCTCCGGACTGGGAATCCCGACTTGGCGCAGGAGCTCCACGGCTCTATCCAGCGCGTGTGTGCCTGTCATGCCGGTGTGTAAACGCAACGCCTCAACGATCTGGTTGCCGACCGTATAGGTCGGGTGCAGAGAAGTTAGGGGATCCTGGAAGATCATGGAGAGATCGCCGCCCCGCAGTTTTCGCAGCGCGGTCTTGGGCTGCACAAGCAAATTGCTGCCCTGAAACAGCACCTGCCCAGATCGCACTCTGGCAGTCGGAGGCAGCAACCCCATGATGGCAAGCGCCGTGACGCTCTTGCCCGAGCCCGACTCCCCCACAATCGCCAACGTTTTGCCCTTGCGCAGCTGGAAGCTGATACCGCTCACGGCATCCTTTTCGGCCGCCTGGGTTAAAAAGGACACCCGCAAGTCTCGCACCTCGAGGACGACGTCGGAATCGCTCCCGAGGTGTGAATCTGCGCTTGTCTTCAGGGTCGGCGATGGCATGTGGAGTCACTTGCAAATTCATACTGGTAATCGGTCAGCGTCCCGGCCGGGCGTTTTTACCCAACGCACCGCCCGCAGTAGACGGCGCTTGGACGCCGGTCAGCCATGGGGAAAGCCGACCCCTATTGGCTCAGCGAAAGCAGCGACTTCGCCAGCGCCTCAATCGCCGGACCCAGGTCGGCTTCTTGAATATCGAACCGTGGCGTGTGGTGCCCGGAGGGCAAATCACTGCCGATTGCACAGTACACCGCATCCCCGCCCCGCTGTTGCACGCGATGCATCATGAAGGTTGCGTCCTCACTGCCGCCCGTGATGTGAGGATCAAGCCGAAGCTGCAACCCGTCTACGGTAGTGCACGCGTCTGCGATCATTCTGGCGAGGCCGGCATCCGAGCCCGCCGTCGTGGTCTTACCAACGACCTGAATATTCGCACTGACGTCCTGAGCGAGCGCAGCACCCTTAATGACCGCCTCACCACGCCGGGTCAGGTAGTCAAGAATATCCTGTGTCTCACCGCGTAGCTCCATAATCAACGAGGCCTTATCAGCGATCACATTGCGACCTGACCCGCCATTTATCACGCCGACATTGATGCGCGTGCGCCCCTCTCTATGCCGCGAAATCCCGTAAAGGGAAACGACAGCGTTAGATGCGGCGAGCACCGCGTTGGCGCCCTGTTCCGGCCAACCACCCGCGTGCGCGGCTTTTCCCTCAAAGCTCACGTCCCACTTTTCGCTTGCCAGGTGTCCCGTGACGGCCGGACAGAGCACGCCGCTGGGCACACCCACGCCGACGTGAATGGCGATGAAATGGTCAACATCGTCTACGACACCGCGTGTCGTCATGGGTAACGACCCGCGCCCACCTTCCTCTGCCGGCTGGAAGATGAACTTAATCTTGCCGGAAAGCTTGTCCTTGTTCGCCGCCAGCACTTCCGCCACCGCCAATCCCACCGCGGTATGGGCATCGTGGCCGCACGCATGCATGACGCCCTCGTGAACGGAGCGAAACCCCTCCCGTGCTGGCACATGGTCGCGACCACCATGTTCGACTATCGGCAATGCGTCCATGTCAGCACGCAAGGCAAGAGTCGGCCCAGGCCGTCCCGTGTCCAGGACACCGACAATGCCCGTACACCCACCGCGCATACGCTCAATGAGCGCACGATCGGCGCCCTCCTCAATGGCACGCGCAAAGCCTTGCGCAACGGCCTCGTCCGGAGGCAACCCGTAAACGCTGCTCTCGTCCATGACCTCCTTGCCAACCGATACTTCAAGACCCAACTCGTTCAGCCGGTTGGCCACGAGTGCAGCAGTACGGAATTCGATAAGCCCCAGCTCCGCATGCTTATGAATATCCCGCCGCGTATCGATGGCCCGGGCCTGAGCCTTCTGCAGAATGCCCTTGTCAATAGAAAGATCCACGCCAGACCTCCATTTCGAATCCGCCTTGGTTTACGAGACAGCGATGTCGAATACCAGAGGATACCTAATCGCTCCTCGCCCGACGCCTGGGATCCGCAATATCGCGAACCCAGTCACCAATCAGGTTTTCACATAACACCAGCGCGATAAGCACGGCGCCAGGAATAATCGACGGCCACCACATGCCGCTGAGCAGGTATTGGTAGCCCTGCGAGATCCGTAGCCCCAACGCGGGGGTCGTAATCGCCACACCGAGTCCCAGAAAGGACAACGTCGCGGCGAGCTCGACTGCCCTGGGTATATCCACTGAGATCTGCACCAATAGAGGGCCAATAACGTTCGGTAGAATATGGCGAAACATCACCCTCATGGGCGAGGCGCCAATGACAGTCGCCGCCGCCACATACTGCCTCTCGCGTTCGACGAGTACGCTGCCCCTGGCAAGACGGCCATATTGTGCCCATCCAACCAGGCCGATTATCAGAATCATCTTCCATAAACCACGTCCCAGCAACGCGAGCGCGCCCAACGCAATTAACACGGCCGGGAGGGATAACTGCACGTCCGCCGCACGCATCGCGAGATTATCCAGCCGCCCTCCCCCCGCATATCCAGCCAGCAACCCAATGGCCGTTCCGATCGTCACGCTTATCGCCACCGACACGAACCCCGCCAGCAAGCTCACCCGCAACCCGAAGATCACATTGGATAGCACATCGCGCCCCAACGCGTCCGTGCCTAGCAGATGGGACCAACTGGTAAACGGTGGGGTAAACCGCGCCATCAGGTCCTGTTGCTCCGGCGCATGGGGCGCAATCCAAGCAGCGAATACCGCGAGGACGACAAACAACCCCAAGACCAGGCACGGAACCACGGGGACCCGTCTGCCCCTAATGGCCATGACGGACCCTGGGGTCGATCACCCCATAAGTGACATCGACCAGAAAATTGATAGCGCTAAACATTGCGGCCACAATTAGAACATAGGATAAAATCACCGGAAAATCCAATCGATATAACGCTTGCAACGCGAGTCTGTTCATACCCGGCAGAGCGAATATTGTTTCGGTAATCACAGCCCCCGCCAGCAACTGCCCGAACTGTAGGCCAAATACCGTTATGAACGGGATCAACGCCGTGCGTAACGCATGTTTTCCGACGACACGTAGCTCACTCGCCCCTTTCGCCCTCGCTGTCCTTACGTAGTCCTCGCCGAGCGACTCGATCAGACTCGTCCTGATCATCCGAGTAAACAGAGCGATCCTAAAAAACGCAAGCGTGCATGCCGGCAATATATAATGCTCAAAAGAGCCAACACCCGATGACGGCAGCAGCCCTATTTCCACGCTAAAGCCAAAAATCAACAGAATCCCAAGAAAGAACGTTGGAATCGACGAACCCAGAACCGACACGAATCTCGACATCGAATCCAGTATCGTGTCCGCGTATATCGCCGACGTGATGCCCAGCGGCACGCCTGCAAATACCGCGATGCCTATGGCTAGCGCCACCAGTTTCACCGTTACCGGCAGCCTGCTTACCACCAACGGCAACGCCGGGACGTCGCTGTAGTACGAGACTCCCAAGTTACCGTGCACAATGCCTTCGAGGAACTTGCCGTATTGGACGTACAGCGGCTTATCCAGGCCCAAGTTATGCTCTAGGCGCGCGCGATCCTGTTGATTCATCTGCGGCGGCGCTAACACCGACACGGGATTTCCCGTAATATGGATCAGACCAAATACAAGGGTCACCACGACCCACACCGTGATGACCGCTTGCATAAGACGTCTTAAAATAAACGTCAACATAGCCTATTGCTAATTATTGAACCTATACGCAACCTCCCACTCATCGTCCAGCCGCGTCCTCGCAACCTCACTTCCGACCCATCTGCCACGCAAGGATCAATTCGTCCGGACGCGATTTCCACGTAACGTCCTTCGCCACGCCCGCTATCACATTTTGATAATAGAGCGGCAGATAAGCGTAATCCTTGGCGTCGGCGATGCGGTAGGCCTCCTGTTCCAGCTTCGTTCTCTTAGCGCTGTCGAATGTGGCGGCCGCCTTATTCATTATATCGTCCACCTTGTGGTCACAATAATGCTCACGGTTGACTTGCCCGAAGCCCCCCTTGTTGTTTCGACAGTGGAACAATGCATCGTAGGTGGAAATAGGATCCGTGCTACCCCATCCGGCGTAATACATGGTGAACTTACCCTTGTCTAGATTGGGGAAGAACACGGATTTCGGTATGGCATTCACATTAACAGTGATACCAATCTTGCCTAACATCCCGCCCAGGGCTTCGGCCACCAGCGAATCATACAGATACCGGTCGTTCGGCGCATCGAGCCGGACCTTAAACCCGTGCGGATAGCCCGCCTGCGCCAAAAGCGCCTTTGCTTTTTTGATGTTATATGGTATCGACTTGCGGTCCTTCGCGTACCCCTCCATCGACGCCGGCATGAACTGATCCGCTACCGTCATGCTGCCCTTGAAAATCTTCTCGTTGAGCAGCTTGCGATTTAACGCCAGACTCACTGCTTCCCTGACCTTCTTTGACAGAAAGGGATTTTTCTGGCCAGCCGGTAAACCCGGGGATCCTGTCTTGCGCCAGTCGTCCATGGCAAGATACATCGTGCGCTCGCCTGAGGCAACGGTGACGTAAGCCTTTCCGCTGGACTTGAGTCGCGCGAAATCCTGCGGCAAGACCTTCTCCGCGACCTGTACTTGCCCTGACAGCAATGCGGAAACTCTGGTCGCGTTGTTAGGAATGGCCACGAGTTTAACGTTCTTGAACACCGGGGGTTTACCCCAATATCCGGACCAAGCCTTCAGCACCAAGTGGTCATCAGCTTGCCAACTGACAAATTTATAGGGGCCTGTTCCGATGGGATGTTGATCAAACTTCGACCGCCCTTCCTTTTTGATCAACTGTTCCGGCATGACCGGAATATTTGCCAGATGTGTCGGGAAAAACGGATCGGGATGTGTAAATGTCACTTTTATTGTGTGCGGCCCCAGGACCTTGTAGCCCTTGACGTTGCCTACGTAGGCACGCATTTGCGATTTCGGGTTATCGGCGGCATCGACAATCGATTTACCGACATCCGCAGCCGTCATTTTTGTGCCGTTTTGAAACTCCACGCCCTTTCTTAATACTAGCTTCCAGGACAGTGGGGTCAGATCCTTCCAGCTTACAGCTATCCGTGGCTCCACCTTGCCGTGCCGGTTTCGGATCGTAACTGTATCGAATATGTGGCGTTGCCAGGAATATGCTGTATTCTCGCTTCTCATGATTGGGTCGAGCGTCACCGCCCCTCCTTGGAACGCGACAACGAGCGGGTTCTGAGGGGAATCACCGACTGCGCCGTAGGCCAGGACTGGTACAAGCAACGTCATTGACGCGACCACGAATAGGAAACGACTATGTATTTTCATTGTCTCCTCCTAACCTGATATTTGATTAGTTCTTACGCCCGATCGTTTACGGACGATTTGCTGCGAGCAAAAACTACGCGTCCGCAAACCACGTCGAGCCTCGATACTGCTTCTTATGATGCACACCTCCTTTCGTTAAAAGAACGACGCATAGGTATTTTCCGAGGTATAACACCTTAAGGGCGTGACAATTTACTTTATACTAAGTTCGGTACCTTAGTGTCAGTCGAGGCCACGTACGATGGTGTCATGCCTAGAAAAAAGGACCTGCGCGAAGGATCTGCCAGCATATCCTAGCGGTGCGGGTGACCGCCACGCGCGGGTCTATTTTTAGTTGAAAGCCACGCGTCGGGTAGTTCTACTCGTGCTGGGATTCCTGATTACGATTACTATAGGACTCTATGGTTGTCAAGGAGGAACCACCTCTGGTGCGGTTCATTAAAATCCATGCTATGCCAGTCATCGGCGGATCCGGGTGGGCGCGTACAGCCGCGGCCCGTGACGGAGCGAGGTGGAGCGCATCTGCAATGCTTGGCTGGGTCACGCAGCGCGCGGCGTCGTGAGGTGGAGCGTGCGCAGATTCTGCTGCGCAAGCCGATTGTGAGACTGGACTATTAGGCACGGCAGAGCCATCGTCAGATCGCCCGCCGGTGCGGCATTGGGGCCCCACGGCGGGCGAATATGTTCGCCGCCTGGAGGCCGCGAGTGTGGACTGGGCGGGTGCCTCGACGATGGACGGGACAACGCTGGAGGCGAGGCTGCTCCCGTCGTCGCCCGGGCTGGGAGCCGGCCCGAGTCCGATTGGGCTGGGGTCCAGCGCGAGGTCACGTGCCCCTCCGTCAGGATAGAAATCGCGCTGGATGCTTTATCCTCCAATAGAGTTTGGGGGCGGAGAACAGATCGCGGATAACGAGGTATTTAGCGCGAAGCGCAAGGAGGCAGTATTGAAGAGGATGCTGGCCGACTCCAGGGCGTTCTCTGACCTGGGTGTATCGCTGCTCATTGAGCTCAGCGAGCTAGCCGAGAGAACGCGAACGGTTTTGCCCAACGCAGGAGCAAGGCGACGAAGGCATCTCGGTCAACCAAGACGACCTCAAGCCGCAAGCAGACCTCAGCCGAGTAAGTTCTGGCTCAACCAGAGCACAAGATAATAGACTACGCCGGAACCTGCATGGCTAGCGGACTTTTGTGTTTGTGGGTTGCCCCACGCGCACACCACCGCCGGGGCTTGCCGCGTTGCGTCGCTCTCTGTTGTACATGCATGCTGTCGCCACTACGCCAGCACAACCGCTGGGTGCACGCTTCGTTCAGCTTCCCCCAGCGACGGCGGCCTTCCCCGAATGTCAGGCGGGTAGGCTTGTGCATTACCCTTTTCGAGGCGTGCTTAGCGTTCACTGCTCGTTACGGGCTGCATGTTCGCCAGGTCACTTGATGACCCTCTACACCAGAGGCCTCGACTGCTTCGGTACCTCTACAGGCGCTCCGATTGCTACCGGCTGGAGCGAGGGTTGCCGGGTGGGAATCTCAGCCACTGAGAGAACGCGCCTTTCCACGGCGCAATGGGAAAAGGCGGTTAAGCTTGGTCGGCGCTGGTATTCGTCGCGTCGGGATAGACCATGGCGAGAGATTGTTTGTGGTGTGAAATGGATGGGTGGCCACCAGCATTTTAGCAAGACGTGCTACGTTGGTGGAGTGCCCGTATGCACCAGGAGTGATTGTGGCTCGTTGAGGGCGGCGTTATTTAGTGATATTGATATAGTGTTTTATTGTGTGAAGTAAAATAGCTGTGAAATCAAAGGAGTGTGGGGCATAGTGCGGACTAATTCATCTTTGTTCGGGACTAAAGCATCCGTAAGGACGGAGCTATTCATCCCTCTGGCGGGACCAATTCATCCGGTGGCCGGACTGATTCATCCCCGGGCGGTGTGGAGATGGGCATCGTCATGCATTGGCTACTGGACCGGCTATCTCCTAGGTGATTGATTTTTGGCGAAAAGCATAATGCCCCTAGGGCGGACTGATTCATCCCTCCTGCAGTCCAAGGGGGTGGCTGTGTAGGCCTTGCTGCGCGCTTGCGTGCTTGATGCGACGCGGGTCGCGGGGCGAGTTGGCTCAGTCAAAGGCCTTAAGGGATGAGTTAGTCCGGATTGCCAGGGTCCGCGACGTAAGCGAGTTCAGGTACGCCCTTGCCGGACTGACTAGATGAAGGGGCGGAATCTGTAAAAGTGCCGTGCAGGCAGCGCGTTACAGCGTGGGGGAGTAGGTGCGCCTGTCCGAGCGTAACGAGGCAGGGCTTCCGGCGGGTAGGGATGAGTTAGTCCGCGTGTGCGGTTGCGACGTCAGTTGCGCTTCGGGAGCACGCTCGATCGGGACGGAAGCAGTTGAACACCCGTCGGTGACTCTTGGATTCTTGCTGAAGAGTAGACCCGCAGGACCTCTTTCAAGGCTTCTATCCAGCGCTTCTTGAAGCGGTGCATATTACTCAGGCTATATTCGCCGCTACCGAATTGCGAATAGATCTCGGTCCACCCTAGCTGGAGAGGCCGTCGCAAGGTCGCCATCCTGTAGGTGAGCCATGCGTAAATGTCAATAGCTAGGGAAGAGCTTGAGAGCTCACGAACGGCGTTGAGGTCGACGGGAAAGCTTCGATCTACCATTTCTGTGAAGAACGCGGGCGTCAACTCGATCACTGCATCGAAGCGGCGTTTACCGTGAGCTTCCCGATCCCACCACAATTGCTTGTTCTCGGAGAGCGTCGCATTCTGTATTTGGACGCCGCCGTTTTGATCGTCACCCGTGCGCCACCAAGCGGTGTAGTAGGTTGAGACCAGTGACATTAGTTGGTATTCAAGGTTCTTGAGTGAACCTCGCTTGCCTGTTGATGGTGTAATGCCAAGCTCTCTTAGGAACGAGCTTTTTGATGAGCCCATTTGGAGCGTTGCGGAGCCGGAACGTCGTACCTCGCGAGCCATCCACATTAGGATAAGCCTAGGTAACGGCCCGAATGGCAATCCTATACTGAGATCCTGTGATAGGGAGGCCGGCATGTGCAAGGATACTTTCGCCCTCCCCGCCTGCCGCGTGAACTCGAGCCCTGCGGGTCGGCTATGGGGGAGAGTCGCAGCAATAAAGAAGCGCAGATAAAACCCTATTTCTTGGTCTGGTGAAGTGTACTCCTCTGCCCTCTCCTGCCCTAGGTATTTGGGCTTGAGATTTTCCGGCAGCCAAGTGCGCGCTGCATCTGTTGGGTTGCGATCAAGGTGCTCGCGTATGAGTCGCCCTTGTGCCCCTTTGAAGTGTCCGTCGTCGATAAGGCGTTCAAGCATTTGAACGGCTTGAGTCGGCGCTCCCCCCACTGTGCCCTGGTCTCCGTCGCCCTGCATCGGGTACGCCCCCTGTTACACGCGCTGGCAACTCGTGCACATAGGATATGCGTGGTTTCAACTTTTGTCTATACTTAGTAAATGATGCAACCGACGGGCCACTACGCGAGAGGTGTCGAACGTGGAGTTATTATCAGATGTCGATTTGTCGGCGGAAAGTGTGGATGTTGCCGTGATCGACCAGTTAGAAAGGGACAGTACGGCGATTATCGAAAGGCTTCGGGAGGTTGTCTTTGCGCCGGATAAAGTAAAGCGTCTCCGGCGTCGATGGTCAATTACCCAAGCTGGCGAGCTCCTGGGTCGGACCACGAAGACGATACGACAATATGAGAAGGATGGGCGTTTGCCAGCGCCCGAACTCACGGAGTCAGGGCGTCGCTTGGGGTATACCCTCCGCGAGCTAAACATTATGAGGAAGGTTTTTGGGATAGAACCGTTTCGGGCGCCAGAGGATGACGCCGTCGTGTTAGCGGTGCAAAATTTCAAGGGGGGCGTGGGAAAATCGACGGTTGCCGCGCATATTTCTCAGTACTTAGCCATCAAGGGCTACAGAGTATTGGTGGTTGATGCAGATCCGCAGGCATCGCTGACCTCTATTTTTGGGCTGCATCCGGACATTGATGTGAGCGACGATGAGACGCTCTACGAGTTTCTGACTGGGTACGAAGCCTCTCTTCGGTACGCGATACGGTCAACGCATTTCGACCAGCTGGACCTGATACCAGCGAACTTGGCGTTGTACAGCATTGAGTATGAGATGGCGGCGAGACTACCCAAGACCCCCGAGTTGCTTAACAAATTGCGCCAGGGTGTGCGTGGAGCTTCGAGCGACTATGATGTTGTGGTGATTGATCCGCCGCCCGCGCTCGGCATGCTGAGCTTATCGGTGCTGAGGGCAGCGAATGCCATGCTCATTCCCGTACGACCTTCTGCAATCGACTTCGGGTCGACCGTATCGTTTTTCCGCATGCTCTCGGATGCGATGACCGAACTGGACAAGAGGGATATGCCCGCAACATATAAGTTCTTGCGGGTGTTGAGCAATGACTTGGACGAGGGGAAGAGCGCGCACAAGGAAATCAACCGACTGATGGGCTCGTCGTACGGAATCAGGATGATTGGGACGGCGCTGCGTGATTCTGCGGAGATCGACAATGCGTCCGCACAACTTCAGACGGTTTACGAGCTAGAGGCACCTGTTACGTCGCGTGGTACGCGGCAGCGTTGCTTAAGGTACTTGGACAAGGTATGTGGCGAGGTTGAAGTGTTGATACGCAGGACCTGGCCCTCGCATCATGCTCAGCTGCGCGAGCTTGGATTGGTTTAGAAGGGTGGAGTGATTATGGCAACGAAGAAGATGCGCAGTATTGTGGACGAAATCACGGCGCCGCGGCAGGCTCTGGAAGGAGAGCCGAGCGCGAAACGCCCCAACCATTTTGAGCGGCGCACCCGTGCGATTGCTCAGGCGAACGAGACGGAGGCATCGGTTCAGGTGCGGGTGGACCCCTCTAGGTGCCGAATATGGGCGGGTAACGCACGCGCCTACGAGGAATTGAACTACGAAAGGTGCGCAGGCCTGATTAATGCGCTTATTGCGCAGGGGAAGCAGGAGATTCCCGCGATTGGCCGCCGTATAAGGGACGACCCCGAGCACGACTTTGAGATTATTGCGGGGGCTAGACGGCATTGGTCTGTTAGCTGGTTGCGGAACAATGGATATCCGGATTTCCGGTATTTCGTCGAGATCCGTGATATTGACACGGACGAGGAAGCGTTTCGGATAGCGGACATCGAGAACCGGGATAGGGAAGATGTTTCCGCCTATGAAAGAGCGGTGGAATACGCGAGCGCCCTGACGAATTATTATGAGGGTGATCGTGAGCGGATGGCGAGACGTCTTGAGATCGGTAAGGCTACGCTGTCGCGCTACATCATGTTAGCCGAGCTACCCGATGAAGTTGTGGGCGCCTTTCCTGACAGGTTGTCAGTGAGCTTAAGCCAGGCGCAGGCACTCAATCCGCTTTTGAAAGATGAGAAGAAACGTGAGCTTGTTTTGAACAAAGCCAAAGAGCTGCGTGAAGTCAGGAGGCAGGCGCAGCAAGAAGGGCGCCAGGGGCTATCGGCGAGGGAGGTGGTGCGAGAACTTGAGGAAAGTGGGAAGACAAGTGCGAGAAGACGGCGGACCAGGATACTTCCGGAGCTGAGGGCGAGTAACGGGGAAGTGGTGATTAAGGTAGAGAGTCAAAGCGGGAAGGGGTACCGCTTGTTTGTGCCCAAGCGCAAGCCAGCAAAAGACGAGTTCATCAATAGTTGCAAAGCCTTATATGAACGGCTGTATGAGCAAGGAGGCCAATAGCCCGTGCTGTTCCAGGGTGGAACCTATTGAATTACATGGGAAAAGTCGATGAACGATCAGCGCGTCAATGAGTCGCACTAGGCGCAAGTGGCCGCGATCTGCGGCATGTCGGTACGTTCTACGTGGAACATTTCGGGCTCAGACTAGAGTTCCCTAAAGTGCAGTGCAGCCAGTCAGTCTTGACAACATTAACCGTGATCGGTTAAATGTCAAATTACCTGCAAGGTTGCGGCCGAAGCAGGCTAACTAGATAACCTCGATAGAGGTTTACCCGCTCGGCACCGGTTGGGCGGGTGACAAACAGCCCGCCATCTGGCGGAGCTGAACAGATGCCCGCCGGCTGAGGCGCACCGCGCCGGCCCATGCGGGGTTAAACAGCGACCGCGCCGGACCAGCGTACCCAGTACAGGTCCACGCGGGATGAACGAATCCCTCGCCAGGCCAGGCGTATTGTCGGCCCAGGCGAGTTGAACGAATCCCTCGCCACGGGCGGGGCCGAACTGACCACCAGGCTACCCGGTTTTGCGGCCATAGGACCCGGGCACCCCGCCAGCGACCTGTCGGTAGACAGCAACGCGCGGGGTGGTCTTCCAGCCCGATCTGGAAGATGACAGGGAAGGTGTGTCCTGCGCCTTCGCTGAAGTGCTTCCCTCACCGATTTCCAAGGCGCATCCATTCAGGGTGCAGGGCGTCGCGCGCCCGGCTCCGGCCTATTCAATTCGGAGCGAAGCAAGCGATCACAAGCATCGCAAGATGCTACGAACCTCCCCGGCGCGGGCTAATGTCTCCGCGTCGGCGGAGCATTAGCGTGTGCCCCTTCATCAGAGAGGGATGCACGTATGCTGCAGAAGTTGTTGACTCTGGATAGGGCCGTCCACGGCCATTCGAGAGCGAGCCGGCTCTACTGGGCCGAGCTCTTCAACCATGTCAAACGCACCCCGTTCCCCAAGGTCGTCCCCGTCGCGCTATATGCAGCGGTGTTGGCGATGCGGGAGCTGGTGGTGCTCAACCTCCGGATGAATAGGACCATCCTGCGTTTTTACGCACTGGTCCTGCGCCGCAGTGATCTCACCACCCTCCAATGGGCACTGAGCGAGGGCCATCCGGCCCCGGCGGTGTGCCGTTGGGTCATCGAACACCCGGATATGCGCTCACTCGAACGCCAGAGCCGGGAAGTGCGCCGCGTGTCACAGTTCCTGCGCGACAAACAGGCGCAGCGCCGACTCGTGCGCAGCGGGGTCATTCTGGACGATGTGATCCGGCGCAAGACAAAGGAGAACCATCACCATGGCTGACACGGCAGTAGCACAAATGAGCGAGCAAGACGAAGCTAAGCCGTTTCGTACCACGGTCGAAGCGCAAGCGCTGGCCGCGGCGTTCGAGCTCGCTAAGCTCTCGGGGCGTGAGCAGATTAATGCCCCGTTCAAGCGGGTCACGCTTATACCCCAGCCCGAAGCGGGGCGGCTGCTGATCCGCTCACTAGGCGAGGCCGGGTTGCTGACCACTGCGGTGGAAGCCACTGCGGTGGAAGTCGAGGTGGAAGGCGCCAGCGTGACCACCGATCTCACACGGCTGGCCGGCATCGCCGAGTTGGCACCGCAGGACGGCATGATCTCGATGTCGGAGCAAGCCAACCGCTTCGCGGTAAAGACACCGCATGGCCGTTTCCGGCTGCCCAATCTCGACGGCACGCTGCATATCGAGCCTCAGTCGAGTCCGACCGAAGGCGTCGTGACGATGGAATGTGCGCTCGATCGCATCCGTGACGGGGTGCGTCGGGTCAAACATTCGGTCGGCAACGATGATGCGCGCTATTACCTGAATGGTACACACATCCAGATAAGCAGCGGCTCCATCACGTTGACCGCCACCAATGGGCACCGCCTCTCGCAGGAGGTGATTCCGGGGCCGGTCGACAGTGCACCGGCCGAGGCTATCGTGCCGAAAGCGGGGATTGCGGCGTTGTCGAGCATGCTGTCGGAGCGATCCGCGAATGTGCGCATCGGTATCGGCGAGAAGTTTGCGTGGTTTTCGGTGGGTCTCGAAAACGGGCTGCCACCGGCGACGCTGCTCACCCGCCTCATCGATGGGCGCTATGTCGAGACAAGGAAGCTGATTCCGCGTAACGAGCCGCGCAGCGTGCTGCACGGCCCCGGCGCCGAAATGAGGCGGGCACTGGACTATGCGAAAGTGTTCGAGCAGGCGGCGCACAAGGAGAATCACTCTCATACGCCGGCGCTTGCCTTCCAGGTCCGCCAGGGCCAAGTCGAGGCACGGTTCGGCGACCAACACCTCCCGTTGGATCTCGCCATCACTCCCGCGGACGACGAGCCGGACATGATTGCGTTTCAATACGCGTACTTCCGCGACGTCATCACCGCGCTGGGCGACGTCGAGCAGGTGAGTATCGAGCGCTTCAACGACGACCAGCCGTATCGCATCACCAGCGAGGACGTTCCCTCGTTCTTCGAGCTGATCATGCCGGTGAAGATCTAACGGCTGTCGACTAAACCTAGCCCGACCGGGGCGCATCCATGCCCCGGTGGGGGATAGGTGCGCCCCGTCGGTATTCCCACGGAGGCGTCAATGAAGGACATCAACAAGGTTTGGGTGCTCGGTAATTTGGGCAACGATGCCCATTGCCGGCCCACCCGGAACAACCAACCCATGACGCAGCTGGTGATTGGCACCAGCAGTCACGACGGGGCTGCCACCGAGTGGCACCACGTCACTCTCTTCGGTAAGCCCGCGCACTGGGCAAGCCAGCTGAAAAAGGGCGCCCGCGTGCTCGTGGAGGCGCATCTGCAAGCCTACTACCACGACGACTCACGAAATGGTCGGCGCCTGCGCTCGGTTTCGCTGATCGGACACCATGTCGAGACGTTCGGCAGCGGTGGAGCCCGCCCCCAGCCTGGCGCACAGCAAGCGCCGGGTACGTGGCAGGGGCAGTATCCGCAAGCTCAAGGCTACGGCTACCCGCCAGCGCAGCCCGCGGTGGGGCCGGCGCCGATGGCGGAGCCGGCGATGATGGATCCGGGCTTCGACTCGGCCGGGTTTGCCGACCCCAACGAGCCGCCACCGCCGCCACCCAATCCCGGCGGAAACGGATGGGGTGCACCGGGCATGCCTAATGGGGCTCCCTCCGGCCAGTACGGTTACCCGGGTGCTAGCTCGGCCGGCTCCGTGCCACCCCCGGCCGGCAACCCGCCACCGTATTCGCAGCAACCGCCCCGGCCTGCGCCCTCCAACGTCCCGACCCGGCGCCAAGCCGGTCGTTCGAGACCCGCGGGTAACCGCAACTCGTTCGATCAGACGCCGTATTCACAGGAGTGAAAGCCATGAGCGTGCAGAAATGGATTGATCAGCAGGGTCTGGAAGTCGAGTACTTACCGGCCGCGGATCGGGCGCCTAAATTCTTCGAGCACTACCCGCCGGAGCGCTACAGCTTTCACGTCCAGGCCGAGCCGTTCGACCTCTCGATTCTGGAATTGGCTGGCAAGCTGGACCCGGAGTTGGGTAAAGCGATGATTCGTGAGTTCACGAACTATCCTAAATATCGGTTCACCATGAGCATGACGGAGCGCGAGACCGGCCGCGAAGTGGTCAACCGCAGTGCCGTGCGCATGGTGCTCGACTACAAGGACTACGAGACCGGCGAGACCGCGGCGTTTCAGCGTGTCATGGCCGCGCTCGGCTTCGACAGCGATTCCGTGCTGCGCGAAGAGCGCCGCGATTGGGTCACGCAGGATTGGCAACGCCCGACCTCCGATGGGCCGCCAACGCCTCGTTCGGTCCCTTCAGCCAACGCTGACGGCGGGGCCGAGCACAACGGAGCCGACATGCCAGCGCCGAGCGAGGCGCCGGCGACTGAGGCGCAGCCGGGTCATAGCCGGCCACGTGCCAATCGACGCTTACCGCGCACGCCTGATGACCAGCGTGTGCATGGTGCGATGATGCGCCAGATCCAGCATCTGGCACAGCAAAAAGGGGTGACGGTCACCGTACCGGCCACCCGGGACGAGGCGCGCAAGCTGCTCAAGGAGCTGTACCACACATCCCCGCAGCCCAACGCTTCGTAACACTCACCGACAACGCAGAGACGCGGCAGGCTTGATGCCTGCCGCCGTCTCTCCCATGCAGCCTGGTGTCAGGCTCCATCGGAGAGACAGGTGCACGAACCGTGCGGGGACTTGATGGGCCTGGCGGACCTCAAACCGCCAAAACCATCCACTGAGGCTCACCGCTGTGTGGGCCTGTCAACGAGCGCAGCCATCAAGCTGCGCATAGCCGTCAAGCTGTGCATCGCGCAGCCACGACGGATAACTGAACCGCCTTGCACCGGATATCCGGCAGACAGGGCTCACACGATCAACCGGGCACGCCCACGAGGCGTGCATCGGTATGCAAAACACCGGCCGCTGCCTAACGGCCGCGTTGTTACACGCGCCCCTGCACGGGGAGATTCGTCCCCGTGCACGGGGGCGGTCTCCATCCTGTCCGTGCAGGAGAATTTTTTCGCCTCTGCAGGATAGGTGGATACTATGGAACTCGAACCGGGTATGATCATTTACTACCGCCACACGATTGATGAGAGTGGCGGTAAACTCCATCATTACGGTCTCGTCGTTAGTGTTGAAGGCACGTTAGCGGGACTGATAGCAATAAGAGTTGCTTATGGCAGCTCCAAGAAGGTTTCAGTGGACGGTCACCTGCCCCACGAGTTCGTTGTCGCGGATGCACGGGAGCTTGAGGAAACGGGCCTTCGCAAACCGACGCGGTTCGATATGCGCAGGACATTGGTGATTATGCCAGAGGACATCATAGAGGTGGTCGGACACGCCAAGGCAAATAAACAGCTACTGCGTAGGCTGGGCAAGGCTTACGTGGCATCAATGTAGCGTCAGCACACACGTGGATGGGACATTCTGCTTGCGTCAATATATATGCGGTATATACTACACGTAGACATCGCAGCAAGGAGAAACCCATGTCCAACGCGCTTTTATTGAACTTCCGGGAAAAAGATAGCGAATGCGGAGTCAGACGGGAGACCGTAAAAGAACTCGCGGACCATTACGGACTTCCCGAGACAACGATCATTCACATGGCCATTGCCAGATTCCATAGGGATATCTTCTACCCGGACGTGGAATACGATTTTCCGAGCGACGAAGAGGTTCGGAAAATGGATCGAAGCAACGAAGACTTAGGGGAAGTCGTTAGCAAGCGCAGCATTCTGGATCTGTAGGTCGGCTGCGAAACGGCTCCCCGAATCCTACCGGTACCGGTAAGCGGCTCTTTTGAGTCGCTTACCGTGAACCGCTGCGCTCATGGCGCGTCAAGGTCAACCATTGCCTCCTTGGCTCGAGTCGAGCATAAACGCCGGCTTTGAGAGACAGGACGGTATCGAGATTACCTCGGTTGAGCGCGTCGAATAGCTGGCGGCGGGCGCGGTTGTGTAGTGCCTCGCCGCCGCCAACAATGACCTTGAACTTAGCCATCGTCGGATTCCTCCGGCGATGGCTTCACCACATCCAACTGGGCGCGTAAGGCCAGACGAGCATCGAGCATTTTGAGTTCACGCCTGGCTTGTTCGTCGCCAAGGCAAATGTGTCTAAACAGGAGGTCGGGCATTTCTTCCAGGAGAGCATCCCGACCCCCTTTGACAACTGTAAGCTTGGACATAATGGGAGTCTCTTGCTTGTCTTTGACTACCGTACTGTAATGCTGGCGCGACGGTTGGCAATCTCGCCTTCATGCTTGGCCATTTCGTTAGCCTGGTCCAGGTAGGACTGATCACCCGTGATACCAAAGCGCATCATCAGTTCCCAGAACTGGTTGTGCCGCCGCTCTCTGCCGCCAGTGCCTTCAATAACATCGAGTTTAGGCATCACAACGGATACCCGTTCGTCCAATTTGTAGAAAGGGTAACACCCGGCCGGCGCTAGGCAAGCACTAGCGCACGAGGTCTCATTGGCGCCGTGGCTTGCAGCTACCGCGTCATCGGGGAAATCGCATGCGCGCCAGTCCGGGTACCTAATCCGGCGCCTCTCCCATGCAGCCTGTGGTATCAGGCTCCATCGGAGAGACAGGTGCACGAACCGTGCGGGGACTTGATGGGCCCGGCGAACCTCAAACCGCCAAAACCATCCACCGAGGCTCACCGTTGTGTGAGCCCATAAACCCACGTGTAGCTGTCAAGCTGCGCAGTGGGGTAACCACATCGCCTTGCACCGGACATCCGGCAGACAGGGCTGACACGACCAACCGAGCGCGCTCACCGAGCGTGCATCGGTGTGCAAATCACCCTGGCGGGCTCAACTCTCCCGCCGGGGGAGTGGTAGCGCGCCGTGGGTCAACACGCGGTGCCCCCTACCACTGCGTACTAAACACTCCTTTTGCTCTGGCGCGTAGGGGTGCCAGTAAAGAGGAGAGTCAACCATGGCTACTACGGTTCAGCAGCAGGCCTGGAATTTCGTGAATGCGCCGCTTGAGGAGCTGACCAACGGTCAGCTGTTCTCGACGCGCACCACGCTTCAGGATGCGATCCGCGAGAAGTCACTGACCAAGCCCGATGCCCGCAAGGTCATCGGTGCCATCAACGCCGAGCTCGAGGATCGCGCCAAGCGCGTTCTCTCGGCGGCGTAACACCACGCAGCGATAGCTTGACCCCTGCACGGGGAGATTCGTACCCGTGCACAGGGGCGGTCTCCATCCTGTCCGTGCAGGGGATTTTTTCGCTTCTGCAGGATGAGGTTGGAGACCCATGAAACATATCTACGATCAATTCACTGCATACGCCCTGCAGCTTACCCGGCGGCTGGTCCCGCATCGCCATCACGAGTTGGTGAGGGTAGGACATAGCTCCGACGGCTTCGATATCTACGATGTCGTGCGTTGTCGCGCACGGGGCGATGCAGGATGGAGGGGAGTCTGATGAATGTGGATGACATCCAAGCGGGGACGATCGTTCGCGGCCATCATCCCCTCGACGAAGAGGATCGCCTTGCCCACTATGCACTGATTGTCAGTGTGGAGAGGGTGGTGACCGGCCACGTTACGATCACGGCTGCCTATGGCAGCTCCAGGAAGGTTTCGCCGTACTGCCACTTGCCTTACGAGTTCGTTATCGTGGTTCCAGATGAGCTCGAGGCAATGAGCCTTCGTGCACCGATACGGTTCGATATGCGCAGAACCGTGGAGATTATGCCCGACGACATAACCGAGACCGTCGGACACGTCGGGGAACACCGATACTTACTACGCAGGCTAAGTAAAGCCTACAGAGCGTCAATGTAGTTGCTGATCCCGGGGGGCTTAGCGCCCCGGACCCAGCACTCTCACAACCCCACGGGGGCTTCGGTCCCCGTAGGGGCCGTTTGCCCGCCCATTGCAACAAGGAGGCGACAGATGGCCCCTCTCGCTGATATGAAAGCGTTCTTCCGGTTTTTGGAAGATCCGCACACAACCGTGCAAGAGCTCGAGGTCAAGCGCAGCCGCTTGGCGTGGTTCCTGCAGAACGTGAAAGATACTGGCGTCAAGCAGGATGCTAAGTATCTTCTAAGGAAGATCGAGCAGGAACTTCTTTCACGTCTTTGACGACGTGGAGCCCGCGATTGTTGCGGCGTTTCATTACATCGAGTAGCCGATCCGCCTCGGCGGCGTCATCCGTGAGGATGGCGAGCAGTGCATGTTTTTCCACTGCATCGGCCTCCGTGTCGGCTCGCAGCCGTTGGATGACGGCCTGAGCCGCCTCATCGAAAGTCGCATTGTCCATGGTCGTGAATGCCTCGCTGTTGGGTACTGGTCTGTGATCAGCCTAGCACGGGTACCGATCGTGGCAAGAGACGAAGGAGAGATCATTGTGTTTTCGCATTCACCACGTGATCAAAACGCAGGAGCGAGAACGGCCGCCTCGGTGGTCGTCACGCTTTCACTGTTCGTGCTTGGGGCATCGGCAGTACTCGGCTGGCCCGTGTACTGGGCGATTCGCGGCGAGTTTGCGCGCATCGCCCTCTATGCCCTGGTGCTGATCCCACTGTGGGTGGCCTTTGTGAAGGTCGCGCCGGGGGAGAGGCGACGAACATCCCACTAACCCCGCCCGGGTAGCACGTTACCCGGAACGGGGCGTGTCTCCTGGGCGCCAACGCCATCAGGAGGCACGCGATGAAGAAGTTTCTGTTTTGCGTTGCTGTCTCCATGGCTGAGCAAGGTCTTCACGTTTTTGCTTTTGCCGCCGAGCGCCACCACGGTGCGGTCGCCCTTGTAGGTGCCTCCCTGGTGATGATGTCGGTTGGCGTCGCCCTGGTAGCCCACGGGCTTTAACGCCCGTGGCGCTAGAGACAAAGGAGTGAGTCATGGATGCTATGCGAAAAGGCGCCTTGTGGGTCGTGGCCCTATCATGCGTGATAGCCGCGAACATCACCTGGTGGGCGCCATTGCAGACAGAAACGATGCTGCTCGCAACCAGTGCCTACTTTGTCGTGGCGGGAACGCTGGCCTTAGTGCTGGCGTTCTTTGCTCAGCAAGGCAGACACGGTAGCGGGGGAGCGGACAAAAGACTTTAGCCGGCTTGGAACAGCGTGAGTACGGCCCGACCCGGTCGGGCTGTCTCCCAGACATCTGCGATGCGGGTGCCCGGGAGACAGTCCGACCGAGAGAGGAGTTGCACCATGCTGGTTATGTTCGAGCCGCTAACGAATGAACTGATGACTCTGGACGGTGCCACGGTGCCGGTGCCGGAGCCCATCGCGGAAACCGCGCGCAGCGGTCATGTCGATATCGTCGAGCAATGGGCGATCGACAACCGCTTCATCGCGAGCGAAGACCAAGTGGGGGTCATCATGACTGCCGAAGCCGAACGGGCGGAGGAAGCCTTCGAGCCCGTCGAGGCGGCAGCCTAGACAACCCTGCTTTTCAAAACCTGGAGACGCTCGGGCCGCCAACGCGGCCCGATGCGTTTCCCAAGCCGTCTTTGGACCGAGGATGGCCCGGGAAGCGAAAGGTGTGTCAACACAGACACGGGGCACACGCGCCCGGCGAGCCTTCGAATCGCCAAAGCGGGTCAACCATCGTAGTAACCAACAGCCCTGGCGGGTAAGCTTCCCCGCCGGGGAGGCGTCCGTCCGGGCACAGGAGGACGTCACCATGAAAGTCGGGATTGCGATCATCGTGAGCCTGGTTCTTTTGAGCCTGGGCGGCTGTGCGAATTATGGTGTTTCAGCCAATCGCTACACTGACGCCCATATGATGCATTCCGCCAAGACCGTGCCGGCGACGATTGTCGCGCTGCGCCGCGTCGAGGTGGTCAACGCCCACAACGATCTTGGTACTGTCATTGGCGGGACCGCCGGCGGTATCGCGGGCAATGCCATCGGCGCAGGGCATGGCAACATGCTCGCCACGCTGGCTGGGGCGGTGATTGGCGGCCTGGCCGGCTCCACAGTTGAGAACCGAGTGGCCGGGCATCGCCAAGCACTCCAGATCACCGTCAAAGGCCCGCAAGGGCAATACCACACCGTGGTGCAACCGGACGACGGCACGCACTACCACGTGCACGAGAAAGTGCTGGTCGTCCAGCAAGGCTACAACGGCTACACACGCATCGAGCCCATGGGCACGACCGCGCTGTAGTAGCCACTATCCATCCACCCCCGGCGGGGCTCATTGCCCCGCCACGGGGTCATGACCCGCCGACAAACCAGACCCGATGGCGCGACACGCCCAACGGGTAGGAGGCGGATCATGCAAGTCGATCTCGTCACCGTGGACGAAACCAACATCCGTTTTGCCTATCAACCGGGGGCGGGAACGCCCCTGTTGCTGCTCAACGGCATCGGATCAAGTCTGGAAGTATTCGAGCCCCTGTTTCAGGTGCTCGCCGGCAGAGCGCTCGTCACGTTCGATCTACCGGGCATCGGCGCCAGCGAGGCGCGCGACGTGCCCATGAGCATGCGCGGATTCGCCGCCAAGACCGTGGCGATCATGGACGCGATTGGCGAGCGGATTGCGTGGCTGCAAGGCGGTTGGGATGTATTGGGTCTGTCCTGGGGCGGAGCCGTCGCCCAGGAGCTGGCCCTGTGCTATCCGCAACGGATCGAGAGACTGATTCTGGTCTCGACCTCGGCCGGGGTGCTGTCGTTTCCGCCGTCCAGCGACGTGCTGGCGACGATGGCGCACCCGTATCGCCATGTCGATGCCGATTATCTGGTGTCGGTGGCGCCAAGGCTGTACGGCGGGCTGGCCCGCACGCATCCGCGGCTGATTCGCGAGCATGCGTACAGCCTAAAGTCACCGTCACAGAAAGGCTACATGTATCAGCTATGGGCGATCAGCAGTTGGACGAGCGTGTTCCAGCTCAAGCACATCGAGGCGCCTACGCTGGTGATGTGTGGCACGGATGACCCGGTCATCCGTTTCAGCAACGCTGAGTTTTTGGCCAGGCATATCCCTGACGCCTGTTTGCAGGCTATCGAGGGCGGCGGGCATTTGTTCGTCTTGCTGCAACCTCGGCGTGCGCTTGCCTACATCGATGCGTTCCTGAGCGAGCGTTCGGCGCCTGCACAGCACGCTTGACCAACCAGGGACCGCCCGGCTGGGCGCATCGTCCTTTCCCACGACATGAGCGCCAGGGGGTCTTTGTCACCGCGATGGGCCGATAGGCCCGCGGGGCAACCTCGCCCTGGCGCCTTCAATCACCACACCCGGCTGGGACAGACCACCCAGCGCGGGTGGCTCCCCGGCTGGGTTTGCTTGAGGAGTATCCCATGCAACAGGAGCAAAAACGCATCATGGCTCGTTTTCGTCCCCAAGCTTGGATCAGGGATGAAGCAACGGATATTGATGACGGGCAGAGTGACTTCGATGTGACCCGTCTGATCGCGGCGATGCCGCTGAGGGAGCTGCAACAGCTTGAGGACGATGAGTTCAGTTCCGACGATCTTGCCCGCCGTGCGGGGTTGCTGGCGCGGCATAGCGGCCCGTTCGTGGTGGAGGTCGAAGACGCGCTGAGAGCGTACTTCGGCGTGGAGACCATGGCCGAGATCACGCAATCGCAACTCAATGCGCTCAAACGCGCGTGCGCTGGCGAGCAGGACAACGCCTTTCGGCTGAGGCGGAGGCGGAGGCACTCAATGAGGCGATCGCGTTCGGGCGTGTGAATGGCATGCAACGCGACGAAGGATGGCTGATCCACGCCGAGCAAACCCTCGGCGCGGGCTTTGCGGTCCTGGATACGCTTTTGCAACGCGCGCGTAACAGCGGTGTGCAGTGGTTGTTGTTCGACTGCGATGCTGTCGCGTTCGATGAATTGCCGGTTTTTGACTGGTGAAATGGGCAATCTTCCGGCACCTGCATCCAGCAGGTGCCGGAAGGCTCGCTACAGGTATTGCCTGATGGAAGCGAATGCGGTATGTTGCAAGACAACCGCTCAGGCGGTGAACTGATGACTCGCCCCCGTGCGAGTAACAATGATCACGCTAATGCGTGAGCAACACATCCCTCGCCATTGTGCGAGTGACAAACACCTCGCCGGGCCCAGCGTAGCGTGTCGGCCCACGAGGGTTAAAAGATACCTCGCTGGCCAGCGTACCCCGTACCGGCCCGCGCGAAACGAACGATTCCCTCGCCACGGGCGAGGACGACTACCTCGCCACTGGGCGAGGGTGAATACACAAAGGCTACCCGGTTTGCGGCCATAGGACCCGGGCGCCCCGCCAGCCGAGTGGGGTGGTCTTTCAGCCCGCTCTGAAAGACAACAGGCAAGGTGCGTCCATGCACTGTTGCCTTCTTCCATTTGCGTTCAAAGACTTGTCTTGTCCAAGACGGCTGCGCTGTGCAGCGACTGCGTCGTGCGACGATTGCGCTGCGCAGCAGTCTCGGAGAAGGTATGTCTGGTGCAAGGCGTGGGCAACCTTGCATAGTTTCTCAGTGCCCAAAACCCATCGCGTGCCGCTGGCCGAGCCGGAGGTACGCCGATAAAAATCCACCGGGGCGATGACCATGCGCCCGGTGGGGCCGTGTGTCTGCCCCGAGGAGGCAGTGCACATGAGCCAAACTCAACAGCACGACGCCTCGTATGAGGCGGTCGCAAAAACAATCTTCGCACACGGCGAAGTGCCGGACGGATACCGGGGCAAAAAAGCCCGTGTCGGTTTTGCCCTGCTCAACCGTGAGATTGTCGTAGTCGCCGACTGCGGCTATTTCAGAGCGGGGTTGCCGGAGGCGCAAGCGCCGCAACAGGCGCTTGATTTGCTTCGCAAGCATCCGAGCGCGCGCCATATCACCGTCTTCGATTAATGGAGGCGGCTATGGATCAAGATCGCGTCAAAGTCGCCTGGCAATGTGAAGAGTGTGGCGAGATCCACGACGACGAGGACGATGCCCGCGAGTGCTGCATGCCGCGCATTCTCGAGGTCTTTGTCTGTTGCGCCTGTGGTAAAGCTAACCCAACCGAAGAAGGGGCAACGCAGTGCTGCGCGGATTCTGATGAACCTGTGCGGCCTGATCCGTGGGCGCTAGAAATAGCCGGCCAAGAACGGCTCTTCTGAGCACTCGCAGGCTTGCGTTGCTTCTAATCCAATCCAATCCACCCCGCGCGGGGCTTCATTCCCCGCGCAACGGGGGACGTGGCTCCGCGCTCAAGATGGGAGAATTCCATGAGCGTTGAGCGCGATATAGGGATACTCGAAACCCCGTGCGCCTATAACGTGGAAGCCAAAAGGGCGTTTCACCGCACGGCGGCCAAATATCTCAGGCGCCTGGCCAAGGCGATGGCGTTGGCCAAAGGCGAATTCGATCTGAGATCCAACCAAGGGGGTATTGCCGTCAGCGGCGAAGTCACCCTTCATACCGACTTCATCTACATCCAGGTGCATCAAAGCGTGGTGGGCGGCTCGGGCGTTTTGATACGTCGTTGCGTCTCGCGCCGCGACTACACCGGGGGTCAGAATCATTTCATGGAACTGGCCGATCTGGTGCACACGCAGCGAATGCTCGGCATCGTCGAAACGGTGCTGGGGCGTAAGTTGCGCCGCCCGGATGTGTCCGCGTTATCGGCGGTCTAGGGGGTTTGCCATGACTGTCAAACAAGCCATTGCCGGAGCACAGTGTCCGTACTGCGGCTCGACGGGACCGTTCGAGATCGAGGTCACCACAACGATGCAGCTCGGCCCCGACGGCTCGAAAGCGTTGGCGCTGGACAAGGCCCGCTTCGACGGTGCCTCGCGTTGCGTGTGCGGCGGCTGCAATGTCTCGGGCTGGGTGAAATTGTTCATCCCCAGCAAGACCACCTACTACACCGTCGTACTGCTGTATCCGGATTATCTGGAGCCGCAATACGGCGATGGCGTCTATGTCGCCAGTATTTGGTCGCAGACCCCGGAAGAGGCGGTCGAGGAAGTGCAGCGCATGGCCTCGCAGGCGAATGCCACGGCCGTGTGCCTGGGAAACGATGAAGACGAGGCGGAAGGCTACGACGAGCTGCCGCCGCCGCTCGATTTCAAACCGTTGGCGGTTTTCTCGGGGAAGTGTCACTTGGAGCGTAATGTCCACGACTTCTCTTGAAGTGTTCCGATAACGGCGTTCCCGCCTCCTGATCTTCTCCATCTAACCGCCTCTTCGTAAACCGTGTATGTCGGGCTGCTGCTCTGGCGGCGTTTTCCGATGCTTCACGGATTTTTCGCGTGTGCGTTTTGCACGCGCGCCCCAATAGCGAGTTCAGCTTGCGTGTCGATTGACCCATAGGACACTGGAATTGTGTCGGCGTTGAGACGCAATCAACGGCCGGAACTGAAAGAGCTTGACTACTTCAACCCTGCTAAAGGAGTAAATCGCGATGCGTAATATCGCCAATATCACCAAGACGATCGCCGTGGGTTCCATTGCCATTGCCGCTGCCGGTTTTACCGGTGCCGCTTTGGCCCATGGTGGCAGCGGTAACGGCGGCGGTGACCCGTATGGCATGCCGGGTCACGCCGGCTACATCACCCATCAGCAGGCCCGCGCCTACTGGAACAAGATCGAGACCAGTGGCGGGCTTCACAAGGCTGGCAAGACCAGCGACGGTGACGCGCTCTACATGAACGTGAGCGCGGAGAAGGTGCCGGCGAACACGTTCGCCAACAAGCACCACAACACGAAGAAGTGGTTGGCGTTCTACTCGGATCGCTAACAGCATTCCAGCGTCGGCTTGCGTCTAACAAGACCTATCCGACAATCACCGTATCTCGAAGGCAAACCCTGATATGTGAGCCGACGAGATTTAGTAATATCATCCTATTAAAGAGGAATTAGCGATGTTTAAGACGATGATCGTTGCCGTTGTTGCTACCGTTCTGTCCCTGCCGGCGGTGGCACTTGCTTCCACTGCGACTCAGGCCGGTATGAGCGCTACTCCGGTGTCCACGAATGTGTCGTGGAATCCGGTTACGGGTGTGCCGTTCAAGATTCCGGCGAGCCAGAAGTTCCACGGCAAGCGTCCGATTCACGGCTTCTACCATCAGGGCGTCAAGATGGTGGCCGTAAACTCGAATAAGCCGCAGTGCATTTTGCACGGCTATCAGCCGGCACCTGGCCGTCCCGGTTACTGCATCAATATTAACCAGGGCGATCCGGGCCCCGGCGGCTACTAATACAATACCAATCTTCTGAACCGCGATTTGACACATCGGCAGCGGGCGTTCAACGCCCGCTGCCGTTGTGTTTTCCTGACATGCCTGCCTTCAGGCTGGTGAGGAAAACACAACCCGCAACGATTAGGTTGCACGGCCCGGCGCCGGACGAGGGAATCGTCAACGCCGAATCAACGACATCGCGCGCAGTCAAGCGCGAAACGTACCAATCACCCTGACAGGGCAGCCTGATGCCGTGCCCTGTAGGGGCGCGAACGTTCGGTGCTGCCCAAGCCTTTTTTGGAGCACACCATGACTGACAACAGTGCCGCGGAATCCATTTTTGGACCCGTCATTTACTCATACTCCCGAGCACAGGCCATCGCCGATGGCGTGCTGGTCGACGTCAGCGACACGGCGCAAGAGGCAGGCTTTGTCTTCCCGGTAGCCGTCACCGACACCGTCTGGGCGGACTGCATCGCGTGGTCGCAGCGCGACAATGTAGAAAAGCGCTGCTATCAGGATGAGCCAGGTCGGCTGTGGGATGTGCTGCACATGGCACGCTTAGCCATTGAGCAAGCCTCTCACGGACAGGTACTGGAATACGAGCTCTACCGCGTACCACGGGCCGAGCAGGCGCGTCGCCCGGAGCCGGTCAAGCTCAAGCTCGTTTGCGGGCCGGGCGATGACGGCGAGGCAGTCATCACGATCATGTTCCCGCACGAGGACTAGAAGCCAACCCATCACAAACCCGACCCGGGCCACACTCACACGTGACCCGGGAACGGGTAGTGCGTGTGGCCCGTCGCGTGGAGGACCACAACATGGCGAATCATGAACTGACAATAACGGTGACCCCGATGATTCCCACCAGGATGGTCAACGCCCTGGATCTTGAGATCCTGCAGGCGCTCGGCCTGACGTGGGAGAAGGACGGTGAGTCACACTACTACTTCTTCTCCGAGAGCGGGTTGGACCCCATGCCGGAAATGGTGATCGATGATCTGCAAGAGTTCCTGCGGGATGCGGAGCAGGAGTATCCACAAGATCGTGAGCACCCGGCCTGGGTCAGCAGGTTGCTCGGCGATGTCGAGACGGCGATCGAGGTTGGCGCAGACGAGTTCATCGCGGACAACGACTGCCTGCCCACCGCTGAGCAGGTGCTGCAATCGGTGTTGCACAAGCCCGGCTGGCAGGACCGGCCGGCCTACATCCAGATGATGGGCGCGAGCTGGTGCTCGCGGGTTCGTCCCAACGAGTTCGGCGGATTCGTGACCCGCATCACGCCCGAGCGCATCGTCGAGCTCGACACCTGGAACGGCATGGATCGCTATCTACGCCTGGTCGACGCCGCCCAGGCGGTCGTGGATCGCTGGGAGAACGGCGATCTGGCCGCTGCGGTACGCACACTCGCGGCCGAGGTGGCCTGGGTCAAGGATGACTGAGCGATGTTGGAAGCGATCAAGCGCTGGTATGGCAGAAAAGACAAAAAGGTCATTGCCGAAGACGCACGGCGCCTGGCTATCAATCTGATTCAGGTAGGCTTCATGGCGTTGATCGGCAATGTGGTCCTGGAGATATGGTGGCCATCGAGTCCTCGTTATATGCCACTAGCAGTGACCGGCTTCGTCATTGTCGTTGCCGGCGCTATAATCTGGCTAGGCTGTTGGCCGTCTGAGGAGGACTAGACTAATGAGCTACGGATTAATCGCGGTGGCGGCTAGCCTGGCTGTGGTTTTCTTGGCGGTCGCCCCGGTACTCATCTGGGGCGACAGGGACCCGAGCAAATCGGAGTCGCCACACAAACAGCACTGACATTCGCGTCAGCTAAGACCTGATACGCACGGGGCCGCTTTTGCGGCCCCGCTGCTTTGCCTATTTGCTCCGCAATGCTCCAATAGCAGCGGTGTATATCCCATTGACATATACGAGTGAAAAGCACAGGATGTATATGTTAGTGGTATATCCCATCAAGGAGATGCTGATGGCGCAAACGACAGTGTTCAAAACCAACCGGAGCCAAGCGGTACGTTTACCCAAATCGGTCGCTTTGCCCGATGACGTCAAACGGGTCGACGTGGTCGCTATAGGGCGAACTCGCATTATTACCCCCTCGGGGGAAATGTGGGATAGCTGGTTTGATGGTGAGAACGCGAGCGCCGATTTTATGGCGCAGCGTAAGCAGCCAGCGGATCAGGAGCGTGAGGCATTTTGATGCTCAAGTACATGCTCGATACCAATATCTGCATTTACACCATCAAGAGAAAACCCCCGGAAGTGCGTGAAGCCTTTAACCGTCACCAGGGACAGTTCTGCATCAGCGCCGTAACGTTGATGGAACTCATTTATGGTGCGGAAAAATCAGCGTATTCCAGAAAGAACCTGGACGTGGTGGAAGGCTTCGTGGCTCGCCTTGAGGTTCTACCGTATGATTACGAGGCCGCGGTTCACAGTGGCCAACTCAGAGCGGAACTGGCTGAAAAAGGGATGCCGATAGGCCCCTATGACCAGATGATTGCCGGTCATGCCCGCTCTCAGGGGTTGATTCTTGTGAGCGACAATTTACGCGAGTTTGAGAAAGTCCCGGGCTTGCGTATAGAAAATTGGGTTGCTCGTACAGAGAATCCTTGAACGTGCCGGGGCCGCCAGAGCGGCCCCGCTGCTTTCCCACCTCGTAACCCGGACCCCACGAACGTTCCCGCGAGCCGCCATATGACACGGCGGCTGGCGAGAGCGATTGTGCGCTCGAACGAAGACTCAATCGGCGGGTGATGTGGCGTGCGCTGCCGCCTCCGGGTGCGGCGCTAAACATCGCAAACCGACTCTTCGCCGCCGGGGCCATAGCCATACCCCGTCAGGGGGCCTGTGCATGGGCCTCACAGGTGGAACCGTTTCAAGGTAGTCAGCATTGTCGCTGACGCGGCGCGCCTGCCGTATCGGGCCTCAATCCGGTGAAAGCGCTAAGCGATAGCAAGTTCGGTCGGACTTGTCGACACAGCGATCCCCGCGGGGCAAGGCAAACATGCCCCATTAGGGGAAAAACCATGTCTCCCTTGCCCCGTTCACCCCGGCACCGGGGCCTCCCAGAGCGCCCCGGCGGGGCGTTGCGGAAGGCCCCGGTATTGGGGTCCGCAGCAAAGGAGACTTTAGTATGGCAGCACAAGCGATCGCCCTGGACGTGCTTCGGGAGAAGTACGCGAAGGGTAACGAAGAGACGATAGAGCAGGTCCACAAGCGGGTCGCCCGAGCGCTAGCGAGCGTGGAGGGTGAGCCCGATAAGTGGCTACCTCGATTCGAGTGGGCTTTGCAGAGCGGTTTTATCCCGGCCGGGCGCATCATGTCCGCGGCGGGCACCGACATCAAGGCCACACTCATCAACTGTTTCGTCCAACCGGTCGGCGACGCCATGACCGGCGCGGACGACCAGGGCCGAATCGGCATCATGGACGCCCTCGCGCAAGCCTCGGAGACGATGCGGCGCGGTGGCGGCGTGGGCTACCAGTTCGGCCATATCCGCCCCAAAGGGGCCAACGTCAAAGGCACGCAATCGAGCGCTTCGGGGCCGTTGTCGTACATGGATGTCTTCGACGCCATGTGCAAAACGGTGGAGTCCGCGGGGGCCAGGCGTGGTGCCCAAATGGCGGTACTGCGCTGTGACCATCCCGACATCGAGGCGTTCGTCACGGCCAAGCACCAGCCCGGCCGGCTCACCCAGTTCAACGTCAGCATCGGGGTGACGGATGCGTTCATGCAGGCCGTTGCCGATGACGCGGATTGGGAGCTGGTACACGAAGCCGAGCCCTCGGAGGTCCTCAAAGAGCAGGGCGGTGTCCGCCAGCGCGAGGACGGTCTGTGGGTGTATCGCACGCTCAGGGCGCGTGAGCTCTGGGACACGATCATGGAAAACACCTACGACCACGCCGAGCCGGGCATCCTGTTCATCGACCGCATGAACGCGGAGAACAACCTGCATTACTGCGAGCGGTTGGAGGCGACCAATCCATGCGCCGAACAGCCGTTGCCCAACTACGGATGCTGCTGTCTGGGTTCGCTGAACCTGGCCCGCTTCATCAAACGGGCGTTCTCGTTGAATGCCGAGTTCGACTACCAGCGTTTCAGTGAGGTGGTCGCCATTGCGGTGCGCATGCTCGACAACGTGCTCGAGATCACCTACTGGCCGTTGGTCGAGCAACTCAAAGAGGCCCGCAACAAGCGCCGCATCGGACTGGGCTTTACCGGCCTGGGCGATGCCTTGGTGATGTTGGGGCACGCCTATAACTCGAAAGAGGCACTGGAAGCGGCGGCGGACATCAGCCGTAGCCTGCGCGACAGTGCTTATGAGGCGTCGGTTGAGCTGGCGAAGGAGAAGGGGGCGTTTGCGCTATTTCGGACCCGGGAGTATCTGGATTCGGGGTTCACGCAGCGCCTGCCTGAGCCACTGCGCCAAGCGATCGCCAAACACGGGATTCGCAACTCTCACCTGCTGAGCATTGCCCCCACGGGCACGATCAGCCTGGCGTTTGCCGACAATGCGTCCAACGGCATCGAACCGCCGTTTTCGTGGACCTACACTCGGCGCAAACGCGCCGACGACGGCGAGATGCGCGAATACACCGTGCAGGATCACGCCTACCGGCTGTATCAGGACAGTGGCGGCGACCCCGAGACATTGGTCGAGCGGTTTCCCACTGCGTTGTCCATCTCCGCGCGAGAGCATTTGGCGATGGTCGCGGCGGTAGCGCCCTACATCGACACCTCCATTTCCAAGACGGTCAACGTCCCGGCGGACTACGCTTACACCGACTTCAAGGATTTGTACTTTGAAGCCTGGCGGGCCGGCTGCAAGGGACTGGCGACCTATCGACCCAACGCCGTCACCGGCGCTGTGCTATCCGAGACAGCGGAGCAGGACGGTGCTGAGGCGACGGGCTCGTTCGACGAGTCGGACCCGGATCGCCGGGTTCAGCTCAGCGAGCTGCCGGAGCCGCCGCTGGCGAGCCTTCGGTGGCGCAAGCGCCCGCCGACGCCGGGGGGCAACCCCTCGTGGACGTATCTGCTGGATCACCCGCACGGCCACCGCTTCGCGGTGTTCGTGGGGCACGTGGAGAATGCCAGTTTTCATCCCTTCGAGGTCTGGGTCAACGGGGCCGAGCAACCGCGCGGTCTCGGGGCACTGGCGAAGTCGTTGTCGATGGACATGCGTTCACAGGACCGGGCGTGGCTGAAGCGCAAGCTCGACAGTCTGGCTAAAACCGACGGTGACGATGCGTTCGACATCGCGATGCCGCCGGATGGCAGTCTCAAGCGCGTGCCGAGTCTGGTGGCGGGTTTCGCACAGATCGTGCGCTACCGCTGCGAGGCCCTCGGGGTGTTCGAGGCACTGGAAGGCCAACCCACCCCGGTGCTCGACGCACTGATGTCGAAGAAGGAGCCCAAGACGGGCACGGACGGCACGATGGCCTGGACGGTCGACGTCTATAACCCGGCCACGGGTGACGACTTCGTGCTCGGACTGAAAGAGCTGGTGCTACCCAACGGGCAGCGCCGGCCTTACTCAGTCTGGTTCGCCGGGGCTTATCCGAGAGCGCTCGACGGGCTGTCGAAGTCGCTAAGCTACGACATGCGTATCGTTGACCCGGCCTGGGTCGGGGCCAAGCTCCGCCAGATCCTCGACTACGCCGAGCCGCAGGGCGATTTCATGGCCCGCGTGCCGGGCGAGGATCGCCAGATCACCTACCCCTCCACGGTGGCCTATGTCGCCCGATTGATCATCCATCGCTACGCGATGCTGGGGATCGTCGACGAACAGGGCAACCCGGTTGAGACCATGGGCACGATGGAGATCGAGGGCCACGAGCACGTGGTACCGCTGCGCTCGGTCGGTGCGATGGCCGTACAACGGGGCAGCCGCTGCGAGGAGTGTGGCAACGCCGCCGTGATCCCCAAGGACGGATGCGATTTTTGCACCGCATGCGGAGCGGTGGGGAGCTGCGGCTAGGTACGTTGATGTCATCAGGGAATAGTGACTGGGGGCGCTATTGCGCCCCTTTGTCTCCATCGGCGGAGGACGAGCCTATTCCGCCCGCGTATATCTTCTGAACGCCTCGTGCATCGAGGCCGAAGGAGGTTTGGATGAAGATCGATACATTGCAAGACAGTGCCAGAACGGCGGGTCAGTGGCTATTCGTCGCGGGATTCGTTGGCGATATGTTCAAAGTGATGACGCTGACCGGTGCCGGTGTGGCAGTGGGTGTCGGTTTGGTATTGATCATGTTCGGCTGCTTGCGAATAGCGGCCTGATCGCTGGTCATCGATACGATAACGATCCGCTGGCGCCTCGTGCGCCAGCGGACTCGTTTGTTTTCACGGCGAGCGTTGTCCTCGCCCATCACCCTTGTGATGGCCGAGGAGAGCGTTGCGCTCTCAAGAAGTTGAAACGGTCGTGATGCACCGTGCGCTTGTCGCAAAGCATCACCACACGAACACGCCGCCATGTTGCGGCGTACGACGATCACCCGACCGGGGCAGACTCATCCCCGGTCAAGGGGAGGTCGTGCCCCGTCACTTCATGAGGGGGCACGACCATGAAAATGAAAGAGATCGTTCGCTTTGTCGATTCCGCCAACACCGCCGAGTTGCTCCGCAAGCGCGAAGCGGTGCAGGAGCTGATCGACATGGGCGGACTGGACGAGGACACGCGCGCTGATGCGAGGCGCGTGCTCCGACTCATCAACGAGGAATTGCTGGCGCGAGCCGAAGTGGAGGAACTGCGGGCAAGCCGTCGCTAGACGCTCTGCAGTTTGCCTTTCGGCTTCAAGCGATCGCTCACGCGTAGCAGCTCGTCGCGCTTTTGCGCCTCAGTAGCTGGGTCGCGTGCGGTGACGAAATCGCTTAGAAGCCGTTGGGCCTCGCGGCGCAATTCATCTCTCGATCCGTGAATGACCTTGAGCGGTTGTGTCAACCCTGATCTCCAACGACAGCGTTTGGGATCAGTGTAAGCCGCGAAGGCATGAACGCAAATATTCCCTTGCCGGGTACAGCATCTTCCCGGCAGGGGGAGTGCTGTGCCCGGCTGAGTTCGAGAAGGAGTCCACCATGGCCCTGCAATCACTCAGCCGCGGCTGGCGGCAGGATCTCAACACGGCCAAACTCGGCTACTTCCGCACCGACGACGAAACCGTCGCCCGGCTGTCACGGCTCGTGGTCCCGAGCGACGACGAGGCGGACGAGCAGCCGCGGTGCGTGTTGTTCGACCCGTGCTGCGGCGAAGGGCTGGCCGTGCAGCAGCTAAGCGCTGCCTGGCAGGCGAAGACCTTCGGCGTCGAGTACGACGGCGAGCGTTTCAAAAGCTCGGCGGCGCGGCTCGATTCGGTGCTGCATGCCGATGCACTCAACGATGTGGTGCTCTCGCGCAGCTGGGCGGGCGTGATGCTTTTCAACCCGCCCTACGGCGACACCGAAGATCCCTCGAAAGAGGGCAAGAGAACGCGGCTGGAAGCGTTGTTTTGGCAGCATCATGCCACGCGCGTCGTGCGCGGTGGTGTGATGATCGCCATTCTGCCAGCCGGTCTGTTTGCCCGCTCGCCCGGCGTGGTACGGGCGATGAGCCACTTCTTCGCCGGCGAACGGGTCGAGGTCTACAAGGCGGCGGTCGACACCTACGATCAGGTCGTAGTGGTCGGCTACCGTCGCCGCGATCCCGATGCCAGTCCCAACAAGGCGCTCAGCGAGCGGTTGTCGGGGCTGGCCCACGGCGAGTTCATCCCGCCGGCGCTGCCCGAGGTGCCACAGGAGCCGTTTCAGGCGCCACCAGGGCGCACGCCGGATGTTTTCGAGGCCATCGTGCTGAGCGATGAGGTCATCCAACTGGCACTCGATCGGGAATCCCCAGAGGCCATCGAGGCCGTGGAGAAAGACCTCGAAGCCTCGCACGCACAGTCCGTGCGCCATCCCTCGCTCATGCCGTTGCGGCAGGGCCACATTCCGTTGTTGCTCGCCGCCGGCGGGTTGGACGGAATCGTGACCGACGAGCAGGGGGCGTATCTGGTCAAAGGCAGTGTCAAGCGCATTGCCATCGAGAATGTCGAGGAAGCCGAGCACGAATCGGAGGACGGGCGAAGCTCGGTCACCCGCTCGACCTCGACGCGCTATCAATGGCAGACGCGGATCATGGCCTGGGATTTAACCCCCGGTCACGAGTGCGCCCTGCTCACCATCGAGTGAAGGAGGCGATATGCCAACACAACTCACGCACGTTCGCATCCAAGGCGAGCGCTTTCACGCCGACCTGGTCGGCCTGACCCCCTCGGGCAAGGTGGCTTGCCTGGGGTTTGTGGGCCGGCGCAGCGGCGTCGAGCGCGCGTTGGTCCATTTGCATCGCGGCGAGTCGCTGATGATCGCCGACACGGTGCATCGGACCCTGGGTGAGAAGGCGTATCGCGTCCTTCGACACCCGCTTGCCACCATGCAACGCCTGACCCGGGCCTATGTGCTGCCGGCGACGGCGGTGCAGCAGGTCCGCAAGAAAAGCGATTTCGACGACCAACAGGAGAGCGAGGACACCGAGCAGGTGTTGATCTGGCGCGACCGCGCCGGGTCCGACTTGGCCGGCTCGGACCTGTTCTGGTCGTGGTTGAAATCGCGCGTGGCCATCCCGGTGCTCGATGCCTGGCGTGAGCCGGTGCTGAACCGGCTGCGCAATCAGACGAAGGCGCCGAGTGGTGACGCCGAGTCCACTACCAGCGAACCACTGTCCGCGATCGAGCCCATCCACTTCGAGCCCGAAGGCGATGGGTGCTGGCGCGGCATGGTGGTGCGCGTCGACGACGAGATGATGGCCGAGGCCGTCCATGCGGCATTGATGAGCGGTGAGGCCAGTGTCCCGGACGAAATAAGGAGCACTTATGCGCACTGAAAAAGTCAGCTTGACGGATTTTATGACACGGTTCGGCGAGCAGTTCTTCGACGGTGCGCGGGTGCGCATGATGCCGGAGTACGAAGGCAGCCGTGATGACCTCGACCAGCTCCTTGCGGGCCTTGGGGTCAACCGTGTGCCCTTTCCCTCTCAAAGCGAGGCGGCCAAGGCGATGCATGTTCATTTACATGAGCGCAACGCGAAGATGGCTTTTCTCGAGGCGGAAATGGGCTGCGGCAAGACGACGGTCGCAACGATTGTGGCGCTGATGAGGCGCCGGCCCAATCGCACGATTGTCGTATGTCCGCCCCATCTGGTCGGCAAATGGGCGCGAGAGATCGCCGAGATCGCCCCACGGGCGAAGGTGGTCAAAATCAACTCCGCCGGGGCCAATCGCATCCTCGCGCAAGCGGCGGCGGGGAATCCGGGCCCGCCCGAGCGCCATGAGTTCTGGATCATCGGCCGGGTACGACTGCGGATGAACTACCGCATCGAGTCCGCGCTGGTGCCACGGCAACGTCCTGACAGCTTCCCGAGCTTTCGTTGTCCCGATTGCGGGGCCATGCCGGTGCAGTGGAAGCGTCTGAGCCAGGACGAGGATCTGCCGCCGGAGGCCATTGTGGTCGAGGCGGATGGCGACGACGAGTCGGACACGGCTAACGGCTTCTACGCGAACCTGATGCCGAGCGATATATCGCGCACCAGTTTTTGCGAGAAAGTCGCCCACGCCGACGGTACGGTCGGTGACGGTTGCGGCACGGCGCTGTGGCAGGCCAAGCGCAATCGTGCGTTGTCACCACAGCAAAACGCATTGCAGTCGTTGCGCCAGCTTCCTGGCGTCGGCAAGCGTCTGGCCGAGGAGTTGTCCAGCCGAGCTGATGCGGCCGAGATTGTCCAGTCCCTCGAGGACGGCGATCTGCCCAAGGCATTGTCGGACCGGCTGGGCCGGGTGCGGCGCAAGCGTATCCGCGCCTGGCTCGAGCACAACGTGTTCTCGTTGCAGGCGAGCGATTTCGCCCCCGTGCGGATGATACACAAGCGCTTGCCGCGTCGTTGGTTCGAGCACGCCATCTTCGATGAGGTGCACGAGTTCAAGGGCGACAACAGCGCGCAAGGGGTCGCCTACGGGGTGTTGGCCGGCGTGGTCAACAAGGTGATCTGTCTGACCGGCACGCTCGTTGACGGCTACGCGCAGAGTCTGCATCCGCTGCTCTTCCGGGCCGATCCCCGGCGCATGCTCGATGCCGGCTATGGGGACAACGAGGCCGCCCGTTTCCAGTGGGAGATGGGCGTGATCAAGGAGGTCAAGACCGAGACGTTGGACGAGGGGCACAAAAGCTCTCGCTCACGCTCGGTACGCCGGCAGCGTAAAAACCTGCCGGGCCTGCATCCCCGCGTGGTCACTGAGCTGCTCTTGCCGAACACGGTCTTTCTCACTCTGGCCGATATCGAGCGCAGCATTCAGGACTTGCAACCGGCGGACGAGGCGCCGGTGCGGCTGCTGCCGAGCTACCGCGAGGTTTTCGTCTCGCACCCGATGGACCGGGCGCAATACGAGGCAGTGACGAGCTTGTCCGCCGAGCTGATGGACATGCTCAAAAAGGCATTGGCCCGGGGTGGTGGCAACAGCCTCATGGCGCCGATCATCTCGTCGCTGCTGCGTTACCCGGACGATTGTTTTCGCCCGCTCGAAGTCAGCGCTCGCGATGAGCTGATCGCCAAGCGCGATGCGGTCCAGACGCACGATGGGTTACTGCCCAAAGAGCGGTTCATGATCGATCTCGCTCGGCGCGAGCGTGATGACGGGCGCAAAATGGTGGTGTTCACCACCTACACCGACCGCCGCGATCTGTCGGCTCGCTACAAGGAGGTGCTGGAATCGGCCGGCATCAAGGCAGCGGTGCTCAAGTCTTCCGTGCCAACCGATCAACGCGAGGCATGGATGGCGCAGATGGTGCGCCAAGGCTATGAGGCGATCGTGTGCAACCCGGAATTGGTGAAAACGGGGTTGGATCTCTACGACTTCCCGACGTTGTATTTCACCCAGACCGGCTATCGCACCGATACGATCCTGCAAGCCTCGCGGCGTTCGTGGCGTATCGGCCAGCAAAGGCCGGTGCGTGTCTACTTCGCCGGCTACGAGGACAGCCCGCAGATGACGGCCCTGAAATTGGTGGCGAAGAAAATTCGCGTCGCCAACCAGGCCAAGGGCGATATCGCCGACACGGGGTTGTCCACGCTGGACGACGACGAGGAAGCCTCGGCGATGCAGGCCATTGCCAACGCGATCCTTGACGAGCGACGCGACCGCACGCACGACGCGCTGACCGGCAGTATCCGTTCGGTCGATGCCGATGATACCACCGGCGAGTTCGGAGCCGACTCGATCGAGCGCCTCTACGAGGTCATTCGCGCCGCGCGGTGCTCGGGCGACGACGCCCCCGTGGTCGAGCAACCACAGCCGGCCCCCAACGAGGCCGAGTTCGCCGAGCAGGCGGTGGCGTTTGCCCCGCGCACCGACGACGCGATGGATCTGTTCGACGACTTCGGAGTGGTCGCCTCACCTGCAGAGCCGGCCCAACCGGTGGCCGTACCGGCCGAGGCACAAGTACCGGCGCAACACGATGGGCGTGGCGCATCCAATAACAGCGCACAACGAGACGGCGCGCGTGGTGCCAAGCGCATCATCCTCGTCGACTATCTCGAGCGCAAAGGCCGGAAGCGCACCTACAAGCGCGTGGCCACCGCCATCGATGACGTCCCTTCGGGGTCGCAGATGGCGATGTTCTGACACACTTAGCCGCCCCCTCGCGGGGCGGCGTTTTCCAGACGGCTCGATGGCGAGAGCCGTGCGGAAAGCGAGAGCAACCAACCCAAGGCACGTGCGGCGTGCCGCGGCCTCAGGCCGGGCGGGGGTCAATCCGCCGAAAACCACGACAGCGTGCACCGCATTGGGCGCACGCACGACAGACCCCGTTGGGACACATCGGCCCAATGGGGCGGTGTGTCTCCTTGGTTAAGGAGGTTCACATGACACGTGCCAAAATCACGATCGACGTCGAGTACGAGTCGGCTGATCGCGGCAAAGTGAGAGAGCAGGTGATCGATGCTGTCGAAAACCTGAAAGGACAAATCGGGCACGGTGTTCTAACCGCACCAAGCCACGAATTAGTGATCGATGTCTGGAGTATCGACTGGCAGGTTGAGGCCAAGCGCTAGCGCTGCGTTCGGTTCACCAGGATCACCGCCAAATAGCAGGGCGGCCACGCAGCCGCCACGGCGTTAACCACACGAATCCATCGGGATGCTTTGTTCGTCCCGATGGGACGGCAGGGTATCCCGTTGTTGCTTTGAGGAGTTCAGTCGTGAACGACACACGCAAACAACATCCCTGCCCAAACCACGACACCTCCCGCATGCGGGTGAACCGGCTGCTTGCCGAAGCGATTCTCGATCAACAGGCGGCACACGATGCCGTGCTGGTGAAACAATCCCTGGCCAAGGTCAAAAGACGGCTCAGTCGGGCCTTCGAGACCGCTATCAATCAGGACATGGTCGAGGCCGTGGAGGCCTATTCGACAGCCGGCGAGCATTGCGAGAAGGTGCGCACGACGTTGGATACTTACATGCGTTGCCTGAGCAACAGCATGAGCTATCTGAGCCATGTGTCCGACGACAACCTTGCGAACCTGGGCGAACAGGCGTACATGCTGGCTGTTCGTTATCTGCACGCCACCGATGTCTACCGCAAAAGCGGCGGTATTTGGTGGGATGCGGAGTTCACGTTCAAAACGTTTGTGGCGCCTGAGAAAATGGGCGCAGACACCGGCTACCAGGCGTTGCGCAGTGTGTTGGAGCCGTTTGGGTTCCAACAAACCTCGCATAGTCAGATCGGCAAAGAGGTCGGCTGCGTCAACAGACACCTGTATACGATCGCGACGACCGTAGAGGGTTTGTGCGCGCTGCTGCTCGCGAAAAGAATCCACAAAGTGGGCGCGATGCTGCCTGAGATCGAGCGCAGCGTGTTTTTCGTGCCCAACCTTTGCCATGCACAAGACGCCGATTGCCGTACGCCGCAACAGGCGCTGGAGCGCAAAGATGCCACCGACCCGATCGTGTCGGAATCGATGGTGGCTTTTGATTCGGTGTGGTTGGAGAAAACCGGCACACCGGATGCCAACGCGCTTTCAAGACGCTTTGCGTTGGGCGTGTTGACGCAGCTGTTGCCGCGCCAGGCCCATCCACATGCGAAGTACACGGTTAAGTGCGGTGATGGGGGGCGCGCGTACACGCTATGCGATAACGCCGCGCACTGCATCCCAGAGCACAGACCCAAACCCCAGCAATATCCGCGTCCAAGTAGGTCGGACTCGGAAGTCGCTTAGAAGTCAGTTAACCAGCCCATCCGGGGCACGCCTTCCCGGATAGGGGAAGCGCATGTCCCGCTGGACCCTGCGGAGGCATGAATGAACGATATACAAATCGACGCCTACAGCGACAGCCTCGGGCGTTCGGTCAGCGTACTCGACCCGGACGCGTTTCCTTTCAAGGCCATCGCCGTCGAGCGGCGTGGCCGGGATGCGCTGATCCTGCGACGGCTCGACGAGCCTTGTCGTCGCTTCGACGGCAAGCGGGCGAGCTACGAGCTCGAATACCGCTGGCTGTCCCAAGACGGCGACGACGGACTGGCGTGCGTGCGAGGCTCGGAAGTCTCGCTATGGCAGCGCCGCGAAATCAAACCACGCGGACATCTGTTCGAGCAGTTCGACCTGTTCTGAATACACCCCACCGGGGCGCACCTTGCCCGGTGGGGCGGGGTGTGCCCGATCAAGCACAAGGAGCCACCCATGATCCGTATGCACGTGGATGTCGAGGTGATACTCGACACTGACGATCCCTTGGAGGCGGCACGCCATGCGCAGCATCTCGAGCACGAGCTCGACGGCGCGCTCGCCGATACCGATCTGGCCGCCTCCGAGCGCGCCGCCGACGTCGCGTCCTGGGACGTGAGCACGACGCTGGAGCGCGCCACCGACGAAGACACCTGCGCCGCCTGAACGGGTAAGCGCAAGGCGGACACGATATCAGGGCAGTGGTGGCACAAGCACCACTGCCCTTTGACAAACCTTTTGGACCGAGCGAGCCATCCACTAAAGCGCTCTCTGGTCCGAGACCGATCAAAGGAGCCATTACTCATGAGCTCGACTATCACGACGAAGCGCAGTGCGGGTGCATTGCGCGGCGACGACGGCGTGATCTATTACGCGCTGTTCGAGCGAACCTACGAATCCAACGTCTTTCCTCATGATCCGAGCTGGGGCTGCATTGGATTCGGCAGCGGCGAGGACATGGTGCGCCGTGTCTTCGATATAGGCTCGTATGTGTGCGGCGGCATGTTGCAAGGACGCAGTGGCCGGCTGACACCGCATGGCTATATCGGCAGTTGGCTCGCCGAGCTGGCCAACCCGCACGAACTGGGGCAAGGGATGACGATGCGTCTGTCCATTGCCGAGGGTGAGCGGGCAGGCCGCGACGAGATCCATCCGGACGTGTTCGCCGAGTGCAGGCCCGCGTTACTCGAGGCCGGCCTCGATCACGTAGTTGCCGGATTGGAGCAAGGTGGCTATGCCTTCACGCTCGAACACGATGCGGCGGCGCTCGCCGTGATCGCGCGGTATATACCGGCGTGGCGTTTGTTCAGCTATCACGGTGATTGGACGGCCAAGGCACAAGGTCTCGGGTGGTCACCGGCCAAAGCCAAACATCCACCGCAATACACATTGCCGGGGGTGTATCGCTATTTCGATGACATCATCGAGAAAAAGGATGGCCATCTGGTGATGGGCCATTCCCAGTGGTCCGTGGAAGCGAGATTCGTGCGCGAGTATGGCGACCTCGAAGTACGCTATCCCGGCCACTACCGCGCGGCGCTCCGGGCGTTGAAGCAACATTTGGACAGCATCCCGGAATTGCCAGAAACAGCCGCGGTCGAAATCGACCCGAGCAAGGCGGAGCGGGTGTTTGCCCAAACCGCCGAGTCCATCTGGGCCGCCATGGGCCGCCAGCGCAGGCTCTTGCGGGATCTGGATCGGGACTCGAAAAGACTCCTGCATCTCTGCGGCGAAGCGGCTCGATTCATTGTCGGCGACCAAGCCTGCGCCGCCTGAACCGGCGGGCGTAGAGGCCAATCGGCGTGGGCAACGACGGCGCTCGCGCCGAGCGCTGCCCTAGCCAATACCCAACCCACTGTGGGCCACATCGTCCACAGTGGGCGGTGTGGCCTCGATAGGAGGCACCCATGGGATATACAGCCACGCCTGTGAACACCGCATTTGAAAAACCGAGTGAGGTGCGTGCACAGCAAGAGCGTCAGTGGCGCGAGATGTACGAGCGCCAAGGTGGGCGCGTGGTGAAATGCTCCCGCCGCGGCAGTCGCACGTGGTGGGTCATTGACGATCCGAGCCTGACCGAGCGCGGCCTGACCACGCTGTTCATTGTGGTGACGCTGTGGAAGCTCTACCGCACGGACGTGTGCCGCAAGGAGGTCACGGAAAGCATGGGACCGGCCGAGTTGGACTGCCCTCTGGGCTTTTTCGAGTTGGCACCGGTCCAGAACGAGCGCTGGCGCGAGCGTGTGCGCCAATACCATCGGGATCGGCGGGCGAGACAAGGCGCTCTGAAAACGCTCCGACAACGACTCACCACTGGCAGCACCATTCGACTCAAAGGTGGATGTAACGCCGGGGGCGAGAGCACACTCACGGTCCGCTCAGTGGCTCGCAACGTCATTGCGGCGGACTCCGCGGGCCAGTTGTTCCGGGTGAAAATCTCGCAAATCGAGCGGGTGGATACCCCAGCATCTTGCGAGGGTCAATCCTCATGAAACCGCATGTACAGTTCAATATGGAAAAGCTACGGGATGTGTTCAGACATATCGGTGCACTTCTCGTCGTGGCGGGATTAGTTGGAGGATTATTGAAAGGCGTACTTTTCAATCATGCAGTGGCCACGACTGCGGTCGGGATAGTTTGCGTCGCTTTCGGGATCGTCGATGTGGAGGTATGATCATGTACATGGACGGATACATCTCCCTGCTCGTTGGAACTGCGGCCGCTCTCATAGGCATGTATGCCTTTGGGTTGTGGCAGCAATATCGACGCCATAAACACAAAGACCGCCATTGACAGGGTGCCCACCGGAGCGTTTTAGCTTCGGTGGGCAATCCCCATCTCCACGGATATAAGCCGCATCGCTTTCCAGACACCCTGATTGCCGGGGTGTGCGGAAAGCACCGCGTTTGTTCAACCCAAGACACATCAGTGTCTCGGCACCACGGGGCCGGGCGGGGGTCAATCCGCCAAAACCGCTAAGCAATGCCGTTACGGCGTAACAAACCGGACTCATCGGGGGTGCATTGCCGTCCCCGATGGGGACGCAATGCGCCTCTTATCACGCTAGACGATAAGGAGGCGTTTCCCATGAGTGCAGTACTTGAGTCGTCCGCTGAGGACGATGCACAGCTGCAATATGTCCCGGTGGCCAACATCCGGCCCAAGGACCATTTCAATCCTCGCACGTACTTCGATGATGGTGAATTTGCCGAGCTCAAAGCCTCCGTGGCCGAGCACGGCGTGCTCCAACCCATCGTGATCCGGCCTTGCCCCGAAGCTGAGGGCAGGTACTGGATCGTGGTGGGCGAGCGGCGCTGGCGCGCGGCGCGTGAGACCGGGCAGGAAGAGATTCCAGCGGTGATTCGCGACCTCTCGGATAAACGGGCGTTGGCTATGGCCATGGTCGAGAACACCGTGCGCGCGGACATGAGCCCGGCTGAAGAGGCACGGGCGGCCCGGCGCATCATCTCGGCCGTGGACGGCGATAGAGCGGAGGCCCGGCGGGTGCTCGGCTGGTCACAGCACAAGCTCGATCAACGCTTGTTGTTGCTCCACGCCGCACAGTCCGTGCTGGATGCGCTGTCGCGCAGACAAATCAAGGTGGGCCACGCGGAGTTGCTGGCAACGCTGCCGGAAACCACCCAGGAAGGCACTCTGGAGCAGATCATCGAGCAACAGATTCCGGTCACGGCGTTGAAAGCCAAGATCGACTCTTTTGCGCTTGAGCTGCACACGGCGATCTTCGATCGCAGTGGATGCCGGAACTGCCCACACAACAGCTCCACGCAGCAGTCGTTGTTCGAGGAGACGATATCGCAAGGGCGTTGCCTGAACCATTCGTGCTTCTGGGCCAAGACCAACGCTGCGCTGGAGGTCAAGAAAGCCGAGTTGGAAGAGGAGCACAATGCGGTGTTCTTCGACTCGGAGAAAGCCCCCGAGACCTACACCGTACTCCAACAGTCGGGTCCCGAAGGCGTGGGCGCCAAGCAGTTTGCGCAATGCGCGGGCTGCAAGGATTTCGGCTGCGTCATATCGACCCGGCCCGGTGAAGCCGGCGAGGTCACCGAGGGCCTTTGCTTCAATCTCGTCTGTAACAAGGACAAGGTTGAATCCTATCAAGCGCAAGTACGCTCGCTTCAGGCTCAACCGGAGGCCGTACCCACGTCCGCAACGAGCGACAGCGCGGGCGACGGGGTCCAGCAAGCCTCGGTGTGCACCGCGTCCAGCGGTGGTGCCAAGGCGTCGGTTAAGGCCAATCCCAAGCGGGTGAACGAGCAGGCTCAGCGTGTGGTGCGCGACGCGGCACGCGCGATAGCCCGCCAGGATGCGAACGCCGCCCGTGCGGTGGTGTTGTCCACGCTCGTGGCCGACAACTCACTGCCGAGTGAGCCTTCGCGGGGGCTATCAGGCAAGCGCCGGGAAGACGCGCTTCGCCATGCCTACGAAATGTCGAGAGAGGACCAGAACCGGGTTCTGGCAGCGGTTGTGGACCACGTGTTGGCTCGCACCAACTCGCGCCACGACTTCTCCGAGATGGACCCGCTTTCGGTCAAGCTCTCGCGCACGCTGCTCAACATGACAGGCTCGCACATCAGCGAGCACTTCGAGCTGGACGAGGACTTTCTCAAAGCACACACCAAAGACGGCATCCGCGCTCTGATGACAGAGGCCGGATTCGATCGCTGGTACTGCGAACAGGAAGGCTCTGACACCGCGTTCGACAAGCTCATGAACCGCAAGACGGCGGAGATCATCGACACGATCCTGAATCGCGGCGAGCACAAGCGCGAGCAGGGATTCGATTTCTCCGGGTTTGTGCCGAACGTCGTCCAGACGACGCTCAAGACCGGATAGCAGGGCAGGTTACACGCCCTGACAATCCGCTAATCAAGACAGGAGCAAAAACCATGCTTCAAGCACTTTTCGACGCCCTCGGCGAGGGTGAACAGGCGAAACTGCTGATCGAAAAGCAAGGCGCCTCAATGGTGGTCAACGTCATCCCGCTAATCAGTCGGGGTGAGTCAGACAGCGCCGACAGCGCCTCACCCGACGACAACGTGAGGCAGTTGCGGGCTGCATTGGCAATGCCGTTGCGGCTCAAGGCCACGCCGGCGGCGCTGGATGAGAGTTTGTGCGACGAGCTGCGCGAGTACGGGCAATTGCGCTCGAAACTCAAGGGGCACAAGCAAACACTCGAGTCCATACGCGAGGCCGAGCGCAAGGCCAAGCAACAGACCGACAAAGCGAAGGCCAAGGCCCAGAAAGCTGCCAAGACCCAACAAGCCGACAAGGCCCAGAGCGAGGAGTCCGACACGAGCAATACGTCGGGCGAGACCGCTCAGGGGTCGAAGCAGGCTCCCTCAACCCCGAAGGCGGTGCCTTCGACGGACGAGCACGCGACAGAGAAGGGGTCGGACACCACCGGCGGTGGGGTCAAGCCCGCCCCGGAACCGACGAACGACAACCCACCGAGTCTTTTTTGAGTAGGAGGCAAATCATGGCCGATATCACATCCGCCGAGCTGCAACCGGTTCTCAAAATGGACCAGACGGAGTTGGCGTTCCCGCCCGGAGAGAGCGACCCCGAAGCGGTCCGAGAGCTGTACGCAAACACCTACCCGCACCTGCGGCAAGCGACGATTCGCGAGCCGGAGGTGCGCGGCGACAAGTTGGTCTACGAGGTCGAGAAAGCGCCTCTGCGGACCAAGGGCTAACTCATCCACATCCAAGCCGGCGGCGGGCGGCGGACCCCCCAAGGGGGTCTGCCGTTGCCCGCCGGGAGGCAAGGACGATGAAACAGACACGCTTGATCCTGCACGGCGGGCACGCCGACCCCGACCGTCTCGCTCATGCCCTTATCGAGGCGTGGCGCGAGCACGGGCCGGGGCACAGCGTCCAGCTCGGGCAGCGGGATGAGCCGACGAAGGAGGTGCTGTCATGGCCGTCACCGAACAGGCTGCACTATGTAGCGGCACCGATCGATCCCCGGTCGATGCCGCCGCGATAACGCCGGGATGGCGGTTGCCTGCCATCGCCGACGAGGTGGTGAGCGATATCGAGCGGGACAACAGCCGACGAGCCTATGCCGGGCTGTGGCGCGAAAACGCCAGAAGCTGGAGCGCAGTGGTCGAGGCGGGCCTACGGTTAGGCCTGATAGAGCCGCTTTCCATCATTGAAGCCGAGCAAAGCAACGTGGCGGAGAAGCGGGCCTGTGAATTGGTCGGCACCGTACTCGATGCGTTTGCCCGTACGACAAGGGAGAGAGTGCAGACGTGGCTCGCCCGCTATGGTTTGAGCCTGGTGGATCGCAGTCATCTCGTTATCGGGCCGCAGGATTGGCGCGAAGACGAACAACATCGCGGTCTGCTCTGGGTTCGCACCAGTGCGGACGAGTACTACACGTTCGCGCATGTCCCCGAACGCATGCGATTGGCATTCCACGTCGTGGTGAAGCGTTTGCTCATGCGGCATATGCCTCGCGTGCTCACCGATGAAATGATCGACATGGGCTTCGGCGGCGAGATCGTCCAGGAGATGGGGATCGTCGTCGAGGACTGCGGCCGGGACCCGGCACGCGTGATCGAGACCATCGAACGCGAGATGGACGAATCGGAAATCGGTTCAGCGTCCACCGGGATGTTGATTGAGGAGCTCAGCTACTTGGACCCGGCCGAACGTCGAGCCCGGATCGAGATGTTGTTCAGCTACGCGATGGACAAGATCCTCGCCGACGCCGAAGACAAAGCCGTATTGAGCTTGGATCAGGCACCGCTCGAGGCCGAGCGGGCCATGCGGGCTTGGATTGCAAGTTTCGAGCGCAGTGACGTGAGTGAACTGGAGCGCCGATGGTTGGCGTGGTTCCGCGCGGCACTGGTGCAGCTGCGCTTTCAGGCGTTGATTGAGGTGCATCCCCAAGACAATGAGGCTTGGCTCGATGCCCAGGATTTCATCGATTGTCATCCGGTGGGGTTCACATCGTTGATCGATCTGGATCGCACATGGGTCGATGAGGTCGTGGACGCGACATCGAACATGGTGATGCAGGGCGGCGAGGACGCGTGCACCGTTTTTGCGTGTGACACCGCCGACGAGCTGATCTGCAGCCTACAAACACTGGCTCATTGGATGCTGCGCGATGCGCTGATACAAGCGGCGGTCGTGCTGGACGATCAATGAGCGAAGGAGATGGATGCAATGTGGGACACCTTCATTGAAGAACCCAAAGAGCTGCGTCTGAGCAAGGCGTGGCTGCTCTACCAAGAAGGACACGACTACCACGCAAGGATGCCCATGATCACCGAGCACCCGATCATGGGCAATGCCGAAGGCCGGCCGATGATCGGCCCCGGCAAGGCGCTGGAGCCGGCGTCGGTGGCTAAAGCGTTTGCTGCCATGCAGGGCGAGAAGATACTGGAGCATACCCATAGGGGGGTGCTGCCAGCCAACATCCTGCAGTTCGACCAAACCAAGCTCACATGGTGGGTCAAAGGACGGCGTCGGACGATGTGGTTGGCCGAGTACCGCGCCTCGCGCAATCGCACGCGCAAGCTCGTGGTGCCTTGGCCGTCGCTGGTATTCCACGTCTCCAAGCAGCGTGGCTTGCGGGTGTTCGCCGTGCGCGGGTATCGCCGCCCCGGCGAGCGTAGTCGTCTCTATCACGCCCCGATCGGCAACGTCTACGACACCGGCGCGGTGTGCCTTGGCAACGCCAAACCGGGCGGTCTGGGGCTCGGGAGCATCCCCGTCTGGGAGGAAGCGATCTTCGATACGCGCTTCGCCCATGTCAATCACGATCACACACTCACCGCCACCGCGTGCGGACTCAAGCGTGACGCCATCAGCGAGACGAGCCACCGGCGCTTCTGGCGCCGGTTGCACGACGAGCGCGCCGAGCGCTTTCCCGCTGAGGCGTTGCGTGAGTTCGTTAACCCTGGCACCGGCCGGGTTGCACGGCTCGGGCAGGTGTTGCCATGAGCGTGGCGACGGTCGAGCGCGCTGCGCTCGACTCGAGCCTTGCCGAGGTGACACCCACGGTGACGGCGCCGCGCTACGCCGCCTTCGAGCCGGTCCAGCTCGGGCGGTGGCGCTTCGTGCATGCCGCCAACGGGATGTTCATCGAGGCGCGCAGCCCCGCGTTGTATGCGCGGCTGCAGATCTCGCCTGCCTTGGGAGCACCGTACGGTGAGATAGAACCGGCAGTGCATCTGCTCGGCGGCCGGGTCGGCAGCGACATTGCCGACGCCATCGCCGAACGGGCACTGCAGTGGTCCGCGACGGAGTGGGCCGGTGTCGTGGTCTACGATCACGACGCTCAGCGCTACCGGCTCATCGAGCCGCAGGTGCGGTCTCGCTCCGGAACGCATATCACCTACGAGCGCGTCGACCGCGATCCGCGGTTTACCACGGTCGTCGACGTGCACACGCACGGCTACGGCCGGGCGCGATTCTCGCCACAAGACGATGACTCGGACACGGACGGCTTCTACATTGCCGTGGTGCTGGGTGGTTGCCAAAGTCGGGCGTCGCTGCAGTGGTCGGCACGCATCGCTATTTACGGGCGCTACGTGCCGATCCAGTGGCTGCCCTGGGAGGACTGGTCATGCAGCGATTCATGATGCCAGCGCACTGGTTGCAACAGCCGATCGATGTGGTCCTGGTCGGTGTCGGCGGAACCGGCTCGGAGATGTTGGACGGGTTGGTTCGGCTGCACATGGCCTTGGTCAAGCTCGATCATCCCGGTTTGCGCGTCACGGTATTTGACGCCGACGAAGTGAGTTCGGCCAATATCGGGCGACAGCGGTTCTATCCGGGCGACGAGGGCCAGAATAAGTCGATTCTGTCGGTCCATCGCATCAACCTGTTCAATGGGCTGGACTGGCGCGCAGTGCCGCGCTGGTTCGACCCTATGGAACGGATGAGTGGTTGGGACAGATTCGATTTACTGGTTACGTGTGTCGACAAAGCGAGTACACGGGCGGACATTGGCAAAGCGGTGGCGGAACACGCCTCGTATCGTCATGGCCTGTGGCTCGACACCGGCAATAATCACAACACGGGACAGTGCATACTGGGCACCCTGGGAAGAACGGCCCCCAAGCTGCCCTCGGTGTTTGACCTGTACCCGGAGTTGGAAACCATGGTAGACGACGACGAGCCTTCTTGTTCATTCGAGCAGGCGATTCAGGCTCAAGATCTGCTCATCAACCGGGTCGTCGCCGACGCGGCAACGGACCTATTGTGGCAGTTAATTCGCCATGGTCAGATTACCCACCACGGAGCGTTCGTGGAGGTCAGCCCCATGCGGGTCACGCCTCTGCGGATCGACCCCACGGTGTGGGCGAGCCTCGGTTGGCGCGAGCCGGCCGGGCGCGAACCACAGGCACCGCATTCAGCGGCCGCCTGAACAGCCAAGACGGAGCCGCCCCTCACGGAGAGGGGCGGCATCCGCTGGAAGGGCGAGCGGGTCGTGTCGGCCCGCTTCGCTTCCCAAGCACACCTCATCGCGTGAGGCGTGCTCGGAAAGCGAAGATGTGCACCACGCAGTGGTTGCACTGGCGCTTTGATCGCGCTATTTTATAGATGTCGTTATCCACGGATAACGATCCAATGACCGCGCTACTGCGCGAGTAACAGACACCCCGCCGGGTCCGGCGTACTCACTACCGGCCCACGGGGGTTAAACAGATACCCAGCCAGGCTAGGCGCACCGCGCCGGCCCACGCGGGATAAACGAATCCCTCGCCACGCGCGGGGACGACCACCTCGCCACGGAGCGAGGCTAAACACAAAGGCTACCCGGTTTGCGGCCATAGGACCCGGGCGCCCCGCAAGCGACCTGTCGGCAGACAGCTTCGCGCGGGGTGGTCTTCCAGCCCGATCTGGAAGATAGCAGGCAAGGTGCGTCCTTTTCCATCCCACCGAATATCGTAGCGTCTTGCCCGACTGGGGCAGGATGCTTTGTGGCTGCGTGCGTGCACGCACGGGCACTGTCCGGGTGGAGCCCCAATCCACCGAAACCAGCAAACCCGACGGGGACAAGCCCCGTTGGGGCCAACCTCCCCGCCAATTCGTAGGGAGGCGTTAAAATGAGCGACAGTGTGTTATTCGACACACAGCGATACGTGGATCAACTCATCGAGGCGGGCGTGCCGGAACAGCAGGCCAAAGCGCATGCAAAAGGGCTCGTGCAATTGGTGGAGAGCCAATTCGCCACGCGGGCCGATATGCGCGACCTCGATCACAAAATTGACGGCGTGGAAGAGCGCCTGTCTTTGAGAATCGATGGCATCGATGCCAAGATCGATGGCGTTGAACAGAGGCTCGATGCCAAGATCGACGGCGTTGAACAGAGGCTCGATGCCAAAATTGATGGCGTCGAGAAAAGCCTCAACGCCAAGTTCGACACAACGATGTGGGCACTGGGCCTGATGATTGCCGCTTTCGGCATTCTCACCTCGGTGCTCTCGGTACTTCACTGACGCGCGCCTGATAGGCGCGCAAGCCCTCCGGGCACCACTAGGTGCCTTCTCCGTGACGATTCCAACCAGCCCTGAAGGGCGCAGCGCCTGCGCCCTCGGGGCACGGCTGCGTCCGGGGCAAGGAGGCGCAAATGCGTGATCAAACTCCTACCTTCAAACGCGCACCCTTCGATCTCAACCGTCTGCCGCGAGCAGCCAAGAAGCTACTGCGCTGGCGCGAGATCAAGGCCACCGGCTGCGTCGATCTCGGGCGAGGCAGCATTTACGTGATCGACACCGACGAGCGTGCGCTCATCATTCACACACGGCGCGGCAAGGTCGAGCGCTGGCGCTTCGCGCGCCAGACCTTCGAGCGCTTGATGCGCCGCTACGCGCGCGTTCTGGCCCATCGCAGCCTGCTGGACGGAGGCGTGCGATGAGATTGTCGCCGAACGCGATTCTGAAATTTCAGACGTGTCCGCGCCAATACTACTTCTACTACGTCAAGCGCTGGCGAACGCTCAAAACGGCGTTCGCGCTGCCGTTCGGACGTGCCGTTCACAAGGCGATCGAAAAGTGGTTCAAGGCGCAACACGCCGGCGAAGACCTCGTGATCGAGGATGAGTTCGAGCGGGTGTTTCGCCGCGAGCTGCTCAAGATCACACCTAAGCCGGACAAGCGCTGGGATGTGGACTCACTGGTCGCCACCGGCCGCGCGTTGGCTCAAAAGTTTCCGCCCGCCTGGGCCGAGACCGGCCTGATGCCGGTGGTCGATGCGCACGGCGTGGTGGTCGAGCGTGAGCTGCGCTTCGAGATCATCCCGGGTGTCGACATCCTCACCTATCTCGATGTGCTGGCGATGGATACCGACGGGCTGATCTACCTGATCGATGCGAAAACGCCGACCAGTCCGGCCAGTGGCGGGTTCACGCTGGCGAGCGATCAGTTGACGACGATGCAGATCGGTGCGGAACGAAACGCCGATACCTTGGGTATAGAGCAAGTGGACCGATTGGGGTTTTTGGAGTTGGTCAAACGAAAGACCGGCCCCAAAGCCAAGGTCGGCCCCACGGTCGAGCCATTGCAGACCGTGCCACGCAGAGGCGATCAAGAGATCGAGGATTTCCTGAGCACCGTGCGATTCATCGCCCATTGCGTGCGCCGTGGCGACTTCCCGCGTTTTGCGCGGCAAGCGTACAACACGCCGTGCGATATGTGCGATTTCGCGGACCTGTGCCTGCGAGGCAATGCGGACGGGCTTGTCCAGGCGGACAAGGCACGCGAGATCGAGCAAAACAGCGAGTTATTCGCGGACGTATTTTTACTGTGAAACCAGGCCCCGGATTCGTCCGGGGCCTTACCCAGCGGCTGTCTTTCGATAACCGCTCGGTAAGGCTTTGGGCCTGCTGCCTGCAAGACCTGCGGTCTGCGAGGCATGCGGCCTGCAAGGCTATCCCGCACACGCGGGGATTGTCGGTTTCAAGGTTGGCGAGCCAATAAATCGCTGGGTTAGACCGCCCGAGCAACCGCTCAAAAGGTCCACACACACCCTGTCGGGGCGACGTCCCGACAGGGGCGCCGCCTCGGGAGTCGGACTTTCGAGGAGGCAATATGGAATTGTTTGACCAAGTGACGGGCTCCGACGAGAGCCGCGAGCCGCAGCAGAGCGTCCTGCCCGGGTTGTTCCCGGTGAGTGCCAGAAACCAGGCGCTGTATACCTTCAGCGACGAGGATCTGGTCAAGCTCCACAGCCGATTGTTCAAGCGATCGCTGTGCGGCCTGGTGGATGCTCGCTCAAGCGGCGAGACCCAGAAAGATGTGTTGGCCTGGATGATGAGGGACGAAGAGCAACCGGGACCCTTTTCGTTCAAGTTCTGCTGCCAACTCCAGGGCCTCGATCCGGTCGAGATGCGCGGTGTGGTTCTGCGCATGAAACAACGGATTGAGCGCAAAAGGCATGAATCCGGCGCCGAGCATTCGGATGTGCCGGTGGAAGAAGAGATGATCGAGGCGCTGCGCCAACACGATGAGCCGGGCGATACAGACTTTGCCGAAGAGCCCATCGCAGCGCTTAGCGATACGCACGGGGACGAGCGGGCGCATGTCCTGCTCGAGTCCCGCGAATACAACGGCCACTACGCGGCCGCTTAGCAGCCGCGTAGCGCGCACCGCACAACCCCACCGGGGGATGCCTATCCCCCGGTCAGGGGGATAGGTGTCTCCCGAGCCACAGGAGCTTATCCATGGGAGACACACAATCTTTTTCGGTCGCCAAGACGTTCAACATCAAGGCGCCCGAGAAGCTCAAAATCGAAGGACGCGCACAGCCCAACGAGCTGTGCCCCGAGGTCGACGCCGACTACGTGTTTCGCCCGGAGGTGTTGTCCACCGTGCTGGCGTGGTTGAGCAGCGACACCGAGGATGGGCTGTATTTGACCGGCCCCACCGGGGCCGGCAAGACCAGCCTCATTCGACAAATCTGCGCACGCATCAACCGGGCGTTGATCCACGTGGGTGCGCACGAACACATGGAGATGGCCGATCTGGTCGGCCATTACGTCGCCGTTGACGGCGATCTTATTTTTCAGGACGGGCCGCTGACCATGGCGATGCGTGGCGGTCACCTGTTCATGATCGATGAGTACGATTTACTGAGTCCGGCCACGGCCGCCGGGCTAAACCCGATCCTGGACGGTGCGCCGTTGGTCATTGCCGAGAACGGCGGCGAAGTCGTCAAGCCCGAGCCGGGGTTTCGCTTCATCGCCACCGGCAACACCGCCGGCGCGGGCGACGACACCGGCATTTATCAGGGCACGGAGCGCCAGAATGCGGCCATGATGGATCGCTTCTGGGTCGAGCAGGTGGACTACCCCGACAAGACGGTCGAGGTCGGCCTGCTGCGCCGAATCCACGGTATCAGCGATGCCATCGGCACGCGTCTGGTCGAGGTGGCCAACGAGATACGCAGAGCGTACCTCGAGGGCGGCGAGCTGACGCTGGACCTGCCGTTTTCCACCCGCTCGCTGCTGCGCTGGGCGTACGTGACCAAGCTTCTGAGTGGCCGCGTGGACACCCAAAAGACCAAGCCGATCATTCGGGCGATGGACACCAGCTATGCGAACCGGCTGGAGCCCAGTGCGCGGCAGGCGGTACACGACATCATCGAACGCCATTTAGGCGTCGGTGCGGGCCAGGCGTGATGACGGCGCCTGTGTCACGCTGAATCGGGGTGGCTGGGTGCGCCAGCAGGACATCCAGTTACCCGGGTTCTCTCGCGCTCCAGAAGGTGGCGAAGCAGCATTTCTTCAGGGGTCGCGCCGGAATAAAGCGTTAGGTGGTGCTCGATGAATCGGTTGAATCCTTCAACCGTTTTGAGTTCGTTGGCGTCTGCGCCGGTGAGCCTCATTAGGCGACGCCGTTCTTGCGCGCTCAAGCGGATGGCTTCGCCGCATCGGATCATGGCATTTCTCCACTGTAGGGTGGACGTCAATAATCTATCGCAGGTTGCTCATCTGGCAACGGTATTGCGATAGCTGCATCACGCTGAATCGGGAAGCCGGGTGCCTGCTTTGCAGGCACCCGGCCCCACCGAGCCATCACCCGAAGCCTCGCGCGGGCGGGCTTGCGGTGATTGCTTGGGCCGAATTGCCCAAAACCATGGCGTTGCACACACAACGCCCACACCGGTCGCGAGAGGCGACCGCCAAACGAGCAGGCCAAGCGCGGTCTGTTCTTACCCCCAAGCCCCACCGGGCGTGCTGTTCGTGCGCCCGGAGGGTGCCACCAGTACGTCCGGTCTCACTTCATGAGGAGCGAGATCGAGATGAGCGATAATGACCAGGCATTGCAAAATCTGGTGTTGGTGCACCTGGACATCAGTCTGTGGAGCGCCCATCGCAAGCTCACGGTTGACGAGTTGATCGAGGCGAGCGGCCAGGACGGCGCCGAAGTCCACAAGGCCTTGAAACACGCCCCGGAAAACCTGATCAACCTGGGCTCCAAACGTATCTTCCCGCAGGAGCATTTGCGGGATTTCACGAGCCTGAAATACAAAACGGAGCGGTTGCTGCGCACCCACGGGTTTCGCAGCTACCGCGCATTCGTGCTCCCCAAGGCGGAGTACGAGTCGGTCAAGGCGCAGCTCGAGCAGTATCGCAGCGAGTTCAATGCGCACAAAGAGCAGCTGCGCGACAGCTATCAGGACAACCTGCACCAGTGGGCCGATCAGTTCCCCGAATGGCGGGACACGATCCTGAAAGTGGCCCCGAGCGCGGAGCAGGTCTATCAGCAGCTCAACTACCAATACCACGCCTTCCGCATCGCCCCGGTCGAGTTGGCCGAGGACGAGGAGTCGGATACGCAAAGCCAATCGGTGGACGCCGCCTCGGGCATGGTCTCCAAGCTCTCCGACGAGCTCATGCGCGAGATCCAGGACGAGGCGAACAGCTTCTGGGACGAATGCCTGAAGGGTCGCGACCGGGTCAACCGGGTCTCGATCCGGCGCCTGGAAGAGATTGCCGACAAGCTCGACGGATTCCGTTTCATCGATCCGGTGATCGGGCCCACGGTGGACAAGCTCAGAAGCGTTATCGCCTCTTTGCCGCCCAAGGGGCGGATCGAGGGCGAGCACGTGGATCGCATCACCGGCGTGGTGCTCACCATCGCCGACGGCAAGCGTGCGCTCGACTACGGACGCACCGCTGCCGCGTTGGACCAGCAGGTCGACGCCTTCGAGAGCGATACCACTGCCGATGACGCGCCGGCCGGCTCGGCCGAGGCAGAGCCCGTGGGGACACCGTTCGCCGAGATCGGTGAACAGGGTGATCCCGCGCAACCGGAACAGTCCGACGAGCAGAATGAGCCCGCACAGCCGGCTCAGCCCGAGGAAACGGGCGAAGAGGCCGAACCGCACACCTCGGACGACGAGGAAATTGCCTGGCTGTTCTAAGGCCCACCCAACCCATCGACCGGCCCGGCGCGCACGCGCGCCGGTGCCGGCGTGACGGGAGATATCCCCATGGATCAAGTCAAAATCGGCGCACTGCCGATCCTGGCGCGGATGTTGTCGCATCGCTACGACGTGACCGTCAGGATCAGCGGCAGACAAGCCTTTACTAACGGACGAATGATCGTGCTGCCGTCACTGCCTGACGACGACCGCGAGGCAGTGATTCTGGCGCACGGTTATCTCGACCACGAGACCGCGCACATCGAGTACACGGACTTCGAGTTGGCGCGGGGCACGGCCCCGCTGCAACATCAGCTCGAAGACATCACCGAGGATGTGCGCATCGAGCAAAAGCGCGGCGAGGACTTGCCCGGGTGCCGGATCAATCTGGCCAATCTGGTCAAACATCTGGCCTCGCGCATTGAGCCGCCGGGGCTGTTTCAACCGGCCGGGGGAGGCAAGTCCCCGGAGTCGCTGTTCCTGGCGCTGGTGCTGCAGTACGGGCGCGCCCGGATACTGCGTCAAAGCGGTCTCGATGATGCCTGCAAGGTCAGCATCGAAGTCTTCGAGTCGGTATTCGGTCGTGAGCGCATGGCTCAGTTACAGCCGATGCTTGACGAGCTGGGCCAGCTGGCGGACACGGCGGCGGCTTCGGATCTAGCGAAGCGACTGCACGAGTTCTACCAGCAAGCAATGCAAGAAAAGCTCGATGAGGCGGGCGCTCAATCGGACGACAGCCAGTGCGATGAGACTGGTGACGGAGACGGCGGTGACAACGGCCAGTCCGGTGACGGTGACGACGGCGAGGATTCGCCCCAGGCATCGAATGCATCGGATCAGTCATCGGGCAACGACGAGCCCGGAAATTCAACGGCCGATCCAGTACAGTCGGACACGTCGCAGGACGAGGCCGACGCTGACAGTACCAATGCGGAAGCGGGCGAGTCGCAGCACGATGACGCCGGCGAGCCCGAGTCTGCTGGTAACGACACGGGAGATACCCAGTCCGGTGATGGTCACAAGAGTGGTCGTGGCGACTCATCCGGGGTGAATGTCTCCGACGGTGGCGAGCAATCGTGCGAAGGCTCAGGATCGGGCCAAGGCACCGTCAGTGATGGCGATCAAGGCAAAGAGGCGGTAGCGGCTTCCAGCCGTATCGCCGCGCAGTTGGTCCGCCGCGGTGACGGTGACGAGCCGGGTCAGGGTACGGCTTCGCAGGACGAAGGCGACCTTGGCGCGATCATCGCCGATGAGCTTGAAGCCCACGTGGATCCCAGCTCTGAGGGCATTGAAACGGCGTTTGTACCGCGCGGCGGCAGCGCCGGTGCCGAAGAGGTCGGCAGAACGCTCATCGACGAGAGCGCATGCCGTTTAGCCACGCAACAGCTGCGAACCAAGCTGGCGAGCGCCATTCAGAGTGTGCGGCGCGAGCGCACGCGCCACACGCGCGCGGGCAAGCGCCTCGATCGGCGCCGTCTGCACCAGATCGGCCATCCCAATGCCAAGCTGTTCAAGTCCTGGCGCTCGCGCCGGATGGTCAACACCGCTGTCGAAGTGCTGCTCGACCGTTCACTGTCGATGCGCTACTACAACCGCTCCGAGGTGGCGGGGCAGGCCACGCTGGCGTTGATGCAGGCGTTGGATACGATCCCCCACGTCAGCCGTGGGTGTGCGGCATTTCCCGGGAAGGCCAACTCGGCGGTCACTCGCCTGACCCGCCCCAACGAAACGCTGCGGGCCACGGTGTCGCGCTACGTGCCGGTGCCCTCCGGCAGTACGCCCATGCATTCCGCCTTGTGGTGGTTGCTCGGCGAGTTACTGTCTCGAACTGAGCCACGGCGGATTGCGGTGGTGGTCACCGACGGGGAGCCCGACTACGTGCAGCGTGCGAAAGCGGTACTGGCACGGATGGAGCGCGCCGGGGTCGAAACCGTCGGCATCGGCATCAACACGCAATCGGTGTATACGCTGTTCGATCGAGCGGTGTCGATCACCGACGTCAACGATCTACCCAAAACGCTGTTTGCGGTGCTGGGCGAAAAACTCACCCAGGCCGCCTGACAGCACAAGCCAAGACACCGCCGGGTTCTCCCGGCGGTGTCGCTCCCAAGGAGTAAAATCATGAGCGCAAGAAACCGGGTTAAACGCCGCAATCTTGTTGCTGCCCACAATCCCTTGCTGGCCAAGGGTGGGGCGCATCGGCCGAGCAAAAAGCGTGCTCGGCAACAGGCCAAGCGTTACCTGCGCCGCGAGTGCGCAGGCGACGCTTGGGCTTTCCAAGCTGCTCTGCACTGAGAGTAGCCCGGAAAGCCCAAAGTGGCCAACGAGCAACACAGGCCGCGATCGCTGGATCGCATGGTGACCCCGCCAACCGAGCCTTGGAATCGGTGAAGTGGATTGAAAATACCCGCGCGGGGCGATGTGTCCCGCGCGGGCCACCTCCGCGTCTGTTGGGATGGGAGGTGCTAATATGAGAAGTAGTTTAGCGATATACGACGCGCTGACTTCGGTCAGTGTGCCGCAACGCAAAGCGTATCGGGTCGCGCAAGCGTTGGAGACCGATATGACGCAGTTTCGCGAAGGCCTGGCAACCAAGGACGATATCAGTCGTCTTGAGGCTGACATTCGCCGTCTTGAGGCGGCGATGAATGCCAATATGGCTCGCCTGGAAGCCAGCGTCTTGCGAATGATCATGATCGCCACGGGGACGGTAGCCGCCTTGGTGACCGTTCTGCACTTCGTGGCCTAAAGCCACTATCCGAGTGAACAATGGCTGATACAGAGAACTTGGTGCTTGAGCACCTCAAACGTTTCCAAGCTGGCCAAGACCGCATCGAGCGCACATTAGCCGAGCACACGCAACGGCTCGGGCGTATCGAGGTGGCCATCGCGGCCATGCGCCGTGATGTCGCCCACAACGAGGAAGCGTGGGCGGAACAAGGCGTGCGCCTTGACAATCTCGCTGCGCGGATCGAGCGCATCGAACGTCGGCTTGAGATAACCGAATAACCCTATCGCCTATATCACTATGCGAGTGAACAATGGCTGATACACAGAACCTGGTGCTTGAGCACCTTAAAGCGATTCAGGCCGCACTGGCAGATGCACGTGAACGCGATGAAGAGTTGCTTGCGCGCATGGCCAGTCTTGAGTCGGCGATGCTAAGCGTGAAGCGCGAAATGCTGCACGGCGACGAAGTTGACGCACGCCAGCAAGTGTCACTCGATAGCATCGTTCGGCGACTGGAGCGCATCGAACGTCGGCTTGAAATAACCGACTAAACCGCAATCGCCCGGAGACTCCCTCCGGGCTCACCCCAATCACCCCACCCGGGGGCATCACGTGCCCCGGATGGGGTGTCGTGATCGCCTCCTGCTGCCGCAATCACCCGCAAGGTCCGGGGCTCACCCCAGGGCGGGCCTGAACTTGCCCCGTCTTGCGGTGAGCCCCGGACCGGGGTGGCAGCGCTAGAAGAGGAGGTGTCTATGGCGAATCAGCATCGATTCACCGAGAAAGTAAGAGACCAGGCGCGAGGGCGATGGGATGCGATCCTGGAGACCCTGGCGCCGGAGATTCAACCAGCACTCGCGAAGCCTGGCCGGCACATGGACTGCCCGATGCACGGTGGCAAGCGAGATTTTCGCGTGGACAAAGACGTGGCCCAACGCGGGCGCGCTATTTGTACGTGCGGGCATTGGAGCGATGGATTCGCGTTGTTGATGACCCTCAGAGGCTGGGGGTTTATCGAGGCGAGAGACGAAGTCGCGCGTGAGCTCGGCTTCGAGATCTACGGCGACCCACAACCACAAAACCGCAACACACCTACGCGGGCGATACCCAGACGCGAGCCAAAGCCCAAGGGGCCGAGCCGCGAATGGTTGATCAATCTGTTCCGCCAAACGTGGGACGAGACGGTGGCACTGTACGATCCACAGGCCGAGCCAGGCCGGCGGTATCTGGCCGGCAGAGGCATCAGCGAGAGGGCCTGGCACAGCCTGGACCAGGTATTGCGCTTTCATCCATCGTTGGAGTATCTCAACGAGGACGGCGAGGTGGTGGGTAAACTGCCCGCGTTGGTCGCCAAGATCAGCGCGGCTGAGGGCAGCAGCGTCACGCTGCACCGCATCTACCTCACGCGCGATGGGCGCAAGGCCGATGTAGCTGCGCCCAAGAAAATGATGCCGATCCCCGAGGGGATGAGCGTGCGGGGCGGGGCCATACGGCTCGGCCCGCCGGCTCGGGTGCTCGGCATTGGCGAAGGCATCGAGACGGCACTGGCGGTGCGCACCGCTACGGGCCAAGTGGTCTGGGCGGCGACCAATGCCACACTGCTGGAGCACTTCGAGCCACCGAGTGGCGTGGAGGAGGTCTGGATATGGGCCGACCACGACACGCGCAGCCAAACCGGCTTCAAGGTGGCGCGCAAGCTCCAGGCACGGCTGTGGTCGTTTGGCATTGTCTCGTGCGTGATGCAACCGCCGTTGCCGGCCGGGCGGTCGGGTATCGCCCACTGGGACTGGAACGACGTCTGGACCGAGATGGGACAGGCGGGATTCCCCGACCTCAAGGCGTGGCGTCGCCACACCCGCTTTGTGCAGGCCCAAGGCCACGGCGCCCACCCACAACGGGCGGCGGTATGAGGCTCAACCAAGTGCAAGCTAAACACCTTGCCGATACGTGCCGGGTGATCGCCATTGGTGAGTTCGGATTCTTCGGCTATCATGCCTTGAGTCACTGGACGGCCGATTGGGTAACGCTTGTTTGGTCAGCAGGTATGTTCGTTGGCTGGGAAATCGCAGCCATATGGACACTGAAGGAGTAGCCGTATGGACCAGATCAATGTTCTACCAGGCTTGATCACCGTCACCGTACTTATGTTCGGCGCATTAGGCATCGCTTGGTGGTCGCATAGCGATAAAAAGCCCCCCAAGGACCGCCAATAGTCAATCGTTACCATCGGCGGCGCTGCCGCCATCACAACCCCTGGACCCCGCGCCTGATATAGGTGCGGGGTCTTTTTTTTGCGCCCGGCAGGGCGCGCCCACTCGAAGGTGAAAGTCCATCTACTCGCCCGGCAAGGGGAAGAGTATCCAGAGGCAAAGGGCAATACGGGTGACCGGTCCTCTGGAGGAAGTGTGCAAAAGTTGTGCGTACGGGTAGGGTATCCGGCCTTCCCCTCAGCGCGGAGATATAAGGCAATCTGAAACGGAGGGTTAGTCGCCAGGGGTGCGAGCTAGTTGTAGTGTAGACGCATAACGGTACTTGTCGTTTTTGCGTGACTGAATGCCTACCGTATCCCTTACTATAGTGGGACATTCCATTGGAGTTGTGTTGATGCTGATCACTCAACGATCAACCCCTGAGTGGCTTGCTCGTCTGGCCGGAGCCATGCTCCGCATTTTGTCGTCATGAGTGACGCGTGGAAATTAGGCGACAAGGCCGCTAGCGCACTAGGTTTACCCACTCTCAACGCCGTTGCATCGAAGACTGATAAGAACATCGCCTTCGCCTACGGAAACGCCTGCCAATTCACTGAACAAACGCTACGACAGCGCGAACCAAAGGTGGACAGTGCGACATACCGATACCGGCAGCGCCATCTAACCCAAGCCCTAGCGACGCTTCGGTCTCAACTTGGGAACCGCGCCCCCGGCCATGACCTGGACACCCCCCAGCAAGCCGAAGCGTGGCTGAAGGCATTGCAACAATGGTCCGTCGTTTCGGCGGCACTGGAAGAACAAACCGCCACGGAACAGCTCCACCTCGCAGCGGCTCCGGCCATCCTGAAGTTTTGGATTGAACTAAGCCGACTGGAGGATCTCAGTGCCTACGCCAATGCCGAAGGCGCACGCACCCTGGCGTTGTCGAAGCTGCACGAAGGGCCACCGGATCTGGGCGATTGCACCGAAGCGCTTCTGATGTTGTGCAGGCGGGTATCCGGCAAGTCCGACTATCCGTGGGTGCCTGTCGCGGGTGTTTGGCTGGAGCGCCACGATGACGGCCCTTTGGGGCCCATCGATCCGCAAATCATCATCGTTCCCGATGAGTTCTTCGACCCCCAAACCAATGAACCCCGCCGCGATATGGATGAAGATGCGATCAAGCGCTGGATGGAGCTTGATCCGGGTGAATCCGGCGCCGACGCTCGCGATGAAGCCTTGCAGCCCGATGACGAGCAGAGCCAAACCGTCGAGACCGAAGCCGCATCCTTGTATGACTGGGCCACCTTCTGGGCGCGTTGGAATGAGGTCACGAATCAAGAGTTCGACCGGGATGATGGCCTCGCCGGCCTGACCGAGGTGCTTTACGGCGCCGGTGGCCCTGCACTGCATGTGCGTGTCGTCGATCGCCGCAAACTCATGCCGAGTGGCCATGCGAAACGACTTGCCGAGGCAATCTCCCTTAACGATTACCCCTTGCTCTCGCATGCACTCGATCAGCTACGCGGCAAGGGCGAGCAGTCGCAGTCAGTCTCTCTCGGATCACTGGAGTGCAGTGCGTTCGTCGGCCACATGGACTCCTGCGAGGATGGCAAGCGCAAATCAGCTTTCCCGCTGGACCCGACACAACGTTTGGCCGCGATGGCCGTCAGCAGCCGTCCCTTTACGGGTGGTGGACATTTGTTGCCGGTGAATGGCCCGCCCGGCACTGGTAAGACGTCGTTCCTGCGCGCCGCATTGGCCTCGATGTGGGTACGCAGTGCCCTGAACCAAGAGGATCACCCCAAGGTGGTCTACGGTGTTGCGGCCACGAATCAGGCTGTCTCGAACATGATCGAGGCCTTCGGCGCCATTCGGGGTACGGCCCCTGGTGGCGCGGATTTCCCCTGGCTGCCGGACTTGACCTCCTATGGCTGGTTCTATCCCTCCCAGGCAGCTGCAGAGGAACGAGTCGACCTCATGCAACTGGTTTGGGACAGCGGGGCCAAAAATCCGTTGACGCCGGCGGCCCAAGCGGCCGGCTTCGCTGGTAGAAGCCACGAGGCATTGCGTGCCACGCTTCTCAGCCGTGCCGCCGAGGTGTTTAACTGCGCCGCCCATGATCTCAGCGTCGAGGAAGCTCGCGACAGGGCGTGGAAGCACCTGGAGGGTCTGCGCAAACAGCTCGAACGTCGCCAGAAGGCGGGGAGTCAGGCACTCGAGGCCGCCGCCGCCCGCTGGCTCGCTGCTCGGGGACAGTCCCGGATCTGCCATCGGCAAGGTTGCGATCACTACACACTGAGCGCGATCGAAGACAAGCTGTCGACGGAGACCGATGCTCTCGATCACGCCTTGCGTGTCCTTGAACGAACAATTCATGCGGACAAGCACTTGAACACGGGGTGGCGTTCCTGGCTGCCGGGACAGATACGACGTTGGTTATGGCGACGTGGCATCACGGACCTGGAGACGCTGAAAGCAACGTGTAACGAAGCGCTGGCGCCGCTGCAGCGGGATTGCCCAAGCGATCTGCCCTCCATGGAAGCGCTCGCGTTCGAGCTTGGCGAGCGGCACCGACAGAAACGGGTCGAACTGACTCGTATTCGCCAGCAGCTAAGCACCAGCGCCAGTAGGATCGATCAAGCGGAGCAGGCACTGAAGGCTCTCCGTGACGCCGTCGAAGCGCTCTTGGACCTGACCGGCATGTCTCCGACGGGACCTTTTAGGGCAGGGCGTCGCGAGCTAGTCCGGCAACTGTGCCGCTGGATACGGCAAGGTCATCCCGAAAGCGGCCCCGCCTACGATGCGTTGATACACGCGCTCGAAGCGCCGCTGGACACGCAGTTTCGCGTCGAGATGTTTCACTGGGCGGCGCGCTATTGGGAATGCCGTTGGATCCTCGCCGCGGAGAACGGCCCACCGAACAATGACAGAGAACGCGTGCAGCGTCTGATGATGTTGGGCGTGATCATCGTGGCTACGACACACAAAGTTCTCAAGCTCGGCGAGTATTGCACGGCCGATCTGCTGGTCATGGACGAGGCCGGGCAGTGCCGCCCGGAGGTGGCCGGTGCCTGTCTGACGCTCGCCCGCGAGGCCGCCTTTGTCGGCGACGTCTATCAGTTACAGCCAGTCGTCAATCTCCCCAAGGGCATGCAGGATCGGGTCGCGCAGCGTGTAGCCCCGGACGAGACGTTGCCCGACGCCGTCAAACCCGAACAAGGCTCCGGGATGTGGCTGGCCCGTGCGGCAACGGGATTTCACACACAAGATGAGCACGACGAGGCGGATGAGCCCGGTGTAACGCTGCTGTACCACTATCGGTGCATGCCCTCGATCATCGGTTACTGCAATGAACTGCTGTATGGAGGGCGCATCCGCGATGCCCGTGGCGCTCCCCGCCCCGCTCACCTCGACTGGCTCCCGCAGATGTCCTGGGTCGGCGTATCCGGCTACCCACAGCAACAGGGTCAATCATGGGTCAACCCCGAAGAGGTTCGCCAGATCGTGGGCTGGATCATCGCCTCTTATGATCGGTTAACCCTGATTAAAGGTGACAATGGGCAACAGCGCCGCCTGGCGCTCAGGGACGTGGTCGCCATCGTCACGCCTCTGGCCAAACAGGCGGCGGTCATCCGCACCGCATTGGAGGCAAGGTTGGGCAAAAGCGAGGTCGACGGGATGGTGATCGGCACCGTGCATAAGCTACAGGGCACAGAACGCCCCGTAGTCCTATTCAGTCTCGTCCAGAACATCAACACCAACCCGACACTCATGGCCGATCGCGATGGCGGAATGCTCATGAACGTGGCGGTCTCACGAGCTCGGGACGCCTTTGTCATCTTCGCCGACCGCAAGACGCTACGCCCGGCACCGGCCGACGCACGCAGTGATCCAACCCCGCTCTCCCAAGCCCCCGTCGCCTCACTCGGGCGCTACATGCGTTCGACGGGTACGCGGCTTTTCCCCTCCGTACTGGTCGTGGTCGAAGCCCCCGGCAAACGTCGCGCCATCGAGCAGGCACTGGGGCTGGACGTAGCGGTGGTGGCAACGGGTGGGCATCTCAGGACGGCCACACTCGAGGACGCCGGGTTGCGATGGAGCTCGTCACCCAAGGAATGGCTCCAATCGCTGCATGAGCATGTGGGGCTGGTGCGTGAGCTGGTCATCGCGACCGATGACGACCTTGCCGGCGAGTTGATTGGGCTGCATGCGGCGGAGGATGCGACTTCGCTGTTCGCGAACTGGACCGCCGACAAGTCCTCCGTTCGCGTGCGGCGGATGCGTTTTTCGGATATGACCGCACAAACACTGAGAACGGCCTATGCGGGTGCCGGCGAGCGGTTTGACGCGCAGCGTCTCGCTGCGGCGCTAGTGCGGGAATTTGCCAACCTGGTCGATAAGCGCCTCTTCCAGGCGCATGGCCTGCCCCTAAGTAACTACGCCAGCGCGCAGGTCCGTGATGCGGTGGGTTGGTTGCATGAGGCGTCCCGGCGTGGCCCCTCGTATGAAGTGCGGTGCGAAATTGTCACGGATGATGATGACTTGATGACCGGGTTTGTTGTGAACGGTCAAGGCGCGGTGGCACCGCCCGGTTACTTTGGGCGATCCGAAGCCGAGGCCCTGACCCAACGACTGCGCAAAGACCGCAGACTGGAACCTGTCGCACTGCGAACGGTATTGCAGCAACCCGGCCTATACCCGGCCAACACCACGCCGCGTGTCCTTGCCCTTGGCGTCGATGAGCTCGGTCTCGACGTAGACACCGTTCAGGCCAATCTGAATGCGCTCTATCTGCAAGGGGTCGAGCCGGCGGAGGAGGATGTCTCCGATGGCTGATCGCGAATGGGACGAAAGTTGGTCAGAGCAGTGTGCCGATCTGCCGGCCGAGTGCCGGACGTGCGCCAAAGAAGCCGCCGGTCTGCTGCGTAACGTCATTGCCCCCCAGGCGCACGCTTTGGCCGGAGAAGGCTTCATCGTGCCCTCGCCCGAGTCCATCCAGTATGCGGCTGACGTTTTCGATGCCGTGGTTGCCCGCCCAGGCGGTGAATACTGGCTGCAACGGCCTGATCCACAAGAGAGTGTGGATGTGATCTGCGCCCTGGCCAACGCCGTTGACGGTCTGGAACGCGAATGGGACATGGACGCGTTCGACGCGTGGTGGACCTGGCGGGACGCGAACAAGACGGTACTACAGGCAATGGGAGTACGGACCATGGTTAACGGGGGTGCAATGGCGCGCGTCGTAGAACTCTTGGTCGCTGATATAGCGCGTGCCGAACGTGAATATGGAGCCAACCGGTGAGTGGGGCGACCTATTCGCGTACCGCTGGCAGCGCCGCTTTACCCGGGACGTGGCAAGCGGTTCTCGATCGCTATCCGGGTTACGTCCCGGCGCCGCACGAACGGTTGAGTTGGGACGAGGCGTCCGACGATGAGAGGTCTAAATTCACGCGCCTGGCGTCAGCGCCGCTAACGACTCCGCCGGATTTCTTGCGGTTCAATCTGGCCCCCGGCCCCTATCCAGACGGGGGCTACCCGGGCGCGGTTGCCGAAGCGCAGGGGTTACCCGCCAATGGGTACCTGGAAGGTATGTCGCCCCAGCGCGCAGCGCAGGCGCTGGGTATTGACGAAACGCGGTTGGAAAGAGAGTTGAGCAAATTCAGCGGTCCGGTCCATGTTGTGAAACTGCCCCGAGGGGCCAAGATCTATCGCACGGTGGGCCTGACGGCTGCCTCCGTAACCTACGGCGGCGTTACCAACAAGATCCTGGGGGACTACTGGGAGCCAGCGCAGCCCAACCGCCATGCCTCGCTGACACAATGGCGTCAGGCTCTGGCCGTCCTCGCGGAATGGAATGGCGACTACGGCTACCTCGAAGTCGAACTCGAAGGGGAGTTGACCGTATTGTCTGGCAAGGTCGGCCGGCAGATTGTCGATGCGGTCCGAAAGGAAGTCCTGCCCGGTGGCGGGGATCAGTACTTCATCCCCGATGTGGGACGTCAGTTGCCTGATCTAGAGACTTTCGTGCAGCGCATGCCTTTGGCGAAGTTGTTGAAACAGACGCTGTTCGGGAGTATGGAACGGTGAACGAAGCCCACCCGATGATTCAACCGACCAGCTGGGGCGACGAAGACGAGCCCGACGTCGTAGCCCGTAACCTGCCCAAGGATCGCGCAGATATTTACCGGTTGATCTGGCACACAAGCCTGGCGTGTGTCATGAAGCCTCCCTTGCTGAACCACGTGCGTGCGCTCTGGGAAAGCCCCTCTGGCGTCGTGGTGGCCGTTGCCTCAGTATCCGCGGTCAAGCACAACGAGGGCTATTGGCTGGAGCGCCAGGATCATCCTCGGATCGGATGGCCGGCCGGGCACGACCGTCCTACCCTGGATGGCGCACTGGTGTTGGATTGCAACATCCGAGATCATCGCTACCCCAGTCCGGGACAGATGATTCAGGGCGTGTACGACAGCGGGATCACCACTCCTGCCTCGATTGTGCCGCTGTTCCAACGACTGCTGGGCCGCCCCGAGCACAACAACAAGAAGGCGCCGCGAGCTTTGGTACAGTTCGTCGCCGAGCACGGTCGCAAGACCGCCTGTCTGAGTGAGTTTGGCGCCGCTAGTTATGAGCGCTGGTGCTCGGCCGGTGTTGTGGGGCAGGTGAAAAAGCGCAACGAGGCGGTTGCTCAGGTGGAACGCGGTGAAATTTCGCACCGTGATGCCATGTCCGCCTTGGTCGGCGAATCGCCCGAGCTATCCGCGGTAGCCGACACGGTGGCGAGGCAAATCGATCAGCTCTGCGAGCGGTGGCGGGGCATGAGCCGCGAGGCCACGCTCAACGAGATGGCCAAGGTTGCTCACCGTCCCCCACGGTTCACCGCCTTGCCCTCGTGGATGGACCCGGAGAAGCTGTTGCCGGCGGAGCATCCGCTACGGGAATGGCGCCAGCGCATGGAAGCGAGCCTTGCCCAATCCGATCCCGCGTGGACACTGCTGAGCGAGCAGCAGCGGGCGCAACGCCGCTTCGCCTGGTTGAAAGAGCACGCGGACGAAATCTCAGCTTCAGGAGGCGGTGAAGCATTTTCTGCGGCAATGAATAAGGAGACGGGGCGTTTCAGCGCGCTGCGTTATTGGCTAACCGGGCTAAGCACGGAAGAAGCGCGGTAAGTATGTAATTTCCGGTTTTTTGCGTTTCTGGTCAAATCGAGCGCTTAATTCTGCCTGCCGGCCCGTATCCGCGCCCCTACAATGGAAGGGTGTCCATTCGCGGCGAGGCGAGACGTGTTCGGCAAGTGGTTCAAGCGGGGTAAACGAGCGCAGCGGTCCACGACCTACACAGGCTATCCGCCCCCCGATCCCGGCATCGAGGTCGTACCTCCACGCCGTCTGGTCGACGAGCAAAGCGAGTTGATCCATCGCTGCAAGCGCGCGTTGGGCCTGCCCCCCGAAGAGTACGCGGCATTGATCGAGCCGGTGATCCTGCGCATGGCGAGCTATGTGCATCGCCTGCCCGCCTCTCAGGCGCATCATCACAGCCTGCCGGACGGGTTGTTTCGTCACAGTCTGGAAGTCGCCTATGGCACGCTCCAGGGCACCGAGGGGGTTATCCTGACCTCGATGCGCAAAGGCTCGCCGAGCCAACGCCGCAATCAATCGATCCGGTGGCGGGGAGCGGCGTTCATGGTCGGGCTCGTCCACGATATCGCCAAGGTGCACACGGACCTGCGCGTCAGCGACAAACAAGGGCGTGAGTGGAACCCGATGCTCGGGCCGTTGTACTCGTGGACTCGTACATTCGAGATCGAGCGCTACTACATCAGCTACCGCGAGTATCGACACAAGCGCCACGAAACCTCCCAATCCCCGTTTCTTCAGTTTGTAATCACGTCTAAGTTCTACGCCTGGCTCGATAGCGCCGGGGGCGACGTCTTGGTGGAGTTCCTCGCCGCCCTATCGGGCGCCGTGCCGGACCACACGCTGATGCAGTTGGCCGTTCGCGCCGATCAGCGCAGCGTCGAGCGCGACTTGAGAGCCAATGGGGGTTTGCGCGGCGGCGGACAGGGCATGCCGATCGCCACTTATTTGACCGACGGGATGCGCCGGCTCATCCAGTCGGGGACATGGGGAGTCAACCGCCGCGGTGCTCGTGTGTGGATCATCGACGACGGCGGCAATCGTTTCGCCCACGTTGCGTGGCATCAAGCCGCCGAGGATCTGCGCCGCCTGCTCGGGCGCGATCGCATCCCCGGCATCCCGAAAAATCCGGCGACCCTGGCCGACATCCTCATCGAGCGCGATCTGGCGGAGCCGTACACGTTGCCCGACGGCGAGGGCGAGTCGAGGTACTGGCCGATCACCGGCGGTGCGCTGGGTGAGAAGGTGCTCTACACGCTGCGCCTGCCGGCGGACGTCGTGTTTCCCGACGAGGCGCCGCCCCAACCGAAAGGCTTGCGGGTGGGTGGAGATGAGGACGAACCCACCACCGCGCAATCCGGGAGCAAAGACAGCGCGGCGTCCACGCCTGCCGCACCCAAGCCAGAGGCCCAACCAACCGCCGCACCGGCCGGGACGGACAGCCCCGCCTCTGTGGCCGAATTCGATTGGCCGGATAGCGAACAGCGCCCGCGCGGTGACGCTGCCCCGGACAAGGCCGGCACGCCGGCGCCGCGCGCCGACAAAAATGGGGCGGAGAGTCAAGCGCAATTAGACAAGGGACAGCCCGATCACGGGACCGATACGGTTACTGCGGCGCGCGAGCACCCGGACGAGGCAGTACCGGCCCGTACCGACCGATCGGCCAAGCGCGAGGGCAACCAACGCGGGCGCTCGGGCAAGCATGACGAGGCTCCGCCGCCGCCGCGCCGGCGCGAAGCATCTGACGAGGCCCCCGCGCAGCCGAAACAAGGTCGTGGCACGGGCGCATCCGATACATCACCGCCCGAACACAAACGATCCCCCGCCACCGCGGGCACGCGCGGCGCAGGCGCATCCCCGACTCCGTCCCCCGCTGCCAAAGCGCGCGCGCCCGAGAGTCCCGATCAAGCGCTGGCCTGGCTGGAACAACACGGCGACGCCGACGGTGTGGCCGCTCGCTGGCTGTCGCGCCTTGTGCGGGCCGCGCCGACCGATGTGGTGTGGATGCAAGGCAGCCGGCTGTATCTGCAATGGCCGCAAGCGGCAAAAGGCTACGGCGAGGCGAAAGACCTGTTGATGGCCATCTACGACGCGGGCTGGCTGGAGACCACGGGGCTGGGGAGTAAGGTTTCCAAACAAGATGGTAAGTCCGTGGTCATTGTCAAACCGAGAACGGCGAAGCATCTAAAGGTGTTGATGGGCAAAGAGAATATCGAATCGAGTGATGGTGGAACCCAAAAAGAGCGCCAAGACAGTAGAGGCGTTACGCTTCGAAACGGAGAAGGCGTGGATTTTGAGCGCGAGGAAAATGAAGACCCTCGAACAGGCTCGGGCAATAATGCAAGCCAATCGGTCGATATAAATAAGCTTCATGATGAGTTATACAAAATATCGGAACAAAAAAGAGACAACGGTGGGCGCCTTGTTAGTTGGGAACGGTTTGATGAGATTATTGAGGAACGTTATCCGAACATAAGCAAATACAAAATAGTTACGGGGCTAAAGGGAGTCAGGCAGGTACTGGATACGACGAAGGAAGGTGTGATCTTAAAAGATCGAGGGGAAGGCAGCGAGAATGATTGACCTAAGCGAGTACCAAAGCGATTTTCAAACGCGCAACTACGATGCGTGGTCGGTGAGTGTGTGGGCGATCGCGATACCGTTCGTTTTTGCGCTGGCCTGGATCAACGACGCCGAGTGGTCCACGGCGGCCCTGTTGGTCACCCCGGGGTTGTTGCTCACGCTCTATCACGCCCCCAGGGCCTGGCTGTTTCATCGCGGGCAGCTCAAAACGGGGAGCGGCGTGGAGTTCATGACGATTGGCGAGCTGGTGGAATGGGTTAAAAACCATCCGGGCAGGATCTATCTCGGCAAGGGCTTTCCCTGGACGCGCGAGCAGGCGGGCAAAGCGAAGCAACTCGAAAACTCGGGCTACATAGGCGATGAGGGCAACGATGACGGCCAGACCATCGGTGTGCCGTGGATGCATGCGTTGGGCAATCCCGTGGATGTGTCGATCAGCGAAAAGCAAACCGAGGGTCACGTGCTGATCTACGGCACCACGGGGGCGGGCAAGACGCGCATGCTGGATCTGGTGACCTCGCAGGCGATCATCCGGGACGAGGCGGTGTTGGTGTTCGATCCCAAAGGCGACCGCGATTTGCGCGACAAGCTCAAGCGCACCTGCGAAGCGGTCGGCCAGCCCGAGCGCTTCGTCATGATCCACCCGGGCTTTCCGGAGGCCGGCATACGCATCAACCCGCTGAGCAATTTCACCCGCGGCTCGGAGTTGTCCAGCCGCATCGCCTCGCTGATCTCGAGCGAGACGGGTTCCGATCCGTTCACCGCGTTTTCGGAGATGGTGCTGAAAAACATCATCAACGGCATGTTGCTGGTGGGTGAAAAGCCCAGTCTGGTCGCCATCAACAGCTACATGACCAACGGCGTACAGTCGCTGGCCAAGGGGGCGCTGGTGGAGTGGTGCCAGCGGCATATGCCGGACTGGGAGGCGCGGGCCAAGGCGTATACACGTAATGCCAAGGGGGAGAAGGCGCGCGTGGATGCCATGGTGAATTTCTATCGCGAAGAAGTGCGCAAGCACGCCCCGAGTTCGGATCTCGACAACCTGCTCAATCTCTACGAGCACGATCGCGAGCATATGCAAAAGATGGTGACCTCGCTGATGCCGGTGCTCGCCTCATTAACCGCCGGCGAGATCGGCCCGCTATTGTCGCCGGACCCTGACGATACCAGTGACCCGCGCGAGATCGGCGATCTGGCGCGCCTGATCGAGAATGGCAGCGTGTTCTACATCGGCCTCGACACGCTGCCGGACCGCACGGTGGGCGCGGCGATCGGCTCGATGATTCTGGCCGATCTCGCGGCGTTCGCGGGGGATCGCTACAATTACTCCGAGCGCAACGCACCCGTGAACGTCTTGGTGGACGAGGTATCGGAGATCATCAACGACCCGATGCTGCGGGTGCTCAACAAGGCGCGTGGGGCCGGGGTACGGGTGATGCTTGCGACACAGACCTTTCCGGACATCATCAAGCGGTTGGGCTCCGCGGCCGGCGCCCAGCAAGCGATCGGCAACACCAATTCCACGATCGCCATGCGCTTGCGCGACCAGATGACCAAGCGCGAGGTCAGCGGGGCGCTACCCAAAGTCATGGTTCCCCAGGTGTCGCGCTCGATGTCGACACGGGTGGACGAGGAGCGCGCGCTGTCCGCCGCGGGGGGGAACGTGTCGGAGAGCTGGTCGATGCGCGAGATCGAGCTGGTGAGCCCATCCTGGTTGGGCAAGCTGCCCAACTTCGAGTATTACGCAGAACTGGCCGGCGGCAAGGTGATCAAAGGCAAGATCCCGATATTGCGCTAAGCGCTAAGACGACAAACCGTTTGGTCAATAGCGGGGGTAGGGCAATGCGACAACCGATGAAAAGAAAGGAGGCCGGAAATGGCCATCGTGTTCGAACCCTATCTTTTGTCGCGCTCGTTGGACCAAGCCTACGAGCGGTATAAAAAGGCGATGCAAGGGCCTTTGTGGGACGGTGAGATGGAACGTGACATCCCCGTCACGACCAAGATTACCAAACGGGTATTGGCCTACTATACCGATGCCCTGGTCAAGGATAACCGCTGGAACGTGGCCCACAGCGTACTGGAAACGGGGATGATGCTTCAGGTGGTGACGGACCGCAAGAACCTGGAAGGACGAGTGTGTCTGTACCTCAGAGGTCTCGTCTGGGGGTATAGCGTCCTGCACAGTGTCGTGGCCGTTGAGACGGACGCGCATGCCTGGCAGTCCGATCAGGGCGAGCCGCTGTGGGATATGGCCGTTCGATGGGGCGACGACGACGTCAACCAACTCCAAATCTTCGAGGTGAAGAGCACGCCCGGCAAGCAGGGCAAGAAGCGCTTCGCGGAGTATTGCGTGGGGGACGAGGAATGGATACTGGACCTGATTGACGATGATTAAAATCCTTGCCTCGATAGCTATCTGGATAGCGTTGGTCGGTGCGATCGCGATGACGCCCAGCCAGCAGCTGGAGTCGCTGCAGCACCGCCAGTTCGATCAGGTGGCAAACCGTGACGGGCCGAGCCGGGCGCGCCGACTCTGGCTCGGCAATATCCGGGCCTACAAGGCGTTGGTGCGTAATGTCCCGCAGGGCGATCCCAGCGCGGCGAGTTATCAGGGCGGTGTGGGGGATATGGGCGTGGGTGTTGGCAACGTGTTCGCCCGGGCCACGACCGCGATGGCGCGCTGGACGCGCAAGGAGATCTATACCGGGGTGTTTTTCGTCTGGCCGCGCGCGGCGGCGTTGTTGTCCTGGGTGTTGGTGGCGGCGGTATTTTTATTTGCCGCCACGGTGGCGGACGGGATATTCGTGCGCCGTCAGCGCCAGCACGAATGGCGCGCCGCCATTACCAGCCCGACGCGGGTGGGCGCCGCGCGCTGGCTGATCTGGCTCGGCGCGGTGGCGATAGCCGTCGGCGTGGTCGGTCCCTGGTGGGTCGAGCAGGTGAGCTGGATTGTGCTGGGAGGTTGGGTGTTGGCGAACCTGGGCGTGGTCCTTCGGGTGGCGCAGTTGCCGCGCATGATCTAGCGCCGGACACCCGGGCAACAAAAAATCCGTTTTTTTGGACGAAATCCGGCGTTAATTGTGCCTCGCTGCGCCTGCTGCCCGCGCTAGAGTGGGGGCATGAGCATCAAGCGCCGCCTCATCGAATCGTTTCTGCCCAATAGCCGGGTCTGGTCGGACTCTTACGAGCGGCTCTCGCGCACGTGGCAAAAGGCGCGGCGCGGCGAGATCGTACCCGACCCAGCCCCGCGCGATGTGAGCTTTGAGCATATCCGGCAAGTCTGGGGCGTGGCGCGCGACGAAATCGATCGTCGCAGCCGGGCGTGGCGGCTGGGCGCCGTGGCGTTTTTCTGTATTGCCCTGGCCGGCCTGATCGAGGCCGGGATCGGGCTGCACGGCAGTGTGGTCATGGTGATATCGGCGCTGTGTCTGCTCGTGGTGGGTACGGTCGGGGGGCTCGCCTACTGGTGGCGTGCCCAGGTGCTGGCCAAACGCCAATTCATACCCTTTTTGGATTGGGTGCGTGGCGCGCGATTTCGATAGGACGGACGAGCTAGCATGAGTGTATTCACGCCTTCTCCCAGCGACCTCAGCGTTCAAATCCTGAACAAGATTTTCGGTGTCGGTTGGCAGAATCTGTTCACCTCCCATCAACTGGCCGGCCACGCGGGGGTGCTGGCCTCAATGTTTCAGATCTTCAACACCGTCATTCTGGCGGGGGTCACGGCGTTTTTCACCTACGTCATGGTCACCGGGGTGATCGGCTCGGCGCATGAAGGCCAAGTCGGGGGCAGGCGGCTGCATAACTTCTGGGTGCCGTTTCGCGGCGTGACCTCGGTGGGGCTGCTCGCGCCGCTGCCTTGGGCGAAAGGCTTTTGCCTGATCCAGGCGCTGATCCTGATGTTTGTCGGCTACGGCATCGGGGCGGCGGATCACCTGTGGGACAAGGGCGTGGCCTTTATGGATAACCACCCGGGCCAGATCGCCGCCCAAGCCAACCAGAACGTGTGGCCGTTGGCTGAGGGGATGTTCGAGAGCCTGAGTCTCAACGATTACCTGCAGATCCAGCAGGGGATGAAGCCGAGCGGCAAAGGCAAACATAAGGGCATACATTGGGTGGCAATCGGAGCAAGCGCGCCGTCCAACCAGCCCGGACACTGCAACAAGGGCAACGGAGCGCAGCGCGCGAAATGCCGTATCAAAGCGATGAAGACCCACCGGGGCGGGCCGGCGTTGCAGAGCAAGCGCACCGCCTCGGAATACGCTGACAGGCTGGTCTTTGGCATCAAAAACCTCCCGCAGGATGCGCTGGGCACGATTACCGTCTCGTGCGGCTCGATTCAAAAAATCTGTCAAGTGCGCGAGGAGGCGGTCAACGACATGCTGATCGATATGGCCCCGGCTGCCCGGGACCTGATGAGCTACTACAAGGGGGGCAACAGCGGCGCGATGCCGGCAACCAATGCGGTGTCGGTCGCGGTCGGCGACTACCGCCAGGTCGTCGGCCAGGCGGTCGATGCCGAGATCACCGCCGCCCAATCCCAGCTCAGCCAACAGCTGAAGAGCTTCACCGCTCAGGCCAAATCGCAAGGCTGGTTGAGTGCCGGGATGTGGTACTGGCACATGGGCCGGATTCAACAGGCACTGGCGGATAAGGTCAATGCCACGCCCGTGTACAAGCAGTTCGACGCACAGGCGCTGAAGCCGGTCGTCGACGCCAACCTCAAAGGCTATACGACGGCGGCGGCGCGCTATGCTTATCTGGGGCGCGATCTGGTTGATCAGGAGAGCGGGGATGTGAGTTCAAACAATGGCGCCCTGGGTACATTCGACAAGTTCATCAATCATTATGTGGGGTTCAAGGCTCTCAACTTTTTCACCAATCACCTCTCAGGCAACAACCCGCTGCTGTCGCTGCAGGATTGGGGTAACTATATTCTTGACGCCAATGACGGGATTATTGGTGCTTATTTTGCCTATCAGTACGGCAGCAGTTTAGTCAGCAAGATCCCGGTTATCGGTGAGAAGATATCGGCCTTGCTGGGCCACAAGGCGGTCCAGGCGGTCTCGCCATTGCTTTGGTTTGTGGTGTTCTCGCTACTGGGCATCGGCGCCACCTTCGCTTTCTACTTGCCGGCGCTGCCCTTCATCATCTTCACCTTCGCCGCGCTCGGCTGGATCATCCTGTGCGTGGAATCGGTGGTGGCCGGGCCGATGTGGGCATTCGCCCATTCGATGCCGGAAGGCGAGGGCTGGGCGGGCACGCATGCGCGGCAGGGCTACATGCTGTTCCTGAACGTTCTGCTGCGTCCGGCCTTGTTGATTTTCGGCTACTTCCTCTCCTTTTTCGTGCTCTCCGCCTTTGCCTGGTTCGTGGCCCAATCGTTCGACGTGTTGTTCAAGGCGATCACCGGGGCGAACCTGGTCGGGGTGTTCAGCCTGCTGTTCATGCTCTACATCATCACCTTTGTCATGATCGCGGTGGCAACGAAGACCTTTGGCCTGATGCCGCATCTGGGCGAGCGCACGCTGGGCTGGATTGGTCAGCTCGGCCACCGCTTCGGTGAAGAGCAACGCGCCCAGCAGAGTCACAACGCCGCGCTCGTTGGGGTCGGGCGGACCCAGCGTGGCATGGAGGGTGGTCGCAAGCGTCTTGGGAGTGCGCGTCGCGGGGGCAATCCGGACACTGGCGGTGACGCGGGCGTCGGCGGCGGTGGAAGCGGCCGCGGGCCGAGCGGCGGCGGTGGTGGCGGTAGTGGCGCCCAGGCCGCGTACCAGGATGCCGGGTTGGGCGATGCGCCAAGGGGACAGAACCCGACAACAGGCAGGGCGACCTTGCAAGATGCGCTGAATGAAGTGAATGATCCCGATAAAACCAAAGCCTTAGGCGACTATGGAGATCGGGAAGCCCATAAATTCACTGAATGACTGGGTTGTAGGCCGGTGGCTTAGCGGGTTGTTGCGGGGCTGGCCTTGCATCACGCCGCCTTGGGAATAGGCTGGCGGCGTAGGCAGTTAAACCGAACCAAGAGGGACGAACACAATGAGTGCAAGCAATAACCGCGCAGGGTTTCGCGTCTTCGACGTAGAGGATCAGGACGACGCCGATCCCACGGAAGAGAACATGCCCAAAAAGCTCTCGGAGCGTATCCCGCTGGGCCATGTGATCCTATGGGATGTTCCGGTGTTTATCCTGGCGCTTCATCTGTTTCTGATAGTTTTCGGACTGTATGTTCTGGGTATGCACAATCCGCAGGGCATACTCTTTACCAAGCACAGCAGCATGTTCGTATTTGTACTGGACCTGCTGATCTTTGGCCTGGGATCGTTTGGGCTGGTGATAGCTCCGCTGCATTTATTTGCGTTGATTTTCCACAAAAAGTGGCAACGCGAAGAGATCATTAATTGGGGCGCGCGCGGGTGGGTGCGCACCGGGCTGGAGCCGGACAAGGACATGATGGAAGAGATCCGGCGTCGCCGTCCGTACCGGCCGAACCAGCGCCGATAACGCCCGACCCTGATTGAACCCGGCCGACGGAGTCCCGCAATGCTGGCCCGCATCGAAGCAATGGCACGCAACGCATCGCGCCGTGTGGCGCGCGCCATGGTCATCAACACCGCCGTGTATGTCGGGGTGGCCGCCCTTTTGTATCTTGACCACTTCGCGGCACCCGGCGTGGCGCTGGCGCTGGCGCTTTTGTTCACGATCTTCGAGATGGTGTGACGTCCTCCCCTCCGTGAACGACGGGGATCCCCGGACTCAGGCATTGAGCACTGAGCCGGTAGTGGTGTTATCGACACCGCCGAGCGGTGTCTCCCACGGTGCCTGCTTCACAGGGAGGCCAACGCCCTTGCCCTCCACAGGCTTCA